>Ga0209504_1000758_pt1 | contig 26749 bp, 24 predicted proteins | sample COGITO_mtgs_1005_FD_184791 | JGI IMG/M metagenome (GOLD analysis project Ga0209504, IMG submission 184791) | Pelagic marine microbial communities from North Sea - COGITO_mtgs_100511 (SPAdes) (version 2) | ecosystem: Environmental > Aquatic > Marine > Epipelagic ...
CTGGCCCAGCCGTGCCGGTGGTCGCGGTCTACGGCCAGGCGATCCATGACTTTCGCGCCCTGGTCGTGGCACAGCTTTTCGAAGTCTTCAAAGGTGCAGAAGTGAATGTTCGGCGTGTTGAACCAGGTGTACGGGAGAAAGTCCGACACTGGCATACGGCCCTTGGTAGTGAGGTACCAGCGGCAGTGCCAGTGGCCGAAGTTGGGGAAGGTGATGATGCAGGTCTTGCCGACGCGCAGCATCTCCGCCAGCACCTTGTCCGGGTAATGCAGGGCTTGCAGCGACTGGGTCATGACCACCACATCGAAGCTGTTGCTGGCGAAGTTGCCGAGGCCCTTGTCGAGGTTCTGCTCGATCACGTTGACGCCCTTGCTGACGCACTGGGCGATGTTGTCCGCATCGATTTCCAGGCCGTAGCCGGATACCTGCTTGTGCTCGGCCAGCCAGGCGAGCAACTCGCCATTGCCGCAACCCAGGTCAAGCACACGGCTACCCGCAGGAATCCACTCTTGGATGATTTCGAGATCCGCGCGCATGGCTACACCTTAATCCGTTTCATATAGCTGTCGAACGCCTGCAGATAGCGCGGGATCGGCATGAGGAAGGCGTCGTGGCCCTGAGGCGCATCGATTTCCAGGTAGCAGACGTTCTTCCGCGCAGCGGTCAGCGCATCGACGATTTCCCGCGAGCGTGCCGGCGAGAAGCGCCAGTCGGTGGTGAAGGACATCACGCAAAAATCAGCGCTGACGTGGGCCAATGTCTTGGCCAGATCGCCATCGAAGGACGCTGCCGGATCGAAGTAGTCCAGCGCTTTGGTCATCAACAGGTAGGTGTTGGCGTCGAAGCGTCCGGAGAACTCCTCGCCTTGGTAGCGCAGGTAGCTTTCCACCTGGAACTCCACGCTGTGGAAGTCGTAGTTGAGCTTTTCGCTTTTCAGGCCACGGCCGAATTTCTCGCCCATGGCGTCGTCCGACAGGTAGGTGATGTGGCCGACCATGCGCGCCAGCATCAGCCCGCGTTTAGGGATCACGCCCTGTTCCTGGAAGTGCCCGCCATGGAATTGCGGGTCGGTCAGGATCGCTTGGCGCGCCACCTCGTTGAAGGCGATGTTCTGTGCCGATAGCTTGGGTGCCGAGGCAATCGCCAGGCAGTGACGCACGCGCTCGGGGTAACTGATGGTCCATTGCATGGCCTGCATGCCGCCGAGGCTGCCGCCGATCACCGCTGCCCACTGGCGGATACCGAGGTTGTCGGCCAGCCGCGCCTGGCTGTGCACCCAGTCTTCCACGGTCATTACCGGGAAGTCGGCGCCGAAGGGTTTGCCGGTCGCTGGGTTGATGCTGCTGGGGCCGGTGGAACCGTTGCAGCCGCCAAGGTTGTTCAGGCTGACGACGAAGAACTTGTTGGTGTCGATGGGTTTGCCAGGGCCGATGCAACTGTCCCACCAGCCCGGTTTACGGTCTTCCGCGCTGTGATAACCGGCGGCATGGTGATGGCCGGATAGGGCGTGGCAGATCAGTACGGCGTTGCTGGCCGTGGCATTCAGCTCGCCATAGGTTTCGAAGATCAGTTGGTAGTCGGCCAGGCTGCGCCCGCAGGCCAGCGCCAGAGGTTCTGCGAAGTGCAGCACCTGCGGAGTTACCAGGCCAACAGAGTCTTGGGGAAAGGCAGTCGACATCGACCCTGCTCGCAATAAAAGAAGGCCGCAGTCTAGGGTCTGTTCCCATTTCGTCGCAAGCCGCGTTGCTGCGCAAAATTTCGCCAGGCTAGGCGGAGGGCGCAGGTAATGGTGTTCCCTTGCCAAGTCCTCCAACACCGCATGGCGAAATTTTTCGCGCAACCCGCAGGGCCGGGCCAGTTTTTACGCGATGCAGCGTTTCTCGACACTCATTTGGAACAACCAAACTTCGTGTCTCGTGCCTTGCCTCGCGTAAAAACGGGCTCCGGCGCGGCTGCGCACGAAACGGGAACAGACCCTAAAAGCGCCGCCCCAGGCGGCAAGCGCATGGGGCGGCTGGGGTACGGCGGTATGGCAGAGCTGAGCCGGGGCTATTCGCCGATGCTGTGCGGGCGCGCAGCTCCTGGCAGGTTGACCACCTTGCCCTGGCGCTGCACGGGGGCAGGGCGGCGCAGGATGCGCAGCATGTCGTTGGCTTGCGCCAGTTGCTGCTCCAGCTCGCCGCTGTAACGCGCCAGTTGCTGGCCGCGCTGGCGCGACTGCTGGGTTTCCTGGGCCAGGGCTTTAAGCCGCAGCATGTGGGTTTCCAGCAGCTGCTTGTGCTCCAGGGTGTGCTGCATCAGAGGCATCAGCGCATCGCTGGCCCATTGTTCGGCTTCCTGGCGCATGCGTTGGTGCAGGCCGATCACTTCCTGCACCAGGGTGGCGAAGAAGCGTTTGGTCAGGCTGCGCTGTTCGGTCAGCAGGGTTTTCAGCTGCAGGCGGAACTGGTCGGCCTTGGTCTGCTGCTGCTTGAGTTCACGCAGGTAGCGATTGACGTTGAACTGCGGGGCGTCGACGCCGTGCAGCGGGTTCTCTTCGTTGTGCCGACGGTAGATGGCCGCAACCATCTTGTTGGCCATCTCGGCTTCCTGCGCCAGGTTGTGCAGGTCCTGCTCCACGCTGCGGAAGAAATGCAGGATGGCCTGGTTGATACCCAGAGTGGTCCAGCTGCCGGTGAGATTCTTGCGCACCTTGTTCAGGTGTTCGTCCAGGCGCTCGCTGCGTGAGGCATGGCGCAGCAGGTCGCCCTGACGCTTGAGTAGGCGCTGGTTGGTTTTCAGGCCCAGCAGGCGTTTGTGGTGCTGGCTGTGGTCTTCTTTGGTCTTGGCGGTCAGCTCGAAGAGCATCTGGCCGTTGTCGTGCTGATGGTTGCTCAGCAGCGCCTGCTGTTCGTTGACCTTTTCCAGGCGCAGGTTGAGCACGTGCTGGCTGTTCTGCAGCAGGGCGAGCACCTGATTGACCACGCGGTCTTCGAGCAGGCGTTCCTTCTGCGCGATGATGCGCTCGCAGAGCAGGTTTTCCAGGTTGCTCATCTGGCTGCGGGCCAGCAGTTCCGGGTCTTTGCGTACCTTGGCCAGCATCGCCTGCTTGGCCGACAGCGGCAGTACGTCCTCCACGCGGATACCAAGCTGGCGCGCGGTGCTGGTCTGGATCTGGCGGATGGCGTTCTGCACAAAGGCTTCGCCGGCCAGGTCATCCCACAGCACGTCGATCTTGTTCAGCACGGCGAACAGGCTGGTCTGGGTGTCTTCGTCGAGCTGGCGGATATGTTGCTGCCACACGGCCATGTCGCTGGCGGTCACGCCGGTGTCGGCGGACAGCAGGAAGATGATCGCCTGGGCGCTGGGCAGCATCGACAGGGTCAGCTCCGGCTCGCTGCCCAGGGCATTCAGGCCTGGGGTGTCGAGGATACGCAGGCCCTGACGCAGCAGTGGGTGGTCGAAGTTGACCATGGCGTGACGCCAGGCCGGAACCAGCACTTCGCCGGGTTTATGGGTGCTTTCCAGCATGTCCGGGTGAAAGCCCAGGGCAATGGCCTGCTCCACCGGCATGGGTTTGGTCCGCGCAACCTGAACAAAGGCCTGGACCATGTTGTCCGGGTCGCTGAGGTCCAGCGGGATATTGACCCAGTGCCGTGGAATACGCTTGAACTGCGCCACGCTGGCTTCGGACACGCGGGTCTCGATCGGCAGCAGGCGGATATAGGAACGCTCCGAGCGTGGGTCGAAGAACAGCTCGGTCGGACACATGGTGGTGCGCCCAGCCTGCGACGGCAGCATGCGCTGGCCGTAGGAGGAGAAGAACAGGCTGTTGATCAGCTCGGTCTTGCCGCGCGAAAACTCGCCGACAAAGGCCAGGGTGATGTGATCCGTGCGCAACAGTTTAAGCGCGCGCTCAAGCTTGGCTTCCACAGCCTCGGAGTTCAGCCGATTAGTCACCAGCCAGCTGCGATAGCGGGTGATTTCGCGCATCAGCTCGCGCTTCCAGGTGACGTAAGCATCGACCTGCTGACTGAGACGTTCCATGCTCATCCTGGGCTTTCCTCCGGTTGGCGCATCCATTGTGGGGCGACTGGGGCTATACGGCACCCAGGTTGAGTCGGGCACACATTGAACGATGCCGCACAGCAAGCCGACGCGGCAGATAACGCTTTAAAGCCTGTGGAATTACGCCAGATTCACGACGTTCGTGGATTGACCTGCTTGGCATTATGCGGGTCGCAGCTATGGCGTCAATTGCATGTCGTCGCGCGCCCGCCTTATGGTCGGTCAGAGTGACCGAGCGGTCAGTGCCAGTTCGTCTGGAAGGCGCTGCGGTTGTTTGATGCGTACGCGCTTTTGCCGGCTTTGCAGGCCGCTTTCCAGGCTGACCTGACTCTTGCTGACGGCAAACACACTGGCGAGAAAGGCCAGCAACTGGGCGTTGGCCTTGCCATCCACGGGCGGCGCGGTGAGGCGGATTTTCACTCGATCACCGTGCAGCCCAGCGAATTCATCTTTGCTCGCTTTGGGCTGCAGGCGGCACTCGAGAATCAGGTCGGCGCCGTCCCAGCGAAAGTGGCTCATCCGGTGCTCGGAGTCAGATCGCCAGGCTCAGGCCTTTGTACATGCCCGTCATGATCGCCAGGTTGCGGATCACCAGCATGTCGATCAGGTTGAGCAGCAGGAACGCGACGATGGGCGACAGATCCAGCCCGCCCATGCTCGGCAGGATGCGGCGGATCGGCGACAGCAGCGGTTCGCAGATCTGGTTGATCAGCATGGCGGTGGGGTTATGACTGCCCTGGGCGACCCAGGAGAGGATCACGCTGATGATCAGGGCGAAGAAGAACACCTTGAGGAACAGCGCGGTGACGCCAATGATCGACCACACCAGCAGCTGCAGCGGGTTGTCCAGGCCATAACCGAGCAGCATCAGGGTCAGTGCCATCAACACCAGCTGTATCACAATGGCCAGCACCAGTGAGGCCAGATCAAGCCCGGCCAGGCTGGGGATGATCTTGCGCAGCGGTTTCAGCAGCGGATGGGTGGCGCGCACGATGAACTGGCTGACCGGGTTGTAGAAGTCTGCCCGCACCAGTTGCAGGATAAAGCGCAGCAGCACGATCAGCAGGTACAGGCTGCCAATGGTCTGCAGGATATAAACGGCGGCGGTGTTGAGTCCGATCATTTTCGTTCCTTATTGACCGAGTTGTTCGGCCAGCTCGGCAGAGCGGTGGGCGGCGGCGTTCAGGGCTTTCTCGACCAGCGCTTCAAAGCCGTCGGCCTGGAAGGTCTTGATCGCCGCTTCGGTGGTGCCGGCCGGTGAGGTTACCCGGCGGCGCAGTTCACTGGCATCGACATCGCTGGCCACGGCCATGCGTGCGGCGCCAAGAGCTGTGTGCAGGGTTAATTGGGCGGCGGTCTCGCGTGGCAGGCCAAGCTTCTCGCCGGCGGCGGTCATGGCTTCGATCAGCAGGAAGAAATACGCCGGGCCGCTGCCGGATACGGCAGTCACGGCATCAATCTGCGCTTCCTGATCCAGCCACAGCGCCAGGCCGACGGCACTGAGCAGCTGTTCAGCCTGCTCGCGCTGGGCCGACGAAACCTGAGCATTGCCATACAGGCCGCTGACGCCCTGACGCAGCAGCGCCGGGGTGTTGGGCATGCAGCGCACAATGGCCCGTGGCCCCAGCCAGTTTTCCAGGCTGGCGCAGCTGATGCCGGCGGCAATCGATACCACCAGCTGCTGTTCGCCGATATGTGTGGCGAGATCCAGGCACACCTCTTTCATTACTTGCGGCTTGATCGACAGCACGATCACGTCCGCCCCCTGAATCGCCTCGGCGTTGCTGGCAAAAGTTTCGATGCCGTGCTCGGCGCTGATCTTGCTGCGCTGTTCGGCTCCACGATCACTGGCGCGAATGGCGCTGGCGTCGATGCCCTGAGCGCGCAGGCCGCCGATCAGGCTGGCGGCCATATTGCCGGCACCGATAAAGGCAATGCGGGGAGTGGTCATAACGGGCTTCCTTAATAAGGCTGAAGGCAAACTCAATCAGTTGCTGCTGTAGTCACGCGCGCCGAACAAGGCGGTACCGATGCGCACCCAGGTCGCGCCTTCGGCAATCGCCGCTTCCAGGTCATGGCTCATGCCCATGGACAAGGTGTCGAGGTCCAGGTTCAAGCCTTGCTGCAGCTCACGCAAGCGGGCGAAGGCGGCGCGTTGCTCACTAGGGTCATCGGTGGGCTCTGGGATTGTCATCAATCCGCGTAGGCGCAGGTTGGGCAGTTGTGTAACCGCTTGTGCCAGTGCCGGCAGCTCGTCCGGGTTGCAGCCAGACTTGCTGGCCTCACCGCTGACATTCACCTGCAGGCAGATATTCAACGGCGGTAGACGCGCCGGACGTTGATCCGACAGGCGCTGGGCGATCTTCAGGCGGTCCACCGAATGCACCCAGGCAAAGTGCTCGGCGATGGGCTTGGTCTTGTTCGACTGGATTGGGCCAATGAAGTGCCAGGTCAGCGGCAGATCGCTCAATTCGACCTGCTTTTCCAAGGCTTCCTGCAGGTAGTTCTCACCAAAATCGCGGGTGCCGGCAGCAAACGCCTGGCGAATCGCCTCGGCGGGTTTGGTTTTGCTCACCGCGAGCAGGCCAACAGTCGCACAATCTCGCTGCGAGGCTTGCGCCGCCTCACGGATGCGCACTCCGACCTTTGCAATATTCTCTGCTATCGTGGACATTACTTGCGCCCGCCGCCTGGGTTTCGCGGCATTCTACCTGCTTGTCTGTCATTAGGGAGTCCCATGGATATCACTGAATTGCTGGCCTTCAGCGCCAAGCAAGGTGCATCGGACCTGCATCTCTCCGCTGGCCTGCCTCCGATGATTCGGGTCGACGGTGATGTTCGCCGGATCAATTTGCCTGCGCTGGACCATAAACAGGTGCACGCACTGATCTACGACATCATGAACGACAAGCAGCGCAAGGATTTCGAGGAATTCCTCGAGACCGACTTCTCCTTCGAAGTGCCTGGAGTGGCGCGTTTCCGGGTTAACGCCTTCAACCAGAACCGTGGTTCTGGCGCGGTATTCCGGACCATTCCGTCGAAAGTGCTGAGCATGGAAGACCTCGGCATGGGCGAGATCTTCCGCAAGATTTCCGATGTGCCGCGTGGTCTGGTGCTGGTGACCGGGCCGACCGGTTCGGGCAAGTCGACCACATTGGCGGCAATGCTCGACTATATAAACAGCAACAAGTACCACCACATCCTCACCGTTGAAGACCCAATCGAATTCGTTCACGAATCGAAAAAGTGCCTGATCAACCAGCGTGAGGTGCACCGCGACACCCTCGGCTTCTCCGAAGCCCTGCGTTCGGCGCTGCGGGAAGACCCGGACATCATCCTGGTCGGCGAGATGCGCGACCTGGAAACCATCCGCCTGGCCCTGACTGCTGCAGAAACCGGTCACCTGGTGTTTGGCACCCTGCACACCACCTCGGCGGCCAAGACCATCGACCGCGTGGTTGACGTATTTCCGGCCGAAGAGAAGTCCATGGTTCGTTCCATGCTCTCCGAGTCCCTGCAATCGGTTATCTCGCAGACCCTGCTGAAGAAGATCGGCGGCGGTCGTGTGGCGGCCCACGAAATCATGATCGGCACCCCGGCCATCCGTAACCTGATCCGCGAGGACAAGGTCGCGCAGATGTACTCGGCGATCCAGACCGGCGGCTCGCTGGGTATGCAGACGCTGGATTCCTGCCTGAAGACCCTGGTGACCAAGGGCATCGTCAGCCGTGAAGCGGCGCGCGAAAAAGCCAAAACGCCAGAAAATTTCTAAATCGACAGTACCCGGCCGGCAATCGCCTGTCGGGTTCAGCCCAGCGGCAATCCACGCGCCTGCCGCTGGCCTTGCATAACCGCGTGATGCACATGGGCGAACAACGATGGAATTCGAAAAACTGCTGCGCCTGATGGTGGAAAAGGGCGGCTCCGACCTGTTTATTACTGCTGGCGTGCCGCCGTCGATGAAGGTCAACGGCAAGATCATGCCGATCACCAAGACGCCCATGTCGCCGGAGCAGACCCGGGAAACCGTGCATGCGGTGATGAACGAGCAGCAGCGCCGCGACTTTACTGAAAATCACGAATGCAACTTCGCCATCAGCGCCCGTGGCGTTGGCCGTTTCCGCGTCAGTGCTTTCTACCAGCGCAACCTGGCTGGCATGGTGCTGCGTCGGATCGAGACCAATATCCCGACGCTGGACGAGCTGAAACTGCCGGAAATTCTCAAGAAGCTGGCCCTGACCAAACGCGGTCTGGTGCTGTTTGTCGGTGCGACCGGTACCGGTAAATCGACTTCTCTGGCGGCGATGATCGGCTACCGCAACAAGAACAGCAGCGGCCACATCATCTCCATCGAAGACCCGATCGAATATATCCACCAGCACCAGAGCTGCATCGTTACCCAGCGCGAAGTCGGCATCGATACCGAGTCCTTCGAAGTGGCGCTGAAGAACACCCTGCGCCAGGCGCCAGACGTGATTCTGATTGGTGAGGTGCGTACCCGCGAGACCATGGACCACGCCGTGGCCTTCGCCGAAACCGGCCACCTGTGCTTGGCTACCCTGCACGCCAACAACGCCAACCAGGCGCTGGACCGCATCATCAACTTCTTCCCGGCCGACCGGCAGAACCAGGTGTGGATGGACCTGTCGCTCAACCTCAAGGCCATCGTCGCCCAGCAACTGATCCCTACCCCGGACGGCAAGGGTCGCCGCGCGGTGATCGAGGTGTTGATCAATACCCCGCTGGCTGCCGACCTGATCCGCAAGGGCGAGGTGCACGAGCTCAAGGCGCTGATGAAGCGCTCCACCGAGCAGGGCATGCAGACCTTCGACCAGGCGCTGTACAACCTCTACAGCCAGGGCGAAATCACCTACGAAGACGCGCTGCTGTATGCGGACTCGGCCAACGACCTGCGCCTGATGATCAAGCTCGGTTCGGAAACCGATGGCGACCATCTGAGCAGCATGGCCCAGGGCTTGTCGCTGGAAGTCAGCGAGGAAGATCCGGGTCGACGTTTCCGCTGACGCCCGGCGGTTGCGCGTGGGTGTGGCGAATGCGTTTGCCGCCCTGGCGCGCGACGGCCTCCGCCTGGCCATCGCGTTGCGCGCCGGCGCGGGCTTGGCTCATCAGGCGTGGAATCAGCGGGCCTTCCGGCAGGTTTTTCCAGAAACGCACGGGCAGGCTGGTTTCCAGGGCGCTGCGATTCAGTCGCGCTGGGTTGAAGGTGCTGCCGTAATAGGCCAGCCACAGCGCTTCCCCCTTATCCTCGGGCGTTTGCGCCAGGCGTTGCCACTCACTCGGGCAAGGCCGTTGGTAGTGCAGGCGCTGGCCATCCCAATACACGCCGTCATCCGGCGTGGCAATCAACCAGGTACTGCGTCCCAGGCGTTCGGCAAAGTGCCCGCTGGCGCTGGCCAGAATGTCGTGGGCTGGTTCGTGCCAGGCCACCAGCTGCGGTCCTTCGGCGTTTTCCGGGCGTGGATGAAAGCGTAGAAAGGCATGCAGGTGGTGGGCTTCGCGGCGCACCGCTTTCAGTCGTTTATGCAGCTGACTGCCGTCAATATCGCCCGGCAGCATGGCGGCGCGATCACCTTGGGCGACACGCCAGAGAATCCGGTAGAGCAGGCTCCAGCGATCCTCAATGCGAAAGCGTGCAGCGCTCTGCAGCAACTCCAGCAGCTGCTTGGGGATGCGCGGCGCAGGGGTTGTTGCGGCGGGGGTGGGGCTTATCGGCGTCTGGTCAAACAGCCCGCCGCTGTCACCATCGCCCAGCCAGGTGACCTGGTGCGGCGGCACGCCTTGCTGCAACAGGCTTCTGGCGACTTCACGCCAGCCGGCAAAGCTGCCGTCGAATGGCGCGCGGCGCATTACCAGAGCGCCATCTGTGCCGGAGTTTCGCTCAGTTGCTGACGCAACAGCAGCGACTCGCGGCTGGCCTGCAGAGGGCGATAGTCCTGAGTGACGATAAAGGGCTTGGCCTTTTCCAGTGCGCAGCGCAGGCGCGTCAGATCCTCGAAGCGGATGCGTTTCTGCCTGCGCAGGGCGACCAGGCGTTTCGCGCTCAGAACGCCGATGCCGGGAACGCGGGCGATCATCGAAGGTTCGGCGCGATTCAAGTCGACCGGGAAGTGCTCGCGGTTGTTCAGTGCCCAGGCCAGTTTCGGGTCGATATCCAGGGCCAGGTTGCCCGGGCCGCTGAGCAGTTCACCCACCGCGAAGCCGTAACCGCGCAGCAGAAAGTCAGCCTGATACAGGCGGTGTTCACGCAACAACGGCGGTGCTTCGAATGGCACAGTATTCGGGCTTTGCGGGATCGGGCTGAACGCCGAGTAGTAGACCCGGCGCAGGCGGTAGTCGCCGTAGAGCGAAGCGGCGGTGTGCAGGATGGTGCTGTCATCGGTGGCGTCGGCACCGATGATCATCTGCGTGCTCTGGCCGGCCGGGGCGAAGCGTGGCGCGCGTTTTTCTGCGCGGGCTTCGCTCTCGCCCTGATGGATCGAGTGCATGGCCTGCTTGATGGTGAGTACCTTTTTCTCCGGGGCCAGGCGGATCAGGCTGCTCTCGGTGGGCAGTTCGATATTCACGCTGAGGCGGTCGGCGTAGCGCCCGGCTTCGGCAATCAGCAGCGGGTCGGCGTCGGGGATGGTCTTGAGGTGGATGTAGCCGCGAAACTCGTGCTCTTCGCGCAGCAATTTGGCCACGCGGATCAGCTGCTCCATGGTGTAGTCGGCCGAGCGGATAATCCCGGAGCTGAGAAACAGTCCGCTGATGCAATTGCGCTTGTAGAAGTCGAGGGTCAGGGTCACCACTTCTTCTGGGGTAAATCGCGCGCGCGGTACGTCACTGGAGCGGCGGTTGACACAGTACTGGCAGTCATACAGGCAGAAGTTGGTCAGCAGGATCTTCAGTAGCGCCACGCAGCGCCCGTCCGGGGTAAAGCTGTGGCAGATGCCCATGCCATTGGTCGAGCCTATTCCGCTTTTACCCTTGGAGCTGCGGTTTGGCGCGCCGCTGCTGGCGCAGGAGGCGTCGTACTTGGCGGCGTCGGCAAGGACGGTGAGTTTTTCGATCAGTTGCATGATGCTGCCTGCTTAACTGGTTATACATACAGTATTTAGCAATCACCGGCAGGCATCAAGCGCTCATATGGCTGATCGCGTCGCGGATTTCCCCGGGCGGCGAACCTTGCGTAGAGTGTGGCGTCAAAGCGCTATCAAGCCATTTAGGAGGCAGACACATGCAGCGACAGGACACGCACAGCAAACTTATCGGCTATCTGCTGTGGATTTTCGGTTTTCTCGGCGCGCACCGTTTTTACTACGGCAAGCCGGTAACCGGGACCATCTGGTTCTTTACCTTCGGCCTGCTGTTTATCGGTTGGATCATCGACCTGTTTCTGATCCCGGCAATGGATCGCGAGGCCGATCTGCGCTTTACCGCAGGCGACACCGATTACAACGTGGCCTGGATTCTGCTGACCTTCCTCGGCATTTTCGGCGTGCACCGCATGTACCAGGGCAAGTGGATTACCGGAATCATCTACCTGTGCACCGGCGGTTTGTTCCTGCTGGGTGTGCTGTATGACTTCTGGACGTTGAACACCCAGGTGTCGATCAAGAACGCCGAACGCGGTTGATTTCAGGCCCACAAAAAATCCCGCCGCGGCGGGATTTTTTGTGGGGCCAGGTTTTAAGCCTGGTAGCTGACGTGCCCATCCACCAGGGTGAAACGCACGGCGCTGGGCAGGCAATGGCCGATAAACGGGCAGTTGGCGCCTTTCGAATACCAGGTTTCGCCGGCCAGGGTCGAGGCCTGCGGGTCAAACAACAGCAGGTCGGCGGGTGCGCCCACGCTCAGTTTGCCAGCAGGCAAGCGTAGCGCTTGCGCCGGGCCGCTGCTCAGGCGAGCGAGCAGGGTGGGCAGGTCGAGCAGGCCATCCTGTACCAGGCTCATGGCCAGCGGCAGTAAAAGTTGCACGCTGCTGATGCCCGGCTCAGTAGCGCCGAAGGGGGCCAGTTTGGCGTCGCGTTCGTGTGGCTGGTGGTGACTGGCGATGGCCGAGATCACCCCGCTTGTTACTGCGGCGCGCAGGCCGTCGCGGTCAGCAGCGGTGCGCAGCGGCGGCTGTACGTGGTACAGGCTGGAGAAGTCGTTGAGCGCTTCATCAGTGAGAATCAGCTGATACAGCGCCACATCGGCAGTCACCGGCAGGCCGCGGGCCTGGGCGTCGGCGATCAGTTGGGCGCCGCGCGCGCTGGTCAGCTGGCTGAAGTGCGCACGCACGCCGGTCTGCTCAACCAGCAACAGGTCGCGGGCCAGGGCCACGGTTTCCGCGCTTTCCGGAATGCCTGGCAGGCCGAGGAAGCTGGCAGTGGCGCCTTCGTGGGCCAGGCCGCCTTCGGCGAGGTCATGGTCCTGGGAATGGAAGATCACCGTCAGGTCGAAGGTGGCTGCGTATTCCAGGGCGCGGCGCAGGGTGCGGTTATTACGGAAGCTGTCCAGGCCGTTGCCGAAGGCCACGCAGCCGGCATCACGCAGCGCAACGAGTTCTGCAAGCTGCTCGCCTTCCAGGCCTTTGCTCAGCGCGCCAATCGGGAACACCTTGGTGTGCCCGGCTTCGCGGGCGCGGTCGAGGATCAGCTCGGCCACCGCCGGGGTGTCCAGCACCGGTTTGGTAAAGGGTGGGCAGCACAGGCTGGTGACGCCGCCGGCCGCTGCCGCCAGGGTTTCCGTGGCGATGCTGCCTTTGCGGCTATAGCCCGGCTCGCGCAGGGCGACGTTAAGGTCGACCAGCCCGGGTGCGGCGACCAGGCCCTGGGCGTCGATGCTCTGCTCGGCGACGAAGCCGGCCGGTGCCTGGCCAATGGCGATGATCTTGCCGCTTTCGATATAAAGGTCGGCAAGTTGATCGAAGCCGCTGCTGGGGTCGATAACCCGGGCACCGAGGATACGGATGCGCATCAGTTTTGCTCCTCGGCATCTAGGTTGAGTTGGCGTTGCGCGGTCTGCCCGCTCATGGCCATGGACAGCACGGCCATGCGCACGGCGATGCCGTAGGTGACTTGATTGAGAATCACCGACTGTGGGCCATCGGCCACTGCCGATTCGATCTCCACGCCACGGTTGATTGGGCCTGGGTGCATGACCAGCGCATCCGGTTTGGCCAGTTTCAGGCGTTCTTCAGTCAGGCCGAACAGGCGGTAGAACTCGCCCTCGCTGGGCAGCAGGCCGCCGGTCATGCGCTCACGCTGCAGGCGCAGCATGATCACCACATCGACATCCTTGAGGCCTGCAGCCATGTCGCTGTAGACGGTCACGCCGTATTGCTCGATGCCGACCGGCAGCAGGGTTTTCGGCGCGATCACGCGGATGTCCGGGCAGCCGAGGGTTTTCAGCGCAAGCATATTCGAGCGCGCCACACGCGAATGCAGGATGTCGCCGACGATGGCTACCGAGAGGTTCTCGAAGCTGCCCTTGTGCCGGCGGATGGTCAACATATCGAGCATGCCCTGGGTCGGGTGGGCGTGACGGCCGTCGCCGCCGTTGATGATCGCCAGGTTCGGGCACACGTGCTCAGCAATAAAGTGTGCGGCACCGGAGTCGGCATGCCGTACGACGAAGATGTCGGCGGCCATGGCTTCGAGGTTGCGCAGGGTGTCGAACAGGGTTTCGCCCTTGCTGGTCGAGCTGGTCGACACGTTGAGGGTGATGACGTCGGCGGACAGGCGCTGGGCCGCCAGCTCGAAGGTGGTACGGGTACGGGTGGAGTTCTCGAAGAACACGTTGCACACGGTCTTGCCGCGCAGCAGCGGGACTTTCTTCACTGCACGGGCGCCGACTTCGAGGAAGGAGTCGGCGGTGTCGAGGATTTCCGTCAGCAGCTCGCGGGGCAGGCCGTCGAGGGACAGGAAGTGGCGCAGTTGGCCTTGGTCATTCAGCTGCAGCGGGCGCTTGGCGGCTATGGTCGTCATCTGGCGAGTCTCAGTGGGCAAGCGTCTGGAGTTCGAGGGTCAGCGGCGTGGGGCCGGACAATTTTACCCGCTGGTCGCCTTCCAGCGACAGGGTCGCGCCGACCACATCCGGGCGGATCGGCAGCTCGCGGGCATTCAGGTCGAGCAGGCTGACCAGGGTTACACTGGCCGGGCGGCCGTAGTCGAACAGCTCATTGAGCGCAGCGCGGATGGTACGGCCGCTCATCAGTACGTCGTCGATCAGCACCAGGTGCTGGCCTTCGATCTCGAACGGCAGCTCGGAGGGTTGCACCTGCGGGTGTAGGCCGTTCTGGGTGAAGTCGTCACGGTAGAAGGACACATCGAGAATGCCCAGCGCGTCGTCGCGGCCGAGGGCTCCCAGCAGCGCCTGGGCAACCCAGACGCCGCCAGTGCGGATGCCGATAAAGCGCGGTTCGCTGATCTGCCGCTGATTCAGGTGGCGGGTCAGGGCGGCGGCCATTTGCGGTAGCAGTTCGGCCGGGTTGGGTAAGCTCATGGCAACACTCCAGATGCAATCTCAGTGGGGCTTAGCCCAGGCAATTTTCTTCAAGCCAACCTTGTAGGAGTAAGGCTGCGGCCAGCGCATCGACCGGGCGTTCGCGGTAGCCGCTGTTCTGCCCCTGCTGCAGGCGCTGGCCTTTGGCCTCGTAGGTGGTCAGGCGTTCGTCGTGGGTGTGCACGGGCAGGTTGAAGCGGCCGTTAAGGCGGCGGGCAAATTTCTCGGCGCGCTCGCTCATCTCGCTTTTCGTGCCGTCCATGTTTAGCGGCAGACCGACGACGATGGCGTCCGGCTGCCACTCCTTGATCAGTGCTTCGACCTTCTGCCAGTCCGGCACGCCGTTTTGCGCCTTGAGGATGCACAGCTCGCGGGCCTGGCCGGTGATCACCTGGCCGACCGCAACGCCGATCTGTTTACTGCCGTAATCGAAGCCCAGCAGCAGGCGCAGCGGTTTTGCATTTATCTCGGCCATCAGGCGTGCCCGGCTTGTGAGGTGAGCAGGCTGAGGTTGACGCCCAGGCGTGCGGCCGCGGCATTCAGGCGCTGGTCGAAGGGCAGGTCGAAGAGGATGGCGTTGTCGGCGGGGCAGGTCAGCCAGGCGTTGTCGGCCAGTTCAGCTTCCAGCTGCCCAGCCTCCCAGCCGGCATAACCGAGGGTGATCAGGTATTTCTCCGGGCCGCTGCCGTCGGCGATGGCGAACAGCACGTCCTGCGAGGTCGACAGGCCCAGCTCACCCAGCTCCAGGGTCGCCTGAAACTGCGGGCCGCTGGGATGCAGAACAAAGCCGCGGTCGGTCTGCACCGGGCCGCCGCTAAAGATCGGCAGGCTCTGGCACAGCACGGGCGGTTCATCATCCGGGCGCAACTGTTCGAGTACGTCAGCCAGGTTGAGGCCGTTGGGCTTGTTGATCACCAGGCCCATGGCGCCGAACTCGTTGTGGTCGATCAGGTAGGTGACGGTCTGCGCGAAATGCGGATCGGCCATGTGCGGCATGGCAATCAGGAAGTGGTGCTTGAGGTAGCTGGGGATGGCGTCTTTCATGGGCGTTAGTTTCAGGCTTCAGGCCATTGGCTTCAAGCGCTGCGCGGCAGTAGCCGGTAAAAGTCTGTCTGGTCAGTTGCTCGACAGGCGGTCGCCGCGCTCGAAACGCCAGGTGCGGATGATCTCCAGGCGGTCAACATCGGCCAGGTCGCCGGTAAATGGGGCGAACGGTGCGGCCAGGCGGACGATGCGCAGGGCGGCCTGGTCGAGCGTGCGTTGCCCGGAGGATTCCAGTACCTGTACTTCGTACAGGGTGCCGTCGCGGTTGATCGACACCAGCAGGCGCAGGCTGCCGTAAATACCCTGGCGGCGCGCTTCATCCGGATAGTTGAGGTTGCCGACCCGCTCGACCTTCTTGCGCCACTCATCCTTATACCAGGCACCTTTGTCGCGCATGGTCGAGGCGGCGTTGAGGCGGTGGATCTTCGGCCGTTTGGCGTATTGCTGAACTTCCTGGGCCAGTTCGGCCTCCAGGCTGGCGATTTCCGAAGACAGTTGCGCGCTGTCGAACACCGGCGCTGGCCGGGCTTGCGGCGTGGGCTTGGCCTCTTCGCGCTTGACTGGGGTTTTCTGCTGTTGCGGAGTGCGGGTGGCGACGGCGGCTTTCGGTGCTTCCTGGCGCACGGCGGGCTGTTGCGGCGAGGCAGGCGGGGTGATGCGTTTGACCTCACTGTCCTGAAACAGCGCTTGCTCGGTGGTTTTCGGCGCGGCCTTGTGGTCCAGGGTGCCGCTGCCTTGCTGGTTGTCCTGGGCGAGGAAGTCGGCCTCTTTAGGCTTTTCTTCGCTTTTGAAGGTGGAGAGGGTGATTTCCAGGGTTTTGCTGATCTGGCTCGGCTCGGCCAGGGTAAAACCCAGGCCGAGGATCAGCGCAGCATGCAGCACGGCGGCGAGGAACAGGGTAAAGCCCAGGCGGTCCGCCGGCTGTACGCCGGCGCTGGAAAGTTCAGGGAGTTGGGCTGCTGCGTTCATCGCGTGTCGGGTCTGCTCAGGTTGTCGCGCAGTCTGCCGAGGGCGCATGGAAAAGTCTATGAAGCACTGCGCGCATTGAGCTTCTCGGCAATCACGTCCATCAATCGTTCGCCGATGCGCGTATCAAAGGCCGCGTCGATCTCGCGAATGCAGGTCGGGCTGGTCACGTTGATCTCGGTCAGGTGATCACCGATCACGTCCAGGCCAACGAACAGCAGGCCTTTCTCGCGCAGGGTCGGGCCGACGGCAGCAGCGATTTCACGGTCGCGCTCGCTTAGCGGTCTGGCTTCACCGCGTCCGCCGGCGGCGAGGTTGCCACGGGTTTCGCCGGCCGCTGGGATGCGCGCCAGGCAATAAGGCACCGGCTCGCCGTCGATCATCAGGATGCGCTTGTCACCATCCTTGATCGCTGGCAGGTAACCCTGGGCCATGATCTGCTGCTGGCCGTGGTTGGTCAGGGTCTCGAGAATCACCGAAAGGTTGGGATCGCCCTCGCGGTGACGAAATATCATCGATCCGCCCATTCCATCGAGGGGTTTGAGAATGATGTCACGCTGCTCTTTGGCAAACTCGCGCAGAATGTCGGCCCTACGGCTGACCACGGTCGGCGGTGTGTATTGGCTGAACTGGGTGGCAAAGTACTTTTCATTACAGTCGCGCAGACTTTGCGGGCGGTTGACCACCAGAACGCCTGCTTGCTCGGCTTGTTCCAGTAGGTAGGTGGAGTAGACAAACTCGTTATCGAAGGGTGGGTCCTTGCGCATCAGGATCACGTCCAGCTCGCTTAGCGCGATATCCTGCTCGTTACCCAGTTCGAACCAGCGCTGTGGGTCGTTGTATACGCTAAGCTCTGAAAGTCGAGCGCGTGCTTCGCCCTTGGCTTGGTAAAGATCTTTCTGCTCCATATAGAAGAGGGTCCAGCCGCGCGCTTGGGCGGCCAGTAACATGGCCAGCGAGCTGTCCTTCTTGAAGGCGATCTGGGCGATGGGGTCCATGACAATGCCGAGGCGGACGCTCATGGCGGTGTTCTCCGTAAAATGGCAGCGATTAAAGTGTGCTAAGACGTGATGTGGCGTCAGGGTGGCGCTGACAAGTCGGGTGGTCAAGGAAAAACCTTGGCCCCGTGCGGCTTATAGATTGCATCTGGAGAGTGTGCTAAAAAGGCCCGACGATTGGGTTGTAGCCCGTCGGTGACAGGGCCTCAGGCGCACTGATATAACGCAAAAATAACGACTCACCGAGGCGATGGTAGGGCAAACATGGAACAGCATTCCGAGGGTTTGAGGGTGATGGTGATCGACGATTCGAAAACGATTCGTCGTACCGCGGAAACCCTGCTGAAAAAGGTGGGCTGCGAGGTGATTACTGCAGTTGACGGCTTCGATGCTTTGGCAAAGATCGCCGATACCCATCCGAACATCATCTTTGTCGACATTATGATGCCGCGGCTCGATGGCTATCAGACCTGTGCCTTGATCAAGAACAACAGCGCTTTCAAATCCACCCCGGTGATCATGCTGTCTTCCAAAGACGGTCTGTTCGATAAAGCCAAGGGTCGCATTGTCGGTTCCGATCAATACCTGACCAAGCCCTTCAGTAAAGAAGAGCTGCTCGGTGCGATCAAAGCCCATGTGCCTAACTTTGTACCGGTGGAACAAGCGTCCTGACGCCCGGCTGAACAGCTGAGCGCCTTTTTAAAGTATTGGGAAACACCATGGCTCGAATTCTGATTGTTGATGACTCGCCGACTGAAATGTACAAGCTGACCGCCATGCTGGAAAAGCACGGCCATCAGGTACTCAAGGCGGAAAATGGTGCCGACGGCGTTGCCCTGGCTCGCCAGGAAAAGCCGGACGCGGTGCTGATGGATATCGTCATGCCTGGCCTCAACGGCTTTCAGGCGACCCGCCAGCTGACCAAGGATGCGGACACCAGCCACATCCCGGTGATCATCGTGACCACTAAGGATCAGGAAACCGACAAGGTCTGGGGCAAGCGCCAGGGCGCGAAGGATTACCTGACCAAGCCGGTTGATGAAGAAACTCTGGTTAAAACCTTGAATGCGGTATTGGCCGGCTAAAACCGGGTCAGTCCGCAATTAAAAAAGAATAAGGCCGCAGCTGGCATGTCGGACGCGCAAACACCTTTTCAAACCCTTCAGGATATCGACAGGCTCTGTCGTTCGCTGGCGGCTGGCTTGCCTTCGCAGCAGGCGGTGGTGCAGACCTGGAGTGGTATCGGTTTTCGCATGGGCGAGCGTTTTTTCGTCGCGCCCATGGGCGAGGTTGGTGAGGTGTTACATGAGCCGCGCCATACCTTGTTGCCTGGTGTGAAAAACTGGGTCAAGGGCGTGGCTAACGTGCGTGGTCGCCTGCTGCCGGTGATGGACCTGTGCGGTTTCTTCGGCAGCGAGCTTTCGCCGCTGCGCAAAAAGCGCCGAGTGCTGGTAGTTGATCACCAGGAAGTCTTTGCCGGCCTGACGGTCGATGAAGTGTTCGGCATGCAGCATTTTCCTGTGGACACCTTCTCCGAGCAGCTGCCGCCGCTCGAGGCGTCCATAGCACCTTTTATCCACGGAGTATTTCAACGTGAACAGCCCTGGTTGGTGTTCAGCCCACACGCGCTGGCCCAGAACCCGGGTTTTCTCGACGTGGCGTATTAACAGTTTATCGGTGGGGTCGGCTTTGCCGGCCTTTTGGCGTTACATGGGAACCGTAGTGCGGTCGGTCCAGGCGGGGGCCAGTAAATGAAAAAACTAAATGCAGGTAATTTGTTAGCAGGTGCGCGCAGTAGCACATTGATCGCAGGGCTGTTTATTGTCCTGATCGTTTCGATCGTGCTGTTGTTCGCCAACTTCGCCTACATCAACACCCAATCCAACTACGACACGGAGTACATCGGCCACGCCGGTGAGCTGCGCGTACTGTCCCAGCGTATCGCGAAAAACTCCACGGAAGCGGCGGCCGGTACGGCCGAAGCGTTCGCCTTGCTGCGCGATGCACGTAACGACTTCCAGACCCGCTGGGGTTATTTGACCGACGGTAACGAGGAGACCGGGCTGCCTGCAGCGCCGGAATCCCTGCAGCCACAGATCGCTGTGGTGCAGCAGGACTGGGATACGCTGCGGCAGAACACCGACGCCATCCTGGCCAACGAACAGACCGTACTGTCGCTGCACCAGGTAGCTGCCACCCTGGCGGAAACCATTCCGCAGCTGCAGGTCGAGTACGAAGAAGTGGTCGACATTCTGCTGGAAAGCGGTGCGCCGGCGGCTCAGGTCTCGGTAGCTCAGCGTCAATCCTTGCTGGCAGAACGTATTCTGGGTTCGGTAAACAAGGTACTCGCTGGTGACCAGGATTCGGTGCAGGCTGCCGACATGTTCGGCCGTGACGCCAGCCTGTTCGGTCGCGTATTGAGCGCGATGCTCGAAGGCAACGCCGCCATGGAAATCTCCCAGGTCAGCGATGCCGAGGCACTTGAGCGTCTGGCGGAAATTTCCGAACTGTTCGAATTCGTATCCGGTTCGGTGGACGAGATTCTCGAAACCTCGCCGGAACTGTTCCAGGTGCGTGAGTCGGCCAACGTGATCTTCACTGTCTCGCAGACTTTGTTGGACAAAGCTTCCGACCTGGCCGTCGGTTTTGATGACCTGGCCACCGGTCGCGCCATCAATACCCTGATCGGATACGTGCTGGGCGCTCTGGCGCTTGGTTCGATCATCCTGATTGGCCTGGTGATGGTGCGTGAAACCAACCGTCGTCTGGCGTCTACCGCTGAGAAGAACGAACGGAACCAAGCGGCGATTCTGCGACTGCTCGACGAAATCGCGGACCTCGCAGACGGTGACTTGACAGTAGCCGCGACGGTAACCGAAGACTTCACCGGTGCCATCGCTGACTCCATCAACTACTCCATTGACCAGCTGCGCGACCTGGTAGCCACGATCAACCTGACCGCCGTTCAGGTAGCCGGTGCAGCCCAGGAAACCCAGGCCACGGCGATGCACCTGGCCGAGGCTTCCGAGCACCAAGCACAGGAAATTGCTGGTGCCTCTGCAGCGATCAACGAAATGGCCGTGTCGATTGACCAGGTATCGGCGAACGCCTCGGAGTCCTCTGCTGTAGCAGAGCGTTCCGTAGCCATCGCTAACAAGGGCAACGAAGTGGTGCACAACACCATCACCGGCATGGATAACATCCGTGAGCAGATCCAGGATACCTCCAAGCGTATTAAACGCCTCGGTGAATCGTCCCAGGAGATCGGTGACATCGTTAGCCTGATTAACGACATTGCTGACCAGACCAACATCCTCGCACTGAACGCCGCGATCCAGGCCTCCATGGCGGGTGACGCGGGTCGAGGCTTCGCCGTGGTAGCGGACGAAGTACAACGCCTCGCAGAACGTTCCTCTGCGGCAACCAAGCAGATCGAAGCTCTGGTTAAGACGATTCAGACCGACACCAACGAAGCCGTTATCTCGATGGAGCAAACGACTTCCGAAGTGGTGCGTGGTGCTCGTCTGGCACAGGACGCCGGGGTGGCGCTGGAAGAGATTGAGAAGGTATCCAAGACCCTCGCGGCCTTGATTCAGAACATCTCCAACGCTGCGCGCCAGCAGGCATCGTCGGCGGGCCACATTTCCAACACGATGAACGTGATCCAGGAAATTACCTCGCAAACTTCCTCCGGTACCACTGCCACCGCCAAGAGCATTGGTAACCTGGCCAAGATGGCCAGTGAGATGCGTAAGTCGGTATCCGGCTTTACCTTGCCGGGTGGGGAACAGGCTTAATCAGGTGCTGCGCGGCAGGCTGAAAGGCCTGTCGCACAAGGACTATGGCCGTGAGCGAGGGGCACGACATGCAGTCAGGCGTCTGGGCCTTGCAGCCTCTGGCAGACATGACAGCTACGGAGTTTCGTGACTGGCAGACGCTGCTTGAGGAGCGTACCGGAGTCGTTCTCAATGAGCGGCGGCGGGCGTTTCTGCAAACCAATCTGAGTGCGCGGATGCGCGAGCTGGGCGTAATGGATTACGCCACGTATTACCGGCAGGTAACCGATGGTCCCCGCGGTGCGGTGGAATGGTCGACCCTGCTGGATCGGCTGACTGTGCAGGAGACCCGTTTCTTTCGTCATCGCCCTTCCTTTGAAGTGCTCGAAAGCTATTTGCGCGAGCGTTTGCAGCAGGGCGTGACGCAGCCATGGGAACTTTGGAGTGTTGGCTGTGCCAGTGGCGAAGAGCCTTATTCGCTGGCCATCAGCGCGGCCGAAGTTCTGCGTGAAAGTGAACACCCGGATCATTTCGGGGTAACAGGCACTGACATCAGCCTGAATGCCTTGAGCAAGGCGCGCGATGGCCAATATGGTGCGCGCCGTCTGGAGCAGTTGGATGCCGATCTGTGCCAGCGATACTTCCTGGCCCAGGACGATGGACGTTTCAAAGTGGTGCCGAATCTGGCCGCGCGCGTGTGTTGCGCCCGGCTCAATGTGCTGGAACTGGCCAAGGCACCGATGTCCGGAATGGACGTTATTTTTTGTCAGAACTTGTTGATCTATTTTCGTCGCTGGCGTCGCCGCGAGATCCTCAACCGCCTGGCCGAGCGCCTGGTGCCCGGGGGGCTGCTGGTGGTGGGAGTGGGCGAAGTAGCAGGTTGGCAGCATCCGGAGTTGATCCCGGTAGCCGACGAGCGAGTGCTGGCGTTTACCCGCAAGGGATAACAGGCTGTTGAAAAACGTAAGCGAGGCAGCCAGTGCAAGGCAAAAGCAGGCGAGAACGCGACTGGGGTCGCACTCGACTTTACGAGCTGTAAATGAGCAGTTCGAGCCTGCTTTTAACGCAGCAATGGCAACGCAGGTAGTTTTTCAGCAGCTTGATAAGGCAGAAGAGCCAAGTATATGAGTGGAGTGGCTATGGGTGATCGGCACGATTATGTCGCCCTGGAATGGGTTAAGGGCGAGATCGCGGAAACCCTGAAACAGGCGCGTCAGGCGCTGGAGGCGTTCGTCGAGAACCCCCAGGACGCTACGCGCATGCGTTTCTGCCAGACCTATGTGCATCAGGTGCTTGGCACCTTGCAGATGGTCGAGTTTTTCGGCGCGGCGTTGCTGGCTGAGGAAATGGAACAGCTGGCCGGCGCCCTGATCGACGGCCGGGTGACCAACCAGGGTGAAGCCCTGGAAGTGCTGATGCAGTCGATTCTGCAGCTGCCGGTGTACCTCGACCGTATCCAGACTGCCCGCCGCGACCTGCCGATGGTCGTGTTGCCTCTGCTCAATGACCTGCGCGCCGCGCGTGGGGAAAAACTGCTCTCGGAAACCAGCCTGTTTGCCCCGGATATGTCCGGCCGCACGCCAGCGCTGCCCCATGAAACCATTGACCAACTGCGCACTGCCGAACTGCCGGTGTTGCTGCGCAAACTGCGGCAAATGCTGCAAATGGCCCTGGTCGGGGTGATCCGCAACCAGGACCTGCCGACCAACCTAGGCTATATGGCGCGGGTGTTCGCGCGCCTGGAAAACCTCTGCAAGGACTCTCCGCTCGGCCCGTTGTGGCAGATCGCTTCGGGTGTGGTCGAAGGTCTGGCCAACGGCAGTGTGAGCAATGGCACCTCGATTCGTACCTTGTTGCGTCAGGTTGATAAGGAACTCAAGCGCCTGCTCGAGCAGGGCGCCGATGGTCTTAACCAGGCAGCTCCTGACGAGCTGAGCAAGAACCTGCTGTTCTATGTGGCCAAGTCGTCGGCGCAGTCGCCACGCGTGCGCAACCTCAAAGAGCAATATCGCCTCGACGATGCGCTGCCGGATAACGATGTTGTCGACGAAGAACGGGCCCGCCTGGCTGGTCCGGACCGCGACGCCATGCGTTCGGTGGTCGCCGCTCTCTGTGAAGAGCTGGTGCGGGTCAAGGACAGCCTTGATCTGTTCGTGCGCAGCGACCGTACCCAGGTCGCTGATCTGGATGCGCTCGCCGCACCGCTCAAGCAGATTGCCGACACCCTCGCGGTGTTGGGTTTCGGTCAGCCGCGCAAAGTCATTGTCGATCAGCTCGATGTGGTCAACGGCCTGGCGAAGGGCCAGGGCGAACCGAGCGATGCGGTGCTGATGGATGTTGCCGGTGCTTTGCTGTACGTCGAAGCCACCCTGGCCGGCATGGTCGGTCCCGCGCAGGACGGCGGCCGCGAAGAAAGCCATCTGCCTACCACCGACGTGGCGCAGATTCACCAGTTGGTGATCAAGGAAGCACGTAACGGCCTGGAACAGGCCAAAGACGCGATCATCGAATTTATCGCCTCGCAATGGAACCACGAACACCTGGCCCGTGTGCCTGATTTGCTGACACAGGTGCGTGGCGGCCTGGCGATGATTCCGCTGCAGCGCGCCGCCGATCTGCTGAATGCCTGCAATCGTTATATTCAGGAGCAGCTGCTGGCACGCAAGGCCGTGCCCAACTGGCAGAACCTCGACACCTTGGCGGACGCCATCACCAGCGTCGAGTACTACCTCGAGCGCCTGGCTGAAGACCACGCGACCCAGGGCGACCTGATTCTCGATGTGGCCGAAGAAAGCCTGGAAAGCCTGGGCTACCCGTTGAAAGAAAAGCCATCGATTCTCGACCGTGTCGAGCCGCCCGTAGAGTCCTTCGCGCCATTGGCCGATCCGCTGGACGATATGGAAGTGCTCAGCGCCGAACCGGAGCAGCCAGCCGAAATCGAGCCGAGCCTGGAGCCGGAGCCGGTAGTCGAAGAACCGTTGAGCCTGGAGCTGGCGGATGACTTCAGTGCCGAATTTGCCGATCTGGACTCGACAGCGATTGAAGCGCCATCCAGTGAGGCTGAGTGGGTTACTGAAGCGCCAGCTGGCGATCTTGAACTGATCGATTTCAGTATCGATCTGCCTGATGCCGAGCCTCTGCCGCTGGCTGAAATGCCTCAGGAACAAACCTTTGCCGGTGAAGAGTTGCAACTTGGCAGCTTTGAACTGGACGAAAGCGACAGCCCGGCCAACTGGAATGAAGCCGAATTGGCTGCCCTCGAGTTGCCTGAGGTCGAGCTGCCCAGTGCCCCGCTGAGCGAAGAGCCTGAGCAAGCTGTTGCCGAAAAAACGCTGTCGATGGCTGATGTGATGGCCGCTCCAGTACAGGCGATCAACCCGCCGGCTCACGATGTGCCGCCGAGCCTGCTGCCGCCACCGGCTGATGAAGAGCCGATAGATGAAGAGTTGCTGGAAGTCTTTATCGAAGAAGTCGGTGAAGTGCTGGAAACCATTGGCGAGTACTTCCCGCAGTGGTGCGCCGACACCGACAACAAGGACGCCCTGGCCGAAATTCGCCGCGCCTTCCACACCCTCAAGGGCAGTGGCCGCATGGTTCGCGCTCTGGTTATTGGTGAGCTGGGCTGGTCGATTGAGAACCTGCTCAACCGCGTGCTGGATCGCAGCATTCAACCTGGCGCCGAAGTGCAGCAGGTGATCGCCGATGTGGTCGCGTTGATGCCGGCGCTGGTCGATGAATTTGCCAATAAAGCGCAACGCCAGCGTGACGATGTTGACCACCTGGCTGCGACGGCGCACGCCTTGGCTAAAGGCCGAAGCCTCCCAAAACCTCAAGCCCCGGTTGAGCTGGTAGCGGAGCCCGAGGGCAGTCCAGTCGCTACCGCCGAAGTTGTTGAGGACGAGGATGGGCTAGACCCGCAATTGCTGGAGATTTTCCGCAACGAAGCGGAGATGCACCTCGATACCCTGGTTGGCTTCCTGGCTGACTGTGCCCAGGTGCTGCCGCAGCCGGTTACTGACGACCTGCAGCGTGCCCTGCACACCCTCAAGGGCAGCGCCTCGATGGCCGGCATTCAACCGGTGGCCGAGATTGCTTCGCCGCTGGAAAAGCTGGTTAAGGAATTCAAGACCAACCTGATCCCGATGGACCTGGCCGAAGCGGAGCTGCTGAGCAGCGCCGAGAAACTCTTCCGTCTGGGCCTTGAGCAGCTGGAGAGCCAGCCACTGGCAGTTCTGCCGGGTGCTGCCGAGTTCCTTGAGCGCGTGCAGAAGCTGCACAGTGACCGCCTCGAGCACGCCGAGAACAGCCGGCAGAGCGATCAGGGCGAGAAGCGCGACCCGCAGATGATCAGCATCTTCCTCGCTGAAGGCATGGATATCCTGCTGGATGCCGAAGACCTGCTGCGCAAATGGCGCGAGCATCCGTCCGAGCGTCAGGAACTGAGTTCTCTGCTGGACGAGCTGACCACCCTCGGCCGTGGCGCCGAGATGGCTGAACTGCCGCAGATTGATGAGCTCTGTGAAGCCCTGCTTGATCTGTATGGCGCGGTCGAAGAAGGCCGCCTGGCGGTCAGCGAGCGCTTCTTCAGCGAAGCTGAGCAAGCCCACGAAGCGCTGATCGGCATGATGGATCAGGTTGCCGCTGGCCTGCAGGTCAGCGGTGCACCTGAGCGCGTAACGGCCCTGCGCAACTTGCTGGTGGAAGCGCTGGACCCTAACACCCTGGCCTTGCTGTCCAACAACGGTGACGGCGGTATCGAGATTGTCGAGCTGGCCGACGCCACTGCTGCGCTGGAAGAGCTCAGCCTGGCCGAGCCGGATGAGCTGATTGAGCCGCTTGAGCTCGACGCGCCGGATGTTGAAGAACTGCCTGCACCTATCGAGGCCCTCAGCGAGCCGCTGGTCGAACCGCCGGCTGCTTCGCTGTATGAATCGCTCGACGAAGAAATGGTATCGATCTTCCTCGAAGAGGCAGTCGATATTCTCGAGAGTGCCGGTCAGGCGCTGGAGCGCTGGTTGGCCGATACGGACAACAAAGCCGCGCTGTCCTCGCTGCAACGTGATCTGCACACCCTCAAAGGTGGTGCGCGCATGGCCGAGATTCGCCCGATTGGCGATCTCGCCCATGAGCTGGAATCCTTGTACGAAGGCCTGGTTGATCGCCGCTACAGCTTCTCGCAACCACTGGCGAACCTGCTGCAGCAAAGCCATGACTCCCTGGCGCAACTGCTGGAACAGCTGCAGGCACGCGCGGCCATGCATTCGCCGCTGGAGCTGATCGAGGCCATTCGCAGTTTCCGTCAGAGTGGCGGGCAAAGCTTGCCAGTGGCCCCAGCTATCCCCGAGCCTGTTGCCGAAGCCGAAGCCGAAGCCGAAGCCGAAGCCGAAGCCGAAGCCGAAGCCGAAGCCGAAGCCGAAGCAACAGGCTCGG
>Ga0209504_1000767_pt1 | contig 26540 bp, 28 predicted proteins | sample COGITO_mtgs_1005_FD_184791 | JGI IMG/M metagenome (GOLD analysis project Ga0209504, IMG submission 184791) | Pelagic marine microbial communities from North Sea - COGITO_mtgs_100511 (SPAdes) (version 2) | ecosystem: Environmental > Aquatic > Marine > Epipelagic ...
TAGCTCAGCAATCGACAAAAAACTCTCAAATTAACGAGTGTTACTTGTGATGCTGATAATCTTGCGACTAGCAGTCTTACCTCACAAGCACCCACACGAATTGCTTGATTCAGTTGTTAAAGAGCGGGTGGTTAAGTCTTTCGTCTCAACCGAGGCGCGCATTCTACAGCAGCCTCATTCTCCGTCAAGTGATTTCGAAAATTTCTTTTCAATCTCAACCACTTGCGCCTTCGATCAACATCTAGCTTCTCGTCAGCGGGAGGCGAATTCTACAGCGTTTCAAACCGCTGTCAACCGCCTCTTTTACCGCTTTCGACCAACCCGACCGAACCTCTCCAGACTCAAACACCACCACCTGAAGAGGAGGCGCATTCTACGCAGCTTTCGCTGCTTTGCAACTCCTTTTTCAAATCTAACTTCTTGTTTTATAAGAAGTTTAAGGAGCCGCATACGCCTGAAGAGCTGCGCATTATAGGGACTGCCGAACGAAGGTCAATCGATTGTTATTCTTTTGTTTCAATAGCCACGAAATCAAGGGCTGCAGCCACCCCCACTACCGGCACGCCGCCTGCAGAAACGACAAAGCCGTTGAAGCTGACGCTTCAACGGCTTTGTCGCAACCATCACGCAAGCGTGCAACCAGTTATTCCACCTTAAGCGTGATACGCGCGAACGCTTTCTTGCCGGCCTGACAGACGTGCACAGCACCTACCTTATATATATAGGAGCGATCTACCACCTCACCATCCACGCGCACACTGCCGGAGCCCAACAGATCACGCGCCATCGCGGCGTTCTTCACCAGACCTGCTTTATTAAGGAGCGCGGCAATCGGCATGTCCTCAGCAGATAACACCTCGATCTCTGGCAGATCCTCAGGCAGCTCGCCTTCCTTCATTCGATTACCCGCCGAGCGATGAGCGCTAAGCGCCGCCTCTTCACCATGGAAACGCGCGACGATCTCTTCGGCCAGCTTGATTTTAATATCGCGAGGATTGGCACCCTGCTCGACATCACGCTTGAACTGCTCGATCTCATCCATGGAGCGGAAGCTGAGCAGCTCGAAGTAGCGCCACATCAAAGCGTCCGGCATGGAGACCAGCTTGTTGTACATAACGCCTGGGGCTTCCTGGATACCTATATAGTTGCCCAATGACTTGGACATCTTCTTCACGCCATCCAACCCCTCGAGCAACGGCATGGTGACGATGCACTGCGACGCCTGACCATAGGAGCGCTGCAACTCGCGCCCCATAAGCAGGTTGAACTTCTGATCAGTACCGCCCAGCTCAACATCCGCCTGCAAGGCTACCGAGTCATAGCCCTGCACCAGTGGGTAGAGGAACTCGTGGATAGCAATCGGCTGATTGGTCGAGTAGCGCTTGCTGAAGTCGTCACGCTCAAGCATGCGCGCCACGGTGTACTGCGAGGTCAGACGAATGAAGTCTGCCGGTCCCATCTTGTCCATCCAGGTGGAGTTGAAGGCGACTTCGGTTTTCGCCGGATCGAGAATCTTGAACACCTGGGTCTTGTAGGTCTCCGCGTTTTCCAACACCTGCTCGCGGGTCAGCGGCGGACGCGTGGCGCTTTTACCGCTTGGATCACCAATCATTCCCGTGAAGTCGCCGATCAGGAAAATCACCTGATGGCCCAACTCTTGGAACTGACGCAGCTTATTAATAAGCACGGTGTGCCCGAGGTGCAGATCCGGCGCCGTTGGATCAAAACCGGCCTTGATACGCAGTGGCTGACCACGCTTGAGCTTCTCAACCAGCTCGGCCTCAACCAGAACCTCTTCCGCGCCACGCTTGATCAGCGCCAACTGCTCTTCAACCGACTTCATGACAGGACTCACGACCACTCAAAACAAAAGGGAACCAACCATACAAGATCGCAGACAAATCACAAGTTCTGCCGGCCACCCCACCTACGCTAAGACCACCTTGCGACAACCGGGGTTGCCTAGCTAGCGATTTGGTTATATTTTATACAGTTACTGCATATTCATCATTTCGTTTATCTATTTCTTTTCATTTTTAAAGTCAAAAAGCAGCCTATGACCTCTACAACTAAAGCGCCGCCCCTGTATCCGAAAAGCCATATTCTGGCGGCCAGTGGCGTCGCCGCCCTACTGAGCCTAGCCCTACTGGTATTCCCCTCCCGCGAAGTTGAAGCAAAGAAAACCTACATAAACCTTGAGCTGGATAACGGCGCAGAATACGCCGAGCTGCAGGACGAGCCTGACTCTGCCGCCTCGCAGACGCTCCAATCGCCGTTCGCCAACACAGCCACCGCCGATACACCGACAGATAATGAGCCGCAAGCCGCGCAGGTTGAAGAGCCGCCAGAAACCGACCCACTACAACGTATTGTTCGCGTAGAGAACGGTGACACGCTGTCTACGGTATTTGCCAAGGTCGGCTTGAGTGCGACCACTCTGCATGCCGTGCTTAACAGCAGCAAAGAAGCCAAGCAGCTGACACGCCTGAAAGTAGGCCAGGCACTTGAGTTCAAACTGAGCACTGACGGTGAGCTTGAAAGCCTGCACAGCAAACTCAGCGACCTGGAAAGCATTGCTCTGGCCAAAAGCGAGAAAGGCTTCAGCTTCAAGCGTGAGTTGGTCAAGCCAGAAGTTCAAACCACCTACAGCCACGGCGTGATCAAGAGCTCGTTGTTTCTCTCGGCCAAACGCGCCGGCCTGTCGCACAGCCTGACCATGGATCTGGCCAACGTATTCGGCTACGACATCGACTTCGCCATGGATATTCGTGAAGGTGATGAGTTCGAGCTGATCTACGAAAAGAAAGTGGTCAACGGCAAGCAGGTTGGCACCGGCAATATTCTCTCCGCCCGTTTCACCAACCGCGGCAAGACCTACACCGCTGTGCGCTACACCAACAAGCAGGGCAACAGCAGCTATTACAACGCCAATGGCGAGAGCATGCGCAAAGCCTTTATCCGCACCCCGGTGGATTTCGCCCGCATCAGCTCGCGCTTTTCCACAGGGCGCCGCCACCCGGTACTGAACAAGATTCGCGCGCACAAGGGCGTTGATTACGCCGCCCCACGCGGCACCCCCATCAAGGCCGCCGGCGATGGGCGAGTAACCCTGGCCGGTCGTCACGGCGGCTACGGCAATGCGGTGATCATTCAGCACGGTCAACGCTACCGCACCCTATATGCCCATATGAACGGCTTTGCCAAGGGCATCCGCAGTGGCAGCAACGTCAAGCAAGGCCAGATCATCGGCTACATCGGCACCACCGGCCTGTCCACCGGCCCGCACCTGCACTATGAATTCCAGGTCAACGGCGTGCACGTCGACCCGCTGAGCCAGAAGTTGCCAATGGCCGACCCGATCGCCAGCAGCGAAAAAGCCCGTTTTATGCAGCTGAGCAAGCCGCTGATGGCGCAAATGGACAAAGAGAAGTCCACGATGCTTGCCCTTAACAATCAGCGCTAAGCCATGCCCCTCTACCTCGGCGTGATGTCCGGCACCAGCCTGGATGGCCTGGACATTGCGCTGATCGAGCAAGAACACAGTACCCGCCTGCTTGGCACCCGCTACCTACCCATGCCAGACGAACTGCGCAGCAGCTTACTCAGCCTGTGCGCTTCCGGCCCAGACGAGTTAGCCCGCGCAGCTATCGCCGAACAGCAGTGGGTTGCACTCGCAGCGCAAGGCATCAATGACTTACTGGCGCAGCACGGCATCCCCGCACACAGTGTTCGCGCCATCGGCAGCCATGGTCAGACCGTGCGCCATGAGCCTGCGCGCGGCTTCACAGTACAGATCGGCAACCCCGCCCTGCTCGCTGAGCTGACTGGCATCAGCGTGGCCAGCGACTTTCGCCGCCGCGATGTTGCTGCAGGCGGCCAGGGCGCGCCGCTGGTTCCGGCGTTTCACCAGGCCTTGTTTGCCCGCGAGAACAGCACCCGCGCGATCCTCAACATTGGCGGTTTCAGCAACCTCAGCCTGCTTGAGCCTGAACGCCCGGTGCATGGCTTCGATTGCGGCCCGGGCAACGTGCTGCTGGACGCCTGGATTCAGCGCCACCAAGGCCTGACATACGACCAGGATGGCCAATGGGCTGCCAGCGGCCAGGTACAGGCACAGCTTCTGCAAGCCTTGCTGAGTGATCACTACTTCCAAACTCAGGGCCCGAAGAGCACTGGGCGCGAGTTGTTCAACCTTGCCTGGCTGGATCAGCAGCTACAGAGCCTGCCAGCGTTTGCTGCGGCCGACGTGCAGGCAACGCTGCTGGAACTGACCGCCATCAGCATTACCGAGGCGCTCAAGACTGCTCAGCAGAACACCGAGATGCTGCTGGTGTGTGGTGGTGGCGCGCATAACCACACACTGATGCGCCGCCTGGCGCAGCTGCTGCCCAATAGCCAGGTGAGCAGCACCGATGCGCATGGCGTGCCCGCCGATTGGGTCGAAGCTATGGCCTTTGCCTGGCTCGCGCACTGCTGCCTGGAAGGCATTCCCGCCAACCGGCCTAGCGTCACCGGCGCACGCGGCCTGCGTGTACTTGGCGCGATCTACCCCGCCTAAGCGCACGCGCCAAGCTGCTAGAGCCCCACAAACGACAACGCCGTGCGCAAGGCACGGCGTTAGCTTGAACAACCTGAAGATCAGATCGAGAACGAAGAACCGCAACCGCAGGTGGTGGTGGCGTTCGGGTTGTTGATGACAAATCGCGAACCTTCCAGACCTTCCTGATAATCGACTTCGGCACCTGCCAGGTACTGGAAGCTCATCGGGTCGACCACCAGACTCACGCCTTCGCGCTCGATGATGGTGTCATCCTCGGCCACTTCTTCATCAAAGGTGAAGCCGTACTGGAAGCCGGAACAACCGCCTCCCGTTACAAACACGCGCAACTTCAGGCGCGGGTTGCCTTCTTCATCGACCAGGCTCTTCACCTTGTTCGCTGCGCCCTGCGTAAATTGCATAGCGCTGGGGGTGAAGGTTTCGACGCTCATGCTGATTAACTCCCGGCGCTACGCGCCATACTGCATTCTGATCGGCATTATCCGCTTACCCGAGAAAAGCGGTCAACTATTGTGCGGTATCCAGCGTTTCTGGCAACTCCAGCGGCCGTGCCTCGTCTTGCAAGCGGCAGAGACGGCCTTCGATCTGTGCACCCATGGCCATTTCCATCAGCGCGTAATACAGATTGCCACGCACCCGCGCCCGCGCGCCCAGCTCAAGGTGGCCACTGGCGTGCACATCGCCGACCACTTCACCGTCAATCACTATATGGGGGGCGCGAAGCTCACCTTCAACCCGGCCCTGCACACTGACGCGCACCATGCCCTCGCTGGCCACCAGGTTACCGATGACTTTGCCGTCGACCTGTACCGCGCCTTGAAAGCGCAAATCGCCATGCAGCTCGGCCCCCACCGCAATCAGGCTGGTCTTGCCCGCGAAACGCTGCACGTCAGTACGCGCCTTGTCTTTATTCCACATAAGGAACAGTCACTCCTCTTTGTTCCATTTGAATGTGCGCAGCAAAGGCTTCTCGCCTTTTACCTCGGCACGCACCTTGATCTCGCGCGGGGTAAAGCCCTCAGGCAACTTCAGCTCAGCAAAACGCCCGGCCTCGGGAATGGCCTGAAAGTGCTTGAAGGCGAAAGCAATCGACGCCCCAGGTAGGGCATCGGGTAAGTCTGCGCCCAGCGCCGCCAACTCAAGCGTGACATCCTGCTCGCCCTGCTTGCCGACGATCAACACCTGCAACTGGCCTTCCAGCGGCGTCTCACCTTTGCCCACGCGGCTAAGGAGTATCTTGTAGCGGAAATGCTCCGGCCTGTCCGTGGCCTGCAGTTCAAAGGTCTTGATGCGCAAACCTTCACGACGACTGGCCGGCGCTAGCACGCCTTTATAGAAGGCCAGATCCTGCTGCTGCTTATAAATCTGCTCTTCCAACAGCTTAATGGTCAGACGGCTCTGCTCGTTGGCTTGCAGGCTGACCTTTTCCGCGCTGCTCAATACCGCCACGCGCTGACGCAACTCATCGACCTCACGCAGCAGTTGCTCATCGCGCACCGGTTCGGCCGGCTGCCCTAGCACCACTGCAGGCTGGCTGTACTGCTGCCACCAACCGCCGACATAGAACGCCAACGGAATGCACAGCAGCAGCAGCACGACGAGCATGCGCCGCCGCCGAGCACGCCCCGGATCGCTTGGGCGAACCTCCCAGCCCGCCGTCAAGGCAGCATGGCCGCGTGGGACAAGCCCAGGCGCTCATCGAGGCCGAAGAGGATATTCATGTTCTGCACCGCCTGACCCGACGCGCCTTTGACCAGGTTGTCGATGACCGACAACACCACCACCAGATCACCATCCTGCGGCCGATGCACGGCGATCCGGCAGACGTTGGCACCGCGCACGCTGCGGGTTTCCGGGTGACTGCCGGCGGGCATCACATCGACGAAGGGTTCGCTGGCATAGCGCTTCTCGAACAGCGTCTGCAGATCCACCGAGCGATCGACCACCGTGGCGTAAAGCGTGGCGTGAATACCACGGATCATTGGCGTCAGATGCGGCACGAAGGTCAGGCCAACATCCTTACCGGCAGCCCGGCGCAAGCCCTGGCGAATTTCCGGCAGATGCCGATGGCCTTTGACCCCGTAGGCTTTCATGCTCTCGCCGGCTTCGCTGAACAGCGAACCCACGCTGGCACCGCGACCAGCACCGCTGACCCCGGACTTGCAATCGGCGATCAGTTGCGTGGTATCAGCTAAGCCGGCCTCCAACAGCGGAATCAGCGCCAGCTGCGCGGCGGTGGGATAGCAGCCTGGCACAGCAATCAAACGCGCCTGCTTGATCGCTTCACGGTTGACTTCCGGCAGGCCGTAAACCGCTTCCGGCAGCAGGTCCGGCGCGCCGTGCGGCTGGCCGTACCACTTGGCCCATTCGTCAGCATCCTGCAGACGGAAGTCGGCTGACAGGTCGATCACCTTGGTCCCGGCGGCCAGCAGCTCGCCGGCCAGGGCATGGGCCACACCATGCGGCGTGGCGAAGAACACCACATCGCAAGCGCCCAGGGTGGCCACGTCCGGCACGCTGAAGGCCAGGCTGTCGTAATGGCCGCGCAGGTTCGGGTACATCTCGTCGACACGCATGCCGGCCTCGGAGCGCGAGGTAATCACCTCGACCTGCGCTTGCGGGTGTTGCGCCAACAAACGCAACAACTCGACACCGGTATACCCCGTGCCGCCGACGATTCCGACCTTGATCATCACTTGCCCCTTTGCAATACCAGCAGTGGAAAGCTGCCGATGATACGGCCGCTTCGGCCAGGGGCCAACACTTGAGCGCCGTCAGTGATGACGGAGGCGGTCATGCCCACTACTATCGGGGCACTTTCCTGCAACGAGTACGCGCAATGCTTTATCTGTGGCTCAAAGCCCTGCACATCATCGCCATGGTCTGCTGGTTCGCCGGCCTGTTCTACCTGCCGCGCCTGTTCGTCTACCACGCCATGAGCACGGATGAGGTCAGCCGCGAGCGCTTCTGCATCATGGAGCGCAAGCTGTATCGCGGGATCATGTGGCCGTCGCTGATTCTCACCGTTGGCCTGGGCTTGTGGCTGATCAGCCTCAACCCGAGCTACTACTTCAGCCAAGGCTGGATGCACGCCAAGCTGAGCCTGGTGGCGCTGCTAGTGGTCTACCAGTTTATGTGCGGCGCCCAGCTCAAGGCCTTTGCCCGCGGCGAGAACCAGCGCAGCCATGTGTTCTATCGCTGGTTCAATGAAGCGCCCGTGCTGGCCTTGCTCGGCATTGTCATTCTGGTCGTGGTTCGCCCTTTCTAAATACTCCAAGAGGATTACTGCATGTCGCTGCCAGCCCTGCTCGAACAACGCCTGCGCCTGCCCGTCGTCGCCGCGCCGATGTTTCTGGTGTCCAACCCGCAACTGGTACTGGCCTGCTGCAACAGCGGCATCGTCGGCAGCTTTCCGGCGCTGAACCAGCGTGAGAGCAGCGGTTTCAAGGACTGGCTGCAAGAGATCGAAGCCGGCCTGGGCAGCGATGCAGCGCCTTATGCAGTGAACCTGATTGTGCACGGCAGCAACCCGCGCCTGCAGGCGGACCTGGCGATCTGCGTTGAGCAGCGCGTGCCCATCGTGATCACCAGCCTCGGCGCGGTGAAGGAAGTGGTCGACGCCGTGCACAGCTACGGCGGCCTGGTATTCCACGACGTGACCACCCGCCGGCATGCCGAGAAAGCCGCCGAAGCGGGCGTCGACGGACTGATCGCAGTAGCAGCCGGTGCCGGCGGACATGCCGGCACCTGGAGCCCGTTTGCGCTGATCGCCGAAATCCGCCAGTTCTTCGACAAAACCCTGCTGCTGGCCGGCTGCCTTAACCAGGGCCACGAAGTGCTGGCCGCTCAACTGCTTGGCGCCGACCTGGCCTACCTCGGCACCCGCCTGATCGCTACCCAGGAAAACGCCGCATCCGCCGCCTACAAGCAGATGATTCTTGACGCCAAAGCCGCCGACATCATCCACACCCCGGCGGTCTCCGGCGTACCGGCGAGCTTTATGCGCCAGAGTCTGGAGCTGGCCGGTTACGACCTCAAGCAGCTGCAGAACAAAGGCGAGGTCAACTACGGCGAGAAGCTCAAGCCCATGGACGAAGAAGCCAAAGCCTGGAAAACCGTATGGTCGGCCGGCCAGGGCGTCGGCAACATCCGCGACCTGCCCAGCGTCGAGCAGCTGATCGCCCGCCTCGACAGCGAATACCGCGCGGCCCTCACGCAGAGCCTGCAGCTGCAACAACGCTGGGCGCGATGAAACGACGCAATCTGCTCGGTCTCGGCGCGCTGGGGCTATTAGGTGGCTGGGCGCTGCGCCCGAGTGATCTCGGCCAACCCCACACACCCTACTTTGCTGCACTCAACCAATTGCTGCGGCGTGCCGGCACCGGGCTGCCGTTGCTGGTGGTGGATCTCGACCGCCTCGACCAGAACGCCGAGCTGCTGGCGAGTCAGCTCGGTAGCCAACTGCCGCTGCGTCTGGTGGCCAAATCGTTGGCCTCCACCGGTTTGCTCGACTACCTGGCGAAGAAGCTCGGCACGCAGCGCTTTATGGTGTTCCACCAGCCGCAGATCAACCAACTGGCGTTGAGCTTTCCTCAGTCCGACCTGTTGCTCGGCAAGCCCTTACCCAGTGCAGCGGCCCTGAGCTTCTACCAGCAGTTGCCACAAGGCAGCGGCTTTGTCCCCGCCGAGCAGCTGACCTGGCTGATCGATAGCCAAACGCGTCTGCAAGAATACGCCGCCCTGGCCAACGCCCTTAACCAGCCGCTGCAGATTGCCTTTGAAATCGACATCGGCCTGGCCCGTGGCGGCTTTGCCACGCCCGCAGAACTCGGCACCGCCCTCACCTGGCTGCGTAATACGCCCAACCGGCTACGTGTGCGCGGCCTGATGGGTTATGACGCCCATCTCGCCCATACACCATTCTGGACAGGGCAAAGCAGTGCCTTTGCCCGGAGCGCTGCGCGTTACCGCGCTTTTATCGCCAGCGCTGCGGCATTCAACGAGCTGTGGCCGCAACAGCCGCTGCTCAATGGTGCAGGCAGCCTGACCTATGCCCTGCATGCCACCCTCGATACACCGCTGAATGAAGTCGCGGTCGGCTCCGCCCTGCTCAAACCCAGCGATTTCGACAGCGATCTACTGGCCGCCCAACAAGCCGCCCTGTGGATTGCCAGCCCGGTGCTCAAGGCGCTACCGGGACAACTGCCGTTTCTCGAGCGCTCACATCAGTTGCTGCAGCGCTGGAACCCCAATCGCCAACAGGCTTACTACCTGTATGGCGGGCAATGGCCGGCAACCCCAGTGTCCCCGGCCGGGATCAGCTATGACGCCCTGTATGGCCGCAGCGCCAACCAGGAGCGCCTGATCGGCTCAGCCGGCACAGGCTTACAGGTCGATGACTGGGTGTTTCTCCGCCCGCAACGCTCGGAAGGTCTGCTCGAGTTGTTCAACCAGCTCTACTTGCTGCGCAACGGTCGCTTGGTTGGCAGCTGGTCCGCCAACAGAGCGTGAACCGTCTCTAGGCCCTGCACATTTGCGCGAAGGCAGCTTGTTTACTGGCCTGCAGGCCAGCTAGTCTGTAGCGCAACTCCATTCTGGCACCGACAAGGACGCCGACATGACCCAAGCCCGCTTCAAGATTGTGTTCAACGGCGAGTTGATGCCCGACGTCAGCCTGGAAACTGCCAAAGAAAACCTCGCCCGCCTGTTCAAGAGCGACCAGACCCGAATCAACTCGCTGTTTAGCGGCGGCAATGTCGATATCAAGCGCGACCTCAGCGAGAACGAAGCCGATCAGTACCTCAAGGCCCTGCAGAGCGCCGGCGCCAAAGTGCGCAAGGAGCAGGACCTGGCCGCCAGCCTGAGCCTGGTGGAGACCGATGATCACCGTACGGAAAGCAGCGAAGCTGAAAGCAATGTACCAATGACCTGCCCCAAGTGCGGTCACCAGCAAAGCAAAGCCATCGAATGCTCGGCCTGCGGCATCGTTATCGAGAAATTTATCGCCCGCCAGGCCATGCTCGCGGAAAACCCGCCGGAAGTGGTCAGCGCCGCGGCCACGCCCTACGCCACACCGAAAGCGGCCGTGGCAGAAACCCTGCCGGAATTCGGCGAACTGAAGGCCTTTACCACCGACGGACGCATCGGCCGTTTGCGCTACCTGGCCTGGTCGATGGTGCTGATGCTGGCCTGCTTGCCGTTGTTCGGTATCGCTGGCGGTTTCTTCGCCGCTTCGGAAATTCTTGGCGGCCTGTTGATGGTCGTGGTGGGTATCGCCGTGGCGGTGGTCGGCATCATGTTCGGCGTGCAGCGCCTGCATGATATCGGCTGGTCGGGCTGGCTGCTGCTGGTCACCCTGGTGCCGATTGTTGGCGGGGTGTTCTCGCTGCTGATGTTTATCATCCCCGGCAGCACCGCCGCCAACCGCTTTGGTCCGCCGCCACCACCGAATAGCCGTGCGGTGAAAATCCTCGCCCTGCTCTGGGTGGCGATCATCGTCCTCGGCATCGTGGCCGCCATCGCGATACCAGCCTATATGGGCTATTCCAACGCGGGTCTGTAACCCACTGGCAACCTTGCGCGGCACATGGGGTCGAAAGGCCCCATCACGGAGAACCCTATGACCCGTTACGCGCTTATCACTGGAGCCTCCAGCGGCATTGGCCTGGCCCTGGCCGAAGCTCTGGCCCGGCGAGGTCGCAATCTGATTCTGGTGGCGCGCCAGCGCGATGCGCTGGAAAGCATTGCCTGCGAGCTGACGCAGCGTTTTTCCGTAGAGGTGCTGTTCCGCGTCTGCGACCTCAGCCAGCCACTTCAGGTCAGCGGCCTGCTGCATGAGCTGGAGCAAGGTGAGCGCAGTATCGACCTGCTGGTAAACAACGCCGGCATCGGCACCTCAGGCGCTTACGTGGCTCAGGACTGGGCTCGCGAACAGCAACTGATCGAACTGAATATCCTGGCACTCGCCCGCCTCTGCCACGCCATCGGCACCATCATGGCCGGCCAAGGCAGCGGGCAGATTCTTAACGTCGCCTCGGTTGCCGGCTTTCAGCCAGGCCCGGGCATGAGCAACTACTACGCAAGCAAGGCCTATGTGCTGCACTTTTCCGAAGGCCTGCGCGAAGAGCTGAAAGAGTACGGCGTTAAAGTCTCCGTACTCTGCCCGGGGCCAACCCGCAGCGCGTTTTTCCGCACGGCACGCATGAACAGTGATGCGCTACAAGGCAGCAAGCTGATGATGAGCGCCGAAGAAGTGGCCCTGATCACCGTCAAAGCACTGGAGAAAAACCGCGCGATCATCATCCCTGGTTGGCGTAACCGCCTGATTGCTCTCAGCCCTAGATTAGGACCGCGCTGGTTGGTACGGCGAATCAGCGCACGGCTTAATCGCCAGTTCGGCAAGCCAATCTAAAACCGGTTTATGATCTGCTGCGCGTCGGCCCTGCTGCGTTAAAAGCAAGCTCGGAAAGCCGCTTGCGGCTAACGCACGTTAGTGCGGCCCCGAAGGGGCGAGCGAAGCGAGTAATGCTCATGTACAAAAGTACACTCCGCTTCCTCGCCGTTTTGACCAGCCGGAGGCTGTTACTAACGTAGCGCCTTGCTTGGCTCTAGCTCGCGAGATCGTAAACCGGTTTACGGAGCCTCACTGACCATTAGCCCGCATTGACCGTGCGCCCATCCGCCCAGGCGCGCAGGGCGGCAAGGTCTTCGGCCATCACCACCGACAGCGGCGCGGTACTCTGAATGCTCTGCAGCAGCAATGCCTGGTTAACCGCTTGCTGCTGGGCTTGCGCGGCATACAGAGCACTGACCACCGCCTGTTCGATTTCCGCGCCGGAAAACCCATCGCAAGCCGCCGCCAGTTGCGTCAAATCGAACCCAGTCACCTCAAGTTCACGCCGCGCCAGATGAATACGGAAGATCTCGGCCCGCACCGCAGCATCCGGCAGGTCGACAAAGAACAGCTCATCGAAACGCCCCTTACGCACCAACTCCGGCGGTAGCCGGGAAATCACGTTGGCAGTCGCCACCATAAAGACCGGCGCCTTGCGTTCGGCCATCCAGGTCAGCAGGGTGCCGAGCACCCGCTGGCTGACGCCACCATCGTGATCGCCGCTGGCCAGGCCCTTCTCGATTTCGTCCATCCACAGCACACAGGGCGCCATCTGCTCGGCAAGCTTGAGCGCTTCGCGCAGGTTGCGCTCGGTCTCGCCGAAGAACTTGTTGTACAGGCAGGCAAAATCCAGACGCAGCAGGGGCAAGCCCCACAGGCCGGCGATGGCCTTGGCGGCCAGGCTCTTGCCGCCGCCCTGCACCCCTACCAGCAGCACGCCTTTGGGCAGATCAACGCCTTTGCCTTCAAGGAAGATGCTCTGCCGATCACCCAGCCAGCGTTTGAGATTGCTCAGCCCGCCGACCTCGGCGAAACGTGCGGTGTCGTACTCGAAACTCAACACGCCATCGAGATCGAGCAGCTTGAACTTGGTCTTGTTCAGCTCCGGCAGGTCTTCCTGAGTGATCGCGCCGTCATCGCAGATCACATTGCGCGCCAGCGCACGCGCCTCGGCATGGCTGAGGCCGCGCAAATTCTTCACCACCTGCTGCAAGGTGCGGTTATCGGTGCGCACCCGGGCATTGCGGTTGCGCGCACTCCAGGCAGTGGCCTCATCGCGCACGATGGCCAACAACTCTTCCTCGGAGGGCAGCGAAAGACTGAAACGCGACGCATAGCGCTGCACTTCCGGCGGCAGTTTGCAGGCGTGGGAAACCAGCACCAGCGTCGGCTTGCTGGGCTGCTCGCTCATGGCGATTTCCTTGAGCAGACGCACCAGCTTGGGGTTGTCCTCAAGAAACGGATGCAGATCGCACATCACATACAGCGTCGGCTGGGTGTCAGCCTTGATCAGACGCAGGGCGGTTTCCGGCTCCAGGGTGGCGCTGTCGACGGGTTCCTGAATGGAAAACCCGACACGCTGCAAACCTTCGGTCACCGACCACAGCTGCAAGCCAAGACTGCGGCGCACCGCCAGGCTAGTCAGGGTTTCCAACACCCGCAGCTCATCCCAGGACTCGATCAGCACCAGCTTGGTCTTGGAGTCCAGCACCAAGCCCAGATCATGAATATCGTTTTTCACCCACGCTCCTTGTCCACTAAACTCGGGCCTCGTTAAATACCGGCCAGGAGACTGTCCATGGACTGTCTATTTTGCAAGATCGTCGCTGGTGCAATACCGGCGCGCAAGCTTTATGAAGACGATCAGGTGATTGCCTTTCACGATATCGGCCCGCAGGCACCGGTGCACTTTCTGGTTATCCCGAAAAAACACATCAGCACCCTCAATGACCTGAGTGAGGCGGACAAGCCGCTGGCCGGGCATATTCTCTTCACCGCACAGCGTCTGGCCACGGAGCAAGGCTGCGAGGAAGGCTTTCGCGTGGTGATGAACTGCAATGACCTGGGCGGCCAGACGGTGCACCACATCCATATGCACGTACTGGGTCAGCGGCAGATGGCATGGCCACCGGGTTGAGTCGTGCATTACTCGGCGCGCTGACCGTGCTCGCCCTGCTGATTGGCAATCCCGCGCAAGCGCATACGCCTGGCAGCGTGTTCAGCGACGCCTTGCCCAAGGGCCAGCAAGGGCCGCAGCTGGTTGTAGTGCCCGCCGGACGTTATCTGCTGGGTGACCACAGCGGCCGTGGCAACCATAACGAGCGCCCGCTTACGCCCATCGAAATCAACCAGCCGTTCGCTATCGGCCGCTACGAAGTCAGCTTTGCCGACTGGCAGCACTACGCCGAAGCCACCGCCACAGCAATGCCGGACAATGAGGGCTGGGGGCTGTCGGCGCAGCGACCGGTGATCCATGTGTCTTGGCACCAGGCCCAGGCTTACAGCCAGTGGCTGTCGAAGGTCACCGGCCAGCGTTATCGGCTGCCCACCGAAGCCGAGTGGGAGTACGCCGCCCGCGCTGGCAGTGACAGCTACTACTGGTGGGGCGAGCAGCTCGACAGCCCGGAAACCCGGCCGCGCGCACATTGCCGTGGCTGCGCCACCTCGAGGCTGATTCAGAGCAAGACCGAACGCGTCGGCCAGTTCGCCGCCAATGCCTTCGGCCTGCATGACACCGCCGGCAATGTCTGGGAATGGACCGCCTCGCGCTTTGCCAGCCCCTTCGACGGCAGCGAGCAACAGGCAGCCAGCCTGCTCGACAAAAGCCCGCGGGTGGTGCGCGGCGGCGCCTGGAACAGCGGCCCGAGCTACCTGCGCAGCAGCCAGCGCGATATGAAACAGCCGCAGCACAAGGACTATGCCCTGGGTTTTCGTGTGCTGCGCGAGCTACCCTGATCTCGATCAAGCCGACGGCCAGTGTTTGCAGTAAACTGGCCGCCGTAGTCATCGCCGGAGGTCCCTATGGCCAGCGAACGTCACTTTTCCCCCGTTGATCGCCTGTTACTGCAAGCCGATGCCGCGCTGCGCACTCTGCTGCCCTTTAGCGGCCAGCCAAGCCGGCCATCACCGGCCATCGTGCAACCAGAAGCCGAGCTGGACGAACAGCAGGCCCAGCATGTCGCCGGCTTGATGCGCATCAACCACACCGGCGAGGTTTGCGCCCAGGCGCTGTATCAGGGCCAGGCCCTGACTGCCAAGCTGCCCCAGGTGCGCAAAGCCATGGAGCATGCCGCCGATGAGGAAATCGACCATCTGGCCTGGTGTGAGCAGCGTATCCGCCAGCTGGGCAGCCAGCCGAGCATCCTCAACCCGCTGTTCTACGGTTTGTCCTTTGGTGTCGGCGCGGCCGCCGGGCTGATCAGCGACAAGATCAGCCTGGGCTTTGTTGCCGCCACCGAAGATCAGGTGGTCAAACACCTCGATGAACACCTGCAGCAGATTCCGCTGGAAGACCAGAAATCCCGCGCGATTCTCGAACAGATGCGCGTCGATGAAGAGCAGCATGCCTGCAACGCCCTGGATGCCGGCGGCCTGCGCTTCCCGGCGCCGGTGAAGTTCGGCATGAGCTTGCTGGCCAAGGTGATGACCAGCACTACCTACCGGGTGTAGGGCTAAATCAGCGGCACAAAAAAGGGCACCGCAGTGCCCTTTTCATTTCACACAAGATGATTGCTGCAGCTTACTCACCCAGCTCGATAATCTCGTAGTCGTGGGTGATCGCGACGCCGCCACGGCCCAGCATGATCGAGGCCGAGCAGTACTTCTCGGCCGACAGCTCAACCGCACGCTTGACCTGAGCCTCCTTCAAACCACGCCCCTTGACCACGAAGTGCAGGTGAATCTTGGTGAATACCTTGGGCTCTTCGGTGGCGCGTTCAGCTTCCAGAAAGGCTTCACAGCTCTCTACCGCCTGGCGGGATTTTTTCAGGATGCTGACCACATCGAAATTGCTGCAACCGCCCAAACCGATCAACACCATCTCCATCGGGCGCACACCCAGGTTGCGTCCACCGCTCTCTGGCGGGCCGTCCATTACCACCGCATGGCCGCTGCCCGACTCACCGATAAACAGGGCTTCGCCAGCCCACTGAATACGCGCTTTCATTACTCGGGCTCCGCTGTTAAAAAGGAAAGCAGCTTAGCACAGCACCGTTACAAGCTCTTTGGGTGCCAAGAGAGCCAAAAGCTCGCCGCTGAGTGTTAGCCAAGTCGCAAAACAACACCTAGTCTTGGACTGGTGGTTAAGCTGATAGCTAATTACTGGCACACTTGTACAGATAACTATTATTAGAACTTCAGCCGCACAACGGCTTACCTTTATAAATTCGGGATTCAGGCATGGTAGCTATTACCCTCACACCTAAAATAAAAAATCTCGACAAGCTTCTCGCGCATTGCCACCGCCGTCGCTACACCGCCAAGAGCACCATCATCTATGCGGGCGATCGCTGCGAAACGCTGTTCTTCATCGTCAAAGGGTCGGTCACTATCCTGATCGAAGACGATGATGGTCGTGAAATGATCATCGCTTACCTCAACTCCGGCGATTTCTTCGGAGAAATGGGCCTGTTCGAGAAGGACGGCACCGAGAAAGAACGCAGCGCCTGGGTGCGCGCCAAGACCGAGTGCGAAGTGGCGGAGCTGAGCTACGCCAAGTTCCGCGAGCTGACTCAGCAGGACCCGGACATTCTCTATGCCCTGGGCAGCCAGATGGCCGAACGCCTGCGCAACACCACGCGCAAGGTTGGCGACCTGGCCTTTCTGGATGTCACCGGCCGTGTTGCGCGCACCCTGCTCGATCTGTGCAAGCAGCCCGACGCCATGACGCACCCAGACGGCATGCAGATCAAGATCACCCGCCAGGAGATCGGCCGTATCGTCGGCTGTTCCCGCGAGATGGTTGGTCGCGTGCTCAAGGCCCTGGAAGAACAGGGTCTGGTCAACGTCAAAGGCAAAACCATGGTGGTCTTCGGCACGCGCTAAACCGCATGCTGTAAACGTAAAAAAGCCGACGCATGCGTCGGCTTTTTTATGGTTTGGTGGTATCAGTCCACATCAGGCGCAGCAATCACCCGCTTGCGCTCGGGGAAGAACAAACGCTCCAGCTCAGCCCCCGGATTATCGGCGCGCATAAACGCCTCGCCGACCAGAAAGGCATACACCTCGCTGATTTCCATCAACTCGACATCGGCACGGTTGAGGATGCCGCTCTCGGTCACCACCAGACGATCGCGGGGAATGCGCGGCAACAGGTCGAGGGTGGTTTCCAGGCTGAGTTCGAAGGTGTGCAGGTTGCGGTTGTTGATGCCCACCAGCGGCGTATCCAGGGTTTTCAGTGCACGCTCCAGCTCATCGCCGTCGTGCACCTCCACCAGCACATCGAGATCGAATGCCTTGGCAGTCGCCGCCAACTCGGCCATTTGCGCATCTTCCAGGGCCGAGACGATCAGTAGCACGCAGTCGGCACCCAGAGCGCGGGCTTCAACGATCTGATAGGGATCGATCATAAAGTCCTTGCGGATCACCGGTAGCGAGCAGGCCGCACGGGCTTCCTGCAGGTAGCGATCCGCGCCCTGGAAGAAGTCGACATCGGTCAGCACCGACAGACAGGTGGCACCGCCGTTCTGGTAGCTCTGGGCAATTTCCGCCGGCACGAAGTTTTCGCGCAGCACGCCCTTGCTCGGTGAGGCCTTCTTGATCTCGGCGATTACCGCCGGCTGTTTGCGCTTGGCCTGGCTGATCAGCGCCTCGGCAAAACCGCGCACCGGATCGGCGTTGCGGGCTTGCTGCTCGATTTCAGCCAGGCTGACGATACTGCGGCGAGCCGCCACTTCCTCTGCCTTGCGCGCGAGAATCTTCTCCAGAACGGTTGGAATACTCACCCGGCATTCTCCTCTTTGAATACGGCGGTAAAGGACACCAACTCCTGCAATTTCTCCCAGGCCAGCCCGGTGTGCAAGGCGTCATGGGCCAGTTGCACGCCTTCTTTGAGGCTAGCAGCCAGGTCAGCCGCATACAGCGCGGCGCCGGCATTCAGCACGATCATATCGGCGGCCTTCTGCCCGGCGTCGGTCTTGCGTTTGCTCAGGGCATCACGAATCAGCGCCAGCGACGCCTCTGGGCTTTCCACTGCCAGACCAATCAGACTCTGGCTCTTCAGCCCGAGGTCTTCCGGCAGTACTTCGTACTCAGTGATCTGGCCACCTTTCAGTTCCGCCACATGGGTCGCGGCGGCGAGGCTGAACTCATCCAGGCCATCGCGCGAATGCACCACCAGGATATGTTGGCTACCCAGACGCTTGAGCACCTCAGCCAGCGGCCGGCACAACGCCTGGCTGAATACACCGACCACCTGATGCTTGACCCCGGCCGGGTTGGTCAGCGGGCCGAGCATATTGAAGATGGTGCGCAGGCCCAGCTCGCGGCGCGGCACGGCGGCGTACTTCATCGCCGAATGATGCACCTGGGCAAACATAAAACCGACGCCGACATTCTCGATGCAGCGCGCCACTTGCTCCGGCGTCAGGCTCAGGTAGATACCGGCAGCCTCAAGCAGATCGGCACTGCCGCTCTTTCCGGATACTGCGCGGTTACCGTGCTTGGCCACCTTGCCGCCAGCGGCGGCGACGACAAAGCTCGCAGCGGTCGACACGTTGAAGATATTCGCGCCATCGCCACCGGTGCCAACCACGTCGACCACGTGGTCGAGGGTCTGCAGGTGGACATGGCTGGCCAGCTCACGCATCACCGAGACCGCGCCGACGATTTCATCGATGGTCTCGCTCTTCATGCGCATGCCCACCAGGAAGGCGCCGATCTGCGCATCCGTGCATTGGCCGGTCATGATCTCGCGCATCACGCTCTGCATTTCTTCGGTCGACAGATCGAGCTGGCTGACCACCCGATTGAGGGCTTCCTTGATATTCATCAGCGCAGGCCTCCTTGTTGTTTGAGGAAGTTGGCAAACAGCTCATGGCCCTGTTCGGTAAGAATCGACTCAGGGTGGAACTGCACGCCCTCGATATGCAGGGTCTTATGGCGCAGGCCCATAATTTCGTCCACCGAGCCATCCTCGTGCTGAGTCCAGGCGGTGATTTCCAGGCAGTCCGGCAGGGTTTCGCGCTTGACCACCAGGGAATGGTAGCGGGTTACGGTCAGCGGGTTGTTCAGGCCGGCAAATACGCCCAGGTCCTTATGGAATACCGGACTGGTCTTGCCGTGCATCACCTGACGTGCACGCACTACATCGCCGCCGAAGGCCTGGCCGATACTCTGGTGGCCGAGGCACACACCGAGAATAGGCAGCTTGCCGGCGAAATGCAGAATGGCCTCGATAGACACCCCGGCTTCGGTCGGCGTGCAAGGGCCGGGCGACACCACGATACGTTCGGGCTTCAGCGCTTCGATCTCGGCAATCGACAGTTCGTCGTTGCGGATTACATGCACATCGGCGCCCAACTCACCCAGGTACTGCACCACGTTGTAGGTAAAGGAGTCGTAGTTATCGATCATCAAAAGCATGGCGCAACCCCTTATTCGGCAGTCTGTTCGGCGAGGGCGACGGCGCGGAACATGGCGCGACGCTTGTTCAGGGTTTCTTCCCACTCAAGAGCCGGCACCGAGTCGGCAACAATGCCGGCACCGGCCTGCACGTGCAGCTCGCCGTCCTTGATTACCGCAGTGCGGATGGCGATGGCGGTGTCCATATTGCCGTTCCAGGCCAGGTAGCCCACCGCGCCGCCGTAGACGCCGCGCTTGACCGGTTCCAGCTCGTCGATAATTTCCATGGCGCGAATCTTCGGCGCGCCAGACAGGGTGCCCGCCGGCAGAATGGCGCGCAGCGCGTCCATCGCCGTCAGGCCTTCCTTGAGCTGGCCGGTGACGTTGGAAACGATATGCATCACGTTGGAATAGCGCTCGATCACCATCTTCTCGGTGAGCTTGACGCTACCGGTGCTGGCCACCCGACCGACATCGTTGCGGCCCAGGTCGATCAGCATCAGGTGCTCGGCGACTTCCTTGGCATCGGACAGCAGGTCCTCTTCCAGGGCCAGGTCAGCTTCTTCGCTGGCGCCACGCGGACGGGTGCCGGCAATCGGCCGCACTGTGACCAGACCATCCTCCAGACGCACCAGCACTTCTGGCGAGCTACCGACCACATGGAAGTCGCCGAAGTTGAAGAAGTACATATAGGGCGTCGGGTTGATGCAACGCAGCGCGCGGTACAGGTCGATGGGCGCGGCCTTGAACGGGATCGACATGCGCTGGGAGATCACCACCTGCATGCAGTCGCCGGCAAGGATGTACTCCTTGATCGCCTTGACCGCATTTTCGTAGTCATCACGCTTAAAGCTGGAAATGAAATCTGGCTCGGCACCCGCTGGCGCAGCCAGATCCACACCCAGGCGCGGGGTAATCGGCTGACGCAGCTTGTGCAGGATCTCCTGCAGGCGCGCCTGGCCCTGTTCCAGCGCATCGGCCTGGGCCGGATCGGCAAGGACGATGGCGTGCATCTTGCCAGCCAGATTATCGAACACCACCACCGCATCGGACACCATCAGCAGGATATCCGGCGTGCCCAGGGCATCGGGGTTAACGCCCTTGGCCAGTTTGGGCTCGACATAACGCACGCTGTCATAGCCGAAGTAGCCCACCAGGCCGCCGTTAAAGCGCGGCAGACCCGGCAGGGTTGGCACCTTGTAGCGCGCCTGGAACTGTTCGACAAAGGCCAGAGGGTCTTCGCACTGATGGCGTTCAACCTCGACACCGTCGACGCTGATGGTCACGTCATGCCCATAAGCACGCAGCACGGTGCGCGCCGGCAAGCCGATAATGGAGTAACGCCCCCACTTCTCGCCGCCTTGGACGGATTCGAGCAGGTAGGTATTGGCCTCATCGGCCAACTTCAGGTAGATCGACAGCGGGGTGTCGAAATCCACCAGGGTTTCGCAGGCAACAGGAATGCGGTTATAGCCGGCAGCGGCCAAACGCAGGAATTCTTCGCGGGTCATGAGCAGCCTCGTGGCTTGAGGTAATACGGTCGTGTGCAAACGCGCCGCCTAGGCGGCCAAGATCAAGTCAGGGGCGCCAGCGCCAACGGGCCAGGGCCTTGATGATTTTCATGTCGGTGCTTGCCGACCAGCGCGTGCAGGTAACCACCACGAAGCTCTCTTAATTCAGGCGGGATTGAAGTTCGGCCACACTAGCGCAGGGCCGGAAGCGAATCAACCCGCAAGCCCCGGCTACGCGGTAACCGGCAATAGCTCACACAGATTATCCAGCACTCGCGCCGGATTCTCCTCGGCAATCGGCCGACCATGGTTATAGCCGTAGTTCAGGGCCGCGCAGATGATGCCAGCTGCCTTGGCCGCCAGCACATCATTGCGCGAGTCACCGACAAACAGCGCGTGCGCAGCGTCCACTCGGGCCAGTTGCAACACATGCAGCAGCGCTGCGGGATCGGGTTTCTGCTGCGGTAGGGTGTCGCCACCGATAATCCAGCGAAAATAGCCACCCAGCCCCTTTTCATCCAGCAGCGGCGCGACGAAACGCTCGGGCTTGTTGGTGACAATCGCCAGCTCGACCCGTTGCTCGCGCAGCCAATCCAGGGTGGGCCGCACGCCAGGATAGACCTGGGTCAGGGCGTGGCTGTCGGCGTAGTGCTGCATAAACAGCTCCAGCGCCTGCTCGGTGCGGGCCTCATCTATATGCTCATGCTGCAGGCCGCCGGCCAGGGCGCGGCGCACCAGCACCCGCGCGCCATTGCCAACCCAGTCGCGCACCTGTTCGATGCCCGCTACCGGCAGACCGAGCAGCAGCAAGGTCTTGTCGATGGCGGCGGCCAAATCCGGCACCGAATCCACCAGGGTGCCGTCCAGATCAAACATCACCAGGCGCGGCAACTCGCCCTGGAACAGCTCGTGCAGCAGACTCATCCGTGCGCCTGGGCCAGCTCAGCTCGCATGGCGTCGATCACCGCTTTGTAGTCAGCCTGATTGAAGATCGCCGAGCCGGCGACAAAGGTGTCGGCGCCTGCCGCTGCGATTTCGCGGATGTTCTGCACATTCACTCCACCGTCGATTTCCAGGCGGATTTCACGCCCGGATGCATCGATCAGCGCACGCGCTTCTTTGAGTTTTTCCAGGGTATGGGGAATAAACTTCTGCCCGCCAAAGCCCGGATTGACGCTCATCAGCAGGATCATGTCGACCTTGTCCATGACGTGCTTGAGCACGTCCAGCGGGGTGGCTGGATTGAACACCAGGCCGGCCTTGCAGCCGCCATCGCGGATCAGTTGCAGGGAGCGGTCGATATGCTCGCTGGCCTCAGGATGGAAGGTGATATAGCTGGCGCCGGCCTCAATAAAGTCGCCGATGATGCGATCCACCGGCTTGACCATCAGGTGCGCGTCAATCGGCGCGGTGATGCCGTACTTGCGCAGCGCCGCGCAGACCATCGGGCCGATGGTCAGGTTCGGCACATAGTGGTTGTCCATTACATCGAAGTGCACGATGTCAGCGCCGGCGGCGAGCACCTTATCCACTTCCTCACCCAGGCGAGCGAAGTCAGCGGAAAGAATCGACGGAGCAATGGCGAAGGGTTGCATAGCGCACCTCGGTGGCATTCACGGAAGGCGCGCATTGTACCAGCCCGATCCAAGGCCTGGCGCGGGTGAGCGACACCTGACAAAGCCGGGTGGAAAAGGCTAGGCTGCTGAGACCCGATGTTTGCTGGAGAGCCCCATGTTTTTGCGCCCCGCCGCCCTTGCTCTGAGCCTGCTGTTAGCCATCAGCCCACTACAGGCGGAAGAACAAACACCCGCAGAAGAAGCCCCCGCCGCTACGGACGCCTCAACCGAGCCGGCGGAAGAAGTACGCGCGCCCTTAGCCGAGCGCAGCGAGGTGGAAGCCACGGCGCTGGAACAGCGGCTGGAGCAAAAGGAGCAGCAGCAACTGCAGGCGGGCGATGAACGCTTTCTTGCCCTATGGCTGCCGGCCAATGTCGCCGAGCCCAGCGGTGCGGTAATCATCCTGCCAGGCGACGATGAAAACGCCGACTGGCCGCAAAGCGTCGGCCCCTTGCGCAGCAAGCTGCCCAATGGCGGCTGGCACAGCCTCAGCCTGACCCTGCCTGACCCCAATAGCGATGCACCGCCACTGCGCAGCGCCGAGCCAGCGACAGAAGACGCTGCTGCCGACACCACGGAGGCACCGGCAGAGGAAAGCGCCGAGGACAACCCCGCCACCGATGAAACCGCCGCGCAAACCAGCGGCAGCCAACTCGACAGCGCCGAAACTGCGGCAAGCAAAGTGAAAAACATCGAAGCGCAACAGAAAGCCCATGCCCAACGCGTATTGGCACGCATTGAATCGGCCATTGGCTTTGCCGAGCAACAGCAAGCCAAGACCATCGTGCTACTCGGCCACGGCAGCGGCGCCTACTGGGCCGCGCGCTACCTGGCCGAGCGCAAGCCAGCCAATATTCAGAATCTGCTGCTGGTCGCCGCGCAATTGCCCGCCGGCTATACCCCGCCACTGGATGAACTGATTCCGCAACTGCAGCTGGCCACCGGTGACTTCTACTACAAGGACCTGCCCGCCGACCGCCAGGCCGCACTGAAACGCTCGCAGGCCAGCAAACGGCAGAAGCATCCCGCCTATATACAGATCGCCATGAAGGCCCTACCGGGCAACCGCGAAGCGGAACAGGAACAGCTCTACCGCCGTATTCGTGGCTGGCTAACGCTAAAGCTGCAGGCGAAATAGCCCTAGCAGGCCGTTGAAAAACGTTAGCGAGGCAGTCAGCGCAAGGCAAAAACAAGCGAGGAAGCGGACTGGGCTCGCAAGCGAGTGTACGAGTTGTACATGAGCATTACTCGTTTCACTCGCCCTTCGGGTCGCGCTAAAGCGCGTTAGCCGCAAGCGGCTTGCCGAGCTTGTTTTTAACGCCGCGATGGCAACGCAGGTAGTTTTTCAACAGCCTGCTAACGAAAACCGTGGCGCTGACGAATCAGGTCATAAGCCTGATGCAGTTCACGGGTGCGTTCAGTCGCCTCGCGCACCCGCTCTGGCGTGGCGCCGCTGCCCGCCAGCTTGTCCGGATGATGGCGACTCAATAAGCGCCGATATGCCTGTTTGATCTGCGCAGGCTCGGCATCGGCGTTTACATTCAACAGGTTCAGGGCGCGTTGATAGGCGTTGCTGGCCGTCGAGACCAGCGGCCCCTGCTGCGGCGCGTAGGCGTCACTCAGCTGCGCCTGGGTAGCCGATGAAACCTGCAGCCACTTGCCCCAGAGCATGATCAGTTCGCGCTCGGCCTGACCGACCTGACCATCCACCCAGGCCATCCGCCAACAGGCGCGCAGCAGTATTTCGCTGCGCTCACGCTGTCGGTGCAACGGCGCACGCAAGCTGTCGCGCCCGGTCTTGCCCCGAGCAAAAGCCGCTATCGCCTGACGCTGCCCCTCAACATCCAACCCCAGGCGTTGCATTTCCGCCTTCGCCTGCTGGATATGCGCCGGCAGCACACGACCACCGCTCTTGGCCAAACGCCCCAGAAGCACAAATAGCAGCCACTCATCACGCACCTCGGCGCGACCACCCAGGCGCTCACGCAAGGCCGCCCAGGACTGCAGGCGCAAGCGCCGATCGAGCACCTGGCCCAGCAGCCCGCCAAGCATGGCCCCCGGAATACTCGCTACCGCCAGCCCGGTAACAGCACCCAGCAGGGTCGCCGGCCAGAGCATATTAGCCGCCCGCCTCAAGTAGCCGTTCGACCTGAGCCAGGCGCTCGTGAGTACCTACATCCACCCAGCAACCGTCAAACCGCTCACCACTCACCTGCCCAGTCGCCATCGCCGCGCGCAACAAGGGTGCAAGCGAGAACACGCCTGGCTGACAACCGGCGAACAGCGCAGGCGATAACAGCGCCATACCGCTGTAGGTCAGGCTGTCCTGCCCCTCTTGCGCATCCGTGACCCGTCCTTTCTGCAAACAGAAGTCGCCTTTGACGTGATGGCCAGGGTTCTCGATCAGCACCAGATGGGCCAGGCCGCTTAACGGCCGGCGCAGCTCGGCAAAAGGGTAGTCGGTAAAGATATCGCCATTGATCAGCACAAAGGGCTGGTCGCCTAGCAAAGGCAGCGCCTGAAAGATCCCGCCACCGGTTTCCAATGGCTCACCTTCAGCGGAATAGGCAATGCTGACGCCGAAGCGCGATCCATCACCCAGGTAATCCTCGATCTGCTGCCCCAACCAGGCATGATTGATCACCAGCTCGGTAAATCCGGCCGCCGCCAGAGCGCGCACGTGATACTCGATCAAGGGCACGCCGGCTGCACGCACCAATGGCTTGGGGGTATGCAGGGTCAGCGGGCGTAGCCGCTCACCCTTGCCGGCGGCCAGAATCATCGCCTTCATACAGACTCCCGCGGCAGACTGCCGAGCAATTCAGCCAACTCGGCAAGCTCCGGCCGCCGCGCCAGTACTGCCTCTATATAAGAGAAGAACCGCGGCACATCCCCCAGGTACTTGGGTTTGCCATCGCGATGGCAAATGCGCGCAAAGATACCGATTACCTTGAGATGGCGTTGCACGCCCATCAAATCGCTGGCACGCAAGAAGTCATCCAATATCGGTTGAACCGGCACACCTGCCTCACGCGCCTGCTGCCAATACTGTTCCAGCCAGCCGCGCACGCGCGCCTCGGGCCAGCTGAGGAAGGCATCTTTGAACAGGCAGGTGACGTCATAGGTAACCGGGCCATAGACGGCATCCTGAAAATCCAGCACCCCTGGATTCGGCTCGCTGAGCATCAAGTTGCGCGGCATGTAGTCACGGTGCACCAGCACCTTGGGCTGCGCCAGGGCGCTGTCGATCAACAGCTGGCTGGCGCGCTGCCACAGGGCCTGCTGCTGCACGCTGAACTCGACACCCAAGTGACGCTGCACATACCACTCAGGAAACAGCTGCAGCTCACGCCGCAGCAGCGCGTCATCGTAGCTGGGCAGCGGCGTGCTCATCGGCAGTTGCTGGAAGGCCAACAACGCCTGCAGCGCATCGGCGAACAGCGCGTCGGCGTTATCTTCGCTGATCACATCCAGATAGGTCTGCCGCCCCAAATCGTTGAGCAATAAAAAGCCTCGCTCAAGGTCAGCGGCAAGAATCTGCGGCACATTGAGCCGCGCCTCAGCCAGCAAATGCGCCACTTTGACGAAGGGCGCGCAGTCTTCCTGCGGCGGCGGCGCATCCATCACAATCAGGCTACGCCCGGCACCTTGCCAGCGGAAATAGCGACGAAAACTGGCGTCACTGCTGGCAGAGGTAAGCGTGGCGGTAGGTACAGCGCCCCAACCCTGCTCGGCAAACAGCCCAGGCAGCTGCTGATCCAGCCAGTTTTCGAGGAGTTTTAAGCGTACATCTTCATCAGGCATTACAAGGTCTCCGACGGCGCTAGCCGTTGCGCGGGTCATGCTTTATTATCCAGCATCTTTTCAAGCCCATCGAGAGGCGTGCGGCCTCAGGGCCAATG
>Ga0209504_1000768_pt1 | contig 26522 bp, 24 predicted proteins | sample COGITO_mtgs_1005_FD_184791 | JGI IMG/M metagenome (GOLD analysis project Ga0209504, IMG submission 184791) | Pelagic marine microbial communities from North Sea - COGITO_mtgs_100511 (SPAdes) (version 2) | ecosystem: Environmental > Aquatic > Marine > Epipelagic ...
TCTGCATAGGGATATCCTCTGGCTCCCAATGGTTATTCTTCATTGTCTTGTAGAGATCGTACGCCCACTGGTATTTGAGCGGCAGGATATTAAAGAACATTGTGTCCTTACCATTGATGACTTTTTTAGCGGCAAATGCCTCTTCCGCTTTGGCTTGATCGAGGATGAAGGTTTTGTCACCGATTGTGTAGCTTTTTTCCATAGGTTTATGCGGTTGGGTTGGGTATTTGGATTAAAAAATTGCGGAACTTATCACTGAAACAGGAGGCAGTATACGCAGCGTCTGAAGGTGTTGAAGGGGAGCGAGATAATACCACTTGAAGAGTGGACGGATCGTTGGTAGGAGTTAGAATATGCGCACTCATAATTTCCATGTCAACAAAAGGCACACAATATATCGTATTTTTTTACAAAATTGACACTACATGTAGTAATTATACACATTCTGTTCACATTTGCATGTGAGCAAGTCTTGAGCCACCAGCATGCCTAGCCCCTACTTCAGGCAAAGATTCCATCTGGAGGTGCCTGCCAGCAAAAAAGCAAATCACGCTGACGGACACTTCTGGAAACCTCCCTAGGCCACGACGGCTTACGGGAGGTTTCCAGAAGCGCTCTAATAGATATAGACGCAAGCCCTGCAACTTTTTGCGATGTTCGACGATTTAGTCTCTACACATGGCATCCACGCTCACAGGGTATAGAACATCCGGATGGGTCGAGCAACTGGCGACCCCCCCACGGAATATGGACTCGACTTCGACGACAGAACACTTCCGCTTGGTAGAAGACATCGATAGCGCTGCTTTACGAGCGCTAGCTGAGGGTGATCCTACCGCCTTCGCCCAGATCGTTGACCGCTGGCAAATACGGCTCATTAACTTCTTCTACCGATCCACGGGGAACCGCGCTGATGCCGAAGACCTCGCCCAAGAGACCTTCATCGAACTGAACCGCGCGGCCACCCGCTATCAGGCACGAGGTACCTTTAGCGCCTTCATCTTTACTCTCGCCCAGCGCCGTCTCATCGACAGCTACCGCAAAAAAGCCCGCCGCCCACTCGAATACGTCGATCCAAGCGAGTTACTGATGCAAAGCCAATCCGAGGCCACAGATCACAGCCAGGAAATTGAAGAGGCCTTTCACCGCGCCCTTGCCAGACTTCCGGAAAACCACCGCGCCGCCATTCTCCTGCTCCAGCAACAGGGCCTCAGCTACGATGAGATCGCTCAAAGCCTCGATACCAGCGTCAGCTCCGTAAAAACCTGGATCCACCGTGCCCGCAAGCATCTGCGCGAAGCGCTTAAAGAATTCGCCGCCTGAGGCTTCGGCCTTCATTTTTCCGGTTTTCAGTTCTCAAAATATCACATCCGTCATCATTCATTTACCATCTATCATCAATTTCGCATGAAGACCAAAGATCCACTCGACACTCAGATCAACAGCCTCCTTGCCAGCCGGCCACTGCGTCCGAGCGACGACTTCATCGCCCGCGTGCTGGAAGCAGCCGAGGCGGACGCAGTCCTTCGCCGTAAGCGCTCGCTCGGCAGACGCCTCGCCTTCGCCCTGCCTCTCGCCGCCGCTTTCGCGCTCACATTCAGCCTGCTCCAGCTCGACATTGGCCAGGGCGCACCCGACGACAGTTCCACCGCCTTGACCCAGGCCGAAGCGCAAGAACTCTTCCTCCTCCAGGAAGGCCTAGCCAATCTGGCCACTGTAGACACCACTGATTTCGGCAGCAAAGAAATGCTCAGGACCCTCGATGCCCTCTATCTGGAGATCTAAACTATGAAAGCACTCATCACATTACTCACCCTTTACCTTCTCGGCGCCCTCCCCCTTCTTGCGGAACCACCCCCAGAGCCCGCAGCGCAGAATAACCGCAGCGGAGAAACCCGTATGCTTCGCCACCTCTTGCAAATGCAACCCGAGGAACTGGCCGCCCTCCGCCAGACGATCGAACGCATCGAGCGCATGAGCTCCGAAGAAAAAATCCAACTTAGGGAGCGCCTCGGCAAGCTTGAAAAAATGGCCCCAGAGCACATTGACGCCATGCGGAAACGCTTTCAGTCCATCGCGCCCGAGACGCGTGAAGCGATGCGTCAGCGCTGGCTGGAGATGACACCGGAAACGCGCAGCGAATGGCGCCAGAAGCTTCGCACTATGTCCCGTGAAGAACGCGCCCAGGTCTTTGAGGAACAAGGCTTCCTTCCCATCCCCGGTAATGGCCCCAAACCATCCCGCCCGGCTGGAAGCGAATCCGGCGAAGAATAGACAGAAAAATATTTGATCGCTGACTTGACAGGCAAAGGTGCAGTCGCAGTATCCCGCATCTTCGTCGGCCCTATTTGCGCCGGCTTACCTGCTGGATTAGCTCAATTGGTAGAGCAGTTGACTCTTAATCAATTGGTTCGGGGTTCGAGTCCCCGATCCAGTAGGACAGTTTTATTACCAGGCCACCTTAGCTCAGTTGGTAGAGCAGTTGATTTGTAATCATCAGGTCGTCAGTTCGACTCTGACAGGTGGCTCCATTTTAAAGCCCTAAGTTCCACATACTTAGGGCTTTTTCGTGCACACCCTCCGGAAGGCTGAGCCACAAAATCGGTCACTAAAGGCTGGTCATTTGGCTCATTTTGGGCGCCATAAATCAGTCAAATTCGTAAGACCGTAAGATTTTGTATAGCCACTTGTATAGCCACTTTTTTCAGAAAATTCACCAAAAACTCCCCTCGTCGCACTGGGCTATTCAATAAATGCAGCATCCCCGAATAGCTTCTTGGCGTATTCGTTATAGATATCGACTAGCTCCTGTGGCGTGTCTTTGTCGATATAGTGATCTTCGGTTGTAGACGAATTTTTGTGCCCCATTCGCTTGTGGGTAATTTTAATGCCTAAAACGAAGTTCGAAGCGGATGCGTAGAACTTCCGTAGTTCATAGCTGGGCCGTCTGGCATCAGGCAGAAATTGGTCACGCAGATGTTTGTTGAACGGCCTGAAAAGCTCAGGCCTGTTTTCACCCGAAATGACATAAATCGAACCATTATCCCGACAGGCATCCAATATGTGCTTCGCCAGACCTGCAGATATCTTGATGCTGCGCTCGTGGTAGTGCTTCGGTTTAAAATCAGCCCTTACACGAATCTCCACCTTCCAGTAACCCGAGTATTGAATCTGGTCTTTTCTAATTTGCATAATCTCACTGGGTCTCAGGTTCACATACAGGCCAATCAAACGAGCCAGATAATGATTGGAGTTTGCTTTTCGCAGGGTGAGCAATTCCTCAAAGATCCCCTCAATTCGACGAAACTCGGGCAAAGTGTAAATTCCATGGGTAACCGGAAGGAAACCGACTGACAGAAATCCTTTAGGCAGTTCGAAGGCGAGACCCGCTCTTCGGAAAATCCTCTCCCCTTTTTCTGAAAAGATTGATTTCGCCTGCCGAAAGGTTGAATTCGCGCTTTCTGACCGCTCCAAGATCTCGACCTCGTCGATATCCTCAAAGTCGTCCCCGACTCCCAACATCGTGTCCATATACGCATCCACTATTTCGGGCGTGAGATCCGAAACAGGACGCTCGAACGCCCTTTTCTCAGCCGCCTGAACTTCCTTCTTGGTCTTGTCCTTCGGAAGCTTCAGCTTGAGTCCCAGAGTGATCACTTTCCTCAGTTGGTTGACACACCGTCTGGCATTCTTCGCGGTGAGTCCGTTTGTGCGGTTTTCGGAGCCCTCCTGATAGGCAGTCATGAGCTGCATTAACGTGACCTCTGATTTTCCCGACTTAGAATTCGACACTGAAGATTGAGCTCCGCCTGATTTCTCAGAATGACTAGCATTTCGTTTCTCAGCGGTCTCCAAGCACTCGATTTCAGGACTGTTTGGCTTATATTTCCGCAGAAGTTCCAAAAGCGGCAGCCTAGCGTTGATGGCCGCCACGATCTCCTTAGCCATTTTATGTGCGGCAGAGCGCGAGTGCCCGAGTTCAAAGTATCTCCTAACGCCCTGAATTTGTTTTCTGTAATACCATTCCTGCCCGACACGGTCGGCATTCCCGGAACGCGTGATCGTGACACGATCCTTTGAATAAGTGAGTTTCTTTTTCTTCGCTTTATATTTTTTGCCCACATTTTTAAGTACACGGCGTGAGCTGCCATTGAGAATCAGCGCGTTGAGTTCTTTGAAGTGGCGAAGGTTGAGGTAAAACCGCCCTCCAATCTCGGCAACTTCGATGAAATCGTAATATTCGGTCAGAAAACCTTCGCCGTCACAGTAAGTTGAAACCGCTGCAATTGGAACGACGCCATCCGTGATCTTTGCTTCCGCAATAAGCATCGCCGCCTCTACTCGATCCGCAGCGTCGATTGCATCACATATTCGCTGCTTCAGAAATTCAGCTTTATTGCCCTTTTCATAGGGATCGACGCACACGCGGTTGCCAGAGTTCGTGGGAACTCCAGAATTTCGAGTGCTGGCCAATGTCGTAAGGGACATTCATAGATTATATCGACATATTTTCTCACGTTAATGAGAGTTTTCGGCCTATTAAGACATTTTATGGAAGCCCGATGTTTCTCCGATCTAACAGAATCACGTAGAACCACTCGACGGTGGGGTCTTCATCAAAAGCTCCCTTCATATAACTGATGACATGATCTGGAGTGATAAAACTCTCGGAGGCTCCTTCTTCAATGAGGGAGTAATGAATCTTAGCTTCGTAAATCTGGCACATATTTTGAAGTTTCAAGGAGTATTATCGTAGTCTCATGTGGAACCGATGCCCGTAAAACGTTCGACGATGAAGGAGGCCGACTCGGCATCACTGAGTTCCAACGGATGCAAGGCCGAAGCATTGCCATGCCGTGCAAGATGAAGACACAATGCCACTCGCCAAATTTGTTCTGCCCTCCGTCTTAGGACTTCCCCGTGAAGGCTTTCGTCAGATTGTGCGGCAACTCGGGAATCGTGTTCAACCTCTGCGATGAAACTGCTGGCGGTTATAGAGGCCTCGACCAAGGCAGGCGTGACCTCAAATCGATATGCTTCTAATACCTTCTTCAACATTTCAGCATAATCGTTTCGGATCCGAGAAATACGCCTTCCATCGATCTTCGGATACAATTCCTTAGTTTGACCAATGGGCGCATGTAGAAAGCGAGGCAGCAACCCAGACCGATTAACTGTCGCCCTTTCCACAAAGGTTCGATATGCATCCCCCTGCGTTAGCAACAGAGTAGTCAGACATGGGCGTCGCAATCTTACCGAATTCCTTGAGACTCGATTGGTTAGAGCTAGATCTCCGCTAAAACCTTTCAAGAAGAAGGATTCTTCCTTCGTATCAGGCGTGCCAAGTCGTTTCAGCAAATACCGCGCATCAGCGGAAACCGTGGCGATACTTTCATAAGATCGAGACATCATTTGTGCCAAAGCCTCAGAAGTCGAATCATCAGCCAACAGACACGGCGGATCTCGATAATATTGGCATCTCAAACGAGCACGCTCTGCCTTCTCAAGCATATTGAATATGTGCATGACTCTTCCGACATGAAGCTTACGAATTTCGGTTCGCATACCCGAAACACGCGCTTTTAGTAACTCTTCGCCTGCCCGTGCTTTCACGGCAGGCATTTCTTCCCACCATCGATGTAGCGCTGCCTCAAAAGAAAGAACTGGCTCCAGCATGTCGCGAAACACCTCACTCTTGCCAACGCCTGAGCTAACCCCCAGCAAAATGAAGAGATTGGCTCTGGTTGTTCGCCTGGTGCCAGAAATGATTTCGATGCCAGACCCTGCACTCGTTGCGATGGCGGCTAAGGCCACCATGAGCGGAATCTCCGATGGCACTTGCCGTTCCGAAGCGCATAGTCGAACGCGATCCATCAGAATGGGTGGCAGGCTATCCATCCAGTCGGACTGGCTTTGGGGGTGTAGATTTCTGCGTTTAGTCATTTTGGTTTTCTCTCAGCTTTGCTTCCACACCGTCCAGATCTTCTGGCTGTAGTTCGCAGAGTTCGTGGCGTTCTTTCTTTGACTTACGCACCAGACGAGCTGCCTGATTTTCAAGGACGATCTCTAGAGCACTTCGAACCATTCTGGCATTGGCGTCACCAGTCAGACGCTCTCGATATAGCTTCTGCCAAAGTAACTCACTGCGGAGATGAAAACCATCGCTGGCATCGAAGCCACTGCTGCGAATCATTTGTTTCTGAATGGCCAACAGTTCAAACTCGTCAAAATCTTCAAAGCGGATGGTTCGATTAAACCTGGAACGTAGCCCCGGATTCGATGCGATAAAGTCCCGCATTTCCTTCGGGTATCCAGCCACAATGACGACTACGCTATCGCGCCGATCTTCCATGAGCTTAACAATCGTATCGATAGCCTCGCGCCCGTATAAGTCTTCTTTGTCATGGGAAAGCGAATACGCTTCGTCAATAAAGAGCACACCACCATCTGCCTCATCGAACAATCGTTCGACTTTCATCGGCGTTTGTCCAAGAAACTCACCAACGAGGCCTGATTTATCAACCTCCACGGTATGCCCGCTCTCCAGCAGACCTAGGGCTTTCAAGATTTTACCCAACAAACGAGCAAAAGACGTTTTTCCCGTCCCAGGCGAACCAGAGAAGACACTGTGAAAACCAACTTTCGATTGGGGCAGTTTCAACCGACGCCGTTCCGCCTCAATGCGTGCGAAATCAGATAAACGACCAATAGATCGTTTGGCCGACTGAAGGCCAATAAGCCCGTTCATTGCGTAGAGTAGCTCTTCGAGAGCGACCTCATTCACTTGACCAGGTTTGGATTTCAAAGTTTTCGGTTCTGAGGTAATCGCCCCCGAACCAATAGCACCAAAGCCAGGAGGTGGTTGATAATTCCGTCCGCCCGAAGAAATTGGCGGATTCGATCCTTCGAGCGCCTCCTTGAACAAGTCTTCGATCGGAATAATCAGTTTGCGTTTAAATGACTTAGAAAGGGTAATCATCGAAAACCTCCTTTCCTGTGGGAACCGTCCCTGCCCATGCGTGCACCAGATCTACAACTTCAGAACTCGCAGGCACATTTTTATGAGTGCGAATTTCCACAGGATACCAATCCTCCTCACGTTTAACTAAGAGGATAGTAGCTCGCTCGGGTGACAGGATTTTATAGGCATAGTGAGTGCCTGAAAGGATCGGCTTCGCGTAGGTCATCACACAGTTCCCCATTGCATCGCCCTCGCGCCATAGCGATCGAACAGAAGTCAGTGCTTGGATATCAACTTTACTCGATTTAATTGGCGGGAGTGGTGGCTTTGGGAGCCGCTTGCGTTTGCAGTCTTCGCCCAAAGCCAATCTGAGTTCCAAGGACTCCTTGGTTTGAACCAGCTTTCGAAGAGAAATCTGCTGCCCACGAAATGGCCAATATGGGAACGCACGCGTAACTTGACGATAGTGTTCGATTTCTTCTACTAGAGCTGCAACCGTAAGATCTAGTGGTGGGGTAAGGTCTGTCGCTTGTAGTTTGAGAAGGTTACCATCGAGATATTCGAGCGGTAATTGCAGCGTATTTAAAGTCTCGCTCGTAATCGTATCCAAATGGCGCAACAGTCTTCTACGTGCTTTGTCTTGAACTGCCGTATGGAGTTGTTCCAGTTGCTGTGGAAAACAATCTTCGATTGGCACCTTAGCAAGGAGCCGGAACACCTCGCGCGTCGGAGGTAGATTAAGCACTTTCAATCGTTCGTTGCGTCCTCGATAAAAGGCACGAATACGATCAAAGTCGCGATCAGTATGCCGTTCTGCCTCATGAACTGCCATTAAAGCGATCAGAGCGGGACAGTGTTGGCTCCACTGGACGAAATAGTCTGGATGTAGTTGCGACACTTCGAGCAGATCTCGCCATAGGCAGCGCGGATACTTCTGTATCATTCGCAAAACTTGATCCGGAATTTTAGCTCGCCACAACTGAGCAAAGGTATCCTCGGATTCTAACAAATCGGCTACGATTTGATCTGCGGCTACGAGATCATCGCCAATGACGGTAAAATCCGGCCATGGACGGAGCGTGAGATTATCGACGCGGATAGACGCGTCGGAGAGATATTGGTAATTAGTAACTTTTTTCATAATAGCGTTGTTCAATTTTTAGTTATAGCGGTGGCTTCTGATCCATCGGCGCAGAAGTGTCATAGTCTCAGGGCTTACTTCACGTTCGTTCGCGGTGATCATTGCTTCCTCGATACGCCAGCGAGATCTATCACGTTTGAGCAGCACCGTCGCACGTTCAGGATGGATGACTTTGTAAGCGTAGTATTTTCCCAAACCAATTTGCACCACGAACGATTCGACACAGTTCAACATCTCCGCCGCTTCACGTCGCAGTGCCGTGCGGCTTTTCAGCGGCACAATTTCAAGATCATTGATATTATCACCATTGATCGGTGGCTGAGGAAATGTCTCTAGAACGTGGTTCGTCTTATGAAAGAAGTTATTGTATGCGGCCAGTAATTGAGGCCATGAGTGTATCTGATTGCGGTATGGCCAATGATCCAAGCAGGCTATTTCACGCCGGTTCGAAAGATCGCTGACAATCTCCTGAATGGTATATTCTTCGAATTGCGGCTCATTCGCAGCAAGCCGATGAATTGCAGGGTCAAGAATAGGTGGATAACAAGAAAGCAACCAATGATTCTCCCCCGCTATTGTTGGAAGATGTTGCAGTAGGCGTCTCTTAACAGGTATCGCCCAAAGATCCCTTAAGCTTTGAATTCGGAAAGTATAAGCCTGTTCAATGGGTATCTTAGCGAGCGCCTTGATGAAGCTTCTGGAATACGGGAAACGAGCAAAATTCAGCAGTTGATCTGAATCAAGATTCTCCCACAGACTTCCCCGCTCTGTGATCGTGGGAACTCGTTGCATCTTTCGGTAACACCAATATGTTGCGGCCAACAAGGTCATTGCTGGATTTCTGGTCGCGGACTCCAAGAAATAGTCTGGTGCAACCTGAGCCATTTCGGCCAACTCAACGTGACATTCTGGGAACTGTTGAAGAACCTTTAGAATCTCTAGTGGTATGGATGCGCGCCACGCAGCGCAGCTTAAGTCGTCAGAACAAAGCACTTCCTGCAAGAAATGAGCACGCCAAAGCCCTCCAATTCTTTTGGAGCCGAGCGCCATGAGATCAGGCCATGCTTGGTAGTTTTCGTAGTCGCATTGGAGGACGCCGTATTCGAGTAATTTTGGATACATACGTTTTTTTGTTTGCAGTATTTAAAACAAAAGAACCCCGCCGATTCCTCGACGGGGCTCCCCAAGCATCGGCCAACCAATTAGACCAAAAAATCGCAAAGCCTTGATGCCGGTGTCGTTGCCCCAGGCTCAACGCGTTCGTGAAGTTCCACAATGAATCGTCCCACTTCGCACCAGTGAGAATTTAGATGGGGAATCGGGCTCTCGAACTGTATGTGCAAATAGCCCCCATAGCGGATAACTAAGTTCCAACCAAAGACGTCGTGAATACTACAGTTACCATGAGCTGGCCAATGGGTTCCTCTAATTACTTCATGGAATGCCTTTGCCCAGTAGAGCGGAAGATCCAAAAGCCCGATAGGCACATTGAGTCCGCTGACTTGATAAAGCTCGATAAGACTTTGAGCCACTCCTGGTGAACTTTGAATCGTTGGTAGCGAGTCTAGGACACTTCCTACCATTGAGGCAGGCTTAGGCGACTCCGCGCCCAGCTCATGATAATATTCACGCAAATAATTGATGCAGGCAAGATCGCCGTTTCGCAGGTCTTGATCTGCCATTTTATTGATTGCCACATAATGAGCAGTTTCTTCGTCGGATTGATAGTTTGTTGATGATTCGTTCATGTTTTCTTATTCGTTTTGTGTGTTGTTATTTAGCGGTGTAAGGCTGACGCGTTTGAGTCTGTGTAAAGTCGACTTTTTATTTCTTTTTCCACTTTATGTTTTCTAGGAGAACGGCGATCATCATGACTGCGACCAGTGGCAGACAGATGACTAAATCTATGATAAAAATATGATCTTCATCCGTATCCAAATCATGGAGATACCAAGATGGTCCATGCCGATGAAACCAAATCAATGAGACGCAAAGCCATGCCAGTTGAATCGGCGGATAGATAGGAATTAGCGATGCCGCAGTGCATAGCATGAGCAGGCACCAAAAGCTTATGTTTTCACTTTTCATATAGATTATTACTCCCCTTCCTATTCAGATCCCTGTGGAATATTTCGCGCCTGTCTTAGTGGAACCAGGCTCATCGCCTCGTTGTAAACACTGGCACCGACGATTGCGTAGATATCACCCGTCGCCAATCGTGCGATGGCACCTTGCGGCACTGCGGGTGTTCGGATTTGTCTCAGAAACTTAGATGGGAGATTACGCCTTACAGTGGACGAATTCCCATCGTAGATCGTGGTATCAGTAAGCACTTCGATTTTCGTTCCTAGGTAGGCAGCCGCAATCGCATCGACCTCGGCGTCTCTGCCTCGGAAGAAGACCAAATTGGCGAAGTTAGCCAAAGCGGCATCCCGTGAGGGCTTTCCGACCACGACATCCAAGGCTGCGAGACTTTGAGTGGCTGCTACGATAAACCCGCCTCTTGATCTAATCATGGCTAGCGCATCAATGTCGGAATAACGATTACCAGTTCCTGCAGTGACACAGCTCGCCCAATCATCGAGGATTAAGCCAGCTATAGGCTCACCGGTCTGGTGAGCTTCTTGCTCCAAAATCGCTTCATAAAATAGCCCTTTCGTAAACCGACTCAACAAGCGTGCACATTCAGGATATCGAATGCCATCGATACTGATCAAAATGATTTTCTGATCAGTAACAGCACTGGATAGATCTATTCTATCGTTTCCATCGAAATATCGAAACGCGTTTCCGCTATTCATCGGCCCAGCGAGTGTTGCCGCCATGCTCTGAAGTATGGAACGAGTTCGATGATCCAGCGTGTCCCACATCCGGTGGGTGGCGACGACTTCATCAATGATTAACTGAACTCTCGGATCATAATTTCCCCGTCGAGCTTTCAACTCATCTACCTCTTTGACATACTCAGTGTCCCTTAGTTGATGCAGCAATAGGTAGCGGATCAATTGTTGCACAAGCGTATTGTAATCCCAGTTGAGATTCTTCGAGAAGTGAATTAGGCGCAAAATTTGTCGAACTAATGCCTCGAAGGTATTTTCCCAATACTGGTTGCGCTCGTCGCGAGGAATGACCGATCCAATAAGCGAGGTCATTCGATCAATGGATCCAAGTCCGCCATCCTCCATTCCGCTGAAGATATTGAGGTGTGCGTTTCCCTCGCCATTAATAACCACTAAATCTTCTTCACGCTCGGCGTCGAAGCAAGCACGTCTGACCGCAGCTGCCATGGTGCCATCGGCCTTTGTGTCCAAAATACACATACCGACTTTTGCACTCTCAACTTGAATCAACTGCGAGATGAGCGGATGAATCAACCGCGAGGTCTTGCCCGAACCTGAGCCACCAATGGCAAGGGTATGCCCGAGCAAATCATCCTCGGAAAAGTCCAGAGTTGATCCTGAAGGTTCAAAACATACCAGATTAATGAGTGGGTCATTCATGGCTAATACCCCCTGTGAATAGTTTAAGGATTCTGTCAGACCGCTGGTCATTTTCATCATCCGACATTCCCGCGATCGACCAAAGGTAATTCATTCTCCCGAAGTCGTGGTGCAGAATTTCCAAAATTGGCCGTGGGTCGAAGCTGGCCGCGCACATGGGATCGGCATCGCACTTGTAAGAGCCTACCTCGTCAAGCAGGCAGAGGTAGGCGACTCCCATGCTACCCACCTCGTTGCTCAGAAAAAATGCCCACCATGGCCAGCGGCGATGTAATTCACGGTAGAACCGGCGCACCTGAGGGATGCAGTAAATTTCATCCGGATGGTCATTATAGCCATCGATCAAAAAGATCAGCGAATCGAATTTCTCCTTCAGCTCGTTATTCCAGAGCTGAGGCCAGTGACCGAACAGCGCGTCAAAGCGCGTAAAGTCGAGTGACTCTACTTCCGTTTTGGTGAATGTGTGTAGGGTAATTTGTTTCATAATCTGCATACTGACGGTTCAACTCAACGTTTGTTATTTTTAGGTTTTCGGGAGGTCGCTCGCCAGGGTTCGACGTAGCCTCTCTTTTCAAGTTCAACGCAGGTTATCGCGTCTTCACCGAGTTCGTGCCTCTCGTGATGGTAGCGACGACAGACAAATTCAATCGGCCCACCCCCATTCGGTTGGTCTCGGTTGATCCCGAAAATCTCGCGAACGACACGTAGCCAGCGGCGGCTACACAGCTTCGAAAGACTTTTGTATTTTTTTGTTTCGTCGGTGTGGTGACCATCCAGATGCTCACCGGGGATTCTATCCTTGCCACAAACCATGCACCCCACGCATTCCTTAAGCTGATTGAGCCGAGGAATGTTCTTTTTGCGATTACGACGGATTTGACGGGCGGTTTGGCGCGATATCGCTGATTTGTATTTTTTACTCATAATGGAACTAATTTTGTGATGATGAAGAGCGGCTTGATTGCTGCTCATTTTTTTAGTTCCAAGGGGTGCATAGCCTAGCGAAGCCGGACCTCTTGATCTGGCTTGCATTCATGCATAAAACACTTAGGTTGATTCAACCTTTTATAATCATGCCAAATCAACTCGCACAGTCGAAGAAGAGAAAGACAATCGCTGAACACGCAGCGGTATTGGCTCTATTGGAGCATATTGCAGTAGATGAGCAGACGACTTCAACCGAGTTGCTACGCAAAGCCGCTCGTGAGTTAATTCGCCAGCACGCCAAAAATCCTAAGATTGGAAGCAAATTGAATGATCTTTTGCGCGCGTATGAACCCAAGCTTCCGAAACAGACTAAGAGCCCGAAGGCATTCGCACGCTTTAAGCGCGACAGTCGTGAATTTGATGCACTCGCAATTGATCTCGGACTACGCCGCGTCGACGAAACCCAGCAGCGGAATTCACTTCACAAGCAACCTAAAGCACCGGTTTTGATAGGGAACCTGTAAATTATTCTTACTTATGGCAAATTCAGCCAAAGCCCGCCCTCCTGAGGACTATTCCACCTATCTGGCAACTGAGAATCCACTGATGATTGTCGGCGGTCAAGCCGTCAATCTATGGGCGTTGTTTTATTCCGGTGTGGCGGATGATTACGCGCCCTTTGTATCCAGAGACATTGACGTGCTTGGCAATAGAAACACGCTCAAAGAAATCGCAAAATTGATCGGTCTGAAGCCGAACTATTTCCCATTGAAACCACCAAGCAACGAAGTCGGCTATGTCGCGCCCAAGGATGCAACAGATGAACCAATTCTAATCGAAGTTTTGAGATGGATTAACGGAGCCGCTGAGGACGAGTTGATGACAGACTCGGTCATAATGGGAATCGGAAGCAAGCAGGTACCCGTTCGCGTGCCCTCGCCCGTAATGCTTTTGAAAGCAAAGCTAGCCAATTTGGATACCATCAATCAGCGCGACAGGCAGGACGCAAAACACGTTTACATTCTGTTCAGACTTTTGCCACACTATCTCAACGACCTGGTCGATTCAGTAAAAATGGGAAAGCGCACGGAGCGTGAGATTGTTAATATTCTCGGCACTCTTCTGGATATCGTGACGGAAACCCGAAACAAAAAATCACTTATCGCGCTGCAGCTCGATTCCGCAAAGCTGTTTCAATTACTCCCTGAAAATGAGTTCCCGAAAATTTCCAATTTCATAAAACATCAACTGGGAGAAATTCGGAACTCTTAAGCGCCCCGGCTAAACGCGCGCGCCAGTGTTCAAAAATGATCCACTGACTTGCCGTATCGAGGGTGACATAATTGCGCAGCATATCAGCGATTGCTTCTTTGGATTTAGGGCAGCTTGCTCCCTTCCCTTTGATCATTTCACGATAGCCTTGCATCGCTCCTGTGCCTTCACGCACAGGAAAAGGCTGACCATCGATTATCGCTTCTGGGAGGGTTTTGTATGGATCGACAATTTGTCCGTCCTCAGCCTTATAGTATTTCTTAAAATGCGGATGGCGGTGAAGGCTTGGATTGTTCTGCCACACTGCGGGGAGGACCACTTTGATACTCGTCCTGTTCATGTCAGGATGACTATACCAATCATAGACCCATTGATGCTGGTCGATAATTCGTCCAGAATGTAGCAATTCATGAATCCAAGCGCGTTCTTCCTTTGCTTCCTTCCCATACCGTCGCAGAAATTCAAATGCCTCCTTTAGAATGCGGTTCTCGTAGTCAGTATATACCAAAACACTGCCCACACCTTTTAAAGCGGACTTGAGTTTCCGTATGAATTTCAGCGTCGGAATTTCATCTTTCACATTGAGCCACTCGCGGTGAACCATGCGGCCATCGCGATGGAGTATATGAGCCGAAAATTGAAACGGGAGCACTTGCCCCGGGCGCGTGCCTGAATACCAAGGCACAGTCATCAGAATCGTCTCGAAATCGACGAACACTATCGGCCATTCTAGATTATCGATTGCCTCGCCCAAGCGTGGATCGATCCACTCTTCTCCTGTGCGTTGACACCTCAGCTGGATGCGTTGCCGGTTCTGATGTTCACCGTGCAATTCTGTTTCGGAAACATCGAAGAGTGATGTTTTACCTTCAGTGATTTTTTGATCCGCCAACAGCGCCTGTTTATTATCGGCCTGCTTCAGACTGTAGAGCTGATACAGAGAAAACAGATGCGGGTCGGGGTCGGCCAGTGCCCCCCAGCATTGATGAAAACCATCGTCCTTTTTGCGTCCGTCCTTGAGCCTAAACTCGCAGTTTCGGCAACGGTATTTCAAAGTGGGTTCTGGTCGCTGGCCAGAATGCCACGCCGCAGCCATTGAATCCATTGACAGCGAAACCTCTTCGACAATTCCATGGATGGCTTCGGTGGCATCAAAGAACTTGAGAATCGAGTGCTTGCGGCGCTGCTTAACTGAGCATTCGTCGGAGTTCTCAATGCAAGACTCCAGAGTCGTTTGTGACATTGCGACCTCCTGCTCTCCGGCTTGAGTCGTTTCCTCTGGCAGCAGGAAATATGGCACCACGGTATACTGCGGAAACGCTCGCTGCAGGATCACAGTTTGGAAGGCCAAATCGTGGACAATCCCACGGTACCCCGCACGCACATCGCCGTACATATTAATGAGCATTTTTCCCTCCTGATGCCATCGCAGCTTTCCCAATTTACTTTTCACCTCGACTACATAAAGCGTGTTGCCTTTGCGAATCAGAATATCAGGTCGCGTGACGTAATCGCCGCGGATTATACAGGCCTCGAATAAGGTCGCAGAATCAAACTTCAAAGCGCGCCGCGTAATACTGTTCGCACGCGCCGAATTAGGTTCATCAATCAAACGCCCATCAGCGAATAGTCGCCGTGCTAGTTGACCGACACCCTTGCCTTCCTTAGCCAGGTATTTCAAAAAGCCATCGCCCTCACTTTTAGAGGGGCACTTCTGCCATCCGTGGAATGTTGATGTGGGGCAAAACTGCCAGCGTTTGTAATCTGATATAGTTAGATATTTGTGAGCCATGAATTTTAGTTCGATAATGTGAATTATGGAACTGCACCGTCTTCAATGCGCTCAACGATCCATCCCAAAATCATCATCCACGATCTGCTCTGTCCTAGGAGTTCCTTGCTTTTTAATCTCATCCATTCCTTGGAACTCATCCCTTCTCGGAACCGGTGCCACGATCTCTTGATCTGCTTCCTTCGTTGGAATTTCCGGAGTTGAGGCGGTTTGATTGACGTCCCCTGCACCCACACCTAGTGCGATTTCCTGAGATGGCTTTGGCACCTTAACACGATATTTCAACTCATCATATGCCATTCGCTGTTCACGCAGTTTCTGTAAATTACGCGAAATCTCGGCTCTGAAGTCTGTCTCACTCTTCTTTGTTTCGGGCTTAAATTTATTTTGTCTGCCTAGTTTGATCGTTTCTAGGCTATCGAGCGGAATTTCTGTTCCCATAATTTGCCACGCCCTAAATTCCTCCAAAAACGCAGGGCGTCGGCCACGTTCAGCCGCATCGATTACATCCGCTTGAACCTTAGAAGCCGCCTGATCAATGCGTAGCTCACGAATTCTCCGCTCAATATCGTGCGCACGCTCTTTAGTGACCTTTAATTCCTCTTTGTGTAGCTCAATTGCAGCTTGGAGAAACTCTCGAACTAGATCCTTCTGGGAATATTTAGATAGTGAAGCTTCTTGGCGGTAGTAATGATCCAGCATGGAAAACGCTGGCCCCACAATTTTACCTGCACTATATTCGATGCACTTGCGGGCAAAGCGATCTTTCTCGGTAAACTTCTCTGCGGCAACGGGGTTTTGCCCACTCGCCATAAGCCGGAGATACTGCTTAGGCAGTTCGATTCGTTCGTCTTGCGCTTGCTTTTCTGCGACATAATCGCGGACGAGTGCGCCGAATTGATCGCTGCGGGCCATTGTCTCTACTAGCCAGTTGGCAACTTGCGGATCACGTATGCCATTACCTCCCTCAGTGAACGAGCCTCGGTTGAAGCGATAATGGCCCCACTGGCTCATGTCTTTAAACAATTCATGCTTCGTCGAACTTTGTTGGCGCATCTTTTTCCAAAGTTGATTTTTTTCCCCATGGAGCGCCTTCAGTTCCCTCGCCTGCTCTGCTCTCTCTTTAAGATTAGCCGTCTTGTATGCCCCCAACGATTCTGGTGAATCTCTTCGTTGCCTCAAAAGTTGACCGAACAACTTGTCCTGACTTTGATAGGCTTCTTTCATCGCTTTTCGTAGTTCCTGCGTGTCTCCGTTGAGTAACCCCTCATACTGACGATACAGCCACATCCGCTTGGCTTTGCTTGGATATTTTTCCAGTCTAGAATCACTACGTACCCGCGACCAAGCGGCACAAGCCAGCAACTTAGACTGCATGTAGCGCGATGGGTTACGCGTCGAAGCAGGACTCTGCCCTTTGATCTCACGGGCGTAAAATCGATCAACAGCTTTTGTTGCGAATTTTAGCATGTCCTTGAAGGGCTTACGACTTCTGCGCCCTGGACCTTCATCAGTCACTCTGAGTAGTTTGCCAGTGCTAGTCGTCGGAAATAGCATGACGTGCGCGTGAATATGAGCCTTGTCGTGATGGACACCCATCAAATATCCGATTTTTTGATTGGGATAATACTTTTCCTGGTAGCGCCGCATCGTCTCGCAGACGGCGGAAACGAGCAGTTCGTCGGCAGTGTGCCCCGTCTTCGCCATCACCTCGCATAGCTCGGGCCTCAGAGATAGAACATATTTATGGGCGACTACTTGGATATTCTTTCGGCTCAAGCGTTCTTCCCACACTTCTAGGCAGGCCTCGACCAAGTCGTCATTTTTCATCTGATGAGGAACCTGGCCTGTATGGCGCATTACATCTTCGCGTAAAAATCCGAAGGCGCGCAGTCGTCCGATCTCTTCCTTGCTCAGGTAATCGACGCCTTTCTTCAGGCAGTTCGGATGGTTGTTGGCGATTGCCGCCTTCGCATCGACACCTTTTTTAGTGTGCTCGCATAAATAGCTGGTGATATTTTTTCGAATCACTCGACGATCCTTCGGACTGGAAGTCTTTTTCCAAACCGCGAGTTGTTGCTTCTGCTCAAGTGTGGCGATTTTACTGGCTAGGCTCATAGTAAGTGCTCCCCCCAGAGACGTTCGGCTTGTTCCAATTCAGTGTGCTCGGTGTAAGATGTATTCGGGTCTTCACGCACAGTCTTTTGAGAGAGCACTTTGTCCAACAGGGTCTCACCAGTGTTCAGTTCGTGGCCAAGTGTTGATAGCCTTTCCGCAATCAAGAGCGCGTAATATGAAGAAGCCTCACAGCTTTCCAGTAACTTCTCGAAGACCTCCAAGCAATTTATTGCCAAATTCTCGCAGGCCAACTTGCGAGCGATCAGATCTTCGGGAAGCGAATCACTATAGCCCGCAACTAAAGGCAGATAAAGTTGCACCAACTCCATGATTGTTCGAATAGCATCGCTCGGTTTTAGGCTATAGAATTCCAGCAGAGGTGTCAGCAGGATCATGGCCTTTTGCTGAATCTTCACTTCGGCGGTCATCTGTTCTATCATGTATTTTGCTCCAGAAGCTTCGACTGCTTCACGGATCTGCTCGATGGCTAGGGCGCTCAGGAAAGGTGTTTTAATGGATTTAGTATCCCTGCAAGAGGGGAAACTCTCACGGTCACACAGCTCATCCTCTGTCAATGGGGGTGCCATAATGTCCTTTTTCGCGCCTTTGGGGTAATCTTTTCTCGCTCGAATCCCTGCTTCCACATAGATGGATCGGGTTTGAAGATTGGTTACGGCACCTTCTAATTCTTCCGAAGAGGCGTAAGCGGCAGACAAAATATCTTCAAATCCCGTCATGGCGTTCCAAACATCTCGCCGAAAATGGTAAGGTTTGCCCTGTTTTTCATCGTCGAATCTAGATGGATCCATGCACTCACAGACGAAAAGGATCGCTTCGTTGATCAAGTCGTGGTGGCTAGCCCCCGCTTTTGCGTAGGCGACACGCGGCAACACTCGCTCCCAAAACCGCCAAAGGTGGCCGCGGCATGGGAATGTGAACTTCGAATATGTAACGGGGCGTGCCATCTTAGCTTCCATTTCTATGCGTCGAATTCTTGACTTCCCTGATAAGGGCTCAGTTCAAGTTCGACCGCAGTCTGTGCCGTTTCTTCGAGTGATTGAATGCCCAGCCCGACTTGTTCGGTTTGTAACGTAAGGTTATTAAGCAGAGTTCCGAGATCGTTAATCATACGCCGCTCATCCGAGAAGCTCTGACGATAAAACATGATCAGCGCCATGTGCACGACCTCGCCTTTAGGGACGCCGAGTTGGTCGGAAATCAATCCCAACATTTCGAACACCGAAGGGTTGCACCATAGAGAATTTTGAGACTTCTCACTCAGGTCCGCCGACTGCAAACGACACTCCAGTTTATGCGCACGTTCTTGGATATCGGCATCGCTTTTTTTCGCACGCTGCTTAGGCTTAGGAGACTTACTGAGATCGACATTCTTGCCGTGTCTTTTCGCTTCGCCCAGAGGTTCTACAGCCGACGAGGGAAGATTTTCTTTTACCTCATTTGGCTCCGAGTCATGCGAGTCACTAAGCTTATCAACATTGAGCTGACTGCTCTCAGGTTGAACCCCCTGATCATTATTGTGAGGGACGTCGTGGTTTTTAGGATTTTGCGGTTCTGCCATCTTAACTCCTTCCAAATCTGCACTGCTAAACGCAAATCAATTCTGTCAACGCCTGCTTTTTTTGCGACTTATTGACACTTGAGTGATGTTTTACCGTTTAAATCATACCTCAGAATACGAATCACTGTTTGTTGTGTGCATTGTTGTCGCCGTTAAACGGCAAACTGACCGTTTAGAAACCATCTAAATGCAGAGCGCAAGCGGAGCATTCCCCCGCCATTTGCCTTTTGGCAAATGGCTATCCTGCGTGCATCTATTGAATATGCGTTGAATTGCCCAGTGATGCCCTCGAAATGCTGCCCCCTCAGGATTGACCTACGAAGTGGGCCGAAAAAATCCAACCTTTGAATTAAACCGCGAAGCCGGTTTTGAGATAGAAAGCGGGAACTTCAACATGATCGTAAAGGCCGCCAGTTTGCCCTAGATCCGCTCAGACTTTGACCCGTTAAAACGACATTTCTTGGAGCTGATTATGCCATAAATACGAACTGCAATATAGACCTCAGAATGTTGAAACGGGTCTGGTTCCTCAAGACCAATTCGTGACACCGAAATGCTTGGACTTTGAGTGGTTCAAATGTCTGTCCATTGAGATCACTAAAATCTCTTCAGAGTGTGTGCCCACAGACCCGATGTTAGGACGTATTATCTCACTGCGAGATGATGTTACCGATTACTGAGATCAACGCGTCAGGGCTTTGTCAGGGGCAAAGGTGGAACGGTCTCAATGGGAAACTAGCCCTGGCTGTCTGTGGAACATGGATCTATTATGTTTGCGACTACGATTTTTCTATGGGCAGAAAATATAGAACCCTCAAAACCAGTGGCCTTCCTGAAGTCATTACAATGGCAAACTTCCGACAATTGCGACACACTAAACTTCCGACAATTGCGACACACTAAACTTCCGATAATTGCGACACACAAAACTTCCAACAATTCAAATTAAAGAACTTTGCGCATCTTTTATTGCAGGAACCCGCATTTCACAGACCACAAAATTTATGGCTACTTACGATTCGTCGGGTAACCGTCGCACCGACCACGGGTGCAAGTATATTTGCTAAGTAATTATAGCTGTTCCGAGTGGAGCGACAAAACCGTGCGCGTAGCGCACCGGAACAATCGAAAGATCTTGGACGAAAGTAATGTCTTGTGTCGAGAGTGTCAGATTCAATCAGAGGCTATCACCGATGTAAGAAAGCCAAGATGCCCCTCATCGATAAAGGCAGCCTTCATTTTGAGATTCTCAGATAGATAGTGCCATGTAATTAAAAGCGCGGGATGATGAATGAAGATCCGATTTAGCCGTAGCCGAAGCGGTGACGCTTTGGATCTCTGCCCGCATTAATAATCAGAATCGCTCCCCTGACCTTTCTGCATGAATGCCTCGGTTGATAATGAGCGCAGTGGTTCAGGTTGAGACCGAACATGGTATCTGAGCGAGTTTCGTGAATTACACATTCCGCCATGGAATCGCACGAATCGTAAAAAAGATGTAAGAAAAATAGGTAATGTACAAATACCTGTCTTTTATGGAAATCTTGCTCAAAACTATATTATGACCCAAGTTTCACATAAACCATCCGACGACGAAAACGACAAGAATCAGGATCAAGATCTCAATCTAAAAGGGCCGCCGCTCAAATATCTCGATACCGCTAAAGCTGAGACTAGCAAACCATCTCCATCAGAGCAACCTCCCTCCGCGGTCGAACAAAAGGGCTCTAGCACACCAGTTCCGTCTGAGAAGCCTACCCTTCTCCCCGGGCCTAATCCCTCCCCTCGAATCGAAAGTGTCTCTGCGGTCGAATTCTCACCTCTGCTCCCGGCCAATGGACCCATGCGGAAATTTGTCGATAAAGCCACCAGCGAGCTAGGCCTTCCGCAAAGTCATGCGTGGGCGCTCTGGATTTTCGTGACGATGGCCTATTCTTCCCACAAGCTCTACCATGACGACGGCTGCGTCGAACGGCGCATGTCACCAAATATAATTTTGGCAGGTGATGATGAGTCTGGCCTGGTGCGTCGACTGGCTGTCGAAGTCCTAAATCAATCGGGCAAGATTGAGGTTTTGACAAATCCTGATACGCTACAAACGGAGGAAATCCTGGAAGATTTCAGCAATGACGTGCGGCGAGTTGTTGTGGATACTGGTGACGATAATGTTTTTACACGTTGGCATAAAAAGGCGTCAAAGCAGGAGATTAGCTTAGCTCAACTCTTTAATGCAGATACACTCAACGACTACCTCTCGGAGAAGTTTCGAGCTAAGGCTCTTCCAGCTGCAGGCGTGCCGATTTTGCTCAACTGCGAGCTGAAAGACATTTTGAGCGATCGAAAATTTCCGTTCTGTGTCTTTCGCGACAGCTTGGTGATTCCCTCGTTTGGCTGTCAAAAGCAGCGAGCCTACTCGGGAGCGCAGATGGAAGAATTACTCCAGCTACTAGCCGATGCGCGCGTAGAATTCCCCGAGGAGGTTTTTCTCAGCTTAACCAAGCCCGCTCAGGATGAACTCAACGCGCATCTAAAGTCCCATTCCAAGCGCCTAGTCAGTCTAAAACAGGAAGGAGGCCATTCACATTACCGACGCTCCAACATGACACATCATATTTTGGCACTGGCATCCGCATACGGGATAGATGCGAGCGGGAATGAATTCGACGGAAAGATTAGCAAATTCTTGATGCTCACTGCAATAAATGCTTTCGACAAGTTGGATACCCGATGGGACGAAATCGACGACTACTACGAGAAGGCATCTCGTGCTGACGAAGAAGACCATGTTTGCGAGATGATCGTCGTTAAACTCCCTAATTTTTACGATGAGCATTTCCGCGGCTATGTTGTCACATTCAAGGAACTCGCAAAAGCTTTCTGCCATCATCCTGATCGGGAGGGGCAGTTCACGACAGGCTATTTTGAGCGTAAGATCCTCCCAGCCATCGTCGCCAGCGGTCGAGCCAAGCAAATCCCTAGCAACCGACGTCGAGATCGAAAATGGGTATTCTACGATAGAGAATACACACACGACGCACTCGTCTCCTGATGCTCATGACTAATCTATTTTCAAACCAAAAAGCTAACAATTCTTATGACCACAAAAATGACACACATTGATTGGGATCGCATCGACGAAACTTGGTATGTTGCTGGATTCGGATGTGTTTATCTGGATGAAGCAATGCTTCATGCGGGGGGCAACCCTGATTGGAGCGAGGACGACATGGATCAGCTATTTCTTAATCGTAAGAAGATTCAGAAGGCACATTCATTCCCAATTAAATGGGAAGCGTTCGACCAAAAGCACGGGGGTATAATATTCAGACTAGGGCGCAATGAGTTACTACAGGCAATCGTAGCATTTTCAAAAGATGAGAATTCCATCAAGGAAACCTATTCCTACTATTCCGAATTACAGGAAAGACGTGGTGTGCAGTTAAGTGATTATGGAGACCAATTCAGCTCGATTTTGCCAGACTTCTATTATGATCCAGCTATAAGTGCAGAAGATTTCTTTTTTGATTTCTTTCTCCCCAAAGGGTTAGCCTACTCTGTTTACGATCCAGTTAAATTTGCAGCTTGGGTTTTAAAAGATCACCGATGGCAAGTGCTCGTCACTGTTAAATCGTTATAAGGATATGCGCCTGCGCTAGGTCGTGGATGTAATCGTGGATGCAAGTGTCGTCTTGTCATTTCGTAATCGTCACCGAACATGTAGATCTTATCACGCCCGAGGGCAACTTGTAGCACTAGCGGAATTAAATGCAATTCGAGCGTATGGTCTTCGCCGCGCTGTTCGCTGGCACCAGCGGCGTTGAAGTAGCGGAGGGCAGCGTAATTGAAAAACGGATAGACGCGGGACATCCAGTGCAGGTTGCGCTCAATGATGGTCACGGCGAAGCCTGTCGTTGAATATTCGAACCATTAGATCGACGCTGTTCTATTAAATAATTGATGAGGGCGTAGTAGTCCTCTTCTGAAATTTTGCCTGTCACGCATCAGCACTGAACTGATCGTAGCAGGGGTCACTTACAGTAAACCCCAACATTATGCCCAACAAGGAAGTTGGGACATTTGAAATCCCAACATTGGTTTGAGATATTGAAATTCACATTTTTAATGCGACTCCCTATTAACAACACCTCAGGAGCAACGTTCTAAAAACTGTAGTTCAGCAATCTAAACTCCGCTTCCAATCCGCATACTGATCGTGTCCCATCGGACTCTCGACATCCACCTTGGCAAGGTGCGTCACTTCCAGTATTTCTGCGGCCTGACGGCCGACCAATCAGTATACGATCAGTATAATTCCTGCAAACTATCGACTAAGATTAGCGAGCGCACTAAATGCTGGGGGCAATCACTATTGAAAAGTCGAACTGATCGTCCCACGCAGTGCCGCCGAAGGGGACCAATCAGTGCAAGAAATGGTTAACAGCCCCTGGTCGGCCTACGGGGATGCTATTACGAACCGGTTTCTATTTTCTAAAAATGGCATCAAATCCCCACTGGACCAGCGGGGATGCTATTACGAAATTAGATCCGAGCGTAGCGACAATCCTCATTTATTTTCGTAAGAATATGAATTTCAACCAGCTACAATCTTGCTAATCTCGTTCACGAAAACGGGTAAAAATATTTTTAAATTCTATTTTCGCTATTCCATCCCCGCTGTTACTCCTTCCGGGATGGCTAACAAACCGCTTTTCTTACGCGATTCGCAGCACCTCCTCTCTATTTTCTCGATGGTAATGATTTTACAGCCCGCCTAGTCGTTCAAATTTTACAACTAAACTGTTCTTTCCCTCTGCTGAGCGGCATACGGGAAAGGTATGAGATTATCCAGACCTTGATGATTAGCTAGCAAGAAGAACAGATCCTGAAGTTGATCCTGACACGGAAAAACAAACCATTAAGATCCACCTGACAAGCGCCCGCCAATGTCCAGTATCTTAATTAACATACTGGACATTAAAAGCGTAACCCCCGCCGCGCCTATTACGACAAGCTCAAGGTCTTCGACGACAGACACCCCGACCACTGCACGCAGCACAAGCACAGCCACCCCGACCACTACGACGGCCAGCGATGCTTCATCACCGCCAGCAGGCCGAACTGATCATCCAACACACCTTCGTAGCCAGTCGGGCTACCGTTCCAAAGACGCCAGTCGACGCCTGTCTCTAGACCGGCAAAGACCTCACCTTCCCCGAGCCCCGGTGCCATCTTCTCCAGCAAGGCATCTCCCTCTGCCGTCAGACCCGCCGCATACAAACCACCCAAAAAGTGCTTTGACTGCGAGTGGGTGAGCCCCCCGTTTTGATACCACCCGTAAGGACGGCCATGCATAATCTCAGCCAAATCCGCATCCGGTATCAGGCGCAAGTTGCCAGGGAGACCGAGGTGATACGGTGGCTTCATAGCCTCGAGTTCTTCATACAGCGAGCGCATCATGGGCTTGAGTAACTCATCCGGCACCAGTCCGTAATGCGCCGCCGCGCCATTCACAAACAGGAAGCCATAGTCATGCAGCACGCCGCCTTTATCGCGCCAGCCGCCATACCATCCCGTATCAGGATTCCAAAAGGTCTGATGATACGATTGCTTCAGGCGGGCCGCCCACGCATTCATTTTATCAGCCAGTTCCGATTCACCACGGCGCTCAAAGACCTTGCCAAAATTCAACAGCATCGGGTAGGTGCTGGCATTGACGAACGCATCCTTCCACCCGAACGAAATCACATCCCACCAATTCGAGCTCCATTGATGCTCCCCGGAAATACCGCGCCGGTGCCGGCTGACAATCAGCCCATCCCCGTCCACATCCAGCGACTCCAACAACTCCAATTTCTGCATGATGTATTTCATCATCGCACCTTCCCAGTCCCCATGCCCCGGCATTAGCAAGTATTCAGAAAGTGCATACATCGGTGACGACATCGAATGCGTGTATTCTTCATCCAACAGGTGGTCCACATCGGGACTGGCTCCACTGGCATACGAAGGTGCGCCTGTGAGCCAACGCGTCAGGGTCTCATTCAAGAAAGCCTCCGTCGGCAAACCATGCACCTCCGGAAATTCTTTTGTCAGACTAATCCAGAATTCGAGGCAAAAATAACAATGAATGGAAGTCGAGTTATTCGACAGCGTCGAGGCATCCGGTCGATACGCAAAAGCCGTCGGCAAGCAACGCGCCACGGCATCCTGAACGGACTGAGGCGCTGCTTCCGAAATATCCCGATTCGCGCTGCTTAGCTGCCATTCCAAGCGATTACGCTGGGTGCCGGCTTCCAACAAATAGGTGCCGTTGGCCTGCGACGAATGCCCGACCTGCCATTCGGCACTGGTCACGTGCAAAGGGCGAATCGAATCATAGCGCCAGGTGCCCGGCGTGCCGCTTTGCTCCAGCATGAAATTACCGCCGCGGGGTGAGTGCAATAAGAACGGCGTTTGCACATGCCCGGTCTCGCCCTGCTTCACTGCCTCGCCAAGCGTCGAAACGGGCGTGACTTTGGAGTCGAACACAGTCGCCCACACACTGTCGAACAGGGCATGCCGAGCTTCTGGGACGGTTCGCTCCACCTCCATCGTCATGCCTTCCGCCGCCATCGTCCAGACCAGATTCAACTCGATGCCCGAGTCAGGATAACGCACGGCATACGACACCGTGTTGCCCTCGACCTTACAAGTCCCCTGCATCGTGGCAGCCGCATAGCCCGCCTCCGCATCGCCCCCGACCAACCAAAACCGCGGTCCCTGCCCGGCCAAGTGCGCCATGTGCATCTGCTCCGGCTGAATGAAGAAATGCGATGACGCACGGAGCTGATTCTGCAACTCGACCTCCGGCATCAAGCCGCGCATGCGAAAGTGCGAGAAACTGGGATGACGTAAATTGAAGCCGACTTCATAGTCTTCGAAACGGTAAACAACCGTGTCACCCTTCACGCAACTACCGAGACCGACCTTGGCATCGCCGACGCCCTCGACGGAAGCAATATCCAGTAAATCCAGACGCAGCGTAGGCGTTATCACCACTTCGGTCTCCAGAACCAAGCCGGTCATCGCCAAATCCCAAGGTGTCCACCAGCCGTCCACGCCGCTCTCACGCACTTCTAAAATAAAGGCCTGCGTCGACAGATTCAGGTCATCCAACCAGACCACCTCGTCTTGTTCGGGACGTTGCAAATCGCGGAACCAGCGAATCTCTTGCCACCCCCCCTGCTCATAGA
>Ga0209504_1000769_pt1 | contig 26472 bp, 27 predicted proteins | sample COGITO_mtgs_1005_FD_184791 | JGI IMG/M metagenome (GOLD analysis project Ga0209504, IMG submission 184791) | Pelagic marine microbial communities from North Sea - COGITO_mtgs_100511 (SPAdes) (version 2) | ecosystem: Environmental > Aquatic > Marine > Epipelagic ...
GCCGCTGCTCGGCCAGCTGCCACCAGCGGGAAAACTGGCGACTAACCGCCCGCAGTATTGCAAACGGCCGGCGGCCCTGTAAGCGCCCGGCACTGGCTATTGCATAACCTTTTTGACCTTTCATCTCATCGCCCTCCTTGTGGGGTTGGCGACAGTCTCGCGCTGGGATTATGATCAATCCAACGAATGTTTCTTATGCAATTCATCTCGGAGATTGATGTATGGCCAGCTACCCGAGCATCGACAGCGAACTGCTGCGCACCTTTGTCGCGATTGCCGATCACGGCGGTTTTACCCGCGCTGCGGAAATGGTCAACCGCACCCAGTCGGCCGTCAGCATGCAGATGAAGCGCTTGGAAGAAGATGTGGTGCAGCGCCCGCTGTTTCTGCGCGACGGTCGCCAGTTCAGCCTCACCGCGGAAGGCCAATTACTGCTCGGCTATGCCCGGCGCATTCTCAAATTGCACAGTGAAGTGATGACCAGCATGCGTGCCCCGCATATGGTTGGCACCGTGCGCATCGGCACCCCGGACGACTATGTGATGCGCTTTATGCCGGGCATTCTTTCGCGCTTCGCCCAAGCCTACCCGCTGGTGCAGGTGGAGTTGCACTGCGAGCCATCCTTCCAGTTGCTGCAACGCCAAGACCTCGACCTAACCATCGTAACCCGCGAGCCCGGCACCGAAATTGGCCAACTGCTGCGCCAAGAACGGATTGTCTGGGCCGAAGCCCAGGGCTTCAGCCCGCATGAGCAGGAGCCGCTACCACTGGCGATGTTCAATGCCCAGTGCTTCTGCCGCTCCTGGGCCTGCAACGCGCTGGACGCCATGGAGCGCGAATACCGGATTGCCTACACCAGCCCAAGCCTGTCGGCGATCATGGCGGTCGTCAGCGCGGGCCTGGCGATTACCGCGCAGCTGCAAAGCCTGATTACCCCGGACATGCGCATCATCGGCACTGCCGAGGGCCTGCCGGTGATGCCCTCCGCCAGCATCGTATTGCTGCGTAACAGCCAGACCCAGTCGCAGGTCACCGAAACCCTGGCCGAGCAGATTGTCGAAGGCTTTAGACTTTAAACCCGAGCAATACTGCGCACAGCAGCAGAAAGCTGGCAAACAGCCCGCGCAATACCCGCTCAGGCAACGCATGGGCAAACTTCACGCCCCAGCTGATGCTGAGCAAACCGCCCAACGCCAAGGGTGCGCCCAGCAACCAATCGACGTGATCATGCACGGCATAGGTCGCCAGGGTGACGGCCGTACTCGGCGCCGCCAGCGCCAGAGAAAGCCCCTGCGCGACCACCTGACTGGTGCCGAATACGGTAGTCAGCACCGGCGTGGCCAACACCGCGCCGCCTACGCCGAACAGGCCGCCGAGCAAACCGGCACCGCTGCCCAGCAGCGTTAGCCAAGGCCAGGGATAGCGCATCCCCACCGAGAGCATGGCCGGCTTGCTGTACAGCCGCGAGAGGTTATAGACCGCCAGCATCACCAGAAAAACCACGAAACCCAGACGCATGCGATCGGCATCCAGGGTCACCGCCCAACCGGCGCCCACTACGGCAAACAGCAAGCTGGTCACCGCCAGGGCCAGGGCATGCCGCCAGTCGATACGGTTGCGCTGGTGGTATCGCCACAGCGCCAACAGCACATTGGGCACCACCATCACCAGAGCCGTGCCTTGCGCCAACTGCTGATCCAGGCCAAACAACACCCCCAGCGCCGGGATGGCGATCAACCCACCGCCAATTCCAAACAGGCCACCCAAGGTGCCGAGGGCAAGTCCAAGCAAGAGGTTCAAGGCAAAATCAAGCGAGGTCATCGGTAGGCTCCAGTGTGAAGCTGCACAGCCTAGCTAGTCGCCACTAGCCGCGAAACGCATAGCAACGCAAAATGGCTATGCACTTAACGCACAGCAGAGCCTGACCATGAACCCCGATAGCCTGACCGACCAACTCAGCCTGTTTCTCGATGTACTGGAAACCGGCAGCTTTTCCGCCGCAGCCCGCCGCCATCCACTGACACCCTCTGCAGTGGCTAGGCGCATCGATGCCCTGGAACGCTCATTAGGCAGCAACCTGTTCAGCCGCAGCACCCATGCCGTGCGCGCCACGTCTGCCGGCCTGGCCTTTGCCGAGCGCGCGCGGCGCATTCTCGCCGAGCTGCACCTGGCCCGCGCCGAAGCCGTATCACTGAGCAGCGCACCGGAAGGGTTGATTCGTATTGACGCACCCGCGCCATTCGGTCGACGCCACCTGGCCCCGGCGATTGCCGAGTTTCTGGTCGCCTATCCGGGACTGGATGTGCAACTACGACTGATCGACAGCTTCGTCGATCTGCATGGCACGCACCTGGGAGAGGTCGATCTGGTGCTGCGCATCGGTCCGCTGGCCGACACCCGACTGGTCGCCACGGCGCTATCGCCCATGGTCCGAGTCGTCTGCGCCAGCCCTGACTACCTGGCGCGTCGCGGTGTACCGCGCAGCCCTGATGAGCTGCTGGAACATGACGGCCTCGACTGGGACAGCCTGGCGCCGCCCTATGCCTGGCGCTTCGAGCAGGACGGCAAACTGCAACTGTGCCGCCCAAAACGCCTGCGCATGACCGCCAACAATGCCGAGGCGCTATTGTTCAGCGCCCTCGCCGGCCTGGGCATCGCCCATTTACCCACCTGGCTGATCAGCGACTACCTGCTGCGCGGCGAACTGCTGCCGCTGTTCTGCGAAAATGGCCTGCCCGCTCCCGAGCCCAGCGGCATTTACGCTTTGCGCCTGGAACGGGAAACCGACTCACGCAGCCGCTTGTTGCTGGAGTTTCTCAAGGCCCGCTTTGCCCCGATAGCGCCCTGGGATCTGGCGCTGCAAAGTGGCCTGCAGCGCAGCTAAACGCTGTCGGTAAACCACAGGCATAAAAAAACCCGACTCAAGGTCGGGCTTTTACTCTCGCCGTTAAAGCCGATCTTAGACCGGAGCTTTAGCGCGGGATTTGTACTCACCGGTACGGGTGTCGATTTCGATCCAGTCGTCGATGTTGCAGAAGTCAGCGACTTTGATTTCGGTACCGTTGCTCAGCTTGGCTGGCTTCATCACCTTGCCGGAAGTGTCGCCACGGGCGGAACCTTCGGTGTAGGTGATCTGGCGAACGATGGTGGTCGGCAGGTCAACCGAAACCACTTTGCCTTCAAAGAATACGGCTTCGCAGACGTCGGTCATGCCATCAACGATGTACGGCATTACGCTTTCCAGATCGTCTTTGTTCAGCTCGTACTGGTTGAACTCTTGGTCCATAAAGACGAAGTTCGGCTCGCTGTAGTACGAATAGGTCACGTCTACGCGATCGAGGATCACCGGCTCCATTTTGTCGTCGGCTTTGTACACGGTTTCAGTCGAGGAACCGCTCAGCAGGTTCTTCAGCTTCATTTTAACGATGGCGCTGTTACGACCGGACTTGGTGAATTCGGCCTTCTGGATCAGCCAAGGTTGGCCGTCGATCAGGGCCACACTGTTGGGCTTCATTTCTTGTGCGGTTTTCATACGAATATCCGGGTTTGGATGGAATTACAAAATTCTTGGCCGCGTATCATAGCCAATTTAGGTAAAACTGCACCAGCGCCTCGGCAAGATCGGCCTGAGATGCCCGTTGCAGACACCACTGTTCGGCATGTGCCTGCTGCTCTGGCCAGCCTTGTAGCAGCTGATTCCAGCTTTCTTTGACTGACTGACCGGTATTCCAGGCATGCCACAGCTCGACCAGGGCCCGCTGCCCACCCGCTGATAAACCCTCCTTATAGAGAGCAAGAAACGCGTCGAGCTTTTCCAGGTGGGCGTTGTCCGCCTGCTCATAGATATGCCAGAGCAACGGCCGCCCGGCCCATTGCGCACGGACGAAGGAATCCTCGCCGCGTACCGCATTGAAATCACAACTCCACAGCAGCCGGTCGTACTGATCCTGCTGGATAAACGGCAGCACCTGGATATGCAGCTGACCGCGCCGCTGTACATCGCCAGCTTGCATAGCTGCGCAACCGAGCCAAGCCTGCAGATCCGCCAGAATGCGCCCTTCCGGCACCAATAACTGGCTGGCGTGCGCGTCTGCAGCCAGGACATCCAGCCAGCTGGCCAGCGCAGCGTTCTCATAGGCAAACAGGGAGATCAGCCGCGCGTCAGGCAACGGCGTTACACCAATGCTGCGCAGAAACACTTCGCGGGCGCTGCTATCGGCCTGAAACGCCCGGCGCTGCACCAGCAGCTCACGCTCACGCAACAGGCCGCCGCTGCCTGCGCTAAAACCGGGAAAGAAGAAGAACTTCGACAAGCCATTGGACTGCAGTGAAGGCAAGCCGTGGCAGCCCTCCACCCAGTCTTCGGCGCTCAGGTACTCCAGATTGAGCCAGAGCGGTTTCTGCGCACGCTGCGCCATCGCGGCTATATAGGCGGCTGGCAACTCACAGGCAAACGCCTCGATCACCACATCCGCAGGCTCAACCGCCTGCCACTCGGCACGCCACAAACAGACCTCAACGCCCTGCTGGGTTTGCCGCTGCGCCTGCGCATCAGCCTGCGGACACAAACGCACAAACGCGCCCAGATCATCCACCCACAGCCGCACCGCCAGACCATGCTCGGCCACCAACTGCCGCGCCAACCGCCAGGTCACCCCGATATCGCCGTAGTTATCGACAACGCTGCAGAAAATGTCCCAAGTCGCCTTCATGCCCACCCCCAATCGTCAGGCGCGCAGTCTAACAAGCGCCCGGCATTTGGCGGCGCTCAATCCTGCAGGCTGGCATCCAGTTGCTGACGATAGATCGCCGAATCCCTCGCCACGGCAACGCCCTGCCAACTGCGCTGCACCAAGGCAGGGTGGCGCGCATAAAAGGCTCGTGAATAAACCAGGTAGTAGTGCTTCTCCTGCAATGGCGGATCGACCCGCTCCAAAGCCGCATGGAAGGTCAGCTCATGACGCAACCAGTAATCACCTTCCTGACCCAGCAACACAGCAGCCCCGATACGCCCCTTGAGCAACTTGTGCAGATTTGCCTCCGAGCTACCAACGCCACTGTCGATTGGCAGCCCCAGATGCTGCAGAAAGTCGATCACCGAATAGCCGTGCTGGATACCAATAGCACCCTGCAGATCAACCACCGCCCCCTCATGCCAGCGCACCGCAGTACCCTTGCGCCGGTACAGCACATAACTTTCGCTGCGCATTCGCAGGGCAGCCTGAGGTTGCTGCTCGTGCAGCGGGTAGATGGCAAATGCGCTGCGCTCATCCGAGTAACCCACGCCCATGGCACCATCCACTCGGCCCTGCTCCAAGCTCAGCAAACAGCGCTTCCAGGGCAGCGCAATAAACTCAAAACGCACCGCCAGCTGCGGTTCGAGCTGACGGATCAATTCGAAATCCAATCCCTGCTGCCCCTCAAGCCGCCAGGGCCGCAATGGCTCACGGTCATGGCAGATACGGATACTCAGAGGCTCGGCCTGCGCCAGCGGCCAGAGAACAAGCAAAAGGGCTAACCACAACCATCTCATCACAGAGCCTGATCAAAGGATTTGTACCCTTCAGTCTAGGCCTCATTACGTCGAACAAAGCCTGCCGCGCTAATCCAAGTTGCTCTTAGAAACAGCCGCAATAGCCTCCAATGTCGTGGTCAACCAACTGCGTGGCAGGTAAACAGATAGGCCATGACTGGACTCAGAGGAAGGGTGCGAGCGCGCTGACATGGATGCGCTATGCACGCCAGCCCCGATCACCTACAGGATGCTTTGACACTGAACCCGCTGGCCGATAAATGACGTTAACAAAGCGTACGTTTTGCCGTACGCTACGCACAACGACATAGGAGGCCGAGCCCCATGCAAACCCTAACCGCAAGCGAAGCACGCACAAACCTGTACCGGCTGATGGATCAATCTGCCGAATCGCACCAGCCCATCCTGATTTCAGGCAAGCGCACCAACTCTGTTCTGGTGTCGGCCGAAGACTGGGACGCGATTCAAGAGACTCTGTACCTGCTGTCAGTTCCTGGCATGCGCGAGTCGATCAAAGAAGGCATGGCCGAGCCGGTCGAGGAATGCGCTAAGGAACTGGATTGGTGAATTGGCAGCTCGTCTACACAAAGCAAGCTCAGAAAGATGCACAGAAACTGGCAGCGGCTGGCTTAAAGGACAAAGCTAAAGCCCTGCTGGCAGTCGTACAGGAAAACCCGTTTCAGAACCCTCCTCCCTATGAAAAGCTGGTCGGGGATCTCGCCGAGGCTTACTCACGCCGCATCAACATTCAGCATCGGCTGGTCTATATGGTGCTGCCGGATGAACAGGTGGTGAAGGTTCTACGGCTCTGGTCGCACTACGACTGATAAAGGTTTTCGACACTCTATCGACACCACCAAACGCCAGAAAGCAAAAGGCCCCGACAACTTATTAGTTATCAGGGCCTTAGCTGAATCAATATGGCGGTGAAGGAGAGATTCGAACTCTCGAGTCTACATCTGCCAAGGCAGCCCCATTGAAACCCTTATAAATCAAGGGCTTCAAGTCTCCAATGAGGCCTATTCTGTACCAGTGTTCTGTACCAGTCAATTAGCTCCGCGACACTAGCGAAAGCATCGCCAGCTCATTCGGCCTTCATAAATCTCCGCCCCCTCTTACGTTATCTGCAGCCATTTGGCAGGCTATGGCTTGGTCGTAGCGTGGTGGCTGCTACGGGGCTCCAAAAGGGGGTAAAAATGCACGGAAGGCAGTCGGCTTTTATACATTCAGGCTATGAAATGCGGTCCCATTCAGAGACACGGTGGGCGGCGATTATGGACGCCATTGGAGTTGTCTGGCTTTACGAGTGGCGACGGGAAGATACCCGTCATGGTTGGTACAAGCCTGATTTTTATTTGCCTGCCGCTGGAATTTTCTTGGAAGTAAAAGGCGCTACGCCAACAGCAATAGAAATTGAAAAAGCTGCCGATCTGGAAGCTGCCACTAGTTGTCCTGTCGTCTTTGCGTATGGAAAGCCCGAGTGGACTAATGGCCATGCTACAGGTGCCGAGTTAGCATATTTCCATAACGGTAAGCGCGCACCATTAGTTACAATTGAAGAAATAAGCCAATTAATAGATCAAGGTCTAGACTCAAAATCTCATTTAAAATTCATAAAAGCCATCACCCCAAACAAAAATTTCCAAATGCAGGGCATCTCAAATTTACTATTAGGCTGGATATATTCACTTCTAGACCGAAATCAATTAGAAAGCTTTTTTGAGGAAAACAATGGACCATTAAATCACTTCAAGAACTCTCTTCATCTACAGCATTGTAAAGCTGAATGGCTACTCTGCCGATTTGCCGAAAAAATCGCCACTTCATCCAAGGCATCGAATAAGGTGTATGACATTGCTTAACCGATGCCGCGCCCAAAACGACACCCTACTAGTATCGACTTTGCCCATGCCTAGCCATTCAATTTAGTAAGGGTATATAACAATGAAATCTTCAAATACACCATCACACTTCTTCTTCCTACCTATCTCAGCGGAAGCCCTGAGCAACTTGACTAATGGCGCTCCACTTATAAATTTCACATCCTCTGCAGCAACGCCAGAGCTAATTAGTCTTTTGCTTCTTCTTGACTTTCACAAGATAAGCCAGCAAAACCCTGCCGCTACAACTATTGAGCGCCTATATGAAAAGGCGCTTAGACAAGCAGTCACCCCACCGACAATTCAAAAATCAAAATTCGTAGAAAACCTCAATACTAAATTCAACAAAGATACTTTAAGAGAAACTTTAGCTCTAATCGAATCTTACGGAGTAAGACTTCTCAGCGAGGTGGAAATTCACAATCGGGACTACCTAACAACTGATGGTAACTGGGACTTCACCTTTAGTGCACGCCAACGTGAACGATCTCAGCCATTCAGGAAAGAGATAACACTTTCATCAGGAACTAAAATAAAACTTAGCGACCAACAAGGAAGAGTCTTTGACGAATTCAAAGTCTGCATGGATGAGTCGTTTCACATCCAGGGATACGCTGGCGTAGGAAAAACTTATCTCATTGCGCGATTATTCGATTTTTTAAATCCTGCATCCACACTTTTCATGGCCTTAATTCCGCAGCAGGTAGAAGCATTAAAAAGTAAAGTTAGCCAATTTAGCGGGCATGACAACATAACTGCCATGACATTCGGTCGCATGGCCAATTTACTTCTAAACATGGATCGCACAAGCCAGGGCTGGCGCATTACAGATAGCCAGCGAACTCAGACTAACTACTTAGTCACTGACCAACAGATAGCTACGTGGCTAAAATTTAACCCTGTGAACTCGCTCCACCCTAAAGAAGTCGCAACCATTTGCAGGCGTACCGTGTTTGCATTTTGTCAATCACCCAGCATGACCATTGAGGCCAGACACTTACCCGCTATAAAACTTCAGCTATCAGAAACCGATGTTGCCGTATTAATGGAATACAGCAAATTATATTGGAATGAGTTAATTCGACCATCGGAACGCGAAATTCGAATCCCCATCCGCAATGCTCATCGCATTAAATTTTTATCGTTACGCAACGACATTATTCCGGAATCATATACACACGTCATAATTGATGAAAGCCACGAATTAACTGCTCCAATGATCCAGATACTAGACCGTAGCCCCCAGTCAGTAATCACTTTAGGCGACGAGTTCCAAAATTTATCTAACCACTCATCCAGCCATGGATCTTTCATCCGCCAACGCAATATTACCCAGTCATTGCGGGCGGGATCTAAAATGAGCGAAGTCCTAAACCCTCTTATTCAAGCACACCCGAATTCGATCAAAGACTCATTCGAGGGGCTTGCCGACCACTCCACATCAATAAACTCATACAAGTACGTACCCATCCCTACTAAACCCACAACAATTATCGTCAGCGATCTATGGGGAATTCTTTACTGGTTCATACGGCTCACAACGGCAAAAGCAAGCTTTGAACTCCCTCAATCAGTGCATAAAGACTTCACTGGACTATTTTACGACTTAATTACCCTTTACACTGATTCAGTGCGCCCTCGACATCGGATGATTTTCAATTTCAGTACGTGGGACAAATTAATGGAAACCTTCGGGGGCTTTCGTCCGTTAGCAGATATTCAAAGATTGCTAGAAAAAGGATTTACGTACTCCGACTTCCAAGAGCGAATCAACTCTTACTGCAAGCCCGGCGGATATATTTACTTAGCTAGAATCGAAGACGTAAAGAACCAAGAGTTTAATTCTGTTTTAGTCGGAAGCGACTTGCTACGCCCGATTTCAGATGGGAACAGCAACCACTTGGGCACTGCATGCGCAAAACTATACACAGCGTGCTCACGCGCCAAGTACGAACTCGAAATGCCGGGGGAAATTAGCGATTGGTTAAAGGACGCCACACGCCCCCAGCAAGTTAACTCACGGGGTTAATGACGCGCTTGAATGACTAACTTCTACTGCGCATGCATGCAGTCGTATGAATTTGCAGGCTTATTTTTAGCCAAAAATCTGTTCGTCTTTTAAGTAATACAGCAGCGCCCCCCCCCTCCCCCCCCTCTTGGAGCAGCCTTTCAGCGCCCCTTATGGCCGTAGGCACCATTGCGTCCGCCCTGCATTGGGAACCTCAGTTGCAACAGAGCAGAGCCCCAACGCAGCGTTGCACGACACGCATATCGAGTCCGTGTGGGCATCCACGTTTGAGTAGGCAGACCCCCTCCTCTTGCTTCACATCCGCGACCAATAATTGCGCCAGCTCCTCACGCCGCGCACCGGTGTACGCCAGGATTAAGGGCATCCAGTAGAGGGCCTGGCCCAAGTCCGCTTTCGTCGGTTTCCATTCACCACGGAACAACGGACTTGCGAACATCTGCCGAAGCTCAGGGAGGGTGTAGCCCTTGTCATCGTCACTGGCTCCTTGCTTCCGCTCCGCTTTCTTGGAGCGCTGAATGAGGCCCGACGCAACAATCGGGTTTTCGTGGATGACACCCAACACCTGGAGGGTAAAGCCCAGCACTGCCGACACGGCCCTAAGCTGCTTGTTCACGGTTGCTAATTCGGCCGTAGGCAGCCCTTCAGCAGCGGCTTTTTCGATAAGAGCGAGAGCCGTCATACCGCGTATTCCCTGCCCCTTTGTGGGTATCTTGAACAGGTTGGCGCGGAAGTCCCGGCAGACGATACGGTTGACTTGATCCACGGGTAAGTCGCGGTGGAGTTCGATAAAGCGAGTGACCGCCGAACCGAACTCACTAATGGTTTTCCGGGCGCTGCGGGTGTCGCCGTCGTTCAGCAGCTTGTCCTCAGACCAGTTACTGAACACCTGTGAAAGCCGGGGCACGTTGGACGCTAGCGATGCAGCCTTATTTTCATGGGCAAGGCGCTGTGACGCAGCTTCAAGTACGGGCATATCCCGCCAATTTCCCTTATGACGGGATAGCGCTACACGGCAAAGGTCGCGCCAAGCACGGTAGAACTCTTGGGCAAGACGCTCCCAAACGGGGTCTGCGCGGTCCGGGAGCGGTAGCATGGCCTTGGCCAGCGCAGAGCGGATGTAGACCTCAACCGCTTTGAAGCAACTATCAGAGTCTTCAACATCCACCATGTCCGTGGCTGTTAACACTTCATCCCCCTGAAAGACCAAGAAATCTTTCGGGGCTTCTGCGTCCACCTCCCACTCAGCGATGACCTCGGCAGACCAGCGGTCCGCCAATTTGTGGACATCTGAGTGCTGCAGCACCAAACGCCCAGCCTGCTGTTCGCGCGCATTGAGGAACACCTGCTCGCACTTCGCTGATTCATGGGCGAAGCGTGGCCGAGCCTGCACCAGCTCCTTGGTCTTCAGCGACAACTTCCACTCCCGCTTACCGATGAGACCCCGGATGTCTTCGGGGACCTCACGGCGGAAGTAAAAAACGCCACTCACAGGATGCTTCCAAGGTTGTGCCATGACAGTCATCTGTACCACTCCGCTGTACCAATTCGGCGGAGACTTGCGGGGCCTGAAACGAAAAAACCCCCAGAAAGGCTGCTCTCTGGGGGTTTTCTATATATGGCGGTGAAGGAGAGATTCGAACTCTCGATACGATTTCTCGTATACACACTTTCCAGGCGTGCTCCTTAAGCCACTCGGACACTTCACCGGGGCTCGACCGGCATTGCTGTCTGTCGAGGCGCGCTAATCTAGCCGAACAGCCTTGCAAAGGCAAAAGCTTTTTTCAAAAGATTCATGCGCTTATGCCAAATGCTGGGATCAGTCGTGAGGTTTGCCGGCCTTGCTCGAATCGCCGCCAGGTTAATAGAACAAAGCCCTGGGAAATAAACAGGCTGACGACAACAAGCGCAGCAATCGCTGACCAGCCAGTCAGCCATCGCGCTTTACCTGGCCAGTGCGGATGAGTAACGTCTGCTGCACTTCAGCACAAGGAACCCGACCATGAGCGACCTGATCAGCTACCAACTTGACGATGGCATTGCCACCCTGACCCTGTGTAATGGCAAGGTGAATGCCATCTCCCCGGATGTGATCACTGCCTTCAACGCAGCTCTGGATCGCGCCGTGCAGGACAAGGCCATCGTAATCATCACCGGCCAGCCAGGCATTCTTTCGGGTGGTTACGACCTCAAGGTGATGACCTCCGGCCCGCAGAATGCCATCGACCTGGTTGCGTCCGGTTCCACCCTGGCACGCCGTATGCTCGCCCACCCCTTCCCGATCATCGTCGCCTGCCCAGGCCACGCGGTGGCCAAGGGCGCCTTTATCCTGCTCTCGTCGGACTACCGCATCGGCGTCGAAGGCCCGTTCAGTATCGGCCTCAACGAAGTGCAGATCGGCATGACCATGCACCACGCCGGCATCGAGCTGGCCCGTGACCGTCTGCGTAAATCGGCTTTCCACCGCTCGGTAATCAATGGCGAGATGTTTGACCCACAAGGCGCGGTGGATGCGGGCTTCCTCGACAAGGTGGTGCCGGCCGAGCAACTGCACGCCACTGCCCTGGCGGTTGCCCAGCAGATGAAGAAGATCAACATGACGGCGCACAAGAACACCAAACTGAAAGTGCGCAAGGCGCTGCTCGAAGCCCTCGACCTGGCGGTCGAACTGGACAAGAAACACATGGGGTAAAACCTACCCAGCAACACCATGAAGCCCGGCCCATGTGCCGGGCTTTTTACATTTAATGGCAAAACAGTGGCGAACCCGCAAGCAATCTGCCCAGGCTGTATTACTTTTAACAGGTAAGGCCAGGGAGCAGAGGCACTCACCGATCTATTCGAAATTGCCGCCGGGAGCGTGTTATGAAGATTGCCCACAAGGTTGGTCTGGCCGCGGCCATCGTGCTGTTCCTTACCACCAGCCTGCTGTCACTGGCGCAAGTCAGCCAGGTTCGCGAAACCCTGCATAACCAGGTGGCGGCGAGCATCGCGGAGTCGAGTAACGCACTCGCGCGACAGATCGAAAATTGGCTCAACGCCAAACTCAAACTGATGGACCTGATGGCGCAAAGCATCGACAGCAACTACAGCCCCGAAGAAACCCAGCGCATCGTCAACACGCCCATGCTGAAGAGCGAGTTCATCCTGGTATTCGGTGCCCTGCAAAGTGATGGCAAACCGATCAAAAACACTGACGAGTGGCAACCTGCACCAGAGTGGGATGGCCGCCAGCGCCCCTGGTACGCCACGGGTAAAGCCAGTAACCAGGCCGTGCTCACCGAACCCTATGTGGATTCCACCACCGGCGAAATCCTGATTTCCGCCGTTACCCGCATCACCAATGCTGGCGAGTTCCTCGGCGTACTGGGTGGCGATATCCGCCTGAAAACCGTGGCCGACGCGGTCAACACCCTGGATTTCAACGGCGCCGGCTACGCCTTCCTGCTGACCCGCAACGGCAATATCATTTCCCACCCCAATACCGAGCTGAACGGCAAAAGCTACAGCGAGCTGTTCGGCGGCCAGAGCCCGGCGCTGAACAAGGAGCTGCAGGAAACCAGCGGCGGCGACAAGGATCTGCTGGTGTCCTTCACGCCATTGCCGAATCTCAAGGGTATGGACTGGTATATCGGCGTGGTGCTGGACAAGGGCGTCGTCATGGCCGAAGCCAATGCCCTCAGCTGGCGCGCAGTGATTGGCACAATCCTGGGGGTGATCATCAGCCTGATCGTGCTCGGCGTGCTGATGAACAGCCTGCTTAAGCCCCTTGATCATCTGCACAACTCGTTGCATGAGGTGAACAGCGGTGAAGGCGACTTGACCCGCCGCCTGCCCGCCACCGGCAATGACGAAATTGCCCTGGTCTCCAAGGAGTTCAACAGTTTCCTGCAAAGCCTGCAGAGCCTGATCAGCGAGGTGATGGGCAGCTCCAGACAAGTGCGTGAAAGCACCACCCTGACTTCCAGCGAAGCCAACCAGGCAGCTAATCGTTTGCAGCAGCAGCTACAGGAGCTCGACCAGCTGGCCACCGCCATGCAGGAAATGGCCTCCACTGCCGAGGAAGTGGCGCGCAACGCACAGGCTGCGGCGCAGGCTGCACTGGCGGCTAATCAGGAAACCGAGAATGGCGTGCGCGTGGTCTCGCGCTCCACCGAGGCGATCAAGCACCTGGCCGAGGAAATGGACGAAACCAGCCATGCGATCAACGAGCTGGCCAAGCTCAGCCACAACATTGAGTCGATCCTCTCGGTGATCACCAGCATTGCCGACCAGACCAACCTGCTCGCCCTCAATGCCGCCATCGAAGCCGCGCGCGCGGGTGAGTCCGGCCGAGGTTTTGCCGTGGTTGCCGATGAGGTACGCTCACTGGCCTCGCGCACCCAGCAGTCGACTCAGGAAATCCGCCAGATGATCGACCAGCTGCAATCCGGGGTGAAGCAAGCCGAGTCGCGCATGCAGCAGAGCCGCGATACCGCCAGCAAGACCGCTGAAGAAGCTGGCGCGGCCAACGACATGCTCGGGCGCATCAGCGATGCCATCACCCGCATCAACGACATGAACCTGCAAATCGCCACCGCCGCCGAGCAGCAGAGCGCCACCACCGAGGAGATCAACCGCAACACCACCAATATCCGCGACATCAGCCATGAAGTGGCCGCGGGTGCCGAAGAACAGGTGCGTCAGTGCGCCGTAATGGTCGAACAGGTCGGCCAGCAAGACCATCTGCTCGGGCGCTTCAAGGTCTGAGCCCCCATACATCGGGCTGCACCTGCGCGTGCAGCCAGCGCCAACCGATAAGGAGATTGGGCATGCGCATACTCGTAACGTGGCTGCTGTGCCTGGCCATGCAGGGCATCGTCCAGGCGCAAACGCCCGTCAGTGTTACGGTGCTGTGTGACGCCAGTTATCCACCCTACAGCTACGCCGAAAACGGCGAAGCCAAAGGCCTGTACAGCGACATTCTGCGTGCGGCCTTTGCGCGCATGCCGGGTTATCGCGTGAGCATCCGCCCGGTGCCCTGGCCACGCGGGCTGGCGGCGCTGGAAAAAGGCACAGCCTTTGCCCTGTTCCCGCCCTACCACCGCCCCGTGGAACGCCCATGGATGGATTACTCGCGACCGATTCTGGAAGAAAGCGTGGTGGCCTTCGTACGCAGCGAACTGGCCCAGCAGCGCGCCATCGCAGACTTCCCAGCCGCCTACGCCGGCCTGCGTATCGGCCTAAACCGCGGCTTCAATATCATCGCCGCGCCCAGCTACAAGACCATGCTCGCGGCTGGCGAGGTGCAGCAGAGCTACGCCACGGACAACCGCACCAACCTGCTGCAACTCAGGCGCAAGCGCATCGATGTGTATATCAATGATCGCCTGTCGATCCTCTGGGAGCTGCAGCAGATGCGCAGCGAAGGCCTGTTTGCCAGCAGTGGGCTGGACTGGCTGATTGAAGGGCCGACGCTGTCCAGCGAGCACGGCCATCTGGGCTATACCCGCATCAATGAACAGGCCTACCCCTACAAGCAGGACTTTATGCAGCAACTGGATCAGGCCCTGCTGGCCCTTGAGCAGGATGGCAGCATCACGCGCCTGGCTCAGCGCTACAGCTCAATTGACCTGCTACCCGCCACCGGCAAAGGCACTGCTGAGGACGCAACAAGCGGTAACGACCTCTGATCAGCATCAATTGCCGAAAGCAGTGCACGCCCGTACACTGCGCGCCTTTTTCCTATGACGGGCGTACCAAATGCTTTTTCTTCTGCGCATGCTGGCGATGGGCGTGCACTTTATCCTCGCCGGCATCCTCGGCCTGTTGCTTGGCATCTGCCGCCCGTTCAATCCAGACAACAGCCGTCTGTGCGCCCGTCTCTACAGCATCCCGGCACAGTGGCTGCTGCGCTGGAAGCTGAAGACCGATGTGCACAGCCTGGAACACCAGTACTCCTGCGTGATCATCGCCAACCACCAGTCCAACTACGATCTCTATGTGCTCGGCCGCGTGGTGCCCAAGCGCACCGTGAGCATCGGCAAGAAGAGCCTGAAGTGGGTGCCATTCTTCGGCCAGCTGTACTGGCTGGCCGGCAACGTGCTGCTCGACCGTGGCAATGCGATTCGCGCCAAGCAGGCCATGCTCACCACCACCGATACGCTCAAGCACAAGGACACCTCGATCTGGGTGTTCCCGGAAGGCACGCGTAACCTCGGCAAGGGCCTGCTGCCATTCAAGAAAGGCGCATTTCAGATGGCAATTGCCGCTGGCGTGCCGATCATCCCGGTGTGCGTCAGCACCTACGTCAACCATATCCAGCTCAACCGCTGGAACAGCGGCGAGATCATGATCCGCTCGCTGCCAGCCATCCCCACTGCCGGCCTGAGCCAGGATGACCTGCCGCAGCTGGTCGAAACCTGCCGCTCACAGATGCAGCAGTGCATCGACGCCATGGATCAGCAGCTCAGCCAAAGCGCCTGAGGCAACCCGTAACGCCCCAAAAGCCCAGCCACGCGCTGGGCTTTTTCTTGCCTGCAGAGCCCAGCAACGCCCACTGGCAGCGACTAAGCCGCTAAGCTGCGTGCTGAGTTCACCACCAATAAGAGAAGCATTATGGGTCGCGTTGTTGCTGCCGCCGTTTACAGCAAGGGCAAGAAAGTCACCAACATCAGCCTCGATGAAGGCAAACCATGGTCGAAGAAGCCTGGGCATTTCGTCTGGATCGGTCTGCATGATCCCTGCCCCGAAGAGCTGATCAGCCTGCAGCAGCAATTCGACCTGCATGAACTGGCGCTGGAAGACGCCCTGCAGCGGCACACCCGACCCAAGCTGGAAACCTTCGGCGATGCGCTGTTTCTGGTGCTGTACTCGCCCATTCTGCTTAACGATGAGCTGACCTTTGTCGAAACCCAGCTGTTCGCCGGCAGCGGTTACATCATCAGCGCCCGTTATGGCGAATCCGCGCCCTACTCCCAGGTACGCCAACGCTGCGAGGCGCGCCCGCTGCTGCTAGAGCACGGCGAAGACTTCGTGCTCTACGCCCTGCTCAGTTTCGTGATCGAGAACTACCGCCCACTGATGGACAACTACCACACCGAGCTTGAAGAGGTGGAGCATCACGTACTGAAAAACCCGCTAAGCCAGGCCGATGTCGAGCGCATCCAGGGGCTGCGCCGTGACCTGCTACGGTTGCGACGTTATATCGGGCCGCTGGCGGAAATCTGCCAAGAGCTGCAGCGTCTGGACTTCCCGTTTATCGACAAGAACATGCGCCCCTACTTCCGCGACGTGGCGATTCACGTCAACCGCCTGCTGGAAGACCTCACCGCCCTGCGCGAGATGGCCGATCACGCTATCGAAGTCGGCCTGCTGCTGGAGTCCTCGCGGCAAAGCGTCACCCAGCGCAAGTTCGCCGCCTGGGCGGCGATTCTGGCCTTTCCCACGGCGGTGGCGGGGATCTACGGGATGAATTTTCAGAACATGCCAGAGCTTGCCTGGCAGTACGGCTACTTCGGCGTGCTCGGGCTGATCACCACCGGCTGCGTTGGGCTCTTCGTCAGCTTCAAGCGCTCCGGCTGGCTATAAAAATCAGACCGTAGGATGGGTGCGAAACCATCAGCCAATTGACGGCTTAGCACCTAGGCTGCCTCACCCATCCGACAGTTCTGTAGCACAAAAAATGCCGCTTCCCTGGCAACGGAGAAGCGGCATTTTTCTTGTGAACAGCATTACGCCTAGTGCGGGGCTTTTTCGTCCGACCGCGCGTTACTCAGCCAGGCCGGCACGGCCCTGGGCGACAAAGCGCATCATCCATTCGGCCACGGTGTGCCCCTGGTGGTCGTGCTGCAAGCTGTCGACGCCCTTGGAGTAGGTCGGCTCACCGATATGTTGCTGACGCAGGTCAAGCAGCGCACGCGAGTAGTCATGCACAAACTCGGGGTGGCCCTGGAAGCACAGCACCTGATCACCGATGCAATAGGAGGCAATCGGGCAGAACTCACTGCTGGCCAGCAATGTGGCGTTTTCCGGTAGCTTGGTCACCTGGTCCTGATGGCTGATCAGCAGGGTCAGGTCTTCCAGATCAGGGCTCATCCAGGTCGGCTTGCTCGCCATGCGGTACTGATGAATGCCCACACCCCAACCCTGCACCGCGCGCTCGGCCTTGCCGCCCAGCAGCAACGCCAACAACTGATGGCCGAAACATACACCGAGCAGTTTGTCGCCCCGGTTGTAGCGCTCCAGCAGGTAGGTTTTCAGGGTCTGAATCCAGGCATCGCTACCGAAGGAATCTGCCTTGCTGCCCGTCACCAGATAGGCATCGTAGCGCTCGCTGTCCGGCGGGTAGTGCCCCTCCATCACGTTGTACACCTTGAACTCGGCAGCAATCGGCTGACGGGCGAACAATTGCTCGAACATACGGCCATAACTGTCGTATTGGTCGACCAATTCAGGGCGAAGAACATCGGTTTCCAGGATGCAGATCTGCAGCGGCATATGGGCGATTACCTAGGGCGCAGGAGGGTTGTTTTACCAGCGCGCAAGCGTGCCTGCTGACAGGCTGCAAGGCAATAGCTGCAGGGCAAACCCGACCAATTACCCGAGGCCCATCAGCGGCCTCGATAGTCACCATAAGCACCATTCACTTCTGTCGATAGCGCCACGCGCAGATGATCTGGCCATCGGGCACTGCGCCCCACTCACCAGAGGACATCAGCATGACCAGTTTTTCCGCCATCGCCAGCCTGCTTGCCGCTTCAGCCTTTACCAGCAGCCACAGTGCGAGTAGCCAGCGCCAAACCGAAAAAGTCCAAGCCGCACAACTCAAGGCCGAGCAGAACGCCGCTAAATAACTGCGCCATTAGCGCGAGGAAAATCGCCATGAGCATCGCCCAATCGCTGAGCAACCAGAACGTCTATGGCGTGACCTACGCCACTGTCGACGGCAGCGGCATCCACTTCGAGTCCGAGCTGGCCATCCAGCTTAGCGATGGCACCCTGACCACCCTGCGCATGCCCACTCACCTGAGCGAGCGCCAGGCTATCCAGCAGTTGGTCTGCGGCCGCCAGGTCTGCTGATAACTACTGCGCTGGCATCGGGCAGCTAAGGTCGCCTTCTTCACAGACGGCCAGCTGCTCCAGCTCCTTGACCCGTGCGGCGGTCTTTTGCGTCAGGCAGCCGTTAAGCACCATCGGATAGGCCGAACCGCCCTCCACCGAAGCCGACTCGAACGCACAGGCCAGATCACGGAACTTGATCCAGGCCAGCTGCACGTCTTTGAGCTGCTGCTTCTGCCCATCATCCAGACGCTTGCGGTAATCGCCATACAGTTGATTCAGACGCTTGTCCTGGGTGGCGTAGTCCGCCGCCGCGCACTGGTTGAGGGTTAGTTGATCCATGGCATTGGCGCAGTCATCCGCCCACACTGGCACGGCCAGTAACCCCAGGCTGATTGCCAGCGCAGTGCTTATCCCGATTTTCATATCACCTCCCTTGCGCCACATCCGCGTGGCTGTTGCAGCAGTCTAGTGCCATGCCCATAAAAAAACCGGCTCACTGGGAGCCGGTTTTCAGTACTTCAGCCTTAACGTGACGGCGTCAGAAGCCCTGGTTCTTCGCCGCTTTCTCCAGCAGCAGCGCCGGCGGCAGGAAGCGCTCGCCGTACTGCTCAGCCAGATACTGGGCACGGGCGACGAAGTCCTTCACCCCGTACTGGTTGATAAACTGCAGCGCGCCGCCGCTCCAGGCGGCAAAGCCGATGCCCATGATCGAGCCGATATTGGCGTCGGCAACCGACTTGAGCACGCCCTCTTCCACGCAGCGCACGGTTTCGATGGCCTGGATAAACAGGATGCGATCACGTACGTCGATCTGCGAGATCTGCGCATCGCGCTTCTCAAAGCGCGCTTTCAGCTCCGGCCACAGGTGCTTCTTGCCGCCTGCAGGGTAATCGTAAAAGCCCGCACCCGCTGCCTTGCCCGGCCGTTTGTACTCGTTGAGCATCATGTCGATCACTGCAAACGCCGGGTGCTCGGGGATGGACTTACCTTCGGCGGCCAGATCCTTGATGGTCTGCTGACGGATATGGTTCATCAGGCTCATCGACACTTCGTCGCTGATCGCCAGCGGGCCGACCGGCATGCCGGCCTTGCGCGCTTCGGTCTCGATCATCGCCGCGCTCACGCCTTCGCCCAACATGGCCAGGCCTTCGTTGGTGAAGGTGCCGAACACGCGCGAGGTGAAGAAGCCACGGCTGTCGTTGACCACGATCGGGGTCTTCTTGATCTGCATCACGTAGTCAAAGCCGCGCGCCAGGGTCTCGTCGCTGGTGTGCTCGCCTTTGATGATTTCCACCAGCGGCATCTTGTCCACCGGGCTGAAGAAATGCAGGCCGATAAACTTGTCCTGCTTCTGCACCGCGGTGGCCAGGCCGGTGATCGGCAGGGTCGAGGTGTTGGAGGCAATCACCGCATCGCTCAGCGCCGCACGCTCGGCAGCCGCGGTGACATTGGCCTTGAGATCACGATCCTCGAACACCGCTTCGATAATCAGGTCGCAGCCTTCGAAGTCGGCATCGCTAACTGTCGGTTTGATCCGCGCCAGGATGCCATCGCGCTTGTCAGCGCTCATCTGGCCACGGCCGACTTTCTTCTCCAGCAGCTTGGCCGAGTAATCCTTGCCCTTCTCGGCCGCCTCGATGGAGATGTCCTTAAGCACCACCTCGATACCGGCGACCGCCGACACATAGGCAATACCGGCGCCCATCATGCCGGCACCGAGCACGCCGACCTTCTTGGTCACGTAGGGCTCGAAACCTTGTGGGCGGGAGCCGCCAGCGTTGATTTCATTGAGTTGGAACCAGAAGGTGCCAATCATGTTCTTCGCCACCTGGCCGGTGGTCAGCTCGGTGAAGTAGCGTGCCTCGATGATCTGCGCGGTGTCGAAGTCGACCTGCGCACCCTCGACGGCGGCGCACATGATCTTCTCCGGCGCGGGGAAACAGCCCTTGGTTTTGTCGCGCAATACGCTCGGCGCGATGGCCAGCATCTGCGCCACATTCGGGCTCGACGGCGTGCCGCCGGGGATCTTGTAACCGGCTACATCCCACGGTTGCTTGGGCGCCGGGTTGGCGGCGATCCAGGCGCGGGCCTTAGCCAGCAGGTCGTCCTTGTCGGAAGCCAGTTCGTGGATCAAGCCGGCCTTGAGCGCAGCATCCGGGCGAACCTTCTTGCCTTCGGCCAGATACGGCAGGGCTTTTTCCAGACCGAGCAAGCGCACCATACGCACTACACCGCCACCGCCCGGCAGCAGGCCGAGGGTGACTTCCGGCAGGCCGAGCTGGATGCTGGAGCTGTCCAGGGCGATACGGTGATGGCAGGCCAGGGCAATTTCCCAGCCGCCGCCTAAGGCAGCGCCATTGATCGCAGCAACCACCGGCTTGCCGAGGCATTCCAGACGGCGCAGTTGGCCTTTGATGTTGAGGATCATCTGGTAGAAGGCTGGCGCGTCGGCCTTGGTGACCTTGATCAGCTCATTCAGGTCGCCGCCAGCGAAGAAGGTCTTCTTCGCGGAGGTGACAATCACCCCGGCGATGGAGTCCTTCTCGGCTTCCAGTCGGTCGACGATCTTGCCCATGGCTTCGCGGTATACCGCGTTCATGGTGTTGGCGCTCTGGCCGGGCATGTCCATGGTCAGAACGACGATAGCGTCCTGGCCTTTTTCGTAACGGATGGCGTCAGTCATTACTTAATTCCTTTCTCACTGGCAGTTGCACTCAACTGGTGGGCAACGCAGAAACCGTAGGAGCGGGCCATGCCCGCGATCATCAGCGCAACGTCGGCTTCGCGGGCATGGCCCGCTCCTACGCCTGATCAGACTCGTTCAATAATCGTGGCAATGCCCATACCGCCGCCCACACAGAGGGTGGCCAGGCCGTAGCGCAGTTGGCGCTTCTCCAGCTCGTCGATCAGGGTGCCGAGGATGGCGCAACCGGTCGCACCCAGCGGGTGGCCCATGGCGATGGAGCCGCCGTTGACGTTGACCTTGTCCTCGCTGACGCCCATGTCCTTCATAAACTTCATCACCACCGAAGCGAACGCTTCGTTGACTTCGAACAGGTCGATGTCATTGACGTTCAGCCCAGCCTTGGCCAGGGCCTTGCGGGTGGCCGGCGCCGGGCCGGTGAGCATGATGGTCGGGTCGGTACTGGTCACGGCGGTGGCGACGATGCGCGCACGCGGTTTCAAGCCCAGTTCCTTGCCCTTGGCAGCGCTGCCGATCAGCATCAAGGCGGAGCCGTCGACGATGCCCGAACTGTTGCCCGGAGTGTGCACGTGGTTGATCTGCTCAACATGGCTGTAGACGCGCAGCGCGGTGCTGTCGAAGCCCATCTGGCCCATCATCTCGAAGCTTGGCTTGAGCTTGCCCAGGCCTTCGAGGGTGGATTCGCCACGGATAAATTCGTCATGGTCGAGCAGGACGATACCGTTCTGATCCGCTACCGGAATCAGCGATTTGCTGAACGAGCCATCCTTGCTGGCGCGTGCGGCCTTCTGCTGCGAGCGCAGAGCGAAGCTGTCGACGTCAGTGCGGCTGAAACCTTCCAGGGTGGCGATCAAATCGGCGCCGATACCCTGCGGGGTGAAATGGGTGTGCATATTGGTCGCCGGGTCCATCACCCAGGCGCCACCGTCGGAACCCATGGGAATGCGCGACATCGACTCGACGCCGCCGACCACCACCAGGTCCTCGAAGCCGGAACGCACCTTCATCGCGCCCATGTTTACCGCTTCCAGGCCCGAAGCGCAGAAACGGTTGAGCTGCACGCCCGACACGCTGACATCCCAATCGGCGACCATGGCCGCCGTTTTGGCGATGTCCGCGCCCTGATCACCCACCGGCGTTACGCAGCCGAGCACAATGTCATCGACCTGACTGGTGTCCAGGTTATTGCGCGCTTGCAGCGCCTTGAGCAGCCCAGCGATCAGGTCAACAGGCTTGACGCTGTACAGTGCACCGTCCTTCTTGCCCTTGCCGCGGGGCGTGCGCACGGCATCGAAAATATATGCTTCGGTCATGGCGTCCTCAGACCTCCAATGGAGGGTGGCTGATGGCGCAGGTGGGGCCCACGCCTGTTTTTGTTGAGTGCAGTCACCATACGCCGAGCGCAGATAGGCTCAATGACCGAAGCGCTCAGGCCTATTGACCGCTCAGCTCAGACAAACGGTCAATCACTGGGCGAAGGCCAACAAGCGCGTCTAGCTCAAGGCCCACTTGCCAATAACCGGGCCCGCGTCATAACCACAGGCAACTAAGCCGCGCACCTTAGTAATCAAGGCGTCTATAGCCAGGGGCTGCACGCCCCTACAGTTGAATCGAGTCACCAGCAAATAGTGTGCAGGTCGGCTGCTGTAGGCGTCGTCGCCGGGTTTTGCCGGGACGGCTTGAATGATCAACACGAGGTGTGGCGTCGCATCCGTATATTGAGCAGGACAGCGACGACCACCCGCAAAAAACAACAAGGCCAACCGCCATGTTCAATCCAGTGAAAATGCGTCAGGCAGGCATGATCGTGTTTGCCACCACCGTCATTCTGATTCTTCCCAACCTGACCCGCTTGGTCAGCTAAACCCCTGATTTCCTGCCCTGCCTGCCACCGTGGAGTGAGCCGGCAGCGGCAGCACAACCCCGCAACCGCTTGAAAGCTGGCGCCTGTGCTAGGGTGATTTCAATCACCCCAAGGAGCACGCCATGCGCACCCTACTTGCCACCCTCGGCCTGCTGGTCAGCCTGCCTCTGCTGGCCGGCGAAGCCGAACTCAGCGCCGCCGTTGTCGCCCTGCAATCACCGGAAAGCGTGCTGATCGATGTGCGCACCGCCGAAGAATTCGCCGCCGGCGCATTGCCCGGAGCCGAGCAAATCGAGCATGAACAGATCGCCAGCCGCATCAGCGCCCTCGCCCCGGATAAAGACACGCCGATCATCCTCTACTGCCGCAGCGGCCGCCGTTCCGGCATCGCCGAAGAAAACCTGCGCGCCATGGGTTACAGCAACCTGATCAACGCTGGCGGCTATGACGAACTGAAACTCGCCCTGGAGTCGCAGGATTGAACAAGCGCACCCTCGGTATCGCCCTGCTCGTCCTCTTACCCTTCAGCCACCTGCACGCCGCCGAACTGACCCTGGAACTGGGCAACGGCAGCCAGCGCCTGAGCAGCGCCCAACTGCTCGCCCACCCACAGGCGCAAAGCGTCGAGATCAGCGACGACGTCAGCTACAAACGCAACATGCACTACCGCGCCGTGCCGCTGGCCGCGCTGCTGGAAGGCGTGCAGCCGGGTGATCACCTGCAACTGGTGGCCAGCGACGGCTTTGCCGCCGAACTCTCCGCCGCCCCCGCGCTAAGCCAAACCGGCAGCCAGGCCTGGCTGGCCATCGAAGACCCAGCGCAACCCTGGCCCGCCCTGGGCAACGGCAAACCCAGCGCCGGGCCGTTTTACCTGGTCTGGCAAAACCCCGCCGCCAGCCAGATCGGCCCCGAGCAGTGGCCCTTCCAGCTGGCCAGCATCCGCAAACTGGCCCCAGTAACGCAGCGCTTCCCGCAACTCCTACCCGCGGCCGACGCCAGCCCGGCGGTGCAGGCCGGTTTTGCCCAATACCAGAAGAACTGCATGGCCTGTCATCGTTTGAATGGCGCAGGCGATTCGCAATTCGGCCCGGATCTGAACATTCCGCATAACCCGACGGAGTATTTCAGCGGCGACTTTCTAACCCGCTATATCCGCGACCCACAGAGCTTGCGGCGCTGGCCGCAGGGCAAGATGCCGGGGTTTGCAGTTGAGGTGTTGAGTGATAAGGAATTGGGGGAGTTGGTTGAGTATTTGGGGCATATGGTGGGGAGGAAGGTCGCTCATTAAGAACTTGGCCGCAGGGCCGAAGTAAGATAGCGTTTAGCCATCACAGAACAGCCTGAAGGACTGGGCTAAAGGAGAAGAAATGCAGCAGATTGCGCTTATCCCTCGCCTTGAGGAAGGAAGCATCATTCCCCAGAGAATTGGTGATGGCTACATTAGTGCCACTGCTCTATGTCAGTCTGTTGGCAAACGTTACTCAGACTATCGAGCCCTGAAGTCAACAAACGATTTCCTTCAAGAGCTAACAAACCAAACTGGCTTACCCGAAAATCAACTTATCCACATAATTAGCGGTGGAGTAGCAACTTACCAAGGAACTTGGGTTCACCCATATCTTGCCATTAACTTAGCTCAGTGGCTCTCACCAAAGTTTGCGGTAAAAGTTTCGCAATGGGTAGTTGAGTGGCAGCAAGGTCGGGCCAAAGCAGTAATGCCCGCACATATCGAAAGATATATGCAAAACCGTGCAAAAGTCCCTTATACCCATTTCTCAATGCTAAACGAACTCACATTGAACCTCATCGCACCACTAGAAGAAGCAGGATATACCCTTCCTCAAGAAATGGTTCCTGACATTTCTGAAGGAAGGTTATTTTGTAAATGGTTACGAGAAAATAGAGGCATAGAACCGAATAACTTTCCGACTTACGATCATGGCTATCCTGACGGACGAGTTGTCCAAGCAAAGCTTTACCCAATAGAGCTATATGAGGATTTCAAGCGTCATTTTAATGAGGTATGGCTTCCTCAACATGCACCAAGATACTTTGGACAACGAGACCAACAAGCTTTGTCATTCGTCACCACGCTTCTGCTCACTTCCTCCTAGACAGAAACTTAGGAAATATTTGCATGCAAATGGATGAGGCATGATTGATCTCGGCGGCACAGACCTATACATCAATGTGCCTAGCTTGCCTAGGCATGATTTCGAGCGCTATTCAACCAACTTATTTGATGAATGGGAGACCTATATCGGTCAGGTACTAAAGATCCCTGACTATGCACTAGCTCTTGAGATAGAAGAAGGCTCGATAAAGGTCAACGCAAAAATCGCTGCTTACCTTTACGCAATTTACATAGGTATTGGACAATATGGTTCTTTCATATCTGGAACCCAAACCATTCAAGGACAAATTAGTTCCGCAAGTGACTACCTAGCAACTCACGCTACCGCCCCATTCCCGAGTAACAAATCCAAACCACAAATAAAAAAGCACAGCGGATCACTCGGCCAGCTCCATAGGCTATTCGCAAAAGTTCAGCAGGGTAAAATAACTGCAGAACAAGCTATGATAGAGGCCGAAAAATTATTCGGAGAGGAAGCAAAGTCCGAACCAAAATTTATGGACGAACTAAAAATAACATTTGAAAACACACCTCCACTGGCAGAGCAGTTAAAACTACCTCTAAGCGAAAGCGAAAATGAAGTATTTCAGAAAGTCATAAACAAAACCCCACGCATACCCTCGCCTAAACCAGAGCCACCTATTGGCCAACAGTTCCGTGTGATGGTATGGCGCGAGTCAAAAAGTAAAAAACGCAAGGTTCGCGTGATTGAACTATGAATCTCCTAACAACTGGCTCAAATCACTCACTAGGGTGTACTAAAGCACGCCCCTAAACCAAACACTCTGACACTCGCAGAGTGGACAAAATTTTGTTGCCCACCATCTCAGCCCAACAGAACATGCTGAGCGACTAAGCCTACGCTTTTCGCCTTTACGGCGAGTCACTTTCTCTTGCTTCGCACAAGAGAAAGTAACCAAAGAGAATGCGCCCCTGCATCCGGGTTTCGCTGCGCGAAACTTCCCTCGCTCCGGCGCTGCTCCGGGGGCCGGCTTACAAGGGCCGTCCCTGGCCCTTTAAGCCTCTCGCCGCATCCATGCGGCTCGTCCCCCTACGCAACACCTCCACTCGGCCTCCTGACGGGAATTTTTCGCGCGTATGCAAGTTCGGCGGCTGTCGACACGCTCTGCTTTTGTAGGAGCAACTGTCTTAACCAGTCGTTTGTCGCCACTCGGTATCGTCGCGGATCATGGCATTCAATCGAACCACCAGCACTCGCATACAGGCGACTAATGCAACCTTTGCACACTTGCCTCGCTCGCGCAGTGCCAAGTAACGCGCATTGAAGT
>Ga0209504_1000770_pt1 | contig 26456 bp, 20 predicted proteins | sample COGITO_mtgs_1005_FD_184791 | JGI IMG/M metagenome (GOLD analysis project Ga0209504, IMG submission 184791) | Pelagic marine microbial communities from North Sea - COGITO_mtgs_100511 (SPAdes) (version 2) | ecosystem: Environmental > Aquatic > Marine > Epipelagic ...
GCATCAGCCACAGTCCAACCGCAACTCTTAACCGCAGTTCACCGCGATAGCAGTCAAATCGCGTGCGCGGAGCGTTTTGCGCGACGCGATGCCCCTCTCTCTCTCATTTTTCACTTTGTTCATTTTTCCTTGAACAAAGCGACGATCGCCTGCATCTTCGCAACTTTCCGCTAAGGCTTTCCCCTTATGCAGCCCACCTCTCCCCAGTTCCGCTGGCCCCCTTTTCTCGTCGCGTTGCCCCGCCCGGCCAATGGCGGTAGCGTGCTAAGTTGCTGTGTGGGACAGTTGAACTAGTAGAAGCGACACTCTTGTCGCTTTAGCTCAGAGCAATGGCAACCGCAGTAAAATAAAAAAGCGACAAGAATGTCGCTTCTACCGCCTCAGCCCTCAGGTCTCCCACCCCTGCAATGCTGGTTTCGCCCCTTACAACGTTAAATTAAAAACAAAAATATTATGAAAATTGCAATCATTGGTCTAGGTTATGTTGGTCTGCCGCTTGGGCTGCGTTTTGCGGATTCAGGTGTTTCGGTGCTCGGTCTCGACGTTGATCAGCAGAAAGTCGATGCCATCAATGCGGGCGAAACCTATATTCGCCATATTGATGCGGCCGACATCGCAACGGCGCGCAACAGCGGCCTGTTGGAAGCCTCCACTGATTTCGCCCGCGTGGCAGAAGTCGATGCGATCCTAATTTGCGTGCCGACGCCGCTGAATAAATACCGCGAGCCAGACATTTCGTATGTGCTCAAATCTGGCGAAGCCATTGCACCATATCTGACACCTCAGGTCTCAGGCCTCACGTCTCAGCCCTCACCCCGAGCAAAGCTCGTCGTCCTCGAGTCAACGACTTACCCCGGCACCACCGATACGGATTTACTTCAAGTCCTCGAAGCTGGCTCAGGTCTCAAAGCAGGCGTCGACTTTCATCTCGCTTTCTCCCCCGAGCGTGAAGATCCAGGTCGCAAAGATCACTCGGTTAAAACCATCCCGAAAGTTATGGGCGGGCTGACCCCTGAATGCCTAGAACGCAGTGTGGAGCTCTACTCACTGGCACTCGATGCGGTGCACCCTGTCAGCTCCTGCCGCGTGGCCGAAGCGACCAAGTTGACTGAGAATATCTTTCGCTCGGTCAACATCGCACTGGTCAATGAGCTGAAGATGGTCTTCCACGAAATGGATATCGATGTCTGGGATGTCGTTGATGCTGCGGCGACCAAGCCGTTCGGCTATATGCCGTTTTATCCTGGACCGGGTCTTGGCGGACACTGTATCCCGATTGATCCCTTCTATCTCACATGGAAGGCCCGCGAATACGATCAACACACCAAATTTATCGAGCTGGCTGGTGAAGTGAATACCGCCATGCCAGATTACGTCATCGCGCGGGTCGCTGAAGCACTCAATGACGATGCGAAGTCGATCAAAGGCTCAAAAATCTTGCTGCTGGGCATGGCCTACAAGCCGAATGTCGATGACGACCGTGAATCCCCCAGCTATGTGCTCACTGAAAAGCTCGAAGCCAAGGGCGCGCAGGTCAGCTATAACGATCCGTATGTTCCCGAGATTCGCTTGACGCGTGAGCATCCGCATCTTGCCGGACGTAAGTCGGTCGACATTACTGAGGACTACGACTGCATTCTCCTCGCCACGCATCACGACGAATATAAGGCGTTCGATTTTAGTGGGTTCAAATGCCCAGTTGTGGATACCAGAAACTGTGTGACGACACGCCCGGAGAAGTATTACCGCGCTTAGGTGCTTCGCTATAGTTGCCTTTAAACGTCACTCCCTCAACGCTCAGCTCTAAACTCTCAGGTCTTTAAATAATATGTGTGGAATTGCTGGAATTGTGCATCTAAAAGAACTTGCGGACGATCCACGAGTTCAGCGCATGCTGGATGCGATCCGTCACCGTGGCCCGGATGATCAGGGGCTATGGCGCTCCTCTTCTAAGAAAGCCGTTCTGGGGCACTGTCGGCTTTCGATTTTGGATCTCTCGTCTAGTGGGCATCAACCAATTATATCGTCTGATGGAAACACCATATTGGTTTTTAATGGAGAGATTTATAATTACCGTGAATTAAAAGAGAAACATTTCCCCAACGATGTGAATTTCCGCTCCACTGGGGATTCAGAATTGCTATTCCGTATGTGGGAGCGCTTCGGTGAGGATTGTTTGTCAGAGCTGCGAGGAATGTTTGCCTTCGCAGTTTGGGATGACCGGGCTGAAACACTGACGTTGGCACGCGACCCTTGCGGAATTAAACCTCTATATTATTCGCAAATAGAGGGAGAGTTAATTTTCGCATCAGAACTAAAGGCGTTTAAAGCGCTTAATCCGAAATGGCCTGTCGATTATGAATCGATGGGGCTCTTTTTAAAATGGGGCTCTATCCCATCCCCTAAAACTGCCTATCAGGGAATTCATGCGTTACCGTCTGGATCACTACTACGATACCGAAACGGAAGACTGCAAGCACCAGAAACTTTTTGGAATTATACGGATGTATTATTGGAAGCATCCAAAAAATCACCATCCATACTGTCTAGGCAGGATGCGGTGGAGTGGGTGCGTGAAACAACACTTGAATCAGTTCGTGCACACTTAGTGAGTGACGAACCAGTGGGTGCCTTTCTCTCAGGAGGGATTGATTCCTCTGCAATTGTTTCACTCATGCGTGCGGCAGGTCAAAATAGCATTGGGACCTTTTGCATGGGATTCGAAGATGAAGATCTGAATGAATCACATCATGCCCAAGTCGTTGCAGATCAGTTTGAGACTCAGCATGTCTGTCGAGTGCTGACTAAAGATGCTTTTTTAAGTTCGCTTGACGGCTTTTTCACTTCCTTGGATCAACCTACGTTAGACGGATTAAATACATATACCGTTTCTCAGTTCGCACATGAGCAAGGCTATAAGGTGGTCACGTCAGGAATCGGTGGAGATGAGCTGTTCGGGGGCTATCGCCGTGATTTCATTGATTTGCCGAAATTGCATAGCCGCTTAAATATGGCCGGTGCACCTGGTCGATATATGCTTCGGAAGGGGATTCAAGCAGGGCTTCGAACCGGTGCGCTTCCTGCGCATTGGGCGCGAGTCGATGCGTATTTAGACGGGAAGCCTGATTTGAATCGTTGTCTCGATATGGGACGTGGGATCTATTCCAGCTCAGAAGTCGAAAAGGTTTTTAGCGATGCATCAAGCGGTGCGCAGGCCGCGTCGTATTGCGCGGATCAATATTTACCAGAATTACCTAGCAATTTGAATGCACGCGATTCTGTTTCGCGCTTCTTGCTATCACGATATCTAGGGTCTCAATTGTTACGTGATTCAGATAACTTCAGTATGGCATTTTCCTTGGAGTTGAGGACTCCACTGGTGGATTCAGTGTTATATGAACAGCTAGCACACATTCGTAATCAGGAGTGGTATTTACAAGGTGAGATTGGAAAATCTCTATTAGTGGATGCCATTGGCGATCTGCCACATTCTATTACGCATCGTAAGAAATGTGGCTTCACCCCGCCTTTTGGAACATGGCTACAGACGAACTCATTTGAGTTACAATCAGGCTTGCTTTCAGAAGACTATTTTCAGTCTGTGGTCACTCAGTATAAAGGTGGGCGAATCCCTTGGTCGCGCGTTTGGATGTTGATCGTGTTGGACCGATTTTTGCGGTGCTAAGTGAACGATGTAATTTCCTCAGACTCAGTTTACGAAACCATCCTCGTTCCCGAGTGGCATGATATCATTAAACCGATCTTCATGAGCATCCCTGTCCAACTCTTCAGCGATCACGTCGCCCTCGAACGCGGCTGCGACGTCGATAAGCCACGTAATCTGGCGAAGTCGGTTACGGTTGAGTGAGTCTACTGAAACTTTAAATTTATAATTATGAAAATATTAGTTACAGGCGGCTCCGGCTTCATCGGTTCTAATCTCGTTCGTCTGCTCGTTGAAGAGAAAGGCGAATCTGTTATCAACCTCGACAAGTTGACCTATGCCGGCAACTCGGAGTCGCTTGTTGATCTCGAAGGCAACTCGAATTACACCTTCGAACAGGTCGACCTTTGCGATGCGGCTGCGCTCAGCGCAGTCTTTGCAAAGCACCAACCCGATGCGGTTATGCACCTCGCCGCCGAAAGCCATGTCGATCGCTCGATCGATGGCCCAGGTGAATTTATTCAGACCAATATCGTCGGCACGTTTAACCTGCTTCAAGCGAGTCTCGGATATTGGAAATCACTACCGTCTCAAGTCTCAGCCCTCAAGTCTCAGCCCTCTCAGGAAACGTTCCGTTTCCTCCACGTCTCCACCGACGAAGTCTACGGCTCGCTCGCGCCCGACGCCCCCGGCTTCTCCGAGACGCACGCCTACGATCCGCACTCGCCATATTCCGCTTCGAAGGCCGCGTCCGACCACCTCGCCCGTTCTTGGGCCGACACCTACGGTCTGCCAGTGCTGGTCACTAATTGCTCCAACAACTATGGCCCGTATCAGTTCCCCGAGAAACTGATCCCCGTGGTCATTCTAAAATGCCTGCGCGGCGAACCGATCCCAGTGTATGGTAAAGGCGAAAATATCCGCGACTGGCTGTATGTGACCGACCACGCCGAAGCACTGTATTCCGTCGTCACGAAGGGCAGAGTCGGCGAAACCTACAACATCGGTGGTAATAATGAGCGGCAAAATATTGAGCTGGTTCGCACATTGTGTTCCCTTATGGATCAACTCGCACCGGGAGGGATGACCTCCGCGTCGTCCGCAATAGTTGAGTCAGATCAGTCATCAGCCATCAGCAATCCACCATCCAAATCCTTCCAGGATTTGATAACGTTTGTAACCGACCGACCCGGGCACGACATGCGCTACGCGATCGATCCGACCAAGATTCGTGACGAATTGGGATGGGAGCCGAAAGAAGATTTTAAGAGCGGCTTCCGCAAAACGGTAAAATGGTATTTAGATAATCGAGAGTGGACCGATCGCATTTTAAGCGGGGATTATCAGTTAGATCGCTTAGGAAATGCTGAATAAGGATATACGCTTCGCTGGATATAGAATATGGGAATGAAGTTTGAGGACTTAGAGGCTTGGCAAGAGGCTCGTTCTGTCGTGCGGCAGGTTTACACTCTGACGGGTTCTGCAAAGCTAAAGCATGACTTTGGTTTGTGCAGTCAGATTCAAAGATCTTCGGTTTCGGTAATGACTAATCTCGCGGAAGGTTTTGAGCGAATTGGGGGACAGGAAAAACTACACTTTTATAATATTGCCCGTGCGTCAGGGGGTGTAACACGCTCTCTTCTTTACGTCATCGAGGATAACTATCCAGAATTCGCAAATGAATGTGTCGCCATTCGAGAGGAAACTATACAAGCAGGTCGCAAGATCACGGGGCTCATTTCGAGCTTTAAGAAACGCCAAGCTTTTATAACAATCTCAGCCCTGCTCACCCTAGCCACCGTAACTAGTATCGTTCTGTTTAGTTCCTAAACCCTACACCCAATTCCCAGCTAGCGTTCATCTCCAATATCCGAGCCAAAGGCTCTCATCTCCTAGCCGCTGCGCGGCTTCATCTTCGGCCCAGAGGGCCCCTATTTTATGAAAGGAATTATACTCGCCGGCGGTGCCGGCTCTCGTCTCCATCCCATCACACTTGCCGTATCGAAGCAGCTCATGCCGGTTTATGATAAACCGATGATCTATTATCCGCTCTCCGTCCTTATGCTGGCCGGAATTCGGGAGATATTGATCATCACCACGCCGGAGGATCAAGCCGCTTTCCAGCGCTTGCTCGGCGACGGCTCCGAGCTCTGTTGCCGCTTCGAATATACGGTGCAGGAGGTGCCCAATGGACTCGCGCAAGCCTTCGTGCTCGGCAAAGAATTCATCGGTAACGACAAAGTCGCGCTCGTCCTCGGCGATAATATTTTCTACGGCTCCGGCTTCGGCGAGTTGGTGCGCAGTCACACCGATCCCGATGGCGCGGTTGTCTTTGCCGCTCCTGTGCATGACCCCGAGCGCTATGGAGTGGTGGAGTTCGACGAGCAGAAGAATGCAGTCTCAATCGAAGAAAAGCCTGCCGAGCCAAAGTCAAAATTCGCAGTGCCCGGCTTATATTTCTACGATAATGATGTGGTTGAGATTGCCGGAAACATCGATCCCTCGGCACGCGGCGAATATGAAATCACCACGGTCAATCAAGTCTACCTCGAACGTCAGAAGCTTAAAGTAGGTGTCTTTAACCGCGGTATCGCTTGGCTCGATACCGGCACCTTTGCTTCGCTGAACGAAGCATCTACTTTTGTCCGTGTCATTGAAGAGCGCCAGGATACAAAAATAGGTTGTATCGAAGAGGTTGCCTACTATTCCAAATTTATCACACGCGAACAGCTCATGGTCTTAGCTGAGAAATACGCTAAATCCGGCTACGGAGATTATTTGAAGCGTGTTGCCACACTTTAGCAGCTCGAACCAAAAACTATACACTCGAACAACTGGTTCGCAGTTCACATGAAACGAATTAACGTCACAGAACCCTATCTCCCTCCTTTTGAGGAATACGTCGAGTATCTCAAAGGCATCTGGGAGCGCAATTGGCTGACGAATCAGGGGCCGCTCGTGCAAGAGTTGGAGCAAAAGCTTCAAGCCTACCATCAGCTTTCGATGCCAGTGCATTGTGTGGCGAATGGTTCGCTCGGATTGCAGATCGCGCTCAAGGCATTAGGCGTGAAGGGCGAAGTCGTCACCACGCCATTTTCTTATGTAGCGACCACCGCCTGTCCCTTGTGGGAAGGCTGTACGGTGAAATTTGCCGATATCGAGCCTGATACGCTCACCATTGATCCGAAAGCAGTAGAAGCGGCAATTACGCCGCAGACCGAAGCAATTCTTGCGACCCATGTCTTCGGCAATCCCTGTGCCTGCGAAGCGCTTGAAGCGATTTCAAAGAAGCACGGGATCGCACTGATCTTTGATGCCGCGCATGCCTTCGGCGTGACTTATAAAGGCAAGTGTCTTCTTGAATACGGCGATGCGTCCATTGTTAGTCTGCATGCGACGAAACTGATGCACTCCGTTGAAGGCGGATTCGTCGTATCCAAAGATTCTGCAGTGTCAGAGAAGATTGAGTGGATGCGTCGCTTCGGACACAATGGCACGGCAGAATTTCATGGTGTGGGCACGAATGCAAAAATGAGTGAGTTCCACGCTGCGATGGGGCTCTGTAATTTGAACCATATCGAAGGGGTTTTGGCCAAACGCAAGGTCACCTGCGAGGCATTCGATAGCGCGTTTTTTGGTCATGAGCCATCGACTCTTAATCATCAATTTTCATCAATTGTGTATCGAGAGGAAGCCTCTCGGAATTACTCGTATTATCCCATTTTGTTTGAATCAGAAGTCGGTCTGTTGGCCGCAGTTGCTCGATTTAAATCAGAGGGCATATATCCGCGGCGTTATTTTTGGCCTAGCTTAAATAAGTTAAATGGATCTCTTAATTTTGAGCGCGGGACGATGCCCATTTCGGAGGAAGTTGCATCGAGGATACTCTGCTTGCCATTGGCATTTTCAATGCGTGACGACGAGATCGAGCGGATTCTTAGTGTTATAAACGGAAACAGAAATGGCATATTTAACTAGCCAACAACTAGATCAACTTGGGCTAAAGCACTACGGTCGCAATGTTATGATTAGTGATAAGGCCTCAATATATTTTCCTGGAAATTTAGAAATTGGCAATCATGTGAGGATCGATGATTTTTGTGTAATTTCAGCCAATGGTGGTGTGAGTTTGGGTAATTATGTCCATATAGGCGCATTTTCAGCGATTTATGGAGGGGCGGGCGTTGAACTAGGTGATTATAGCGGAATGTCATCTCGGTGCACTATCTACTCAGAGTCGGATGATTTCTCTGGAGAATCGCTAATACACCCATTTTTCCCGAATGAGTTTAAGCCTGGTTATGTTCGAGGTAAAGTTACGCTTGAGTCATATGCGCAATTAGGTGCAGGCTGCACGGTTTTGCCTAATTGCAGGTTGAAGATGGGGGCTGTTACAGGGGCTCATTCGTTGGTTTTGGATGACCTGCAAGAATGGTCTATTAACGTTGGCATTCCTGCTCGATTTTCTAAGCCAAGAGCCCAGACGGTCCTAGATTTGATGACGCAGTATCGGGATTCCGTGCGCTAAGAGTGCTCTTTTTTATTGGTTTTCATAAGAAATGTCTAAAAACACAGCTTTTGAGAAGTTAGATACATCTGATATGCTTGGTCGGTCTAAGCGTGGGATGGTTGTTACGATGAGTGCACAGGGTGCTCGTTTTTGCTTGCAGATCGGTTCGACGGTGGTGCTCGGGCGTTTATTGACTCCGAGTGATTATGGCCTAGTGGGAATGGCGGCCGTTGTGATTAACTTGGTCGCGATGTTTAAGGATGCTGGTTTGGCGCAGGCGACCGTCCAGCGAGAGGTTGTTACTCCCGCGCAAATCAGTACTTTGTTCTGGATCAATTTAGGGCTGGTGCTGGTGTTGGCTTTACTGGTGGGCGCCTCCGCACCATTGATTGCATGGATTTATGGGGATTCACGACTGGTAGGATTAACCGTGGTGTTGACCGTGCCTATTATTGCTTCAGGTCTAAGTATACAGCATCGTGCCTTGCTGGAGAGGAATATGCGTTTTATCGATATTGCACGTGCTGAAGTTCTGGGGATGGCTTTTGGAGTAACGGTGGGCATCTTCTGTGCATTACATGGAGCTGCATACTGGTCTTTGGTGATCATGCAGATCGCGATGGCATTTTCAACAACGTTGATTCTGTGGGCTTTGTTTCCATGGCGCCCAAGGCGATGGCAAAGAGGCAGCGGCGTGCGCTCCATGTTGAAGTTTGGTGCGAATTTGACCGGTTTCAATTTTATTAATTATTTTGCACGTAATGCCGACAAATTCCTTCTGGGAAAATTCTACGGTGCACAGGCGATAGGCCAATACTCATTAGCCTATCGCTTTCTCATGTTACCACTGTCTCAAATTAACGCTCCGATTTCACGGGTTTTGCTACCGACATTGTCTCGTATTCAAAATGATCAAGAGGCATATTCGGAGTTGTTTTTGAAATACGTACAGCGTATTGGATGGCTGACGATCATTCCTATTTCATTGGGCACTTTGATTGGAGAACCTCTCATTGTACTCCTTCTTGGTGAGCAATGGCGTGAGGCCGGGGGGCTTTTTGAGATTCTTACGATCGCAGCATTATTTCAGCCCGTGAGCAATCTCACGGGTTTGCTTTATACGTCCCGAGGATTGACTAATCGCTTATTACAATGGGGGTTGGTGGGATCTAGCATTACCGTAATAGGCTTTATTGTCGGATTGAATTGGGGTACTCGTGGAGTTGCGATCGCCTATGCCAGCACGTCGCTGTTGATTACTATTCCTTGTTGGTGGTGGGCCTGCCGTTGTTGTAATATATCGCTGGGCAGTGTCTTTCGTAAGCTGTTGTTACCATCGCTGGGGGGGCTTCTCGTCGCTGGAGCATCCGTCTTTCTGGTTTAATTCCTGGCATTATATGTATCTACACTTAATTCACGCGGATCCAAAATTTCCCAAGTTGATTCGGAAGTTCTTTGAGGCGGCATTACCGGGGGAGCATGTGTATGTGATTATCGGTGGGTCGGAAGATGATGCGACGGGAGAAGACTTCCATGGTGTTCGAAATGCAGCTGAGCTTGCCGCGATTGTTAATGCGCAAGTCCGTTGGGATGGTGTATTTTTGAATGGTCTATTGGAAGCTGGTGAACCTTTTGAGGAAGTCCTTCCTGTCGGTGTCAAAGTGGCATGGGTTATTTGGGGATACGAAATTTTCGCACATTTATATCCTTATTCACGTGGCATTCGTGAACCGCAATCGGATCGATTTTTTCGGAAAACCGCTTTGATACGTCTTAAAGTCGCCGCAGGAAGCGTTTTGTGGCCGTTTCGCAGAAGTGAACGCCGCACGAGAAGGGTTTTATCGAGTGTCGACTATGTCGTCTGTCACATTCGTGAAGAGTATGAACTGATTAAAAAGAAGGGTTTTTTGGCGAATAGCCAGCAGTGGTTCAACGCTCCTGTATTATTGTTGAGTGATTTGATCGACTTGGATTCTGCAGCTGAAACAGTTACTGGTGCTAATATTCTGGTCGGCAATTCTGCGACATCTTCAAATAACCATGTCGATGTTTTTTTACGTTTGGCTAAATATGACCTGTCTGGTCGAAAGGTCATTGTGCCGCTAAGTTATGGTAGCGCATCCTATCGTAGGTTTGTTCTTGAGCAAGGAGAGCGTTTACTTGGTGACGCGTTCGAGCCCATTTTGGATTTTCTACCGTTGGATGAATATCTCAATAAGATGAATTCATGTAGTGTTGTGATTATGAATCATTATCGCCAGCAGGCGGTAGGTAATGTGCTTGCCGCTATCTGGGGTGGGGCAAGGGTGTATTTGGGGCCGTCAACGGTTTTGAGTGGGTATCGACGGTTGGGGCTTCCAGTGTATTCGTTTCAGAATGAATTTGAGATAGAACTGGCTCCGGTTGATAGATCCGAGCTCTTCTCTGTTAGGGAAAAGCTTCAACAATTGTTAGGTGATGATGTCGTATGTGCTCAGTTGCGGCAGTTGCTGCTAGAGATGAAGGCGCCGGGAGTCGCGGCATTTAAATGTACTCGAAAAGATGACTCAGTGGATCCGTTTGGCGCATAGTCGGGCAGCGTTGTAGTTTGTTGCGCCGCTGTTTTCTCTGGTCGGAATGCTTGATGCATTCGAATTCTTGTATGGCTTGGATTCGAGCACGGGATAAGGAAGATAAAGAATCAATTGATCCGCTTAAGTAATAGTGATAAGTATGCCTAAGATTTCAGTCATAATTCCAAATTATAATAAATCAGAATATATTCTAGAGACATTGGAGTCATTGCGTCTGCAGACATTCCAAAATTGGGAGGCAATCATTGTCGATGATTGCTCCGATGATGCGTCCGTTGATCTCATCTCTCAAATGGTTGAGTTGGATTCGCGTTTTCGTCTATTCGTGAATGAGTCCAGTGAAGGAGGAGCTTCTGCTCGTAATCGAGGATTACGTTCTGCACGTGGCGAATATGTGTTATTTTTAGATTCTGACGATTTACTGGTAGAAACATGTTTAGCCGATCGGATTCTCATCTTAGATGAGAATCTGAGCTGTGACTTTGTCGTGTCTCCAATGGGAGTGTTTGAATTTGATCTTACCGATTCTCATCGAGAGTGGAGAGCGAAAGAGGGGCAGAATCATCTATTTCAGTTTTTACGGCATGAGCTTCCTTGGTCTGTGATGCAGCCGACCTGGCGGCTTAGTTTTCTTCTTCGTATCAATGGTTTTGATTCCGAGTATTTACGGCTACAAGATGTTGAATTGCATACGCGCGCTCTGATGGATCCTGATGTCTCATACAAAATTATACCAGATATCCAGCCGGATTGTTTTTACCGTGTCTGCGAAGAGCGTATTGTTTGTGACCAGAGCACATTTATGCAGAGAAGAGTGAGTGGAGTCTGTCTGTATCTTCAGAAAATAGTTAAACTCATTCGTGCTTCTGATATTGATGTGGGCAAGCGGTTGTATGCACTACGGGGGACTTATGTTTCGATGTTAAGCGTGGTATGTTCGCAAGCAGGAATATCTTCCAGTTTTAGGCAGCATTTACTGAATCAGTTGTCACTCATTGAAACAGATCTCAATCTGTTTGATCCATTTAATCGCTGTATTCTTAATATATATAAATATGGTTTGTTGTTTAAGGCTCACAAAATAAAGGGATACAATTTTTGTTTCCGATGGTGGTTTAAGATCGTGTGTCCATAAATTTGGTTGATCTTAAAAATAGAGGACACTTCAGTTTAAATGCCATAGGTTACTGGCAAGTTAACCTGTGGTCAGGTGTCTTCGTGAATAAAAATCAAATTTTCTGCTTAGTATTATATGAAATATCGTAGTGACATAGATGGTTTAAGGGCAATTGCAGTGATTCCCGTCGTATTGTTTCATTTAGGTTTGGGGTTCTCTGGCGGCTTTACGGGGGTAGACGTGTTTTTCGTCATTTCAGGTTATTTGATTAGCGGCATTATTATTGAGGAGCTTGCTGCAAAAAAGTTTTCGAGTTGGGTGTTCTATGAGCGAAGAGCCTGTCGTATTCTACCAGCGTTCTTTTGTGTGGTGCTCTTTTCCTTGATCGCAGGATGGTTCTTTCTTTATCCAACAGAGTTGGATGTTCTGGGTTATCATTTGTCATCCGTGACTCTGTTCGGTTCAAATATTTGGCTGAGTAACTTTAAGGCTGGATATTGGGGGCCCGCATCGGAAGCTTTGCCATTACTGCATACTTGGTCGCTTTCAGTTGAAGAGCAGTTTTACTTTGTTATGCCAGTTTTTCTGATTCTGGTGCATAAGTTAAATTCGAGGAGAATGATGTCGGCAGTTGTTGGCGTGTTTGTTGTCTCACTTTCGCTCTGTTTGTATGGCTCGATCCACTCGCCTCAGGCAGCGTTCTATTTATTGCCTTATCGTGCTTGGGAGATGCTGTTGGGGACCATCGCTTATGTTGCTGTCGCTCGGGGCGGGCATCGTATTCGTGCGCGTTGGGTAGATGACCTTGTCGGGGGAATTGGATTACTTTGTGTGCTTGGCGCGGTCTTCTTTTTAGACGATACATATGTTTTTCCAGGATACGCAGCGTTGTTGCCGACGCTTGGAGCTGGCCTGATCATCTATAGTGGTCGCTCGCGGCTGACCGGTGTGGGTCGAATCCTCTCGATTCCCGTATTCCGTTTTTTTGGAAAAATTTCTTATTCATTATATTTATGGCATTGGCCGATCATTGTGTATGCTTCCACGTGGAGTGCACCTGATTCGTTGACTGTAACAGACAAGATCGTGGTGCTTGTCGTTTCGATTATCGCTGCGGTCTTGAGCTGGCGATTTGTTGAGCAGCCCTTTCGACTTAAAAAAGGGCAAGCGTCTAAGCCTTATATGAGGGTCGGGATCGCATGCTGTGTATTGTTTGGTTTTCTTGCAGTCAGCCTCATCATCCGAAAGAAAGATGGGTTTCCTGAGCGATTGCCATCCTTAGTCGGAGAGTCGGTCGTTACTTACGCTGAGCAAGAACTCGAGCGAGGCGTTTGGGCCGAACAGGAGCAGTTCAATTTTGCTGAGATGTTTGAAGGTGGGGGGCAGCAATGGAACGTGGTTGATGGCGAGTATCCTGAGGTGGTCGTCATAGGTGATAGTCATGGCAGAATGTATGGCCCAGTGATCAAAACGTTGGCAGATTCTACTGGAACACCGATCGCATTTTTTACTCAAGTCGGAAGGAAATCCCTATTTGACGGTGATGCCTCAAATACGGAAGTGATCCATAGTTACTTGAAGAAATGGAAGCCTCGTGCTGTTATCATTATTAATCGCTTAGATAATGAGATTGAGAAATTGCTCACCAATCACCTATATGCGGATGCATGGGATGTGGAATTTCAATTTTTAAATGAACACTGCTCGGTTGTATATCAACTGCTTCCTCCACCTCGTCCTGTGGCAAACCAAATATCAGGCGCACCCAAGAAACGGCTTCTTGAGTTGTTGGCGATTCTGACTAAGAGGAGCAGTGTTGAACTCCCTGAGGCAATACTAGAATCAGAGTTGAGTTCCGTGGGGCGTTCGAGTATGCAAACGTGGTTTGAGTCTCGACTTAATCGTCAGGTTCGGCTGTTAAATCCGGTGCCATTTCTGATGGTTGCAGAACATGTTAAACTGAGGTCTGGAGATAGAATGATTTACTATGATGACAATCACCTTTCAGATGTTGGTGCCTCTGAGGTCGTGGGGTTGTTTCGCGAAATCTTTAATCAATCAGAATGAAATAATCAGACGAAATGAAATTACGCTACCATACTGGCCAAAACTTTGGTGATGCCTTAAATCCCATGATATTGGATGAAGTTTTTAAGGGCTTATTAAATGATTCTGATGAAGTTGAGTTACTCGGAATAGGTTCTATTTTAGGTCTGAAGCGCCCGTCCGAGAGTTGTCGAAAATTTGTTGTTTTTTCATCTGGTTATGCCGCTGGAGATTCTAGTACCTACGGGGAATTGCCTGAAATAACTGATATTTATGATGTCATATGTGTGCGAGGGCCATTGACTGCTTCGATTTTAGGTTTGAGTGCAGATTTAGCTATCAGTGATGGGGCATTGCTGTTGCCAGATGTGATTCCCTTGGATGAGGTTCCTAAGGAATATGAATATTCATATATGCCACATGCGGGAAGTCTGAATATGTATGACGGATGGCAAGAGTTGGTTGAGTCGGTCGGCATTCATTTTATCGACCCGCGCCAAGAGCCTGTGGTCGTGTTTTCTGAGTTAATGAAGACGGAATTACTTCTTACTGAGGCGATGCATGGCGCAATTGTGTCGGATACTTTGCGAATCCCGTGGATTCCGGTGAAGACGGCGAAAACAGTTAATGAGTTTAAGTGGAAGGATTACCTGCATTCGGTTAATTTAGAGTATAATCCAAATGTGCTGCCCTGTTTGTATAGTAAGACTTTTTTGAAGTCGATTTTCGCGGGGAAGTTAGGGCGAGTTAAGTTGGGTTTTCTGACAGATTTAGCAGTATTATTATACTGGATAATTCAGTGTGGTAGAGTCTGGCTGGTGAAAAAGTCCTTTAATCGCCTGAAACGTGCTAAGTGTTATATGTGCGAAGAAAATATTCTCCAATTACGCAAAAAACAGTTGATGGCTGCGGCTCAGCAATGGATCCAGAATTATAAGAATATTAAATAAATGTATCGGCTGATTTATGTGTGTATTTCAGAAAAGTAATAAGTAGAAGTCAGCGTTGTAGCAACACGTTATGCCGAAACGTAATATCATTAATCTGTGCAGAAAACGAAGCAGTCATTGTCTCATGTTTTCCGGAGACAATCTAAGTATGAAACTGATAGATTTAGCTTTCAAGTTGCACTCGAGCTGTCAGGTGTTTCGCTAGAAACTGTTTAGTGGAATTTTTAATGTGGATAGCAACGTATTATGTCGCAAATTAAAATAGGAATCACAGCCACTGGTTATCCTGAAGCTCGGAATTTCATAAATCTACCCTATCGAGATGTTTCAGTTCTGCCTGTTGTAGATGCCTTCAGGTGCCTGAGTGCTTTACATTGGAAGGTGTTAGGAGATGTTAATTATTTTACGAAGCACTTGTATTGGGATGGTGGCCTGAATCGGTGTGATTTGAATCATTTTTTTAATGGGATTAGTTTGGTTAACCGACCTTGGTTCGTGACTTACGAAACGGCATTGCCTCGAGGTGTGACTGGGCGAGTTCGTGATTTCTTAACTAGCCGTCTGGCGCACGAAAGTTGCCGTGGTTTGATTGCGCTATCGCGTTGTGCCCTGGAGATCCAAGAGGCGCAAATGAGGGCAGACTACCCTCATTATTATGACGAGATAATGTCGAAAACGCAGGTCATGCACCCGCCTCAGGCATTGCTGATCGATGGGAAGGGCATTAAAGCAAGTTCTGACAAGCTAGTTTTTACATTGGTGGGAGGAGATTTTTTCCGAAAGGGTGGCTTAGAGGTTTTACGGGTTTTTGAACGTCTGATTCCGAAGCACCCTCAGTTGCAATTGAATATTGTCAGTCGTATGAAGTATGGCGATTATGCGTCTCAGACAACACGCCATGATTTAGATGCAGCGATGCAAATTATTGCGAGATTTCCTTCTCAAATCACGCATTGGCCACAATTGGAGAATGCTCAAGTTCTAGAGCTTTTAAAAGCTTCAGATGTTGGATTACTGCCAACTTGGGGGGATACGTATGGTTATTCTGCTTTGGAAGCGCAGGCTGCTGGTTGCCCTGTAGTGACCACTAATATAAGAGCGATGCCTGAAATTAATAATTCAGATTGTGGTTGGGTGATTGATGTTAAGAAAGACTCGTTCGGCAATGGAATTCTGTCATCGACCAAGGATAGGAAATTATTTTCAAATCAAATCGAGGAGGGCCTCGAGGCGTATGTGTGTGCGATCATTAAGAACCCTGATGTTTTGGCGGAGAAGTCGAGGGCTTCATTGGAGAGAATCGAGAAGTTCCATGATCCTAAATCCCATGCACTCAAATTAGAACAGATGTATCGAGCAGCATTAAATGACTAAACCTATACGCATCGCATTAATTACAGATGGTCTGTCGCCCTACGTGATGGGGGGGATGCAGCGTCATTCCACTATGCTGGCTCAGCATCTGGCTACGCATGGGGTGGAACTGGTCGTTTTTCATACCGCACATTCCGCGTCTGCGACTGATGCCGCCAAGGCTTTGGAGGGATTTCCTGAATCCGTGAAGACGCAGGTCCAACATGTCTTTGTTGAGTATCCGAAGCGAGGCCGACTCCCTGGGCATTACATTCGAGAGTCTCGCTCGTATTCTGAGCGTTTGCTTGAGAGTTATCGAGAGCATGGGATTGAGTGCGATTTCATTTATGCGCAAGGTTTGACTGGGCGTGCATTTATCGAGGCGAAGCAGAAGGGCGGCGTTTTGCCGCCAATCGGCGTGAATTGCCATGGCTACGAGATGTTTCAGCGGGCGGCGAGTCTACGTAATAAACTGGAGCACCTGCTGTTGCGGTCCACCTTTACTCGGCTTACGCAGCAAGCCGACACTGTCTTTTCCTTTTCGGGGAAGATTCGAGAAATTGTTGAAGCACGATTGGGCATCAGCCCTGAGAAGATCATCCAAGTGCCGAATGCGATCGATGCCTCTTGGCTCCGATCGGGCCCATCGCCGTCCTCTGGTAAGCGTCGCTTCATCTTTCTGGGGCGCTATGAGCGCAGGAAAGGAATTGAAGAACTCCATGTTGTTCTGAGTGATTGGCAGGGGCCTGAGATTGAATTTGTATTTATTGGTCCGATTCCGAAGGAGCAACAGCTGGATCTCCCTTGGGTCCAGTATCGTGGCTCAATCTCAGATTCGGCTGCTTTACAGGCTGAGCTCGATCAAGGTGACATTCTCATCTGTCCTAGCTATGCAGAAGGCATGCCGACGGTCATTCTCGAAGCCATGGCGCGCGGGCTGGCGATTATCGCCACCGATGTGGGGGCGACTCGCGAGTTGGTTGACGCTGGCAATGGACACTTAATCCCAACGCTCACGATTGAGGTGTTACAGTCCGCACTTCAAGGGATGAGTGCGCTCTCTGATCAAGATCTAGATGCCATGAAGCGTGCGTCCTTGCGCCGGGTCTCTCAATACACCTGGGAGCAAGTGTCACAAAATACGGTTCAGTCAATTGAAAAGGTGCTTTCTTGAATATGAAAATACTAGTGTTACACTTGGAGCTATCCGGCTATTTTATTGCCAGTCTGGCTCGCCTCTTCGAGGCAGATGTTACTGGGAAGGTGGTCGCGTGGCCGAATCCGAGTGATGCGCCGTTTGATGCAGCAGTTTTGGGAGCTGTGGGTGACGTGGCGAATCGGAACGACTATTCCGATGGCGCTTTATTGGCAATGGCGTTGGAGTTTAATCCTGACGTGGTGCTGGTGTGCGGTTGGTCGGATGCCGGCTACGTGAAAGTATGCAGAGATCTCAAGGCGCGCGGCGTCTTGATTGTCTCTGGCTGCGACACGCAGTGGAAAGGCTCACTTCGCCAGCATGTCGCCAGTGTGATTGCCCCGTGGCATGTGCAGCAGTTTATCGATGTGTTCTGGGTGTCGGGCGAGCGTCAGCGTCAACTTGCCGCCAAACTGGGCTATATCGGTGATCGTTGCTGGGATGGCTATTATGCGTGTGACTGGAGCCGCTTTGCGGCGGTAGATCGTAGATTGGATATCGTAGATGGAAGTTCGGATCACGAAAGTTTGAGTGGTTGCGATGCTTCGAACACCGACCTGTCATCACCGTGCTCCGATTCTCGACCTGCTAACTGTGATCTAGCCTCTCCGATCTCCGATCTTCGAAAATCCTTCGCTTTTGTAGGTCGCTATGCGCCGGTCAAGGGCTTGGACACGCTCGCTGAGGCGTATCGGATCTATAGTTCTCAAGTCGAAAGTCCGTGGAAGTTAATCTGTGCGGGTAAAGGCGAATGCCGGGAGCAGTTACTCTCCGCAGGGGCGGAGGATCGTGGTTTTATTCAGCCGAGTGATTTGCCTCAATTTCTAGCCGAAGCAACGGTCTTTATTTTACCCAGTCGCTTTGAGCCCTGGGGCGTGGTCGTGCAGGAAGCCGCCGCGACTGGCTTGCCAGTGATCGTCTCTGATGTCTGCGGTGCGGGGGTCCATCTTCTCCGTGACCGCTGGAATGGCCGCAGCTTTGCAGCAGGTGATGCGGCGCATCTGACTGAGTGCTTGCTGTGGATGCACCGGCAATCGGATGCGCAACTTGCCGAGATGGGGCGCAACAGTTTTGAGCTCTCCAAGCAATATACGCCTGAGCGTTGGGCGCGGACACTGATTGAAGCGGTGGAGGGGTTGAAAAGTGGAAGGCTGAGGGCTGAGGGCTGAGGAGTTGAAAATAGGCAAGCTAGTTCTGAGCGGAGCGACAAGACCGACTGCTTTGTTCCAGATCGGAACAATGGGAACAGCGTGTTACCTTTAAGCTTTATCAAGTTTTTGATTTCCGCTTTGCTTCCGATTTCCAACGTTTGCTCATCGCTAGTAGCGCTTCGTCCATTTTCCAGTATTTCCATTTTGAAATAGTTTCCCATTTCCGCTTTGCTTCCGATTTTAACTTTGCTCCTTCAGCCGCCCATGCGGCACCCGCTTCAGTCACCCTCCACTACGTTCCGGGCAAATCGTTCCGATTTACCCCCGACTCATTTCATTCGCTACCCTTGCGGCGGGGCTCAGAAGCATCTTCGCGCTAGTCGCGCTTCGTCCGCTTTCATACGTTTCCTCTTTTAAATGCCTCCCCCCCTCCACCACCAAGATCCTGCGATGATTGGTCGCCCGCAGCAGGGCAAAGCGAACCAGCGCAGTGCGTTCACGCTGAAAAACATCTTCTTAAACGGCCTGTTAATCAGCGTACTGTTCTTTCTGAACAAGCTGAGCGTGCCCGGGTCGGCGCTCTGCTACGGGATCTTGTTTTGCATGGCGATCCGCAGCTTGGAGGGCGCGGTCAAGGCGATGTCAATATCGTCCATCATTATCGTGGCGAACACTCATTTGGTGGATATCAATGTGGTGCATGGCATCTTACGCTTTCCATTGATTGCGGTGGCTGGGTCGCGAATCTTCTGGGAGGCGAGCCGCAGTCGAGGCGGCCTGTTTGCTGGGCCGCACATCAAGGCGTTGTTGGTGTTTGGGGGGATATCCTTGGTGCTGGCCTTCATTAATCAATATTATTTCATGATCTCCTTCCTTAAGTTGGGGGTGTTCATTTACGGGGCGTATGCGATCATGCTGGCGACTGATATGGGGCGCTTCTCCGGCTCCGATCTGACAGTGTGGTTCTGCTCGCTGGTGCTGTTCTATGTGGCTGGCAATCTGCTGGCCTATGGGCTCGGGGTCGGTTACGTTATTCGTGCGACGATATATGAAACGGGAGCCAATATGACCCTGGGCCTTTCGGGGATGACCAACCACCCACAAACGCAGGGGCCGCTGTCGGCTATCTCGTTCGTCTATGCATTCTGTGTCTTTTTGTTTACCCCATATCGCGCGCGCTGGGTGATGGGCCTCGCGGCGCCTGTGCTACTGGTGCTGTGCTATATGAGTGCGGCGCGGACTGGGCTGTTTGCTGCGTTAATTGCTGTCGGCTTAGTGGTGGGCTTGGCGTTTATGATGCGCTCCGGGCGTACGCGGGTACGGATGAATATTTCCACTTCGCAGATTGTATTCATTGGGCTCCTTGCCGTGGTGGGTTTGATTGTGGTGGAGGCGGCGACGGGCGCGGCGATCACACAAAAAGTCAGTGATTTTGCACTTAAATCGATCCGTTCGGGGGATGGAGGGACGATGTCGTTTTACGCTGTCTTTGAGTCGCGCATGCCGCTGATTGAGTCCTCGTGGCGCATCTTTTTGCAACGGCCGTTGACGGGGATTGGCTTCGGCACGTCGATCGATCCCCAGTTTGTTGCGAATGCGACACTGTTTAGCGCACCAACTGAGAAAGGCTTCTTGCCGACTGCCTTGTTGGAAGAAGTCGGCATCATCGGTGCACTGTCATTTGCGGTCTTCCTGATCGCCTTTTTTGTACATTATTGGAAAATTCGAAACATCATCGCGTTGGGGATGATGGCGTGTCTGCTACTGCTGAATCTCGGTGAAATGATGTTTTTTGCTTTAGGTGGGATGGGGCTGTATAGCTGGTCGCTAATTGGCGCGGGGATTGCGCTCGGTGATCGAGTGGTGGAAAGGTCGTAGAAAAGTGGAAACTTTGAAATGGGAATGTGGAAACGTTTAAAAAGTGGGAAATGAAAATATTCATCACCAACGATGCCTATCTGCCCGGTTTCCGCTTTGGTGGGCCAGTGCGGTCGCTCGCCAATCTGGTCGATTGGCTGGGGGAGCGCTATCAGATTTATATCTTTACCAAGGATCGTGATCTTGGGGATGCGCAGGGCTATCCGGATTTGCCTGCCAATCAGTGGGTCACCTGTGGCACGGTAAAAGTTTTTTATGCCAGCCCAGGTCAGCACACGGTTGCACGGGCGCGTGCGGAATTGGCAAGTATCCAGCCAGATGTGGTCTATTTAAATGGGCTGTGGGAGCGGATGACGCGTGGCTTGCTCAAGGCGCGTCTGCCGAAGACGCGCTACGTGATCGCTCCGCGTGGTACGCTGGGCGCCGGCGCACTGGCGATCAAGCCGTGGAAGAAGAAGTTGGGCTTGTTGTTGATGCGATCCTCTTTGCAAGATCTCGTCTGGCATGCGACCGCGGAAAGCGAAGCTGGCGAAGTCCGACAAGTTATCGGCAGCCAGGAAACGGTCTGCCTCGTATCGAATCTGTTGGAGCGCCGAGTGGCGAATGCGGTCGAGTTGCTGCCATCGGAACGGCGGGATGGGCCGACACGGCTGGTAGCGTTTTCGCGTTTATCACGAAAGAAGAATTTTGACCATTTACTGCGTTCGTTAGCTGCGGTTCGGGGGGAATTTACCTTGGATATCATCGGTCCAGAGGAGGATGCAGCTTACACCGCCGAGTTGAAAGCCTTGGCGGGGCAATTACAGCCCGATCAGGTGGTGCGCTTCTTGGGAGGCAAGACGCCTGCCGAGTTGCAAGTGCTGTTGCCGAGTTATGACTTTTTTGCACTGCCCACACAGCATGAGAATTTTGGGCATGTGTTTGTGGAGGCTTGGGCAGCTGGCCTGCCGGTGATCATTAGTGATCAAACGCCCTGGCGTGATTTGGCAGCCAAAGGGATCGGCTGGGATATTGCGTTGTCGGATACCGAGCGCTGGGTGCAAGTGTTGCAGCAATGCGTCGAGATGGAGCCTGAGTGCATTCGGCAGTTAAAAGTTAAATCCGCTGCGTTTGCGGCGGATCTCGCCTTGAACCAGCCATTGGCAGCGTATGATGCCCTCTTTGAGGGCTGAGAAGGGAGACTGGAGGGCTGAGGGCTGAGGAAGCACGACAGTGCGCAGATGCTTCTGAGCCCCGCCGTAAGGGTAGCGAATGAAATGAGTCGGGGGCAAACCTGAGAGAACAGATTTAATATTTGGAGGGGCATCGTCCCGATGCCCGCATGTTGTGGATTAACCCCCTCGCCAAGTCCGAGGTTCGAGCGAGAAGCAAACTTGAGAGAGCATTAACAAGAGAAATTTTATGAGCGAAACGTATCAATCAGAATTAACTTTTAAGAATAAGCTGGGGCGGTTGCTGTGGGGCGTGGTTGCGTTACTGCTGTTTCGCCCGAGCCCACGGGTGCTGCATCGCTGGCGTTGCTGGTTGCTGAATCGCTTTGGAGCGCGGCTGGATTCGAGTGCAAAGATCTATCCCTCAGCCCGGATCTGGGCACCTTGGAATTTGACGATGGAGGCGGGTGCCATTCTCGGCGATCGAGTCGATTGCTATTCTGTTGCGCCGATCAAGATTAGCGCAGGGGCGGTGGTGAGTCAGGATGCTTGCCTGTGCGCCGCTACCCATGATTGTGATAGCCCAGGATTTCAATTGATTCCCAAGCCGATCGAGATCGGTCCGAAGGCATGGGTCTGTGCGCGCGCATTCATCGCGCCAGGCGTAGTGTTGGGAGAGGGTGCCGTGGCGGGTGCAGCTGCGGTGGTCACTAAAAATGTGCCAGAGTGGCAAATTGTCGGCGGCAATCCAGCAAAGCTGATCCGTGTGCGGTCACGATTTTAAGCTTCTCGACTAGTCGGACATCGATGACGGTCATGGTGAACGCGCGAATTCGGACCCGTCTTGGTGCACCCGTATGTTGCGGGCGTGGAGGTTCTGCGTTTCCTCAATCATCTTTTGAAACCCTGTTGAAGGCGGCGTGCAGCGATGCACAGTCGCCTTCGTTGTATCTGGAGCGGGCGCTCCAGTGGCTTTGACTCCCGGGATAAACCGGGGCGCTACAGGATTTGGTTGTAGCGAGCGGGTTTATCCCGCGATTTCTGTAATATTGTAGCGAGCGGGTTGACCCCGCGATTTGTTTGTAGCTTTGACTCCCGGGGTAAACCCGGTCGCTACAGGATAAACCGGGGCGCTAAGGGATTTGTTTGTAGCGAGCGGGTTTATCCCGCGATTCTTGTAATGGCGGAGTTTGTTGGTTTCGCACGCTGAATCGTTGTGTATCTTGCCAGCGTCTGGCCACCTTTGAATATTGACTCGGTCGTGCCTCTGAATGGAAATAGCTCTTCCCTCCGATGTCACTTTCTAGCTCATTTTATCCGCAACGACCGCAGGTGCAGTTTGACCGCGGCAACCGCTTCAAGCGTGCGCTGTGGAGCCTAGTCTGGCTGTGTCTGTTTCGTCCAAGCCCTCGTATTGCCTTTGCCTGGCGACGGGGGCTTTTACGTTTATTCGGCGCCCGTCTGGCGGCAACTGCGCAAGTCTACCCGTCAACTCGTGTGTGGGCGCCGTGGAATTTGGCGATGCATGCGCACGCGGTATTGGGTGAGTCTGTCGATTGTCAGTCGGTCGGCCTCATTGAGATCGGTGCGGATGTGGCGGTCAGCCAATACGTGCATTTATGTGCGGCTTCGCATGCTATCGATAGTCCGGATCACGCGACTACGATCGGTACGATTCGTCTCGAACCGGGTTGCTGGGTGTTTGCGGGTGCCTTTATTGGCCCCAATGTAACGGTGGGCCGCGGTGCGGTGGTCGGCGCGCGCAGCGTGGTGGTGCAGTCGGTGCCGGCGTTGCAAGTGGTGGCGGGCAATCCGGCAAAGTGCATCCGCCAGCGTGCGGCGGAGTGGGCGCTGCCGAGCCATTAAAGTGATGAAAGTCGAATTCTGGTCGTCTTCTGAATACAGTGGTTTCATGCTCGGCTTGCTCCGCGAATTGCGCGCCTCTGGGCTGGAGGCGGTGCAGCAGTCGCACATCAAGGAGGCGACCTATCGAAAGTCGAATACTCGCTGCGCCCGGATGTTGCTGCGCTGCAGGCAGTATGTGGTCTACCCCATTAGCTTGCTCGGCCATTTACTGTGGCGGCGCCTGACCGGCCGCAGTGCCGACTTTGTCGTCATCTCGACCAATACCTTTTATGCGCCATTGTTGGCGACCTGGTTGCATCCGCAGGTGGTTCATTTAGTCTACGATCTCTTTCCCGAAGCGTTGATTCATTCGGGTAAGTTGCGCGCGCATTCGCCGACGGTTCGGCTGTTGCGTTGGATCACGGCTCGAACCATGCAGCGCGCGGCGATCAACGTCTTTTTGGGCGAGCGCTTGCTCCAGCATGCGCAGGCAGTTCATCCCTACCTGCGCCGGCCGGTGGTAATTCCAGTCGGCGCCGACCAGTCGCTGTTTCCCCAATTGCCAGTGGCAGCGGCCGGTGCGGACGGCGGTGAGACCGCGGGCAGTGCCAAGCCAGTGCAGATTTTATACTGTGGCAATATCGGCAATCTGCACGACACGGATACCGTATTTGCTTATCTGCAAGCCGAGTCTGCGGCAACCATGCCGGCGAGTGGTGGCGTGGCCTGGGCCTTTCGTTGCAGCGGGCCCAAATATAAGTTGCTGGAACGATTTTGCTCAAAACTGCCTGCCGCCACGACCAAGATAGAGCTTGGCTGCGGACTGCAGCAAGACGCGTGGGTCGATGCGATGGCCGCGGCGGATGTGGCTCTGGTCACGATGGTCGCCGGCTCTGAGACGGTGGTGCTGCCGAGTAAGGCCTACTCAGCGATGATGGCGGGGCAAGCGCTACTAGTGGTGGCGCCAGCAGCATCGGACCTCGTTGATTTAGTCAAACGAGCGGATTGCGGCTGGTGGGTCGAGCCCGGCGATGTTTCGGGCTTCAGCAAGGCGGTTGCAGCGATCGCCAGCGACCCGAGCGAATTACGCCGCAAGCAACAAGCGGCCGTAGATTATGCGCGCGCGCATCTATCTCAACGGCAGCTCGCGGCGACCTGGAAAGCTGCGTTGGCTGGAAGTCTGCCGCGCGCAATGCCTACAGCACTGCGGATTTGGATTTTTAACCCGTTCGACGAAGTGCCCGGCGAGGGCCATAGCCAGCGCTATTCGACGCTCGCTCAAGAACTCGCGCAGGCGGGGCACGAAGTGGTGTGGTGGAGTAGTGATTGGTCGCACCGCAGGAAAACTCGCCGCGCGCTAGATCCAGCCAGTCAGCCTGAGTCGTATCAGCTCAGGCTGGTCAAGACGCTGCACTATTCTAAAAATGTCAGCCTGCGCCGTCTGTGGAGTCACTCGCGCTTTGGTTCGACGCTGGGGCGTGAGGCAGTCCGCGCAATCCGAAGCGGCGAGCTAGCGCCGCCCGATATCATTCTCGCCAGCTCGCCGCCGTTGGAGGGCCCGGTGGCCGCGCTGAAAATTAAGCAGCAGTTTCATTGTCGAGTGATTACCGACTTAATGGACCTGTGGCCGAAGACCTTGCTGCAAGCACTCCCTGGTTGGTTCAAGCCGCTCGGTGCTGTGGTGCTGTGGCCTTATTATCGGATGTTGCGCCGGGCTTGCCAGCAGTCAGATGCGCTCTGTGCGCAGTCAGAATCGTTTGCCGCCCTCGCACGTAGCTATACGACGCAAGCGCAGCCGTATGTTTGCTATCTCGGCGCGCTGAGCGCCGCGCACAGGGCCAGCGCCGATCCTGGCGCTGCGCCACGGACCTCTGGCTCCAGCGCACCTGCGCTCCGCTTGCTCTGTCTGGGTGCGATGGGCCAAGGCAACGATTTGGCCACGATCTTGGCGGCAGTCGAACTATTGGCGAATGACGGCCACTCGGTGGAATGCGTCTTTGTCGGCGATGGTGAGAAACGTGCGCAGTTGCAAGCGCGCCAGGTGCCCGGCGTGCGTTTTACCGGTTATTTGCAGGGCGATGCATTAGCGGCCGAGCTGTGCCAAGCAGACTTAGGAATTATCCCATTTTTCCCCGATTCCGGTGTCGCGATTCCGTACAAGGCGGGCGACTATTTAGCCTACGGGCTGCCGATGCTGAGCACTCTGGGAGGAGAGTTGGCGGAACTGATGCAACGGTATCAATGTGGGCTGACTTATACGCATTCTAACCCAGAGAGCTTAGCCGCCGTGATCCGCGAATACCTGAATGATCCTCAGCGTATCCGTATCGAGAGTGCTGGGGCGAAAGCATGCTTTGCTGCCCATTTTGATCATTCGAAGACCTATCCCGAATTTGCTAAGTGGATTGTCTCGCAGCACACGGATCACTCTACCAGCATGCAAGGCGAATGAAGATCACCGTCATTACAGTCGCTTACAATAGTGCTGCCACGATCGCGGATACCGCGGCGTCGGTGTTGGCGCAAGAGCATGCGGCGGTCGAGTATCTGGTGATCGATGGCGGCTCGACGGATGCGACTGTCGCCGAGCTGGAGCCTTTTCAGGCGGGCATTGAAGCGATTGTAAGCGAGCCGGATCAAGGGATGTATGACGCCATGAATAAGGGTGTGCAGCGCGCGAGTGGTGAGGTGATTGCGATCCTAAATAGCGATGATGTCTATGCGGATGCAGCAGTACTCGCGCGAGTGGCAGAGGTGTTTGCCGACCCAGCAGTGGACTGCGTGTATGGCGACCTGCATTACGTCGCCGCAGATGATTTAAACCAGGTAGTGCGCGATTGGCGCTCTGGCCCGTATCGGCCGGGCTTATTCGCGCGAGGGTGGCATCCGCCGCATCCCGCTTTTTTTGTGCGTCGTGCCGTTTATGAGGCAGTCGGGGGCTTCGATCTCAGCCTGCGGATTGCGGCCGATTATGAATTCATGCTGCGCGTGCTCCACAAATATCGCTGTCGGGTGGCTTATCT
>Ga0209504_1000771_pt1 | contig 26430 bp, 26 predicted proteins | sample COGITO_mtgs_1005_FD_184791 | JGI IMG/M metagenome (GOLD analysis project Ga0209504, IMG submission 184791) | Pelagic marine microbial communities from North Sea - COGITO_mtgs_100511 (SPAdes) (version 2) | ecosystem: Environmental > Aquatic > Marine > Epipelagic ...
ATTTCTTTTCGTCTTAATTCGTTTGCTTGTCAGTATTTCAGTGAACGTCTATCGCTGTTGCGGGTGCAAAAGTAGTCACTTTATTGAGTTCTACAAGCTTTTCACCGAACTATTTTTGATCTTTTTTACAAGTTGCTGATATGACAGCTTTTACAGTCTAAAGTTTTTTACTTTCTTTTATTGTTTTGATCATTTGTGGCGATTTTAGCCATTTAACCATGAAGACACTAAGACGCGAAGGTTCTTTTTCTGCTGTTTTACCGGGTTTTTACTAATCTTACAAAAACACTAAGGCCATAAGTTTTGCTTTTGAAGCGTTTTATTTCTCTTTTATTACAGCAAACCTCTTTTAAAAGCCGCTCCCCTAGCCCTGATAGCAGTGAAAATCCTTTTGTGCCGATGTTCGGCACAAAAGATTGAAACGAATAGCAGGAATAGCTCCTGAAACTTAAAACTAAATTCAAAAACTTAAAGACTTTGACTTTAGACAAACAAACATAGTTGCTATTATATATACAAACTGTCGGGTTCCCGGTACGAAACCTTACCTTATATATAAGAGACAACAAAAACCAACATATCCCCTCCCCCAAACCTATCTCCAGAATCAATAAACACACTCTTATATATAATAGTAAAAAATACACTTGAGGATAATTATAAATATTACTCTTATATATTAGTATAAACATGTATATATGTATTGTATGTATTTTTGTAATGCGTTATATTTGCAATCACAAAATTATAAACAATGATTAAGATTACTTTACCCGACGGGTCAATTAGAGAGTTTGCTTCAGGCATAACTCCGATGGAGGTTGCGAAAAGCATTAGTGAAGGATTTGCAAGAAACGTGATTTCGGCATCTTTTAATGGTACAACAATTGAAACCGAAACTCCATTGACGACCGACGGTAGTCTTACTTTATATACCTGGAATGATGCTGAAGGAAAAAAAGCTTTCTGGCATTCAACTTCTCACGTAATGGCACAAGCTCTTGAAGAATTGTACCCTGGAATTAAACTAACTCTAGGACCTGCAATTGCTAATGGCTTTTATTACGATGTTGACTTTGAAGATCAGAAGATTTCTGACGCTGATTTTAAAAAGATCGAAGATCGTGTTCTTGAGATTTCAAGAGGAAAACACGAATTTAAAATGCGTCCTGTTAGTAAAGCTGATGCTTTAGAGATGTACAAAGACAACGTTTACAAAACGGAATTGATCTCAAATCTTGAAGACGGAACAATTACATTTTGCGATCACGCTACTTTTACTGATTTATGCCGTGGTGGACATATTCCGAATACTGGAATCATCAAAGCAATGAAAGTGATGAGTGTTGCCGGTGCTTACTGGAGAGGTGACGAGAAAAACAAACAGCTGACACGTGTTTACGGAACTTCTTTCCCTAAACAAAAAGACCTGACTGAATATCTTGAACTTTTAGAAGAAGCAAAACGTCGCGATCACCGTAAATTAGGAAAAGAACTTGAACTGTTTGCTTTCTCTCAGAAAGTTGGACAAGGCTTGCCATTATGGTTACCAAAAGGTGCTGCCCTTAGAGATCGTTTAGAACAATTTTTAAAGAGAGCTCAAAAGAAAGCCGGTTACGAGCAAGTTGTTACTCCACATATTGGGCAAAAAGAACTTTATGTTACTTCTGGTCACTATGCAAAATATGGTGCTGATAGTTTTCAACCTATACATACTCCTGCCGAAGGCGAAGAGTTTTTATTAAAACCTATGAACTGTCCTCACCACTGTGAGATCTACAATGTAAGACCTTGGTCATACAAAGATTTACCTAAGCGTTATGCTGAATTTGGTACAGTATATAGATATGAGCAATCTGGTGAATTACACGGATTAACTCGCGTGAGAGGATTCACTCAGGACGACGCACATATTTTCTGTACTCCGGAACAATTGGATGAAGAATTCAAAAAAGTAATCGACTTAGTACTTTATGTCTTTGGATCATTAGGCTTTGAAAACTTTACTGCTCAAATTTCTTTAAGAGATAAAGAGAACAGAGATAAATATATTGGTACTGATGAAAACTGGGAGAAGGCTGAAAATGCCATTATCAATGCCGCAGCTGACAAAGGATTGAATACTGTTATAGAATATGGCGAGGCTGCTTTTTACGGTCCGAAGCTTGACTTTATGGTAAAAGATGCTTTAGGAAGACAATGGCAATTAGGAACCATTCAGGTAGATTATAATCTGCCAGAACGTTTTGAATTAACCTACAAAGGTGCGGATAATGAATTACACCGTCCGGTTATGATTCACAGAGCTCCTTTTGGATCAATGGAACGTTTTATTGCAATTTTACTGGAGCACACTGCAGGAAATTTCCCACTTTGGCTAATGCCTGAGCAAGCTATAATCTTGTCTTTGAGCGAGAAATACGAAATATATGCTAAAAAAGTTTTAGATTTGCTAGAAAATCACGAAATTCGCGCCCTAATTGACAACCGAAACGAAACTATCGGCAAGAAAATTAGAGATGCTGAGATGCAGAAAACTCCATTTATGCTTATTGTTGGTGAGGAAGAGGAGAAAAATGGAACTGTTTCTATCCGTCGTCACGGGCAAGAAGGAAAAGGCAATATTACAGTTACAATTGATGAATTTGTCGCTATTGTAAACGAAGAAATAAAAAAGACATTAAAAGTTTTTACAGTTTAACTTAAATTATAAAGTCATAGCAATAAGAAGCAACAGAGGTTACCAACCTCGAGTAGAAAAAAAAGATGCCCACAGAATAAACAATAACATTCGTGGTGTACAAGAAGTAAGATTAGTAGGCGAAAACATCGAACCAGGTGTATTTAAGCTTGCTGAAGCTTTACGATTAGCGGATCAATTTGAACTGGATTTAGTTGAGATTTCGCCAAATGCTGAGCCACCGGTTTGTAAAATCATGGATTACAAGAAATTCGTTTACGAACAAAAGAAACGTGATAAGGTGTTAAAAGCTAAGTCTACGCAAGTTGTCGTAAAAGAAATTCGATTTGGCCCTCAAACGGATGAGCATGATTACGAATTTAAAAGAAAAAATGCAGAGAAGTTCCTTAAAGAAGGTGCTAAGCTAAAAGCATTCGTATTCTTTAAAGGACGTTCTATCATCTATAAAGATCAGGGTCAGATTTTGTTATTACGTTTGGCAACGGATCTGGAAGAGCATGGTAAAGTTGAAGCGATGCCTGTTTTGGAAGGAAAGAGAATGATCATGTTCATTGCTCCGAAGAAGAAAAAATAATTATTTGCTTTAAGCAATAAGCAATAAGCTTTAAGCAAATAGTTTATTTAAACTCCTGCTTAAAGCTTAAAGCCTAAAGCCTAGAGCTTTTGAAGATATAAGTAAGTAAGAATAAATTAAAACACTAGGAAAAATGCCTAAAATGAAAACAAAATCTAGCGCCAAGAAACGTTTTAAAGTTACTGGTTCTGGAAAGATTAAAAGAAAGCATGCTTTTAAAAGTCACATCTTGACTAAAAAATCTAAAAAACGTAAATTGGCTTTGACACACTCAGCGCTAGTTCACTCAACAGATATGAAAAGCATCAAACAACAATTAAGAATTATCTAATAATTCTTTAGGTTAAAAAATTATTTATATAACCTTGGAGTACGGCTTTTAAGTTCCTTTGATTCAATTCAGGACGCCTGCTACAAAAACACATTAAAATTATGCCAAGATCGGTAAATTCAGTTGCTAAAAGAGCAAGAAGAAAAAAAATAATGAAGCAAGCCAAAGGTTTCTTTGGTAGACGTAAAAACGTTTGGACAGTTGCTAAGAATGCGGTAGAGAAAGCGATGAGCTACGCTTACCGTGACAGAAAACAGAATAAAAGAAATTTCCGTGCTTTATGGATTCAACGTATCAACGCTGGAGCTAGATTAGAAGGAATGTCTTATTCTCAATTCATGGGGAAAGTAAAAGCTAACGGAATCGAATTGAACCGTAAAGTTCTTGCAGATTTAGCGATGAACCACCCTGAAGCTTTCAAAGCAATACTTAATAAAGTAAAATAAACGTTTTATAAACTCAATTTAGATTACTTACTTATCATAGAAAAACCATTCGCAATGCGAATGGTTTTTTGCTTTAAACGGGTTTACCAAATTCTAATTTTTAAAACTACATTTGTATAAAACCTATAAAAATGTATACCGCTCTTTTTTCACATATAGAAAAGTTTGTATCCCTCGAAGCTTCTGAAATTGATCTTTTAGAATCAGCCTTAAGTTTAACAACTATTAAAAAGAAAGACCACGTACTCCGAGAAGGACAGGCTTGCAACACTTTGTATTTTATCGTAAAAGGATGTATGCGCCAATATATCATTAATTCCAAAGGAACAGAACAAACGTTGCAATTTGGAATTGAAAGCTGGTGGATTACAGATTATCTAAGCTACCACAACCACGTTCCTTCTCACTTTTATATCCAGGCTGTAGAGAATTCTGAGGTCATCGCGTTAGAAAAATCTGTACTGGAATCGATATTCATTCAAATTCCAAAATTGGAGCGCTACTTTCGTATTGTCTCACAGAAGTCTTTTGGAGCAGCACAGATGCGAATTAAATTTCTGTTCACCATGTCGGCAGAAGAAAGATACCATCACTTTAATAATCTGAATCCTGAGTTCGTTCAGCGCGTTCCGCAATACATGCTTGCCTCCTACCTTGATTTCTCAGCTGAATTTATGAGTAAAATCAGAGCAGGAAAAGTTTAATTGTAAGAAGCTAAGGTTCTCAGATACTAAGCTTCTTTTGGTTTTTAGAGTATCAAAAAAAATCCTGTCCTTTTATAAACATCGTTAGCGAACTCAGAACCTTAGTATTTCAGAATCTCAGCAACTCAATATTTTTCTTGAAGTAGTTCAAGTTTTTCAAAGCAGATATCCATGATCTTTGTATCAAACTTTTAAAAACACTTCAAATGAAACCAAGAATCCCTATCCCAACAGCAGCTCCTCAAGCATATCAAGCATTACTTAGCTTAGAAAAATACATTTCGACTACTTCACTCACGCCTGTACACAAAGAGTTGATTAAAATTCGTGCTTCCCAAATAAACGGATGTGCCCATTGTATTAACATGCATACCGTTGATGCACGCAAACACGGTATTTCTGAACAGCGTATCTACCTGTTAAGCGCCTGGCGTGACACAGATATTTATACTGAAGAAGAAAAAGCGATTTTAGCCCTAACAGAAGAAGTAACTTTAATTAGCCATCACGTTTCTGATGAAACCTATCAAAATGCCGCAAGTTTATTCGATGATCAATATCTTGCCGAAATTATTCTGGCAATCATTACAATTAACTCCTGGAACAGAATCGCTATAACTACGGGATTGAGAGTTTCCTAACCAATTCCCGAAGAAATTAACCCACTAATACAGACAAAGCTTTATTTCATCAAAGCCTTGTCTGTTTTTTCTTAAAATAACCTTCCAAAATAAAAAATAAAAATTAAATAAAAACAGGTATTTATACGCTTTTTTAAGAACTATAATTCTTTACTTTTGGCTCATGATACCTTACAGAATGCGGACTTTCCTTTATATTATCTTTACTTTTTTATTTCTTTTTTCCTGCCAGAAAAAGACTTCAAATATCCCAAAATTACAAAATACAAAAGGTGAAGTTAACCAAACGCTGGTTACTGCAAATCGTTTTTATAATCAAAAAGAATTTGACAGCGCATTTTTTTACTACAATAAACTGAAATTCCTCTGTAACCCTGTAACAGATTCAGAAAACTACATTAACTCACTGAACCGCATGGCAGAGATCCAGCAAGATCATGCTGATTATGTCGGCAGTGAGAATACGATCAAAGAAGCATTGCCCCATCTAAAACATGCAAAGAAACAGTCACAAATATGGAGTACTTATGTTATTTTAAGCATCAACTACTTAAATACCTACGATTATAAAAATGCCATACTTTATAATCAAAAGGCTCTACGGCTAAAGACAGAAGAGTGGAGAAAGCTAACTGCCAAAAACAACATCGCAGTGATCTTAATGGAAGAAAAAAAGTATTACGAGGCACTCCAGATTTTTCTGTTTTTGATAACAAAGAAAGAAGTTGTAGATAATAATCAATTCCAGGGAAAAGCATTAGACAATATTGGTTATTGTTATCTTAAAACACATAACTTAGATGAGGCTCTATACTATTTCAAAAAAAGTCTCGAAATAAGACAAAAACAAAATCTCTCTTTTGACTTAGGAAAAAGCTACCAGCATTTTGCCGAATTTTACGAAGAAAGTAATTCTGCATTAGCCAAAAAATATATGCTTTTAAGCTATGAGAGATTTAGGAGCATCAATAATATCGACGAACGTCTATCTTCTTTAAAACTAATCATCAAAAATAGCTCAGACCAAGAATTAAAAAAATACTCTATCATTTATGTAAACTTAATTGACAGTATTTTCGAAGTCAGACAAAAAGCCAAAAATCAATATGCTAAAATCAAATACGACTCCAGAAAAGAAAAGAACGAAAATTTAAGACTCAAAACGCATAAGGTAGAAAACGAAATACAACTTGAAAGACAACGAAACAGAAATATCATCTCTTATATTATTATTGCTTTCTGTTTAAGTTTAGTTACAGTTCTATATTTCTATTTGAGTTCAAAAGGGACTAAAGAAAAAATAGAAGCTACTTATAACAGCGAAACCCGAATTGCAAAAAAACTTCATGACGAGCTTGCCAACGATATCTACCATACGATGGCATTTGCAGAAAATAAAAACCTTGCACTGGCTGAAAACAGGAATCATTTATTGAATAATCTGGACGCAATTTATGCCCGAACAAGAGATATATCAAAAGAAAACACCGCTATCACTACCGACAAAAATTTTGCTTCAGTATTAAATGAAATGATTATAGGATTTAACACTACGAACATCAACCTTGCAATAAATAATTTAGATTCAATTAATTGGCAAGATATTGAAAAGAATACCAAAGTAACAATCTACAGAGTTTTACAAGAATTACTTGTAAACATGAAAAAACACAGTAGTGCTACATTGGTAGAAATCAATTTTAAAACCTTAGACAAAAACATCATTATTAATTATACTGATAACGGAAAAGGTATTGATGTAAATAACATGATATTTAAAAATGGACTTCATAATGTAGAAAGCAAAGTTCTGGCAATAAAAGGAGAAATAGATATTGATTCTGCTCCAGAAAAAGGATTTAGAGTTTTTATTAAATTTCCTTTTTAAAAGATGAGAAAGATTTTAAATTTTTTAAAAAATAAAATTGCTTTAAAATATTTATTCGCAATTTTAATCCTAATAATACTTGTAAGTACACTTTATCTCTTAAAATCAAACTCAAATCAAACTCAATTAAGAAGCAAAGATAATTCGTCCAAAATAAAAAGAATTCTCGAGAAAGCAGATATTCTGATGGATACTTATAAATACGACAGTTGCTATTATTATTACAACAAAGCCCAATCCCTTTGCAACCCTGAAACAGATTACGTAGATTATGTCTACGCTTTAACCTGTATGGCTAATGTAGAGCAATACCAAGGTGATTATATTGCTAGTGAAACGTCACTACTAAAGACCCTGCCTTATTTAAAGAAAATTAAGAAACCAAGGTTCGCAGCGAATGTTTATGAACAGTTTGCTGCTAATTACTATTATACTTTCGATTGCAACAACGCCCTCCTGTATTATACAAAAGCCTTGCATCTTAAAACCAGTTATTATAGAAAAATAAGTGTTCTGAATAATATAAGTACAGTTTATATCCGACAAAAAAAAATCAATCTTGCAATAAGCATATTAATTCCTTTATCAAAACTTACAACAATCTGCAAAAATGATAAAGTTCTAAATGATATTGAACATGCCCGAATACTAAGTCATATAGGATCCTGCTATCACGCACAGGGAAAACTCGAAGCTCTATATTATTACAAAAAAAGCTTGGCCATGCAATTAAAACTAAAGGAATATGATGGAATTTCGTATAGCTATCTACATCTTGCTGAATATTTTCAGACCCGTGACCTATCGCTAGCTACTGCATATGCAAAAAAAGCATACTTTTATTCAGACAAAATAAATGATCCTGTTATCAAACTTCAGAGCTTAAAAACATTAAGCAAAACCACCAGCGGAAATGATTTAAAAAATTATTCAACACAATTTATTCAACTTGCTGATAGTATTACCAAAGCCAGTCATAAATCAAAAAAACAGTTCGCTCGGATTAAATATTATTTTAAAAAATACAATACTGAAAATCTACAACTTAAGGCCTACAAAGCAGAAAGTGAATTAGAAATAGAGAGACAAAAAATTTACAATATTATTTTACCCATTATTATTGTACTCATTCTAATTTTTGTGGCATTCCTTTACTTTCATTTAAAATCAAAAGGAAGAAAAGAAAAAAACAAGGCAATATTCGAAAGCGAATTACGAATATCAGAAAAATTAAGATGCGAACTCACCAATTATGTTTATCATAGCTTGACGTTTGCTGAAACTGCCGATTTGCAGAAACGCGAGAACAAAGAAAAACTGTTAAATAATTTACATACGATTTACACAAAAACACGAAACATTTCAAAAGAAAATGGCTTCGTACCCACAAATGAAAGCTTTTCTACCGCTTTAAAAGAAATGATTGCAGGGTTTAAAACAGCCGATTTAAATATTATTCTGAATGGTTTTGATCAGATTTCCTGGAATGAACTTGAAAAAAGTAAAAAGATTATACTTTACAGAATCCTTCAGGAGCTATTTGCTAACATGAAAAAGCACAGCCAGCCGACCTTAGTAAGTCTGACATTTAAAAATTTTGAAAAAAAGATAGTTGTACTCTACAGTGACAACGGGGTTGAAGCCTACAACAGATCAATAATTTTAAAAAAGGATTTAGTCAATATTGAAAACCGTATTGTAAATATCAAAGGAGAAATTGATATTCTTTCGATAACAGAAAGAGGTATTAAAGTAGAAATAAAATTACCATTGCGATAATGAAAACCACTTATTTCACAAAAAATAAAATATTCTTAGCATTCATTTTTGCTTTGTTGGTTTTGGCATCGGTCGCTGTGGCATTTTCGTATCAATTTCAAAAAACTGAAACCAACGAAATACGAATCGCAAATAAAAAAAAATCTGCCGAAATCAAAAAAAATATCGATCAGGGTGACAAACTATTCGACAAAGGAGCCTACGCCGATTCCTATTTTTATTACAAAAAAGCCATTCAGTTATGCAAACCTATAGATAATTATGCAGATGAGTATGTTTACTCCTATTTATCCATCGCTAATCTACAACAAAACATGAGCAATTATATTGCTTGTGAAGAATCGATTGCAATGGTTTTGCCTCATCTTAAAAAAACAAGCAAGCCAAAATTTACGTACAACACTTATACGCTCTTAGCGTACAATTACTATTTTACTTACGATAATCATAATGCATTAATCTACCATAAAAAAGCATTAAAATTAGCTACCTCTTCATACAAAAGGGCAGTAATTCTATGTGATATATCCAACATTTATCTCAATCAAAAAAAATACAAAAAAGTTATTGATATACTGGAACCTTTAGCAGCACGAAAAATCAGACATGAAAGCGATTCAGCAAAAACAGATAATGCGTACGCCATTCTATTAGAAAATCTTGGATACTGTTACTATAAAGTCGGAGATCCACGAGCCATTAACTGTCTTCAAAAAAGTGCGGCTATAAAACTGAAGTTGAACGAAGACTATGAATTGGTTAGTTCATACAATAATCTTGCTTTGTATTATTCTAAAACAAATCCCGCACTGTCAAAACTATATACTGAAAAGGAGTATCACACGGCCTGTAAAATAAATTCGGCTACATTTAAGGCAAACTCATTATCATCATTAATTACAAAAACGGAAGGGCCTGAATTAAAAAAATATTCACTGGCCTATATCAAGATAATAGACAGTATAACTATTGCCAGAAGAAAAGCCAAAAATCAATTTTCGACAATTAAATACAGTTCAAATCAGAATAAAGAAGAGAACCTGCAACTTAAAGACCAAAAAGCAGAAAACGAATTACAGTTAGAGAGACAAAGAAAACGAAATATTGTTTCATACATTATTATATTTTCCACTACTATGATAAGTTTATTAGTCTTTGTTCATCTAATTTCTAAAAGCAGAAAAGAAAAGAACGATGCTATTCTTCAAAGTGAAATTCGAATATCAAAAAAACTTCATGATGAATTGGAACAAGATGTCTATCAAACGTTAAAATTCTCAGCACATGCTGATCTAAATCAAGAAGAAAACAAAGACCAGTTATTAAATAACCTCAATAAGATTTATTCAAAAGCACGAAATATTTCTAAAGAAAACAGCTCAATTAGGACTGACGAAAATTATAGTAGCGCTTTAAAAGAAATGATTTCGGGATTTAAAACAGTCGATCTTAATATTATTCTGAATGGTTACGATCAAATTCCCTGGAATGAAATTGAAAAAAGTAAAAAGATTATACTATACAGAATCCTTCAGGAACTATTTGGGAACATGAAAAAACACAGTCAGGCAACCTTAGTTAACTTAAATTTTAAAAATATTGAAAAAAAAATAGTTGTCGTTTACAATGATAACGGGGTTGGAGCCTACAATAGATCAATAATTTTAAAAAATGGACTACAAAATGTGGAAAGCCGTATTAAAACCATAAATGGAAATATTATTTTTGACTCCAATTCTAAGACAGGTTTTAAATTAAGTTTCAATTTCCCCATATAAACAAAAAAATATGTTCACAAAAGTTTTAGTTGCCGAAGATTTAGACGGTATAAGCATCGCCGTAATTCAAGCACTTGAAGAACTAGAAGTTCCGATAATTGATCACGTCAAATATTGTGACGACGGATTAATTAAAATAAAAAAGGCAATTAAAGATAATGAGCCGTACGATTTGTTAATCACTGATTTATCTTTTAAACAGGATCATCGTAAAATTAATTTAAACGGTGGTGAAGAGCTAATTGAAGCCGCAAATGAAGTACAGCCCAAATTAAAAAAAATAGTATTCTCTATTGAAGACAAATCTTATCGTATAAAATCACTCTTTTTTGATTTAGGTATTAATGCCTACGTCTCTAAAGGACGAAATAGTATTGCCGAATTAAGAAAAGCAATTGAAGGAACCTTTAGAAATGAAGAGAGAATACTTTCTTCAGATCTGTCTTTTAGTTTTAACGAAAAAGTACTGTTTGAAATTGAATCTTACGACATTTCAATTTTAAAACTTCTCGCACAAGGTTACATATTAGATAATATATCAAACGAATTTAAAGCGTCGTCTATTACTCCAAACGGAACCAGCAGTATTGAAAAACGCATTAATAAATTAAAAATTTACTTTAAGGCAAACAACAATGTGCATCTAATTGCCATTGCTAAAGACTTTGGCTTAATCTAATTTTTAACCTGTTTTACGGTTTCCCGTAAGGAAATGGATTTTAATAAATCTACTTTTGTGTGGAATCTATTAGTCAACTAATGAAAATCAAACACAAAAATAGTTTTAAAAGAAATTTTCTACAGGTTTTTGTTTCGAAGATTAATACAACCAAAAACAAGATCATAATGAAAACAATGTTACTTTGTCTTTTTCTGTCTTTAAGTTTTGCTTTCGTTTCTGAAAAAACAGGATGGTTAGAAGTAGACTGGAAAATTATTTTTATACCAGCACTACTTGTTTTGCAAATTATAATAATTGGTACCGCTTTAAAAAACAGGTATAAAAAGCATTAAACATAAATTTACTGATACTGAAAACTTCAATGAGAATCTGTCAAAGAAAGATTCTCATTGAAATTAAAAATACTATTTACTTACACAATAGTCAAATTTCGAAATGCTTATATTTGAATTTTTAAATACAGCATGAAACATATATTTAGCTTTACTTTCCTCTTTTTTTCAGTTCTCACCTACTCACAAACTAAAATTCTATCCTGGAATATCGAGAACTTAGGAAAATCAAAATCCGAATCCGAATTAAATTTCATAGCAAGTACTGTTCTTGCTTATGATATTATTGCAATTCAGGAAGTTGTTGCAGGATACGGTGGTTCACAGGCTGTTGCAAAACTTGTTGCACTTTTAAATAATAAAGGAACTAAATGGGATTATACCATAAGCAATCCAACTAGCGGTAACAGTTATAAAACAGAACGTTATGCTTTTATCTGGAAAACCAGTAAAGCAAAACTGAAAGGAAATGCCTGGCTGGAAAAAAAATACCATTTAGAAATTGATCGCGAACCTTATCTGGGAACTTTTGAAATCAATAAAAAAACGGTTACATTGGTTAATTTTCATGCTATTACTAAAAAAAAACAACCCGAAACTGAAATCAAATACTTTAAATTGCTGCCAGACGAATATCCTAATTTAAATTTGGTATTTATTGGTGATTTCAATTGCCCACAATCTCACTCTGTATTTACTCCGCTAAAAAAAATGGGATATAATTCTATTTTACAAAATCAAAAAACTACCCTAAAACAAGAATGCAAAGAAACAGTTTGTCTGGCATCAGAATTTGACAATATTTTTTATCACAAAAATTCGCTAACCTATCTTAATTCCGGTATAGTTTCATTCTACAAAAAATTCAATTCGCTCCAGGAAGCGCGAAAAATATCTGACCATATTCCAATTTGGATCGAATTTTCACTGAATTAAACTATGTTTTCAGCTTTTTCTTTTTTGCTGCGGGAAACAAAACATTATTTAGAATTAAACGATACCCGGGAGAATTAGGATGTAAATCTAAAACAGTAGGAGGATCTCCCACCTGATGTTGGAAGTCTTCAGGATCATGACCTCCGAAAAAAGTAAACATTCCTTTTCCTTTTTCTCCATGAATGTATCTTGATTCTCCATTCAGCTCGCAAGTTCCCATTATTAAAACATTAGATTTTATCAAATCGGTATCAAATGAGGTGGTTTGTCCCATAAACCCTTTCACCAACTGTGTATGATTCTGGCATAACATACTAGGTATTGGATCCCATTTTGCAGAAAACTCCATTAAAGAAAAATAATCTTTCTCCATAGGAATCTTACGTTTTGAAGTCATGTCAATATCTGAGAATTCATAAACCTCTGGTCTACGTTCTAAGGTAAAATCTTTAAATGCAAATGAATTTCCGTAATTCAATTTTGATTGATAATTGGATTCGCTGGCATCACCATCAAACATAGCTTCACAAATATCTACTCCATCTGCCGAAAGCGCAATATCAAAACTATCCGTGGCAGAGCACATTGCAAACATGAACCCACCTCCAATTACAAAATCTCTAATTTTTTTTGCAACAGCGCCTTTTTCCTGAGAAACTTTAGGGTATCCTAATTTTGCAGCCAAAGCCTCGGCATCTTTTTTCTGCTCAATGTACCAGGGCGTATTTTTGTAAGCAGAGTAAAACTTACCATATTGCCCGGTAAAATCTTCGTGGTGCAAATGCAGCCAATCATAAAGAAGCAGCTGATCACTTAAAACCTCTTCATCATAAATTGGTGTAAAGGGAATTTCGGCATATGTTAAAACTAATGTTACAGCATCATCCCAAGGCTGTTTCCCTTTGGGTGTATAAACTGCAATTTTAGGCGCTTTTTCTAAAATAACAGATTCCATATTTTGGGAAGGACTTGAAATATCATTTAATATGGAAGCCTCTTCAGCATCCGAAAGAATTTCAAAACTCACACCTCTAATCTTACATTCTTTACGAATTTCATCGGCATCCGGAAGCAAAAATGAGCCACCACGATAGTTTAAGAGCCAACTTGCTTTATAATCTCTACTTAAACACCAGTAGGTAATTCCGTATGCTTTCAGATGGTTCTGTTGTGTAGTCTCGTCCATTGGAAGCAAAATAAACGAGGCCTTTGCTGTGAACGAAAGTAGCAATATGAAAATATAAACTAAGCACTTCTTCATTAGAATTTTATTTTAGTAAAGATATAAAGGAACCTTTGAAAAACACAACAGATGTTTTGGTTTTATAAGGCTAAAAATGTTAAAAAAAAATTGAAAATTATTATGCCCAATTGCTAAAATCACGTAGAAACACCTATTTCACAAAAGCACATTATCCTTACATTTGCTCTCCCCGGTCATCAAAATAATCAATGAAAAAGACAAAGGCATGAAGCTTAATGATGGTAAAAAAGAACCAAAGGGATTGAATATGATACAAAAAATAGGAATCGTCGTACTTGTGTTAATTATAGTTTTGTACTACGCACTTTCAATACATTACTTAACAAGCTAATAGACTTAGATTGTTAAAACAGCAATTTCATTCTGAATTGCATAGACTACCAAACCGGCAATATTCTTAGATTCAGTTTTAAGTAGTAAGTTGTTACGGTGTCCTTCTACGGTTCTGGGACTCAAATACAGATGGTCTGCAATTTCTGAAGTTGTTTTTTGCTGACAGATAAGTTGAAGAATCTCTATTTCACGCTGCGAAAGAAAGCCCGTTTCCAGGTTTCCTTTTGGAGTCTTGCTGGAGATGATTGTTTCCTGAATAGTTTGAAGCACGCTTTCATTATAATAAAAGCCTTTTTTGGCAACCTGATTGATGGTATGAATTAAATCTTTTGGAGTAGTATTTTTTATTAAATAAGCCACTGCTCCCACCTGAATCATATTGGCAATAAATGATTTTGTGTCATAACTGGTAAGCGCAATAATTTTAATTTCAGGAAATGATTTTCGGATAATTTTTGTAGCCTCGACACCATTTAAAATTGGCATCTTCAAATCCATGATAATAATTTCTGGTTTAATCACGCAATTATCTAAATTAGACAGAAGTTCTTCTCCGTTAGATGCTTCAAAGATAATATCGATATTATCTTCTCTTTGCAATAAAAAAGCAATTCCTTTACGGAATAAAACTTCGTCATCGACTAAAGCAATTTTAATAGCGGCACTCATTTGATTTTTGTTTTTGGTCGTTTGGTAAGCCGAAATTACAAAATATGAAGCGAAAAAAAGTACTACAACCGCATTATATTAAGTAAAAATCCAATTTATTACCATATTTTAACCTAAAAAGTAAAAACGACGCTAATTCCATTGCCCATTTCAGAATGAATTTCGATTGTTCCTTTCAAAAAAGAAATACGGCTATCAATGTTTTTCATCCCCAATCCTTTCTGATTTTCAGAATTCTCGGTATCAAAACCAATTCCGTTATCTTTATAATAACAAGTCTGAATTTCATCTTCCATCTTAAAATCAATCCAAATTTCAGTTGCTTTTCCGTGACGTAAAGAATTGTTCATTAGTTCCTGTAAAATTCGGAAAACATGTAAATGACGATCAATATCTTTAGGTTCAAATTCAATTTCATTGTAATAATGCACTTCTACCTTCTTGCTGCTTTCAAACTCATCACAGAGTTCACGTACACCGGCATTCAGACCAAATTTTTCAAAAACAGGGGGCAATAAATTATGTGCAATTTTTCGGGAGTTCTCGAGTGCTCTTGCGGTAAGACTTATAATGGTTCCCGTAATCTCACTGATCTCCACTTCGGTTAAGTTTGGCGACGAGAGTATATGTGAATTTAATGATACAATATTCAGCTTAGAACTGATATCATCATGCAAATCCTGTGCAATTCTTTTTCGTTCTTCTTCCTGAGTTACAATAACGGCATGTACTTGTTCTTTACGGTATTGAATTTCCAGATCTCTTTTTTCTACTTCTTTCTGGATAATTTTCTTTCTGGAAAAATAAAAAAACGCTATTAAAAAAAAAGCCACAATCATAAAAAAACATGATGTGTACAGGATTATCGCAACTATCTCTTTTTCGTAAACCGGGCTTGCACTCATATCTGGTTATTTATTTTCTTTTTTTGGGTTAAAACTTACTTTCCATTCATATAAAATAAAAAGATAATATACCATTACAAAAAAAGCATTTAATCTCCATGTAAAATATTTCAAATCATCACTTAATCCGAGGGTAAGATTACCAACTAAAAAAAGAACTGTACTTACCAGTAAGTAAAAAGACAATCCAATTGTAAAGTAATAATACTGCCTGTCATCCGTTAGCATATTATAAAAATGCAATAAAGCATAAACAACGCTTAATAAAGAAGTTGCTGTAATTGCAAACAAGTTAAATTTAAAAAATTGATCTGTATTAATTAAACACTGAATAGCCAGAACTAATAACATAAACGTCAAGCTCCAGTCTACAAATGCTTTTTGTCTTTTAATTCCTAAAATTGATTTATAAAACAGGCCTAATAAAACCATTTGTCCGATAAAATAAGTATTTACGAGGAACAAATTAATAATCTGAAAGCGATACAGCAGCTCCATCGTGAATTGAATAACAAACAAAAACACAACATAGGCTGTAAAAAAAACATTAGCTTTTTCCTTTAGGAAAAAGCTATATGTATATAAAATCAGGTTGACTAACAGTACAAAATAACCTGAAAATATTAGAAAATTATCCATTTATTATTGGTTCATTGGACTATCCGGATCAGTGTATGGCGGACATGGACGAGATGCATCGTAAAGAACATCTTCTCCATCACCAGCAGTTCTTGCACCTGCAAGAGATTGCTGTTGTTTGAAAACATCTACATAAATACCTGTTTTTGGGTTCAGTTTTGTACCAACAAGCATTAAATTTTGCTCTCCTGCATTATTAATACCCACATAAGCACGTACTGCATCAATATCCTGATCCAATACCAGTTTTATACTCTCTAATGGAATTAAATAAGCATCAACTTTCTTTTTATTATCTTCTTTCGCATTTCGAAATTTTCGGGCCCATTCCTGACCTACAGCTAAACTGACTTCAACTGATCCTAAGTTTTTTTCTTCTGACATAATTTAAATTTGTTTTTGGGTTAAAATTTAATTTAGAATTGCTTTGTGCAATTGTTTGGCTAAACTACAGAATTTTCTAGGAAAAGTATTAATATTTATACATAAAAAAAGCCTCAAAATGAGGCTAAATTGTTTTATTAAAACGGAACATCACTGTCATCGTCGTCGTCGTTTAAGTTACTACCAAAAGCTTCATTGGCAGAAGGCAGGTTTTTAGTTATAAAAGGATTATCCTCATGATTCATTTTAGACGGTAAATCATCATAGCTTCCTGAAAAATCATCAAGGTTATCAAACTTACCAAGATGTCCGATAAATTTCAATCGAATATTTTCGATACCACCATTACGGTGTTTAGCAATCATTATCTCAGCCTGACCTGTAGTTGGCGATGCTTCATCATCGTCCCATTCTTCAATTTTATAGTATTCCGGTCGGTATAAAAACGATACAATATCGGCATCCTGCTCAATCGCTCCAGATTCACGAAGATCTGAAAGAAGTGGACGCTTACTTGATCCACGCGTCTCAACAGCACGTGATAACTGCGAAAGTGCAATTACCGGTACATTTAACTCTTTTGCCAGAGCCTTTAAGTTTCTGGAAATTGTAGAGATTTCCTGCTCACGATTTCCTCCTCCTTTATTATTTCCTCCGGCAGTCATCAATTGCAAATAGTCGATGATTATAATTTTGATACCATGCTGTGAAACCAAACGGCGGCATTTTGCCCTTAAGTCAAAAATAGAAAGTGACGGTGTATCATCAATAAACAAAGGAGCTTTTTCTAGGTTTTTCACCTTGGTACTCAACATTTCCCATTCGTGAGGCTCTAATTTACCTGTACGTAGTTTCTCTGATGACAATCCTGTTTCGGAAGAAATAAGCCTCGTAATCAGCTGAACAGAGGCCATCTCCAGCGAGAACAAAGCCACTCCGTGCCCGTACTGAATTGCGATATTTCTCGCCATCGAAAGTACAAATGCTGTTTTTCCCATCGCAGGTCTCGCTGCAATAATAATTAAATCGCTGGGCTGCCATCCAGAAGTCAGTTTGTCCAGATTAGTAAAACCGGTCTCAACACCACTTAAACCCTCTTGTTTCGCAATTTCTTCGATCTTCTTTTTAGCCTGAAGTACTAAACTCTGAGCAGTTTCAGAACTACGTTTGATGTTTCCCTGTGTTACTTCATACAATTTTGATTCGGCCTGATCCAGCAAATCAAATACATCTGCAGTTTCATCATAAGACGCTTCGATAATTTCAGATGAAATTCGAATCAAACTTCTTTGAATGAATTTTTGAAGAATAATACGAGAGTGAAATTCGATATGCGCCGAAGAGGCAATTTTTTGAGTCAGCTGAATTAAATAAAAATCTCCTCCGGCCAATTCTAATTTTCCATTCTTCTTCAATTGAGTCGAAACAGTCAACAAGTCAATTGGCTGTGTTTCGGTAAAAAGCTGAACGATCGCTTCAAAAATAAATTTATGTGAATCTTTATAAAAAGCATCAGCTTGCAAAATATCAATTACATCATCAACCCCTTTTTTATCAATCATCATTGCCCCAAGAACAGCCTCCTCTAAATCAAGAACTTGCGGTGGAAGTTTTCCTTTTTCTAAACTAATAATTGTGGTTTTATCTACCTTTACAGGATTTACATTTTTGAAATTTTCCATATAGCGAAAGTAACAAAATTTAAAAAAAAATTGCTATTGAGTTATAACTATTAATTGTTTATAAATATGTTTTTTTTGTTCATAACCAAAAAAAAATCCGAAACTGTAAGGCTTCGGATTTTAATTAATTTATAAGAATTTACTCTTTATACTCCCCCATCTTACTGTATTTGTCCATTCTTTGGGCAATCAGATCATGTGTTGATAAGTCTTTCAATTCATTATATCCTTTAGTGATGTACTCCGCCACTGTTTTAAAAGTAGTTTCGCGGTCGTAGTGTGCTCCACCTAGTGGTTCAGGGATCACATCATCTACTAATTTTTGTTTTTTCATATCAGATGAAGTCAATTTTAAAGCATCCGCAGCACGTTCTTTGTACTCCCAGCTTTTCCATAAAATTGAAGAACAAGATTCCGGAGAAATTACAGAATACCAAGTATTCTCCAACATGTATACTTTATCTCCAACACCAATTCCTAAAGCTCCTCCCGAAGCTCCTTCACCAACAATGATGGTGATAATAGGAACTTGTAAACGAACCATTTCAAAAATGTTTCTGGCGATCGCTTCTCCCTGACCTCTTTCTTCGGCTTCAAGTCCTGGGTATGCACCCGGAGTATCTACTAAAGTTAAAACAGGAATTCCAAACTTTTCAGCCATTTTCATCAAACGTAAAGCTTTACGGTATCCTTCAGGGTTTGCCATACCAAAATTACGATACTGACGTGTTTTTGTATTAAAACCTTTTTGCTGACCAACAATCATAAACGACTGACCATTTATTTTTCCTAATCCGCCAACCATCGCTTTATCATCTTTAAAGTTTCTGTCTCCATGAAGCTCTAAAAATGTATCTCCGCAAATTGCTTTGATATAATCTAAAGTATAAGGTCTATTTGGATGTCTTGACAGCTGAACTCGTTGCCAGGCTGTAAGATTTTTGTATATTTCTTTCTTTGTTTGTTCTAATTTCTTGTTGATTTCCTTGCAGGTAGGTGTTACATCAACATCAGATTCTTTTCCAATTATAACACACTTTTCTAACTGTTCTTCAAGTTCTTTTATTGGAAGCTCAAAATCTAAATATTCCATGGATTTTTGAATTTTGTTTGTAAATCGAACCGCAAATATAAAAATATTATATCATTGGTTGAATTAAATCGTATTTAAAATATAAAAATGTAATTTAAAAATAAGGAAATTATTACACTTCTTTCTTATTTTTATAATGTTTAAAAACGCCATTTAAGATAACTGTAATTACGATTATCAGGGCGCCAATATAAAATTCCGTGCTCATTTTTTCTTTTCCGCCAAGAATGAAATAGGCCAGTACAATTCCGTAAACCGGCTCTAAATTAGTCGTTAACATCACCGTATAGGGAGTTAACTTCTGCATAACTTTCACCGAAGCTGTAAAGGCATAAGCGGTACAAACCGAAGCCAAAAGAAGTAATAAACCCCAGTTGTTTAGCGACATGGTAAAAAAGTCAGCATTGAATTTTCCCTGTACTAAAAAATAAATTGAAATAAAGAAAACTCCCGCAGCAAACTCATAAAAGGTAATTACCGAAGGATCATGTTCTGTTATTAATTTTCCGTTCATTAAAGTAAATAAAACACCCAGAATAATAGCTGCCAACGCATAATACATACCATTCAAATACTTCACCTCTACCTTCATTATTAACGCTAAACCTGCTATAATAATCAATCCGAAGAATACCTCGTAGAATAAAATCTTTCTTCCGTAAAAAAGCGGTTCTAACAACGAAGCAAAAAAAGCACCTAAGGAAAATATCGAGAGCGTAATCGAAACATTGGAAACATGAATGGCTCTAAAAAAGAAAATCCAATGAAGAGCAATCAACAGTCCCACAAAAATTAGCTTCGCAAAAGAGCTGGCCGAAATTATAAAAGATTGTTTCTTGTACACAATAAAAGCGGCTAGAAAAACTCCTGCAAGAAGCATTCTGAACCAAACCAAATTTTCGGCATCAATGGTTATTAAAGCGCCCAGAATGGCTGTAAAACCCCAAATAAAAACAATTAAATGAAGATTTAAATAACTTTTTAAATTATCGTTTCGCATTACGTAGTAGGTAAACTGCCAAAATTCCGAAAACAATATTCGGAAACCAAACAGCTAATAAAGGTGAAAAGGTAGATTTTTCGGCAAGTGTTCCAAATATTTTATCAAAAAACACAAATGAAAAGGCTATTGCAATTCCGATAGCCAAATTGGTTCCCATACCACCGCGACGTTTCATTGACGAAACTGCCACAGCAATAATTGTGAGGATAAAAGCAGAAACGGGTACACTGTATTTTTTATAAAGTACGACTAAATAGGTATTAATATTCCCAGAACCTCTTTTACGTTCTTTCTCAATAAAATCAATTAGTTTGCCCAATGGAAGGGTCTCTGCAATATAAACTACCGGAGTTAAATCGGCCAGCTCAAATTTGAAGGCCACCCTTTTTTCCGGATTTTTTTCGATCTGATCATTTAATTCTCCCAGCGTTCTTTTTGTATAATCGTACAAATTATAGGTCTTTGTTTTAGGATCCCATTTAATACGGCTTGCGGTAATTTTATACGTTAACTTTTCACCTTCAAAATGCTCTAACGTAAAATTAAAAGCTGTTTTAGATTCTTCATTAAAGCTATTGACAAAAATAAAATCGTTGTCGTTAATCTGTCTGTATACGTTTGTATTATTACCAAGCATTTCTACTTTTCCATTACCTTTTAGATAAGTATATCTAAAGTTATTGAACCCTTCGCTGGCTGCAGGAACAATAAAAAACCCCATTAAAAGCACAAAAACCGAAACGATTGAAGCACCAATAATATAAGGTCTTAAAAAACGTGAAAACGAAATTCCGGAACTTAAAACCGCAATAATCTCTGTATTATTTGCCAGTTTTGAAGTAAACCAGATTACCGACAAAAACAAAAATATCGGAAACAGAGAGTTCGCAAAATAAACCGTAAAATTGTAATAATAGATTGCAATCGCGCTAAACGGAATTTTATTTTCCAACATCTTATTCACCTTTTCAGAGACGTCAATTACAATTCCAATCGGAATAAATAATAAGATCATCACCGAAAATGTGGCTAAATATCTTTTTAAAATATACTTATCTATTATCGTTAACATAGTAAAGTTTAATCGATTATTTGTTTAACCGTTTAACCGAATAAACGATTAAACAAATCAACTTATTTTAAAGTCTTTGACTCATATTTTTAACCATCATTTCTTTCCATGGTCTAAAATCGCCTGCTAAGATATGTTTTCTGGCTTCACGAACCAACCACATATAGAAACCAAGGTTATGAATTGTTGCAATTTGTTTTCCTAAATATTCATTTGCTGCAAACAAGTGACGCAGGTAGGCTTTTGTATATTCTGTATCTACAAAAGTATGCCCCATTTCGTCAATTGGAGAAAAATCAGCTTCCCATTTTTTATTTTTGATGTTAATGGTTCCGTTTGCAGTAAACAACATACCATTTCTGGCATTACGGGTTGGCATTACACAATCGAACATATCGATTCCTAAAGCAATATTTTCCAGGATATTAATCGGAGTTCCAACTCCCATTAAATAACGCGGTTTGTCTTCCGGCAAAATTTCACAAACCACTTCGGTCATAGCGTACATCTCTTCTGCAGGCTCCCCCACAGACAAACCTCCGATAGCATTTCCTTGTTGTCCTGCATTTGCAATATACTCTGCTGACTGACGACGCAAATCTTTATAAGTACTTCCCTGAACAATTGGAAAAAAGGTCTGCTCGTATCCATATTTATAAGGTACTTTATCCAAATGGTTGATACAACGATCTAACCAACGGTGAGTCATGTGCATTGACCGCTGTGCGTATCTGTAATCACATGGATAAGGTGTACATTCATCAAAAGCCATAATAATATCGGCTCCAATGGTACGTTGAATTTCCATTACACTTTCCGGTGAAAAAAAGTGATAAGAACCATCAATATGTGATTTAAACTTTACTCCTTCTTCCTTAATTTTTCTGTTATTTGAAAGTGAATACACTTGGTACCCCCCAGAATCAGTCAAAATATTACGGTCCCAATTCATAAATTTATGCAATCCGCCTGCTTTTTCAAGAATTTCAGTCTGCGGACGTAAATACAAATGGTAGGTATTTCCAAGAATAATATCCGGATTGATATCCTCTTTAAGTTCTCGTTGGTGTACCCCTTTAACAGAAGCCACTGTACCAACAGGCATAAAAATAGGCGTTTCGATTACGCCGTGATCTGTAGTAATACTTCCCGCTCTTGCTTTAGATTGCGGATCTTTTTGTAATAAATCAAACTTCATCTGTTTCTTTTTTCAGTCGGCAAAGATAAGCTAATTTCAGAGAAAACTAATTAGATAATTTGGCAATTAGAAAATTAGATAATTTACATTGTTGGATTACTGGATTGTTCGAATTTTAAACAGTCCTATTATTTAGACAACTTTATTTTTGATACGAAAGAAACCTGAAACTTGAAACCATAATGCGTATTTATCATGAAAAAAATCTAAATTTGATAAAACAGAAAATCCGCTTAATCTCCTCTATAAAAAAAGACAAATACAATGAATTTAGCGCAAAAACTTGGATATCCCGAAAACACCAAACTGTTAATCATTCATGCCGACGATGCCGGTTTATCCCATTCCGAAAATCAGGCCACAATAAAAACACTTCAAAATGGTTTTGTAAATTCCTACAGCATCATGACCCCTTGTCCGTGGTTTTTCGAGATGGCCAATTTTGCCAAAAACAATCCCCAATACGATTGTGGCGTCCATCTCACATTAACCTGCGAATGGGAGAATTACAAATTCGGCCCAGTTCTTCCGCTTTCAGAAGTTTCAAGTTTAACCGATCAAAATGGTCATTTCTATAAATCCAGAGTTGATTTTAAAAATCATGCAAAACCATCAGAAATCAAAAAAGAACTAACCGCTCAAATCGAAAAAGCATTACAATTTGGAATACAACCTACCCATTTGGACTCACACATGTGCAGTATTGGTGTAACTCCTGAGATTTTAGAAATCTACAAAGAACTTGGAAGACAATACAACTTACCGGTTTTTATCAATAAACAATTTCTTGAATCCATTAGCTTATCTAACGAAGAGTACAACTTCGACGACATGCTTTTAACCGATAATCTTTTACTTGGATATTATAACGATTTTGAAAAAGGGGAATTAAGAAATTCGTATTCCAAAGCCTTGGACAATGCTATTCCGGGTTTAAATGTATTCTTGCTACATCCCGCCTATGACGATTTTGAAATGCAGGGCATCACCGTAAACCATCCTAATTTTGGTTCGGCCTGGCGCCAAATCGACTTTGACTTTTTCACTAGCGAAGAATGCGGCAAAAAACTAAAAGAAAACAACATTCAATTGGTTACCTGGCGAGAGATTGGATCAATTAGATAATTTGACAATTAGCCAATTCCCCTTTGAAATCATGGCCTTGCCTTTTTTGTCTTTACAAAACCAAAACAACCCATTTTTTCTCCATATTGACGCAAAAAAGTGGGATAATTTCATCATTAGCGCAAACTAAACCGGAAAATCATTTGTCTCCCCGCAAAATAAAAATTACTTTTGCACCAGTTTAACTTTTACACATAAAATGAAGCCTAACACACAACAATTAAGCGATTTAACTATCCAAGTAAGAAGAGATATTCTTCGAATGGTACATGCTGTCAACTCAGGTCACCCAGGTGGTTCATTAGGTTGTACTGAATTTTTGGTAACACTGTACCAAAACATTATGGAGCGTAAAGAAGGTTTTGATATGGACGGAATTGGAGAAGACATTTTCTTCCTTTCAAACGGACATATTTCTCCTGTATTTTATAGCGTACTAGCACGTAGCGGTTATTTCCCTGTTTCAGAACTTGCCACTTTTAGATTACTAAACTCACGTTTACAAGGACATCCAACAACTCACGAAGGATTACCTGGAGTTCGCATGGCTTCTGGTTCATTAGGACAAGGTTTATCTGTAGCTCTTGGTGCAGCTCAGGCAAAAAAATTAAATGGTGACAATCATTTGATTTATACTTTACACGGAGATGGTGAATTACAAGAAGGTCAAAACTGGGAAGCTATCATGTATGCTTCTGCTAAAAATGTAGACAACCTTATTGCAACTATCGACGTTAACGGAAAACAAATTGACGGAACAACTGACGAAGTTTTGGCAATGGGAAGCCTTCGCGCAAAATTTGAAGCTTTTGACTGGGACGTTCTTGAAATTAAAGAAGGAAACAATATCGATGCTATCAGTGCAGGTTTAAACGATGCTAAATCAAGAACAGGAAAAGGAAAACCGGTTTGTATTTTGTTATATACAGAAATGGGGAACGGAGTTGATTTTATGATGCACACACATGCATGGCATGGTAAAGCACCAAACAACGATCAGTTGGCAAGTGCTCTGGCTCAAAACACATCAACTTTAGCAGACTATTAAAAACAGCTTTAAGCCTTAAGCAGTAAGCTTTATGCCTATTGCCTACAGCCTATTGCGTACAGCAAAAAAACAAAAATGAAAAAATACGAAAATACAGGAAGTAAAGATACTCGCTCGGGTTTTGGAGCGGGAATGACTGAACTAGGTCAAAAAAACGAAAAAGTTGTAGCATTATGTGCTGACTTAATTGGATCATTAAAATTTGATGATTTCAAAAAAAATCACCCAGAGCGTTTTTTTCAAATTGGTATCGCTGAAGCAAATATGATTGGTATTGCTGCAGGTTTAACCATTGGAGGAAAAATTCCTTTCACAGGAACTTTCGCTAACTTCTCTACAGGAAGAGTTTACGATCAAATTCGTCAATCAGTTGCTTATTCGGATAAAAATGTAAAAATTTGTGCTTCTCACGCTGGTTTAACACTAGGTGAAGACGGAGCAACACACCAAATCCTTGAAGATATTGGATTAATGAAAATGTTACCAGGAATGACTGTAATCAATACTTGCGATTACAATCAAACTAAAGCAGCTACTTTAGCATTGGCAGATCACCATGGCCCTGCTTACTTGCGTTTTGGCCGTCCGGTTGTACCTAACTTTACACCTGCTGACGAACCTTTCGTAATTGGAAAAGCAATTTTGCTAAACGAAGGAGCTGATGTAACAATTGTTGCAACAGGACACTTAGTTTGGGAAGCCCTTATCGCTGCTGAAGCTCTTGAAGCAAAAGGAATTTCTGCTGAAGTAATCAACATCCACACTATTAAACCTCTTGACGAAGAAGCCATTCTAAAATCATTGGCTAAAACAAAATGTGTGGTAACTGCAGAAGAACACAACATTCTCGGAGGTCTTGGAGAAAGTGTTTCAAGAGTATTAGCTTTAAACAATCCTGCACCGCAAGAATTTGTAGCTGTTAACGATAGTTTTGGTGAATCTGGAACTCCGGAACAACTAATGGAAAAATACAAATTAAACAACCAAGCGATTGTTGAAGCTGTAGAAAGAGTTATCAAAAGAAAATAATTATTTCATTTTCTTACTTTATAAAAAAACCTCGAAAATTACTTTTCGAGGTTTTTTTTTCACAACTTGTCTAGTCCTGAAATAGCGATACACAAAAAGTATCATTATGGAAGTACCTCAAGAAATACGCTATGTAAAGCGTACACAAAAAGACTACTCTATGTCTTTTAAATTACAAGTTGTTCAGGAAATAG
>Ga0209504_1000774_pt1 | contig 26379 bp, 23 predicted proteins | sample COGITO_mtgs_1005_FD_184791 | JGI IMG/M metagenome (GOLD analysis project Ga0209504, IMG submission 184791) | Pelagic marine microbial communities from North Sea - COGITO_mtgs_100511 (SPAdes) (version 2) | ecosystem: Environmental > Aquatic > Marine > Epipelagic ...
AGTTTAAAATACTGATGTTTTTTTTTTTTGAAAATTCTTTTTTTTTGGGTAGAGGGTTCGAGTTCACAAAGATAAAAAATAATGACCTCAAAATCCCGCGTGTACCCACGTGCAGAGGGCACTACCAACCACGCCCAGATGCTGCATTACCTTACGCACGCCAACGACGCGCAGGTTCGAAGGCTCTCGCTGACCATTCCGTTCAACGTTCCGATCGACAGTGGACATGTGTCGGCCAACCTTGGCGGCGCGCGCCCCTTGCCAGACGGTGCGCCTGGCATCGTGTACAGCGCGGAAGAGTTTTTGGTTGCGTACGCGCACGACGGCGCCTCCGGCAGCACCGAGATGCTGCTCCACCGGAACCGCGCCGCGATCGACGCCGTGCTTGCCAGCATGGCCGGCCCTGTCACCATCACGGCGGTACAGTTGTTATCGAAGCGGGCATGGGCTCGGCTGATCATCTGGGCATGGGCAACCGCGCCAACCTACGCCGCATTGCGAGACCTGCTTCAGCCGCTGTTGCATAAACCGGCCGGCAAGACGCAGTCGTACATGGCGGCGCACTACGAGCAGCTTGCAGCGTTCTGCTCCAGCGTGCCCACGGCAATCTACGGCATTGGTGCCGGGTCCCAGCTCGCATTGGTGCAGCAGATAGGGCTGAAGTTCGCGTGCACGTACTTAGGGCTGACGGTCGGGCCGGCCGACGCGGTCTGCAAGAACCGGTTTTTCCGATTGTTTGCTGCGGCCGCGGGGGGTGGCAGCGCGGGGAGTGCGTACACGCCGCCATTTCTGTGGGCGTACGTGCAGGGACCGATGCTGGCCGACGCGATGGTAAATCCGGACGAGGTGTTGCGGCTCGAGGAACAGCCCGACGCACACGCGCTTGCCCTGTACTGGCTGGCGTACGCGGTGATCGTGCGGCGCAACGCCGACAGCACCGTCGGCTGCACGCTCTCAAAGGATGTGATCTTTGCGTTGGCCAAGCACGGCAACCCAACCGTGGCAATGGCGGGACTAAACTGCATCGGGGAGATGAACTTGGACGCGGCGTGGGGGATGGTGGAAGGCCGACGACACGGCTGGCGTACCGGCCAGCACGCGGCGAAGATGCTGTGCACGTGGGACGACCGCACGGACCAGCCTGGCTGTCCGATTGGCCCGGCTGGCGTGTTGCCGCGAGAGATGGTCGTTCAATTTCCATCTGGGATTAACCCGCCGGCGTTTACCGCCCCCGACTTATCGGCGATTGCGGCCGCGGCGACCGCGGCGGAGCGCTACGACGACAACAATGCCTCGTGCTTTTCAGGCACGTGGGTTCGCCGGGTTGCCATGGCGTTGGATAACAAGGTGCCGCCGAAATACATCGTGAACTTCATCCGCATGATCGCCGCGACGCCAGCGATCCAGGCGGCGTGCACCTTGCAAGGCGTGGTTGCGGGGCTCCACGGCACGACTCTGCCGTCCTCAGCGGCATTGGCGTTGGTGCTTGACGCCGTCGGCGGCGTTGGACCGGTTGGCACCGCCGGGAGAAATCTTGGGGAATTCGGGATCGCGGGCACGGCGCCGGAGGTGATGGCGTCCGCCGTTTTGCCAGGCGCGACGCCGGAACTGCTTGCGGACTTCCTCTCGCGTCTCCCGTCCACTTTTGTGCTGCACAACGACGACGATCGGTTTGCGGCCATCGTCGCGGGGCTGAAGGCACTCGGAAGCGTCTGCGTCGTAATGCTTAACGCTGCGAGTTCTAAGGAGGGCGCATTTCGGCAAGAGTTTCCCCAGGACGACCGGACAACGCCGGATGCGCTCATTGTTCAGGCTTCTCCGGAGACGACGCCGGTCTCGTCCGTGGCAGTAGTATGCATAGCGGTGCTGCGCCAAACAGCCGTCGACCATCATGGCGCCGGTCCCTACGGCGTTGCGCGCGTGTGCACAAGCGTTCTGCGCGTGGTGCGGAATCTGGCTCCGCTCAACGTATCATGGCTTTTGACGGCGGCGATGACCCTTGTGGCGAACGTGCTGGTGGACCAGTGGAATCAAAACATTCGGGCGTTTGCCGTGACCGTGCCGGCATCTCACGACAAGTCCGTTGCTATCCGCACCTTTTGCGAGCTTATGAACCCAAGCAATCAACGAGTTGCGCGGCTCCTTGGCAGCCCGTCGATGGTGTACCCGAGAGGCACGTCGTACCACGGCGCCCTGATTGCTCAATGCAATACGTTGGCGAACCTTAACCAGGCAATTGACGACCCGCTCGAGGACCTGTTGTCGGACGCACATCTGGACCGCTTTGCGGGGGAATACGTTTGCGCCCCCTCTTTTGTTGCGGTCGCGGTATTTGCGGTTTTTTCCGTACGGCTTCCGGATCAGTTGCCGTACATGCCGATGGAGCTTGTCCAACTTATCGTGGAGATGGCCATCGCGGCTGATGTCGGGAGGGCGCTGCGGCCTGGCGAGATGGGGTGGCCGGCGACGTTGCAGCTCAGGGCATTCCGGAAGGTGTCGAATGAACTGGTTTCCAGGCTCGAAACCCCTAAGGATGGAGCGGTGTAAACGCTGGCAACTGCAGCGCGGCGCGGCCGGCGACGTCGACGCAGATGCGTTGGATCTGCCGCACCGCAATCGTCTGCTGGCGCGCGCGAAGGTTGGGAAGCTTAGGGTACTGGCACGGCGAAAGGCCGTGCGCAACAATGGTAGGCACGGGGTGGATTGCAACGACGCCGCCGGGGGCGAACCCGGTGTCGAACAGCTGCGCCAGTCCAAACACAATGCACGCATCGTTTTTTTTTAGCGGCAGCTTTCGTTTCTTTGCTTCGGCTTTTAATAAATTTATTGTTCTGCACATGTACGCGACAAGCGCGACGTCCACCGCGTCGAGGGGGGGGCGGGCAAAGACGGCGTGCGCGGCGATAACGCGGCGCACTTTGACGTACGTCCAGTACGACCGTGCCGGGCCACGCAAAACGGTTGCGGCGACGTCGGCGTCGCGCGCCGCCAGGGCCTCGACGTAGATGCCGCGCCGGGCCGGGGATGCAAACAGCCGCGTGAGCGTGGAACGCACCGTCTGCCGTTGAAGCTTGTCGGCCGACACTCGAACCCGGCGGCGCGTGGTCGACCAGTGCACCTGCGAAGACCGGTTGAACGACGTCTCTGACCGCAGCGAGACGTGCCGCTGCTCGGCGGGCGCTGCCGTTTCCAGCCCGGTGAGCGGGCATGCGTACGTTGTGTCGGACATCTGGGTCGCGACAGTGCACGCATCGCGGCCGCAGACGTGGGTGTGGAGCGATTGGGTGCAGATCGCGACGTGGTGATGCGACAGCACTGCGTATTTGCAGCCGGCGGTGCACCGGTGAGCATGATCAATTGCGACACGCTTGTGCGGCGGCAATTTTTGGACGTATTCGCGCAGCGCCCGCGCCGCCCCCTCTGTCCGCGGCACAATGTCCATCCTTTACTTTGACTGCGAAACGCTCTCGACCGGCGACGACGGGATGCCCGTCGACATTGTTCTCGCAGTGACGCGCGTCGACGGCGTGCCGACCGTGTGGCGCGAGAGGCCGCGGGCGGCTCCGTTCACGGCGACAACGGCGGCGGCGCTTGCGACGTGCCTCGTGGACCACCCTGGCCCGGTCTGCACGTTTAACGGCGCGAGCTTTGATTTCAAGGTCGTCGCGGCGTTGCTGCCGGCGGGGGCGCTGCGGCAACGGCTTGTCTCAAAGTGTTTGCACGGCCACCTCGATGTGATGATGGATTGGTTTTCCTCGCAGGGGTACTACTCATCGATGGCGGCGTTTTGTGCCGGCTGCCAGCTGGGCGGCAAGTCGTGGTCGGGCGCCGAGTCGGCCGCGGCGGTCAAGGCTGCGCTCGCGCCGGGGGTGCCCGACGTCACGCTCGAAACGGTGATGGCCCGGGTCGAAGAGTACTGCATCGACGATACACGGTGCCTCGAGGAGCTCATGGCGTACCTCAAGACAAACTGCTGCCTGCGACGCGCCGCCAAGACGTCGGGCCGCATCGCGTCGTGGACCCCGTGGCACGTCCGCACGATCCGGACCGTGGCCGAGTGCATCCGCCATTGGCAGGTCATGCCGGTGGTGCCGACGTGGATTGAGTCCCCGCCGCCGCCGCCGCACCAAATGGTGGCGTGGGTCAAGGCCGCAGTTGCAAGCTGACGACTATATGCCACTCGTCGGCCGCCAAGCGCAGCACCACCCCACCTACCTCGACATGTCAAACGCCTACGCCGACCAGCACAATCACGCCGCCATGGCCGGTTTCACAACGTGGCATCCGGGCTGCAAGTCCGCCGTGCTCGAGAGCGTGAAAGCGTACGCAAAATCGATCAGCGGCACCCCTACCACGCTGCAGACACGGTACATGGCCACCATGGCCAACGCCGGCCACCTCGACGGCGGATCCATCAAGAGGGCGTGGAACGATGCGCACGGCACGACGGCAGCCGAGGTTAACGCACTGCTTGGGATCGGAAAGAAAGCAACCGCCAGTTCGGCATCGGGCGGCGGCGGCGGCGGCGGGTCGTCCAAGAGTCGGCGGGCTTGATTTCAATGCAAACAAAAATAAAAATAAAAATAAAAATAAACATAAACATAAACATAAACATAAACCTGCTAGCCTGCTTTTAATTTACTTTACAATATAGATTTGGTCGAAGCATGCACTGGCGTGGTATGCCGACGACGCCCACATAATTGAACCAAACACCGCGAAGACTACCACCGACCCATTTGCACAACCACTGCATGACGAACGTGGTTCTGAATTGTCGGGCGCGCGGCAGCGCCAATAGCGCAACGCCGCAATGATCGCCACTGCCGCAAAGATAGCCGCCGCCCAAAGTTGGTGGTCCCCGGCCCTTGCGCAGTCGTCGATCGAACTTAGTCGCACCTGCTTGTTGTGAACCGTCATTGGTGTGCTCGCGTCTGTGCTCGCGTCTGTGCTCGCGTGCAGAGGCCGCAAATATATGCAACCGTCCTGCTGGTACCGACACAGTCCAGCCACGGGGTTGCTTTTCGCAAACCAAAAAAAAAATGGCCGCGCACGCAGTGCTGGTAGTCCAGATTATTGCCTCCGTGCTCGCCGTTGCCGCGCTGCTGCTGCCGGTGTCGCGCGTTAAGCTGGGTCCGCGGACGGAGCGAACGATTTACCTGTTTGACTCGGACAGCGCCTTTGACGTTGTGCGCGACTCGGATTGGGACACGGACATGAAGTGGTACTCGGCCAGCATCTTTTTGGCCGTCGCGCTCGCGCTCGCGGTCGGGACGTCGGAGACGTTTGCGATCGACCCGACCCAGAAACAGCATGCAACGTTCACGTCGCCGGCGGTCAAGACGCTGCTCGCAATCTACGTCACGACCGCGCTCATTGTTATCCTTGTCCCAAGCTTGGCGCACTCGCTGTTTGTCAAGAGCGAAACCGACGACGGCGCCGAGACCCACGTCGCGGCAGGGGGGTACCTCGCCATGGCGACCGTGGTGGTTGCCCCGGTCGCGCGCACAATCGCCGTGATCGCGGCCGCGGCGGCGTGACTTGATTAAACGAAAATAAAAAAAATAAAAATAAAAAAAAATAAAAATAAAAAAAAATAAAAAATAAAAAAAGTCCAGCTGGAATTCTGGATTTTCCAGAAAGGGGTTCACTAAAAAAAAAAAAATTTGTATGGGAATAACTCTCGCCGAGTGTCCTACCAACTGAATTTTGGACAAGCCTGGGCACCGCTTTTACGACTTTCGCTCCACCCCAACAACAAAAAAAAGTAACGAAAATGAAATGACGCACGTGTTGCGGCCGACGCCATATAAGTCAGCACTCGCAGGCGGGGTCAAGCGACACCAGCATGCGTGCACCGCCAATTGAGCTCGCGCTGGACCACGGTGCCGAATTGTTTCGGCAAGGGCCGACGGCGGGCAAAAAAAGACGCGTTGCAACAAAAATAGCGAAAGCGAAACAAAAGGCGAAAGCAGAAAAAGAAAGCGGCTTTGCAACGTCGTTTATCTCTATGCTGTGGACTGACACTGTGGATGTTGTTGTTGACAACGAACTCGCAGAGTTGCTTAGCGTTCTAGATCCAAGGATAGACACCTCCTCACTGAGTACAACCCCAGACAACATTAAGCATGCATATCTTACTAAGCTTACAAACAAGGCGACGATGACGTTCCTAGTCCGTGCAGTCAGTCGTCTTTGCGACAGGCTTGCAACCATGAGCGGCGAATGCACGGACCGTGAAGCGTGCACCAACGACACAACTGCTGTGATACAATTTGTACTCAAGCTTATGCGCATAATCAACAACCAAACAGTTGGAGCGCTTAACGACACAACAGTATACCACCGGGATTTCGATCCAGCATTTAAGGCGTTTAACGACGGTGCAAACGTGTTCGACCGGATGCTTTCTACGGTCATTTGTTCGGATGATAGAAATCTTAATCGTATGTTTTCGGACATTGCCAACAACTTGCACAACTCGTCAACGGAGCATGTGGCAAACTTAATGGCATCTGCAGCTGCACGCGTGGGTATACTTGTTTGCATGCCCAACACGAACTTTGAAGCCAACACATCAAACAGTGCTGTATTATCGCACATATACCCTGCACTTTTGGATATCAGTGTCGATAGCTGGATCCGCATGAAGCAAGAAAAGTTTCATGCCGTTGCGAGCGTGGTTGCCACTTTGTTGTGGATTGCTCCGAGTAAAGCGACCTTTACGTCGTACATCGCCCAGTTCCACAAGAGTGTCGAGAAAAAGGCTGCGATTGAATTTAGGGGCAGGGTTAGAGGAAACAGAACGGAAAAAACATGGCGGGCAACCGAAGACATGTGCGACGTCCAGGCAGTCGTAGATGCGGCAACAACAATGTTTATTGCCAGCATTCAATAGTACGCACTGCAAGCACGGTAAACTAAAGGCCGGCGTGACTTGATTTTATAAAAAAAAAAAAAATAAAAAAAAGTCCAGCTGGAATTCTGGATTTTCCAGAAAGGGGTTCACTAAAAAAAAAAATATTTGTATGGGAATAACTCTCGCCGAGTGTCCTACCAACTGAATTTTGGACAAGCCCGGGCACCGCTTTTACGACTTTAGCTCCACCCCATCAAAAAAAAGTAATGTAAATAGAATGACGCACGTGTTGCGGCCGACGCCATATAAGCCAGCACTCGCAGGCGGGGGCATGTCGCGACACCAGCATGCGTGCACCGCCACTTGAGCTCGCGCTGGACCACGGCGCCGGATGGCTTTGGCAAGGGCCGACGGCGGGCCAAAAAAGACGTGTTGCAACAAAAAAAGCGAAAGCGAAAGAAATGGCGAAAGCAGCAAAAGAAACGGCGAAGGCAGAGAGGCAAGAACGTCATCGCGACATTACACCGTTGCTCGGAGAGTGGTGGTTTGAGAAGGAAGTTAACGACGGAGACCTTAAAGTGTTGCTTCGTAAATTGTGTACGGACCCGCACACCCCAGCACAAACTGGAAGCCTTGCGAACGACCAGACGATGAAATTGATGGTCGATACAATTAGCGGCCTTTGCAATCGGCTTGTAACCATGAGCGGTGAATGCACGAATAACACGCTCGACAATTACACCAAGGACAAAGCTGGGGTGGTGAACTTCATACTTGCGCTTGTGTACAGTCTCAACAACCAAACGGTTGGACCGGTTAACGAATCAGCATACCACAGGGATTTTGATAGAATGTTCAAGGAGTCTAATGATGGTTGCAGCGTGTTCAAACGGCTGCTTACCGAGCTCAATGATGCGGGCGACGATGTACTTGAACAAGTAAATTTGGAAGTTGAGGAAGGAAGCGACGTGGATTTTCATCAGACCGCATTAGTTGCCAATTTACCGTCTCTGGCAAATCTGGTAGCAATAGCAGCTGTACGCGTGACTCTAATTGCTCGCATGGACGAGGAAAACTTTGAAGAGTACAAGAAACACAACTACCAATATCAGCCAGATGTGAACTTTTGGGCAGATTTGACTGCCGATGTCTGGAGCCGCGTAAAAAAAACACAATTTTGTGCCCTTGGAAGCGTAATTGCCGCTTGGGTTGAGATTTGTGGCGATGAATACAAAAAAGGGTTGCACGGTCCATACGACAAACGTATGGAGTACATGAGCGACATCAACAAACTCGTGAAACCAGTCGCAGAAGATTACACAACTGGAGGGAAACAAGAACATTGGGTAACCGATGAAGAATCCGACGTCGAAGTCGCGAAAACGGCAACTCGATTGATTTACAGTGCCTTTATCGAATCTAGCAGTTCGGATGCGGGCATATATGGTACGTTCTGGGCTACAGGCCCTTATTCGGAGTAGTTTATTGTAAATGGTACAAACGCCAAAGCGTGCACGAATAAACATGTATATTTTTTTTAAAAAAAAATAAAAGTGGCTTGGCAGCATTCGACAGCACGCACCGCACGCACGGCAAACTGCCGGGCGTTAAAACACCACGTCGTTAAACCCTAGCCTGGTCGCGCCCATGCTTAGCGGCACAGCATCGGAGCCGGCCGGGCGCAGCCGTTGCACCCGGTTAAGGATCTCGCACACCATCTCGGTCGGCAACCCAAGCCGCGTCAGGCACACGCCGGCGGCAACGCACGCCCGCTGCTCCGCGGGCCGCAGCACGGGTTGCCGGAGCCGCCGTGCCAGCATTGCGGGGTACTCCTTGGGCGTGCCCAGCGCCGCTGCAGTCGGCATTGGCTTGGCGGCGGCAAACACCGCCGGCATCGGCCGCTTGGCGAGCACGGCCTGGCACCGCACAAGCTCAAAGATGGCCGGCTCGGCCCCCGGGGCGGCGGCCGCGACCGCCGCGAGGATGGCGGCGGCGTCGCGTTTGCCCCAGACGTGCCGCAGGTTCCGGGCCATGGACCCGCTTGCGACGGCGGTCCGGTGCAGCATCCGAAGCCCGTGGCCTGCCGCCGCCGTCAACGCCGCCGCGACGGTCCAGAACGTCGACACTCTGTGGATTCCAACCGACGCCACCGCCACGGCGATCCGCCGCCCCGCCAGGTTGGCCTCTTCGCGCCAGCCTGGCTGGCCCTCGAGGATGCGGGGCGGAAGCAGGCACAGCGCCGCCGCAAACCAATCGATCCGTTCGTTGCGCATGGCCGAGTACGCCATCTGCAGCGGGCCGGGCCACGCCACCACGTACCGGGCGCGCCGGGCCAGCGCAAACCCCGCCCACTGGCGCGGGCTCGTCGACGTTGCTGGGGTCGGCGATGGCAACGTGAACATGCCGGGGTGCGCTGCCCCAATGTACGCCGCGGCGTACGTCGAGCAGACGGCGTGCGCGACCGCGGTCGCTCGGGGGCCCGTTGCGCCGTACCGTGCCGCGTCCGAAAAGAGCCGGCCGTGCGTGGGCCGTGTCGACCGCCGCAACGCCACCGATTGCACCCACTGCCGTGCAAACGCCAAGCTCACCTTGAGCACCCGTGCATCGTCGGCGGCAGAGCCGACCATGTTCCTGAGCGCGGTTGCGGCCCGATCTGCCAAAGCCTGCTGAAACTCGCCAGTTGAACCAGCGCCGGCGGCCGTCGCGGCTGCCCGGAGCTCCCCTGGCGTCAGGCGCACCACCTTGATGCGCCACCGCACCTGCCGGAGCAGCGCGGTTGCCGCCGGCGGCAACGTTGCGCTGCAGGTCGAGGCCCCGACGCCGTGCACCTCAAGGCGTCGGCACAGCGTTTCGAGGTCGGCGGCGCGGCGGGATTCGCGCAGGTCCGCGTGGGCCGCCCGGTGGAACAGTGTTGGAAAGACGTCGTCCCACCCCCGTTTGATCTGGTTGACCACGATCGCAAAGAGCGCCACGTCGCCCGGGCCCAGGATGGCGGTCTGCGCCAGCTCGGCCGACGGCGACACAAAGTGGTTGGCGATTGCAAACTCCAACTCGTCCGCCGAGATGGTCCCGGCGGCAATGTGCGACAGCACCGCTCGCTTGCGCACCCGTGGATCCGCTGTCAAAAACGCCCGCGTTGTCGCCGGCAGCGCCTCGACGTCGGTGACCAGTTGCGAGAACATTGCAATGGGCGAATGGTTGTGAAAACCGTGCACCGAACAGTTGACTAAACGGTTGGGCCACTCGGCAAAACGTGCATATATGCGCGCCGGTTCGTTAATTGCAAAAGCAGCGCGCGGTTTAAAATTTAATTTTTACGTTTTATTTTTTAAACACGAAAGGAATGGCAAAGTCTAAACGAAGCGAAAAAAAATGCTCCTCCTGCCTCGCTGTCTCGCGCGGCGAAAAGCTGTCGGTCAAGCAGGGCGGGGGGCTTAGCGCCAAAGGCCGTGCAAAGTACAACCGCGCCACCGGTTCCCACCTGAAAGCTCCCGCGCCGCACCCCCACTCTGCCAAGGACGCTGCACGGCGCCGCAGCTTCTGCGCACGGTCGCGGGGTTGGCACGGGCCACGGGGCCTTGCTGCGCGGCGCAGGTGGCGGTGCTGATCCTAGAACGACGCTGAAAACCCGCCTTGCGCAAGCGCGTCGTTCATTCGGTTGCGCAGCAGCGCTTCGGTATTGACCGCAGCGCGCAGCACCTCTACCCGTTTTCGACCAGTCGACGGCCGCACGGCCCGCTTTAAGCCTGCGTCCGTGGTAAACCCTGGCCGCGGCTTTTTAAACTTCTTCCATGCGTTCCGTGCTTTGGGGTATGCACGGATCGCGTGCCGGAACTCGTCGCAGGTGGTTCGTGCCACCTTGTGGGCTGCGCCCGCCGCCGCCGCGATGGCAGCGTCCGTCCCCTGCAGCCCAGCATCTTTGAGGGCGACCGCGCCGCGGTCCGGATCTGGCAACTGGTCCATCGTGCCAACCGTGGGCAGGTGCGCCAGCGTCGGCATCGATGTCATTGTATCGCACACCAAGCACCCGGTTGGCGTGCGAAGCGAGCTGTTCGCGTAAAGATCGCCAATGCAGTCGGCGCACATCTTGCTGGCGGTGCAGATCGACGTATGCGTGGGGTGCGTGAACGTCACCAGCGTGGCTGCGGGCACTTGAGCAAGGCACAGCATGCAGCTGCTACTGCTGAGGTCGTCGGCGACCGGGGGTGGTGGCATGGCAACGCTTCAAGGCTATCGTTAAAAGTGTTAAAAAAATTCTAAATCCTTCAATGTAAACCAAAAAAATCAGTTGTAAATTGTCCATTGGACCTTTTTTAAAAAAAAAAGAAAAAAAACCAAAAATCAGTCTACGGGCATCTGGCTTGCAGGCGGGCTTGCAGGCGGGCTTGCAGGCGGGCTAGGTTTCTTGCGAGGCGGCGTCGCCATACCCGGATCCCATCCATCGTCATCTTCGGTGTCATAAGACAGATCCTGCATTGGTAAGTTTTGGGTGCGGTCTGTGGCAAGGCCGACTCCTTCCGTCCGATTGATCGAACCCGGTTCGGACGGTGACGGTGACGATGGCTGGGGTTCGGTGGCTTTAGGGAATGTGTCGCTTATCAAATACTGGTAAATGTTCGATGTTAATTGACCGCCCCTATTGATGCGTTGTAGCTCCCTTGAGCAGCAAATCGATGGGTTGTTCAGCGCCTTTGTCAGTTTCGCGTTGTTCGCGAATTTATCGCGCAAGTACTTAAGCTGATGTGGTTTTATGTGGGGTTTGTTGAAATTGATGTATTCTGCAGCCCTTTCAACTTCGTTTCTCGACCATTGCGGCATGCTTGGTTCCAACCCTTTCTGCATGTTGACATGCACGTGCATATACGCGCAGCACAGCACCGCCGGGCGCCAATGTTGGCAAAATCAAACTCAAACTCGGACTCAAACTCAAGTGTCCATTGGACCCTTTTTGTTTTTTTTCGTGTGGTTTTTTTTTAAAAAAAAGAAAACCGGTTCATTCAGGGTGGTTCATTCTGCTCGTCCAACAAGTTACCGCAATGTCGAATTCGGCGGCCGAAGAGCTGATGCGTACAGGAGCCGTTGCAATCCAAGTTCTTACACCGGCCGAGCGCGTGCACCACGCCGCCGCCATTGCAGCCGCGGTAACGAACGCGCCCGAGTTAGCCATCCCCGGCAAGCTTGCTTTGTCAAAATTGTGCCTCGGCGCGTTTGGCGCGCCAGGCTTTCCGTCGACGCTTCACAACCGAGCGGTCCGGGAACTGCGGGCGGCTGTCTACGACAGAGTAATTGCGGCGTTGTTTGGCCCCCTCTGCAAGCTGGCACAAGCGGCGAACGGCATTGAGTACCGCGTGGAGCAACTCATCGATCGGCTCTGCGTCCGGATCACATTGCAGCCTAGGGAATCGTGGCACTACGACGAATCGCCATTGAAATTAAAATCAGAAGACGACGAAATCTTTGGCGGGTGGCTTAACCTGGGCGATACGCAAAGCACGTTTTCGCACGCGCCCGGGACGCACCGTGACGTACGCGAGGGCCCCGGGGGCTTTGTACCGGTGGCAGACAAGGCAAAGTACGATGCGCAGCGCGTTGGCTTGGTGGTTGAGCCAGGCTCCATCGTAGTGTTTTATCAAACCATTGTGCACGAGGTCAACCGCGGCAGCGCCACGCAGAGCGCCGTTGATTTCCGGCTCTTCATTGGGTGGCGGCTGACGACCAGCTCGACCCCGCTGTCGCCGGACCTTTGGGAACAGCTGGAGGCGCAGGGCTGCATCACGTTGCCGTCGGGCCAAGCGGTTCCGATGCATGCGGCGTTGCACTGGACCAACTGGCGCCCCAAGTTAACTGCGTTTAGCAACTTCTTTCGGCTCGAGTGCAAAACGATCCGGACCGTGAGGTCGGGCGCCCACAAGGGCGAACACCATTGCGTCGTTTTCCGGTTTATGCCGTCGCTCAAGAAGATGGGGCTTCCAATGTACCCGTCGTACACCGCCGCGGAGAAGGCGATGCACGCCCCGGCTAAAATCAAGCACGACTAGAAAAAATAAAATAAAATAAAATAAAATAAAAATAATTTTTTTAAAACGCGCAATCAGTCAACGAGGCGGGACGGCCGTATAAGCCAGGCTACTTGCTCGTGCTTACACAAGCTGCAAATTCTGCGATGCCGCGACGCACCATTCTGGATGGCGTACGGCGTGATTTTTACGTGCATGCCTTTGATCCCACAGACGACTTTTTGTACAATGACGACTTTTCGTACGACGCCGCGAACGACGACGCGAACGGGGTGGCCACGGCGATGGAAGAGTTGAGCATTTTGGCCGTTGGCGACACGGCCGCGGCCCTGTCATTGCCCCCCGACCCTCACGCCTTTCCGCTCGAGCAGGACGCCACGGCGGGCAAAGCGCACAAGAAACGAGAGGAGCGCCACAAAAAAAAAAGGAACAAAAATGAAGGCCGTGCCGTATACTGGGCGCCAATACTTGAGATGGCAAGTACCGTGGAATCCGCCAAGAACATCCTGGAGAACCAGGGCTGGACGGGGAAAGCGTACGTTTGCATTTTTGTTGGCGGGTCAACGATCCACATTGGCGTCGTTTCAAACGAGGGGGCCATCATCGAGCACGTGCACGTGAGCGCCAAAAAACCCGGCGTTGTGATCAAAACTACTCTTGAGGATATGGTCAAGATGTACAGGGAGCAGACCACCATGGAAGACGGCCCCGAGGTTCGCGTCCTGCTCGCCGGGTCGCCAACGTACGTCCATTCTAGGAGTCTCGCCCCCGGGGACAAACCGTTTAAGTTCTTTGAGGCTGAAAGCTTGCCGGTTGATTGCATCAAGTACCCTTCCGAGATGTTGGACATTGCAGAGCATGCCAAACGTTTGATGACGGCGGGCGGCCTGAGTCGAGGAGAAGGGAAACCAAACCCGGGTCAAAAGATCTTGGAACACATTTACAACGCAATGACGGACGACTGGATAATTGTCTGCGGCAACCGAGCTTTAAAAGACAAGAAAGGCAGAAAGACGAGGCGTAAGAAGCCGTACATGCCGTACTATTGCACTGATGACCCGTTCTGCCACAATCACCTGCCGCCCGAGTACGACGGCGTTGGTCCTGAAGCTCTGCCCTGGTTTGAAATTGTATCGTCTGGCGATGTAAATGTGCTGGCTGGCGGACCTCCACGAAGCGGTGAAAAGGAAATCAAAAAATATAAGGGGTTGGTGGCCCGGATTCGCGGTACTGACGATACAAGCCGTCCTAACGGTACGGTACTGCTGGTCACGTCCGGTTTCAACGAGACAAAACGTAAGGCCGAAGTTGAAACCGTCAACGGCATTGTAGCTGACTGGGAACGCGTGTTAGCAGCATGTGACGGCGACGAGGAATGTGCGCAGGCCGGCGTATAAGTTGGCTGTCCACTGGGGCAACCGAACCGATGGACCGGATCGTGGCGTTCAACGCCATGTACGCGGCCGTCGATTTTGATGCGCTGTCGTTGGTGGGCTGGGTCTTTGTAGTCTTTGTTGGCCACCCCAGCATTCTTCGGTGGCTGCACGCCGGGCTCACCGTTGCTTGCATCGGGCTTTGCGCGGCCCCGTCCACCGCCCCCGAGCTCACGTCGACGCTCCCAATCGCAATTGCGCTCGCGACCAAGTGGGCGTACCCCCCGTCGCTGCCGCCGCCGCCGCCCACGAAACAGAAACCATAAAGCATGAACCGAATTGTATTCAATAAAACATTCATTAAATAAAAGAGCGCGACCGTCTAGAAGTTGCATATATGCACGCCGGCCGCAGTAAAAAAAAAAAAATGAACAAGAAGCGAAAGCGGACGGAGGCGGCCATCCCGTGGGAGGCCCCAAAGTCGCCCGAGTCGGCGGCGTACGGCGCGATCGCGCAGCTGTGCCTGCGGTTCGAGGCGTGCCCCATGATGCAAATGGCGTTTGACGCGCTCTGCGGCGAGCTGCTGCGCGCCCCGATGGAGTGGGTTACCGCCGCCGGCGCCGGCGTGCCCGACCGCCCGGTGCCGGCCTCGCTCGACCTCGCGGTGGTCGCGGCGGTCCGGGGGCTGCTGGTCTCGGGCGTGTTCTTTTGGCGCCGCGACCCCGGGGCCGGGGTTCCGCACGTGGCGCACCCCACCCAGATGTGGTACGGCAAACGGGGGTGGACCCCGGCGGTGCTCTGCGAGCCGTTTCCGGCGACGTTCCAGTTTGACCAAGTCAACAGCCCCGCGGCCCGTGCCTTCAAGCCGTCGTTGATGCTGGCCGAGCACGAGCGGCTGCTGCTGAACCGCGACCGGCTCAACTCGAAGCCCGCGGTGTACGTGACGGTCGATTCGCGGATCCAGAACAACAACGGCCAGGGCCGCCCGTGGTTCCGGCAGGTCGGGCGCGACTTTGTCGACTCGATCTCGGAGGAGATGAGCGACCAGAACCGGTCGCTCGACAACCTGGTGCGCGACCGCGCCGACGTCATTGGGTCGCTGGGCGACGCCACGCTTGACCAGCGCATGCGGCAGAACCGCGCGGCCGACGACGCCGACGCCGACGCCGACGCCGCGCTCGACGGCGAGCACAAGTACCACCGCGAGCACGTGGTGCGGGACGGCTACGAGGCCAAGCCGGCCGCCGCGCTCCAGAGCCTGGCCGACGGGCAGAAGCAGATCAGCTCGCTCGAGAACCGGGTGCTCTACGCGATGAACGTCCCGCCGGTCGCGCTGGGCCGGAACGTCAACAGCGAGCGCATGGCGTCGGCGCCGCAGCTGGTGATGCACTCGCTCCGGGGCTACCAGACGCTCGTGGCCCGGGTCCGCCGCCTGGTCACCGAGATGCTGACCGCGACCACCGAGGACCCCAAGACGGGGGAGCACGTCCGGTTCACGATCCACGTCGACAACTACGACCTCGACCGGCTCGAGTCGATCCTGACCCCCAAGGCCGCCGCCGACGCGTACTCGGCCACGTTTGGGATCCCGCGGGCCTGGATCTCGGCCGAGGCCGTCAAGCTGCGGCAGGGCGCGATGCACGGCGCCCAGAAGACGCCGGCGGCGCAGGCGCAGGGCGAAGCCCAGATGAAGAAGAGCCGCGGGCCGCCCCCCAAATCGAACGACACGGCGTAACATTTTTTTTTGTTCCCCCGGCCACACCCTATAAGCCACGGCCGGGGCTCCAGAACATTCGCACCGTTAAACCCAAACAAATAATAAAAAAAACCAAAAGGGTAAAAATGGTGCGCGCGGTTCGGATGCACGCGATGCTGGCGATGCTGGCGACGATGGCGGGGCGGGCGGCGGGGGCTAATACCCCCCCTACTACTGGCTGCCATAACATTTCGGGCTTGGGCAACGTTAATGCTGAGCTTAGCCGGGTGGGTTACACCAGTGTAGCACCAACCGCAGATGACACGAACGAGTGCGACGCCACCGCCAACAGGTGTACAATAACCTGCAAAGATGGATTTGAGCTTTACAACGGTGATAGTGATAACAATCTCGGAACTGACACCAACAACATCATGAACACCATTGGTTGCGTGAAGTATGGGGCATACAACTTTGTGTGGCACCCGGAGCACACCCTTGTGTACTGCGTAACAACCTGCGGCAACCAATATGCTACCTCAGACTCGGAGTCGTCCCGCCTGACCGGTGCTTCGGTCACCGATCCAGGGACGTGCGAGCCGTGCGTGAGCGGCACGTGGGCTGCCGCCGACGCTGATAATTGCGTGCCGCACACGGAGTCGTGCGCCGTTGGGTTCACCAACACCGCCGCACCCACCGCGACGTCCGACCTGGAGTGCATCGAATATCAGTGCACGGCCGGATCCGACGAAATTTATAAACGCTGGGGGTGCAATGTTTCGAACCCAACTGCAACAACGTTCAATGAACTGGGCACCGTTGGCAATCTACCCGGGCACATTTGTACCATTGAACCGTGTGCGTCCGAAAACTCCGATTTTGAAGTGTACACTAAGTGCGCCGTAAACTACCACGTTGAAAACGGAACGTGCGTGGCGTGCGAGTCCGGCACGCACAATGATGCTGAGAATACATTGGGTGGCATTGGTGTTACCGATTATGCCGACACGATATGCTTCCCACACAAGTGCCGCGATAACAAAACGATTGCGGAATGGAACGACCTCGGGTGCAGCGGCGGTGTTCTAGGTGGAAACTCGCTGGTTGATTGGGACTCGATCGGAGTGCAAGAGGTGTACATGCTAACCCCATATGGACCAGCAGACGGTTACGCAACGTGCACCATTACGTGTCCGCAAAACGATGGAGAGTTTGCAGTGACCGCCACGTGCGCCGCAGACTACCACGTCCAAGCCGGAAAGTGCGTAGTGTGCGCGGGTGGCGCAACTCGAGATGAAGGTGACAGCACCGCCAATGGCGACACCCATTGCAGTTGTGGCGCCGGCACGTGGGCTGCCACCAACACTGCCGTTTGCACCCCCTGCAATACAATCGCTTGCACCATCGAGGAGTACATGGAAACAGCCTGCACCGCGACGTCCGACCGGGTGTGCACGGCGAGTACTGAGTGCCCTGATGGCCAGTCCGAAACTACCGCGCCCACCGCGACGACCGACCGGGCGTGCGCCGAAAACGAGTGCGCGGCACGAACCGACGATGACTACATGAGCTTTGGGTGCATTGTTGGAGATTCAGATGCAACAACGATCAGCGGGTTGGGCAACTTTAGCAGTGCAACCGGGTACGTTTGTTCCATTCAGCCGTGTGTAACATCCGGTAGCGTGTTTTCGTTGAATTCTTCCTGTGCCGAAAACTACCGCGTCCAAGCCGGAACGTGCGTGGCGTGCGAGGACGGCACGCACAACGCTGCGGGCGGCGCCTTTTATAATGGCGCCGACACGACGTGCGACGACAACGTGTGCACCCAAAAACCGAATGCGGAATGGACTGGCCTTGGGTGCAAGGATGTTTCGAATGCAACCTTAGCTGGCGACGCGGCGGCATCCGTGACCGTGACCAGCCTAGGTGACTATGAACCAGCAGAAGGTTACGGAACGTGCGCCATTACGTGCCCGGACAACAATGGAGAGTTTGAAGTGACCGCCAAGTGCAACGCCGAAACCCACTACGAATCTGTAGCGCCCACCTCGACGTCCGACCGGGGGTGCACGGCGGTTTCTTCGAATTGCATTGCTGGCCATTACGAATCTGCCGCGCCCACCCCGACGTCCGACCGGGAGTGCGAGGAGTGCACAACGTTCAACTTTGCGTGCGCCGAGTGCTCCGCTATAAATGTGTGCACGAAGTGCTCCGGGAAAACCCATCTGGCACCACCCAGCCCCAATGGCAACGTTGGGTGCGACCCTAACCCCGCGTGCCATACCCAAATAAATCAAGACAACTGCACCGCACACAAAAGCAGCGGTCTCGATCATTCTCTTGAGCCCGATACCCGATGCGCCGACGCGACGTGCACTGTCGAAGAATGTTGCACCCCCAACGTTGGATGCGGCATGAACGATTCTCTTAGTTGCGGCGACGGCAACGATTCCTGGAGTAAGCATGCAATAGGAAATGCCGAGGGATTCGCCCAGTGCAGCGGCCTTGACCCCGCAAGCTGCAAACCGGCAGATTGCTGCATCACTCCTGCGTCCGGGGGGTTTGCTGCAGATATCATACAGAAGACCGACAATTATTCAATTACGGTGGGTACAATTAGCGATCTGGAGCCCGAACCGGGCGGAACGGTACGGTACGTCAACGGTGCCGCCATTGTTGCTGTAGACATTGTGTTTGTTGCACCTTCGCCACCTACTGACAGTTTCCGTGCTCGTCGAGATGCCGCCGACGCCGAATTTGCCGTCACCGTCGGCGCAGCGATCAATGCTGCAGTGGGCGCCAGGGTCGAAGTTCACCCAAAGGCCCAACCGTCCCGAAAGTCTAAAAAGACCAAAAAGGTCAAAAAGGCGAACAGCACGGTGAACTACTTGGTAATTATTGGCGGCGTTTTAGCCGTCGTCGCCGTCATCGTCGTCGTCGCCGCCGTCATCTGTAAATCGCACAAGGACGATTACATCAGATTTTATGACGCAAACTCGAATACCATGGTACCCGGTGTGGTACCATAGAGATTAAGATTTAAAATAAAAGCAACCGCACGATTCTGCTGCGTCGACAACACAAACTCAACGCATTTTCGTCCACCTAGTTTAATTTTAATTTTAATTTTAATGTTTACGGTTTTTTTGGGCCAATATTTGGCCAATATTTGGCCAATATTTGGCTGTCACGTTCTTCAAACTGACAACGCATGTTTGGACATTCTGAAACTGCAATGCGGCATCGATTAACTGCTAATGGAATGCGTCGCCCAAAACCACGCTGTCCACCCCACCGTGTAATCGTCGTCGTCCCGTCCGCTGGCGCTGCCGCTGCCGCTGGCGCGACGATCTTGTACAATTTCATGCAAGATTTTGGTCATTGAAGCCAGGTCGACCATGTACGGGCCGTCCGGCGCACCGTTGCCGTCAAACTCCGAGCCCGAGCCCGAGCCCGAGCCCGAGCCCCCGACCGACTGAAGGGTGCGCCCCCGCGCTGCAGGGTGCCGCAGCAGTTCAAGCAGCGGCGTTTTTGCGGTTGACGTCGTTGTCGTTGTCGCCAACTGCGACGTGCCGGCGTCTGCGGGGTACGCAAACGTCCACATCCCAATCAGCATGCACACAACCACGAATATGGCCAGGAACCGCAGCGAACGGTACACTGGCAGGGCGGGCGCGGGCTTTGGCGGCGCTGCGGTCACCCCTGCCGCGGCTTCGGCGTACGTCGGCGGCACCACAATGCGCGGCACGGCCACAATGTCAAGGCCGGCGCCGGGCACCTTGGGGGATGCCGGCTCAAACTTGAACGCCGCGTCGAGCGTCGCCGCAGCCTCTGACCGTGCCAACGCAATTATGCCGGAATCGGCGTGGTCGATCACGACGAGGCCAAAGCTGACGGCCGCGTCGCACACCGCCGTGGCCGCCGCGGGCGCCGCGGTTGAACTTGCCGGCACGCGGAGAAAGACGACGGGCTCGACCTCGTTAAGCCCAACTTCCCGGAGCGCATCCGCCAGCATGGACGCAACGGCCGCAAGCACGACCGGTTTGGCGGCGGCGGCCGGCGTGGCATCAAACGCCGCGACCGACACGGCGCCCGCCGTGCAGCCAACCTGAACCGTCGACAGCCCCACGGCCGCCAGCGGAAGCGCGTGCAGCTCGCCGCCGGCAGCGTCGGCCACCGAAACATCGCCGTTCCCCGATGCAGACACGACCCGTTCCAGAACGGCGTCGCGACCCCACGCGTTGAATGCCCGCCCCGTGATGCTCACGCCGGCTGCTTCCAGCGGTTCGTACACAATCTCTGCCACATCCTCGTTCGGCAGGCCCGCCACTTGCAGCGTGGCCCGTGCTGCATTGATTGGATTCATCATGGTTTTGGGTTGTTCGTTGGGTGGTTTTTTTAGTTGGATGAGCCGGCGTGCGCGGGGTGGCATATATCATCCATTAAAATTGTCCAATGGACAGCGGGCACGTTGTCGGGCCAACTAAACCAAACCAAACCAACCCAAAACGAATCACGAGCAAGCACAACGCAGACACCTCAACTGTGGCAACCGGGTACATGGTTGACGACATGGCCAGCGCGTACATGGCGTTTAACGCTTCATGGCGAATGCACCGCCGTGGTAGGGCAGTAGACTGGTGCGTGTGTCGGCACGGCCATCGGTGTGCCTACAACAACGGGACTGCAACGATTGTGCCGTACCACCCCGGAATGGGGGATGCTGCGTCGTTTGCACTTCTTCATTTTGCACGGCCAGCGCGAAAAAATGCAAACGAGCCGAACCGTGTCGTCATGGGCCCACCGCTGCCGCAAAATCATCCCATGCTAGGTTCGGTAGATCCGGATCTGCGGCGCCGGATCGAAAAATCACACCGGTACTGTCCCAAGATGCACCCGGCGTTTGCGTTTGCCCCAATTAAAAAAAGTGGCAACCACCGCAAACGTAGGCACAGCCGTCTAAGCCCGGTTGCATCAAACCTGCTGCGCGTGACGTGCGTTGTTGGCGATTGCGATGGCGACGCAGAGCAATGATAACGCAAAGGTTGCGTCCCACCGCTCCAGCGACAGGGCGACGTAGGCAGTGACAAGGACGGCGATGGCGATGTGGGGTGCGCCGTCGAAGGCAAACACGGTGGTCTGGATGGCCACAAATGCGCCCAACGATGCCGCCCGCCACAAATCGGCGTTGGAAAAAAGCGCGGAACACGCAACAAGTGTGCAGCCGACAACAATCGCGGTCAAGATGGCCGCATCAGCGCGTAGTACTGCATGCTCGCGAGGAGCAGCAGGACGTCCAACAAAAGGCGACCGTGTTGGTAGTGACGAAAAAGACTTTCTGGACATTCACCTGCTGGGTCCATTGCTTGCACCCCCCCCCCGCGATTTAAATTTAAAAATAATAATAAAAAGCTGAACCCCAAAGACGTATATTTTTTTTTTTAAAAAAAAAAGTTGCAAGTGAGTGTAATCTGGCGAGCACGAGAGGTGCATATAGACGAACACCGCCTACTCAGAATCGCCGCGCCTGCGCCGCGCCGCGACCAGCTGCACCCCAATTGACGCGGACGCGAATGCAGCAGCTACTCCGACGCCAATGTTTGCGTCTCGGCACGACACGTGGTCATAACCGTCTGGAGGCAGCCCGCAGTCGGCGTTCTCGATCAGCAGCCCAACCGCCGCTGCCAGTGCGGTGATTGCCGCCACCGCGCTGGCAGGGGCAATTGCGACGCACCCCTTGCGGCAAACGCACGTCAGGCAGGGGCAGCAGCAGGAGCACACGCACAGCAGGAACATCAACGCGAGTGCAAGACCCCCGTACACGGGATGAAACACGGCCAGCATCGATGCAACGACAACGGCACCAACGACGCACAGCACTGCTGCCACTGTATCGATGTCAACGTCAATGTCAATCGGCAGCATGTTGGTCGGTTGGATATTTTGGGTGCTCGAGCCGGACCGAGTTATAGTGCCGGGCCCAGCACCCCAAGCAATCGAGCGCAGTCGCCGGGTCGGGCCCCAATGTGCGCGAGCGCTGCGCACAGCTCGTCGCAGGATGCGTCGCACAGCAGCAAGCACCGCTCCAGCACGGCCCGGACCCAATCGTCGTGCTCGCCCACAATGTCGGGCGTTGCAAACGGGCACTGCGTGTTGAGGGCGGCGTTGGCCCGGTCAACGCACGGCGCGCAGTACTCGGCCTCGGTGCACGTGCACGGCCCGGCGTGCCACTTGACGGCCCGAAGCTCGACCGGAAAGTGTGCCGCCTGCACGACGGTGACCGCCTCGGCCGGGGTGAGCACCGGCCTTGCTGGATCGAGCAAGTACTCGGTGAAGGACCGCACAACCCCGCCCACATCCTCGCCGCGCACCTCGTCGGGGATGTGCCCGAGCACGCAGGCGTGGGCCGTCTGCAGCTCGGCAAACCGAGGGTCATCGCCGGCGCACACGCTGCGGAGGCTCTCCGAGTACGTGTGCACGTCGTAGCGGTACGCGGTGGCGAGGCCGGCGTACTCGGCGTGCGGCCGCCAGCCGTAGTCCGCCAGCGACTCCGAGTCTTCGTCGAAGATTGCCGTGCCGCCGGGCCGCAGCATGTGGGCGGGCGCCCACAACGTCTCGTAGTCGACAAAGCACAGGTGGTACGTGTCGCCGGACGGCAACGCCACGTTGACGCCGTTTGGCCGCCGCCCGGGCACCGCGACCACGTTGTTAATTTTGGCGTCGAGGTGGTAAAATCCGTGGCGGTGCAGCAGCCCGATGAGCCGGTACCCCGCCGCCGCGGCCAAGCAGATTTCGAGCTTTGAGGCCTGCTCGAACAAAAACGTGTGCAGCGGCGTGCCCCGGGTGCTGTACACCCGGTCGTCGCAGCACGCGATTGTTGCCGGTGCAAACGGCCGGTTCTGCACCAACGCAATGTTGCCGCTTTCTTGGTCGGCCGTGGCGGCGCGCTGGAGCTTGACGTGGAAGTCGGCGTTGTCACTCTGCGGGACGTCGTACCCACTGAACATTGTTGTCTGGTGTGACCAAGGCCAGGCCCCACTCATCCGGGATGACCTCCTTATACTTTTGAAGCTGGGTTTCGTACGACCCGCTGGAGGTCCGCTTGACCTCGAGTGCGGCGACCTGGGCGCCGATCCGCACCACGCAGTCGAGGCGCACAAATCCAACGGTGACGGGGACGTCTGTCCACGACGGCGTAAACGGAACGGTGATGGGGACTTCGCGCTCCACGACAGCGCCGCGGCCCTGCAGTTCGATGATGATACCGGCCTGGAACACGGCTTCGGAGTGGTGGCGAAGTTGGTTGGCGGCGTGGGTGACTGCGGCTTCGATAACGGGTTCCATCGAGGTTGCTGCGGCACTCTGGCAAGTAAGTGAGCAACGGTACTTAACGCACCAACCCCTAGACGACGGCCCAGTCGGCCATTTTCTGCGTGCGACGCGCCGCGCAAGAGGTCGCCGGCAATGCGGCTGTATATATGTGCGTCGGCCGAATTGTTTGCAGCTAACTCATGCGACAACTGCTTGCACTACGCTTGCTCCTTGCAGCAACAACTGCACTTGTGCAACCAAGTGCAAGCCAAACGACTGCGGCGCTGTCCGTGTACCGTCCGTTTTTCGCGGGGGACGCTGACAGGTTGGTCGCGTCGTTTGACCGTTGGAACACGTTTCTGCCGTGCACGCTCGCAAACGGCACGCCCACGCATTCTGGATTCCCTGTGCCGTTGACGCTCTTCTATTCCAGGGCCGCCGACGCGAACCCCCGCGCGAGCGTTGCCGCCGTTACCACGTCGACCGGCGCGTGGCGAAACTGCTTCAGCACCATTTCGGTCGTTGGGGCTAACTTGACCGCGGCGATGGATCAGTACCACTTTGTGCATACCGACCCCACTTGGAATTTGGGACCGAACCTGCAGTTCTACCGGCTGCTCGCACTCTTAAACGTGTCGAACAGAGCAACGCCCGTGCTGTACCTTGAACCCGACAGCGTGCCGGTGAAGGTTGGCTGGCTCGAGACGTTGGCCGCCGAGGTTGTCGCCCACGCCCCGTTTGCTGTGCTCGGAAGCAAGTACGCCGGCCACAATTGGGACGCGCTTGACGCGGATGCTGTCTCGCCCGCACTGCGAAACCACATCAACGGCAACGCGCTGTACAACGTCAGCTCGCCGCTGCTGCAAGATGTGCTCGCCGAGTTTGCGGCAGACGTCAACTTCTCGCACGACCTGCAGCCAAGCTACGACGTGGCCATCAGCGCCCGTGGGGATGCAGCCACGCTGCAGGCGGCAGGCTACCAGCCGGTCGGCAGCATTGCCAACTTTGCGCAGACCCTGACATTGCCGCAGGACATTAACCGCACCGCCGTCGCGGTTGTGCATGGCGCGGTGTACCTGCACAATTGGCCGGACCCCACCTGCGATCTTGCTGCGACGACCAACGGTTGGTACCCAGGCACGTCAAAGGTCGCGACGAGTGCATCAATCACGCTGGTCGTGTCCGAGTTCGGCAACAGCACCGCATTCTGGAACTCGCTGGCAACGGCGCAAGCAAACGTGGTTGCAAATCCAGCGCTGAACTGCCTGGAGACGGCGGCCCACGGGTTACCGTTTTCGGAGATTGTGGTTGCCGCCCAAGACACGGATGCAGCGCACGCGCGCTGGAATGCATCCAACTATTCCCAGGGCGGCATTCCTGTTCGGGTGGAGGCATCGATGTACAATCCAACGATGGACATTTGCACAGTCAACGTAACCACCGAGTGGTTCATGCTTGCAACGTCTGATTTCACGGTTGAACCAGACTTTAAACTGCCGGTCGAGACGGACAGCAACGGCACGCTGCGCCCTTTGGCGCCGTACCTGCCGCACGACTCGGTGTACTGCACCCGCGAATGCAAGGCGTTGGTGGGTGCAGGGTGGGGGGCGCCGACGTTTGTTGGCCGCCACTACGCGCAGGAGTACGCCGTGCTCAGCACGAGCAAGGTTGCAGCGTACTGCTCGTCCTTGTTCCCCTTCGAAAGCCCCTCCATCGATGGGTACTTCCAATTCATGCGAACGTCGTCGCGCCGGCGCCGCATTCATCGCAGCACCCCTGAGTGCACGGATGCGTTTTGGTGCGGCAGCATGGTGCACGCGTGCGAAGCGGCGACGGTGTTTGGAAGCCACGTTCGAGACAACTGCCCCGACATCTGCACCGATTGCGGCAACGCAGATTACACCGCCTCCAACGCAACCGCTGCCCGCGAGCTTCGGCCCACGTTTACGTGGTGGGAGGACCACGAGTCTGGCCTGGCGTACGACGAGCTGTACAAGGTGTACGACCGAGAAAAGTTGTTTGTTGCCCCAACGTTCAAGGGAAAGTTTGTAGAGCGGTGCGAAAACATGGTGGACGATTTTGCCGACTGCCCTTGCATTTTTCCATTTTACTACAACGGCGCCAAGTACGTGACGTGCACCAATGCACCCAACGACATCCTGACGTCAGCGAGCGGCGGCGGTGGCGGCGGGCCGTGGTGCCCCACTGCGCTCACGTACGCCGGCGAGTACTTGCCTGGATCCGTTGACGTTCGGTACTGCAACGCATCGGACGTCCCGCCGCCGTTGGTCCGGCGCCACCGGGCACCGAAGTTTACGCCAGAAAAAAACGCCGGCAACGTTACCGCAACCCGAGTTGCCGCAACCCGCGCTATATCCCCCGCCCCTCGTACTCAGAATGGTATTATTTTCACAGTTGGCGTCCCCCTTGCGTGCGGTCTTTTTCTGTTTGTCGGCGGTATTGCTTTGGCGCGCAAGGGCGAATCCTCATCCAAGCACCACACCCCGGCATCGTTTCCGCTCACCTCCAATCCTGACCCGCCGCCCGATTTCGCTCAAACGGGTGGTCTACCGTGATGTGGCCCATCTTTAACTGCTCCAACGCAACGGCACCGCCGTCAACGGCTGCGCTCGTAGTGTCCGCCCTGGTGTACACCTCGCTGGGACCGCCGTTGCCGTGCCCCAACGCCACCGCCACCCGCGCCGAGGTTGCCGAGGCGGCCGGCATTGCAAACTGCACGGTGCAGTGCGGTTCCGATTACGCGCTTGCGCAGGCTGTCGCCAGCCTGTGGGCGCCGGAAGCCGTGCCGCCGCCGCTGATCCGCAACGTTGCGACGGGGCTCGTATTTTCCGACATTGTATTGATTCTGTTGGTCACGGCCGTCGTCGGCCTTGTGTTCTTTGCCGTGCTGGGGTCGCACTACCCTGTGCCGGATATCCCCGAACCCCCGTGAACCAACCCGCCACCACCGTGGATGAAAATGTCCATTGGACCTTTTATTTTTTTTTAAAAAAAAAAAAAAAAAAAAAACGAAAAAAAAAAAAAACTATGAACCGTCTCGTCTACGTGTTTGGCCGCAGCGGCCGCGTGCCCACCACCGTCCACGGCCACGTGTGGGTCGCC
>Ga0209504_1000779_pt1 | contig 26218 bp, 23 predicted proteins | sample COGITO_mtgs_1005_FD_184791 | JGI IMG/M metagenome (GOLD analysis project Ga0209504, IMG submission 184791) | Pelagic marine microbial communities from North Sea - COGITO_mtgs_100511 (SPAdes) (version 2) | ecosystem: Environmental > Aquatic > Marine > Epipelagic ...
TTGGAAGTGCAGCTGGATGCCGCCGTGCTGGCGCACCTGACGCAGGCGTTGTTTGCGCCCATCGGTCGCGGCTAGTCGTTCAACTTTTAAATTTATAAAAACAAGGAAATCTGCATGTCTCATTACCTGCTTGCCATCGACCAGGGCACCACCAGCAGCCGGGCGATTGTCTTCAGTGCCCAGGGCTTGCCCGTCGCGCGCGCGCAGCAGGAATTCAAGCAGTATTTCCCGCAGGATGGTTGGGTTGAACATGATGGTGAAGAACTGTGGCTAAGCACCCTCAAGGTCTGCCGTGAGGCGCTCAAACAGAGCGGCCTGAGTGCCAGCGATGTAGCCGCTATCGGTATTACCAATCAGCGTGAAACCACCCTGGTGTGGGATGCGCAAACCGGTACGCCGATCCATCCGGCGATTGTCTGGCAGGACCGGCGCACCGCCGACTATTGCGCCGAGCTGAAAGAAGCTGGGCATGAATCCGCTGTCGCCGCCAAGACCGGGCTGCTGATCGACCCGTATTTCTCCGCAACCAAGCTGCGCTGGATTCTGCAGAAGGTGCCCGGTGCCCGCGAGCGTGCCGAGCGCGGGGAGCTGCGTTTTGGCACCGTGGACTCGTTTCTGCTGTGGCGCCTGACAGGTGGCAAGTCGCACAAAACCGATGCCAGTAACGCCTCGCGCACCCTGCTGTTCAATATTCACACCCAGCAGTGGGATGAGGAGTTGCTCAAACTGTTTGATATTCCCGCCAGCCTGTTGCCGGAGGTGCTCGATTGCGCCGCTGATTTCGGTATCACCGAGGCCAATCTGCTTGGGGCGGCCATCCCGGTGTTAGGTATGGCCGGTGATCAGCAGGCCGCGCTAATCGGCCAGGCGTGCTTCGAACCGGGTATGGTCAAGAGTACCTACGGCACTGGCTGTTTTATGATCCAGAACACCGGCAGCACGCCGGTGATCTCGAAAAACCGTCTGTTGACCACGGTTGGCTATCGTCTGAATGGCCAGGTCACCTATGCGGTGGAAGGTAGTATTTTTGTTGCCGGCGCGGCGGTGCAGTGGCTGCGCGACGGTATCAAGCTGATCAGCCATGCCCGCGATACTGAAGCCATGGCCGAGCAAACCGGCGATGCGTGCGGGGTGTACTTGGTGCCGGCATTTACCGGCCTGGGTGCGCCGTACTGGGATCCGAAAGCTCGCGGTGCGATCTTTGGTTTAACCCGCGACACAGGGATCAAGGAAATCGTCACCGCCGGCCTGCAGTCGGTGTGTTACCAGACCCGCGACCTGCTCGAGGCCATGCGCCAGGACGGCGCAGCCGAGCCCAGTGCGTTACGGGTGGATGGCGGCATGGTGGAAAACAACTGGGTAATGCAATTTCTCGCCGATATTCTCGGCGTGCCGGTGGAGCGCCCGGAGGTCACCGAAACTACAGCACTGGGTGTGGCCTATCTGGCCGGCCTGCAAGTCGGGCTATACAAAGATATGGCGAGCATCGCCCAGCATTGGCATCGCCAGCAGCGGTTCGATCCGCGCATGGCCGACAGTCACCGCAGCAAGCTGTATGACGGTTGGCTGGATGCGGTGAACAGGGTGCGCAGCGAAGGTTGATTCTGTTGTGTAGGAGCCCGCTTGCCGGCGATCACGCAAGGCAGCTGGCTCCTACAAGGTGGATCAGGAACCTGCCAGCATCACCCCTTCGTATTGATTAGTCAGTTCATGCATCTGCCACAGCAGGGTTTCGGTGGTGGTGGAGATGATTGTCGGTACATAGCGCGAGTCGTTCGCGAGGTTGAAGCCGGCGCGGGTAAAGCGCCATTGTGCTTCGGCCTGGCTCAGGCCTTTGCTTATTTGTGCGGTGTTCTGGCTGGCCTGCTGCAACGCGTGCAGCGCGACATCAAACTCACTGACAGCTTGCTCGAAGCTCTGTTGCAGGTTGCTAATCGGCAAGTGCCAGCTCATGGCCAGATACAGCGCGGCAATGCGTTGGCTGAGCATCCGTTGACGCCCGCTACGGTTTATCAGGGCGGCGCTCTGGGCGCCGCTGTGGCGTTCCAATAGCAGCACCAGGTGTTCACTCTGCGCGAGCAGTTGATCGCTCAACTGCAGAACCAATAACGCTTGTTGTTTGTCCGGACGTGACAGGGCCAGCTCACGGTAACGCTGCCAGGTTTGTCCGGCGTCATCCAACGCCGCACGAATGTCCGCGGTGGGTGCGTATTCGCTGAGGGCGAGGTAGTTGCTCTCGAATATGGCGATGCTTTGGTCGAGTTGCTGTTCGGCTTGCTCGGGGCGAACCTCGGCGCCGATCATCAAGTAGGTTTTGGCAATACGTTGGCTAAGCATGCGCTGCATGCCCGAGAGATTCATTGATTCGGCGGCGCTGATAACTGCCCAGCTGCTGGGGCTGAACAGGCTTAGGCTAAGCAGTAGGCCAAAGAATATGGGTTTGAGCATGATGAGTCTCCTGAAAACCCGCGGCGGAGTCGCCGCGGGCATAGCGCAAAGGCCCCCTGCAGAGGCCAGGATCGTCAGTAGCTGTATTGCAACTGCACCCACAACTTATCGGTGTCCACGGCAAAGTCGTCGGCGTCGTAGCTGGCGTACTTGACCAGGCCGACCAAGCCCTTCACACCAGGGATCGGATGGGCATAGGAAAGGTCGATTTCTTCGCCGTACTGGCTGCTGCCTTTTTCGGCACGGAAGTCGTGGTACCAGGCCGCCAGGGTGCCGCCCAGCAGTGGCGCGCTGGCGCCGACGTAGGCGTCTTTGATGCCGTTGGCTGGGGTCAGCAGAAAGATGTCGGCCCAGCCCTGGAACGCATGCTTGGTCGCCAGCGGCGTTTGGAAGGCGCGGTTGCCTGGGCCCTCGTCGCCCCCCAGTACTTCGTAGCCGCCCTTGAGTGTCACGCCTTTGATGACGTAGCCGAGTTCGGCCAGGTAATAGTCGCTGTCCAGGTCCAAGGGGTTGTCGGCGTACTCGGTTTGTTGAGCGTATTCCAGCACGTAGCTCACGCCGGCGACGGCACCATTGAGGCGCACGCCTGTGGTCTTGCTCGACTGGTTGCCGGCGGCCAAGTTGTCCAGGCCTAGACGGTACTGGTAGGCGGTGGCTGTCAGCTCGGGCATAAGCACGTATTGAGCGTTGAGCAGGTGACTGTGGCCTTCGATATTGGCTGGGTTGCTCGCCGTGTCGTATTTACCATTGCCGGGGCCGAAGATGCTGTTGATGTTGTCGATATAGGTGTAGCTCAGGGTCAGTCCGCTGAGTGGCTTGAGCTGGAGCAGGGCGCCGTCGTAGGTCTGCTCGTTTTGCCGCCAGGCCACGCCACCGACGAAGCGCTGATTGTCGAGGTTGATGCGTTGGCGACCCAGCACGGCGCTGCCGTACTGATGGTCATAGCGCAGCAGGGCCTGGTTGATCTCGCTGCCATCCGGGTCGGCAACCACGGAATACTCGCTCTGGCCGTTGCGGGTTTCGTTGTAGCTGGCGTCGCCAATGCGGCTGACATTGTCGGCCTCGATCAGCGCAGAGAGGCCGTACCACTTGCCGCTCTGCACGCCCACGCGGGTGCGCAGGGTTTGCGCGTTGGCATGTTTGAGTGCGTTGTCCTGATCGACATGCTCATAGCGGTAGCGCGCATCAAGGATCGGCTTGGCCTCAGTGAAGAGGTTGCTGAAGGCTTCTTCAGCATGGGCGGCGTGACTGAGGGTGGTGCCGGCAATGGCCAGCGACAGCAGGGACAGTTTTATCGTGCGCATAGCGGTCTTCCTGTGAGCCAAAAAACGCAAAAAAAAACGCCACAGCGCCCATGTCTCAAAGGAGTGGATGCTATGACGTCGTTGTCGGTTGAGTGGCAGACACGCCGTTGTGCTGACCGGGGAGGGTCATAGCAGGCGGCGTGCCAGAATTTATAAGCTGCTGATTTGTTAAAGTTTTATGATTTTTTAAGAGCGTTTGGCGATTAATAACCGCACCGTTGCAGCTCGCCGCGCATTCAGACAGTGCAGCTGTACCGGTGCAATCGCCGCCCGCTGTAGTGGGCGCGCGTTGTCAGGCTGCGGCATGCTTTAGATCACTACGAATAAGGAGAGTCGTTGTATGCAGCTTGAATTTCACCAGGTCGATGCCTTTGCCGCGCGGCCGTTTACGGGTAATCCGGCGATGGTTTATCGCCTGGACAAGTGGCTGGACGAGACGCTGATGCAGCAGATCGCTGGCGAACACAACTTGGCGGAAACGGCTTTCGTGGTTAAGGAAGGTGCGGTGTGGCATATCCGCTGGTTTACCCCTGAGTCTGAAGTACCGCTCTGCGGTCACGCCACCTTGGCGTGCGCTCATGTGCTGTTTGAGTTGTATGACGAACCGGGTGACGTGATCGATTTCAGCTGTTTGTCTGGCGCGTTGCGGGTTACTCGTGCAGGCGAAAGGTTGGTGCTGGACTTCCCTGTGCGCCTGGCTGAGCCCTGCGCGCTGTTGCGCGAGGTCGAGCAGGCGCTTGGCATGCCGGTTGAGGCCGTGCTGGCCTTGCCGGGGGCGGAGGGTGTTCAGGAGTTGTTGGCAATCCTGGCGTCGGAGGCCACCGTGCGCGCCTGCCAGCCGGATCTTGCCGCGGTCGCCAAGTTGCCGGGCCTAGGCCTACTGATCAGCGCGCCGGGTGAGCGGCATGATTTTGTCTCGCGCTACTTTGCCCCGGCCATCGGCATCAATGAAGACCCGGTCACCGGCTCCACGCACTGCATCCTTACGCCTTACTGGGCGCAGCGGTTGGGCCGGTCTGAGTTAAGTGCTTTCCAGTGTTCGGCCCGCGGCGGCGAGTTGCATTGCCGGCTAGAAGACGGTCGCGTGAAGATTGCCGGCCAGGCGCTGTTGGTCGCCAGCGGCCGGCTTTTGCTGCCAACCACTTAAAAGCTGTTCACGATCTAGCGAGCTAGAGCCATGCAAGGCGAAAACAGGCAAGAAACGCAGCGCAGCGTAGTAACAGCCAACGGCTGGCCCGCAGGGTGAGCGCAGCGAGTCAAGCGGAGTTTACTGGTGTAAATGAGCACTACTCGCTTCACTCGCCCTACGGGCCGCGCTGAAGCGCGTTAGCTGCAAGCGGCTTGCCGAGCCTGTTTTTAACGCAGCAGGGCCGACACGCAGCAGATTGTGAACAGGTTTAGCTGTCGCTGCTGTAGCGGCGTACCCCTGACTCGCCCAGGTTGACCTGAGCGGCAATGCTGCCCGGCGCTGGGAATACCACCAGGTGGTCGGCGGCCACTCGAATGCCGACCTGCTGACCCGGCTGGTGGTCGGCGTGACTGGGGAAAATTGACTCCAGCTGGCTGCCGGTCGGTAACTGCAGGCGGTAGAGGGTGGCTGCGCCAAGGAAGGTCTTGCCGACGATCAGTGCCTTCTGCGTGCTCTCAGGGTCATACACGATGTCATCTGGGCGCAGCAGCACATCCACTGCACTGCCGGTCGGCCAGGTGTAGGCGCGGTTACCGCGAATCAGCCCCAGTTCGGTTTGCACCGAGTCGGGGGTGAGCAATTGGCCGCGGATAAAGTAGCCCTGCCCGATAAAGCTGGCGACAAAGGGCGTCAGCGGCTCGTGGTAGAGATTGAAGGGCGTGTCCCATTGCTCAAGCTTGCCTTCTTTGAACACACCGACGTGATCGCTGACGGCGAAAGCCTCTTCTTGATCATGGGTGACCAGAATGGCACTGGTGCCACGCGCCTTGAGAATGTCGCGCACCTCATGGCTTAAGCGTCGGCGCAACTCGCCATCCAGGTTGGAGAAGGGTTCGTCCAGCAGCAGCAACTGCGGTTCGGGAGCCAGTGCGCGTGCCAAGGCTACACGCTGTTGCTGGCCGCCGGACAGTTCGTGCGGATAGCGCTTGCCCAGGTGGCCGAGCTTGACCAGTTCAAGCAGCTCGGCGGTGGTGCGTTCACAGTTCGGCTGCTTGCGGATACCGAAACCAATGTTCTCGGCCACGCTCAGGTGCGGGAACAGCGCGTAATCCTGGAACACCATGCCGATCCGGCGTTTCTCCGGGGCCAGGGTGTAGCCGGCTTTGGAAATAACTTGTTCAGCCAGCTGAATCTCGCCCTCCAGCACCGGCTCGAAACCGGCGATGGCGCGCAGTGTGGTGGTTTTGCCGCAGCCTGAAGGGCCGAGCAGGCAGCCGATATCGCCGGCATTGAGGTGCAGATTAAGTTGCTGCACCACCTTGTGCTCGTGGTAGCCGCAGCTTAGGTCACGCAGGTTGAGCAGTGGCTGGCTCATGCGTGGTGGTACGCCGGCTCAACCAGGAATTCGAGCAGTGCCTTCTGCGCGTGCAGACGGTTCTCCGCTTGGTCCCAGGCCGCCGCGCGAGGGTCGTCGAGCAGGTCTTCGCTGATTTCTTCACCACGGTGTGCCGGCAGGCAGTGCAGAAACAATACGTCTTCGGCGGCAGCATCGAGCAGAGCGCGTGTGACTTGATAAGGCTTGAATTGGCGCATGCGCTCGGCCGCCTCTTCTTCCTGGCCCATAGACGCCCAGACGTCGGTGCTCACCAGGTGCGCACCGACGACTGCTTCGCGCGGGTCGCGCACGATCTGCACACGCTCACCGGCCAGTGCGAGGAGCTCGGCACTCGGCTCATAGCCTTCTGGGCACGCAACACGCAGTTGGAAGTCGAACTGGATGGCCGCTTCTATATAAGAGTTGCACATGTTGTTGCCGTCACCGACCCACACCACGGTTTTGCCTTTGATGCTGCCGCGCAGTTCTTGGAAGGTCTGCATGTCAGCCAGCAACTGGCAGGGGTGCAGGTCGTCGGACAGGCCGTTGATCACCGGCACACGTGAGTTGGCAGCAAACTCGGTGAGGGTGCTGTGGGCGAAGGTACGGATCATCACGGCATCAAGCATGCGTGACATGACGATGGCGGCATCACCAATCGGCTCACCGCGGCCTAATTGAGTGTCGCGCGGCGAAAGGAAGATAGCCTGGCCGCCGAGCTGGATCATGCCGGCTTCGAACGACAGGCGGGTGCGGGTCGAGGCCTTCTCGAAAATCATGCCCAGCACGCGGTTCTTCAGCGGCTCGAACAGCACGCCGCGGTTGCGCAAGTCCTTCAGCTCCATGCCGCGGCGGATCAGGCTCACCAGTTCATCTGGTGTGCAGTCCATCAGCGAGAGAAAGTGTCTTGCGCTCATCGTTAACTACCTTTTTAACAGCTAGGGCGCAGGTTCAATGGCCTTGATAAATGAAAGAAACGGCAGAACCTACGGCTGGGAGGCCGCACCATGCGACGAAACGGGGAAGGCGCGATCTTATAAGCAAACGTCGATCAGGCGCAAACTGCCTGCTGCTTTCGGGGGGCGTGGGGTTGGGTCGAGCGCCATCTATCGGTTGACCTGATGCCGCGCAATTCACGCAGCGAACCCTGCTGGCGCAGGGGGCAACCAGCCGCCATAGTCATGCCTTTACGGTGCCGCGCGCATCGAATCAAAATAAGAGGCCCGGCCATGACCAAGACCCTCCACCACCGTGCATGCCATCTCTGCGAAGCCATCTGTGGCCTGACCATTGAAACCGAAATGCAGAACGACGGTTCGACGCAGATTCGTTCAATCAAGGGCGATGCTCAGGATACCTTCAGTCGCGGGCATATCTGCCCCAAGGCCGTGGCGCTGCAGGATATCCAGAGCGACCCCGATCGCTTGCGTCAACCCATGCGGCGGGTTGGTAATGAATGGCAGGCCATCGACTGGGATGACGCCTTCGAGCTGGTAGCCGAACGCCTGAGCGCAATTCAGGCTGAGCATGGGCAGAACGCCGTGGCGGTGTATCAGGGCAACCCGAGCGTGCACAACTATGGCCTGATGACTCACAGCAATTACTTTCTCGGCCAGCTGAAAACCCGTAACCGCTATTCGGCCACCTCAGTCGACCAGCTGCCGCACCACTTGACCAGCCACTTGATGTACGGCCATGGCCTGCTGATTCCAATTCCGGACATCGATCACACCGATTTTATGCTGATCCTGGGCGGCAACCCGCTGGCCTCCAATGGCAGCATCATGACCGTGCCTGATGTAGAGAAGCGCCTGAAAGCCATTCAGAAGCGCGGTGGCAAACTGGTGGTGGTCGACCCTCGCCGCAGCGAAACGGCGGCGATTGCTGATCAGCATGTGTTCGTGCGTCCCGGGCAGGATGCTGCGCTGCTATTCGGCCTGCTCAATACCCTGTTCGAGGAAAACCTCGGCCGCAGCAGCCACCTGTTGGTAGACGGGTTGGATGACGTACGCCAGGCGATTGCCGGCTTTACCGCCGAAGCGATGAGCCTGCGGTGCGGTGTACCCGCGCCAACGATTCGTCAACTGGCGCGCGACTTTGCTGCCGCCGAGTCGGCCGTGTGCTATGGGCGCATGGGCGTCTCCACTCAGGCCTTCGGTACGCTGTGCCAATGGCTGGTGCAGCTGATCAACCTGGTCAGCGGTAACCTTGATCGGGTCGGTGGTGTGCTTTGTACTGAGCCTGCAGTGGATTTGGTGGCATCGACCTCGGGTGGGCATTTCAATCGCTGGCAGAGCCGCGTGTCCGGTTTGCCGGAGTACGGCGGCGAATTGCCGGTGTCGGCCCTGGCCGAGGAAATGCTCAGCGAGGGTGAAGGGCAAGTACGGTCGCTGGTGACGGTCGCTGGCAATCCGGTGCTGTCCACGCCCAATGGCCGGCAGCTGGAGCAGGCGCTGGATGGCCTGGAGTTTATGCTCAGCATCGACTTCTACATTAACGAAACCACCCGTTATGCCGACCTGATTCTGCCGCCGACCGGGCCGCTGGAGCATGACCACTACGACACCACCTTCAATATGTTCGCGGTGCGCAATGTCACTCGCTTCAATGAGGCGGTGCTGAGCAAGCCGACGGGCGCGCTGCATGACTGGGAAATCTTTATTGGGCTGGCCAAAGCATTTGTCGCCAAAACTGGGGCAGAGCTCAAGCCGACCATGGCGCCTGAGCAAATGATCGACATGGGGCTGCGGTTGGGTGCATATGGCGACAAGTCGTCGCACAAATTGTCCCTGGCGACGCTGCGCGAGCACCCGCATGGGCTTGATCTGGGGGCGCTTAAACCTAATTTGGCAAACCGTCTGAAAACCGCCAACAAGCAGGTCCAGGCCGCGCCTGCCGTGATCATGGCCGACTTGCAACGCTTTGCCGCACAGCCGACAGCCAAGGCCGGCGAGTTGTTGCTGATCGGCCGCCGCCACGTGCGTAGCAATAACTCCTGGATGCACAATTATCATCGCCTGGTCAAAGGCAAGCCGCGCCACCAGCTGTTGATGCATCCTGCGGATCTCAGTCAGCGCGGGCTGACGGATGGCCAGTTGGTGCGCGTACGTTCGCGGGTCGGGGTGATTGAAGTGGAAGTGGCGGCCAGTGAAGACATGATGACCGGCGTGGTCAGCCTGCCGCACGGCTGGGGGCATGCCCGCCCGGGCGTGCAGATGAGCATCGCCAGTGAGCAACCCGGGGCCAGCGCCAATGACCTGACCGATGAGCGCCAGCTCGATGCGTTGTCCGGTAATGCGGCGCTTAATGGTGTGCCGGTTGAGGTCGAGGCGGCTTAATAGCCTAGCGCACCTGACGGACGCGGCAGGGAAGGCCGAGCATTACGCTCGGCTTTTCGCTACAATGCCGCCACCGTGCCGACCCGTGAGTCGGGTAAGTTAAGTCCTGAGGTGCCCAATGGATATCATCGAAACCATCAAAGAGCAGATCGCTAACAACACCGTTCTGCTGTACATGAAAGGCTCGCCAAACGCTCCGCAGTGCGGCTTTTCCTCCAAGGCTTCACAGGTAGTGATGGCGTGTGGTGAGAAGTTCGCCTACGTCGACATCCTGCAAAACCCAGAAATCCGTGCCAACCTGCCGAAATACGCCAACTGGCCAACCTTCCCGCAGCTGTGGGTTGGCGGTGAATTGGTAGGCGGCAGTGACATCCTGGCGGAAATGTTCGACAAGGGTGAGCTGCAGACCCTGATCAAAGACGCCATGCAGAAAGCTGACGCCTAATCGGCAACTGCATAAACAACAAACCCCGCCAAGTGCGGGGTTTGTTGTTTATGGCGTGAGCGTTTCTGCCTTATTCGTCCATCTGCGACTGCAGGTAATTCTGCAGGCCAACCGCTTCGAGCAAGCTGAGCTGGGTTTCCAGCCAGTCGATGTGCTCTTCTTCCGAGCAGAGAATTTCTTCAAGCAGATCGCGGCTGGCGTAGTCGCCGATGGTTTCGCAGTAAGCGATCGCAGCTTTCAGATCGACATGGGCTTTGTGCTCAATCTTCAGGTCGCACTCAAGCATTTCCTTGGTGTTCTCACCAATCAGGATCTTGCCGAGGTCTTGCAGGTTAGGCAGGCCTTCGAGGAAGAGAATGCGCTTGATCAGCTTGTCAGCATGCTTCATCTCGTCGATGGACTCGTGATACTCATGCTCGCCGAGTTTTTTCAGGCCCCAATCTTGATACATGCGCGCATGCAGGAAGTACTGGTTGATTGCGACCAGCTCGTTACCGAGGATCTTGTTCAGATGCTGGATGACTTTCTTGTCGCCTTTCATGTTCGTGTCTGCCATGCGGGGGGATTAGTCCCAAATTCTGGGCCGATGATTTTCGACTGTCAAACCTAAGTGTTTGAATTCAAAGTTAAAATTAATGCTAATGAGAGCGCTTAAGTTCTGCATCTTGGCAGTAACCCATTGAATTACAGGCATAAAAAAACCGGACGTGAAGTCCGGTTTTTTTATGCACTCGATCAGGCTGCCACAAAATTTACCGGGTAGGCCATGGTCGCTTGGCTGCTTTGCATGTCGCTCAATGTGTCGCGCACCACTTGTTTGGCCAGGCATGCGCATTTACCGCATTGGCTGGCAACACCCAGAGTGGCACGCACATCGCGGTAGCTGCAGCAGCCTTCGTAGATGGCTTCGCGGATCTGGCCGTCAGTAACACCTTCGCAGAGACAGACATACATGATGAGGGCTCGTGGTGGGGCAATTAAGATGCAATGGATACTAATGTTAATGAGAATGCTTGTCAAAGCTGTGTGTGATTGACTGACAGGCGGTGGTTATTTGCATGCTGGTTCGGTTGTTTGTTGGTGGTGTGCCAGTTACTCAGCCGAATGTGTCGAGCTCGCTCGTAGAGCGGGGAGTCGGGGCAAAATTGTTAGCGCCGTGATGGCGTCGCCGCGAAAACCAATTAATTACGCGGCTGTTTTGCTCTCAGGGCTCTGCGCGCCAGTGCCGGCAGGAGCGGCAAGGGTAAGCGCAAGATTGCCGCTTGTCCTTGCAAAGGCGGAAAACGCTTGCCGCTTTGCCGCAGCTCTCGACTTGTTTTTTATTCAACCTGTTGAAATATAAGTAAAAATTAAAATGGCACACGCCTTGCTTATGGTCTTGCACGGAAAACAGCAACGCTAACCGGCAAAGGTTTCTGACCATGAGCATCAGTTTCGATCGGGCACTCGGCATTCACGAACAAGCACTGGGCTTTCGCACTCAGCGTGCCGAGGTGCTGGCCAACAACATCGCTAACGCCGACACGCCACATTACAAGGCGCGTGACCTGCAATTCGCGAATGTGCTGGCTGAGCAGAGCGCTAAAAGCCAGCGTGGCCCGGTTAGCCTGAACCGTACGAACAGTCAGCATATTCCTGCCGATGGTGTGATGAGCAGTGACGCTAGCCTGGCGTACCGCACGCCGATGAGCCCCTCGATTGATCAGAACACCGTTGACCTGCAGATCGAGCAGTCTAATTACGCAGAAAACTCGGTGCAGTTCCAGGCCAGTTTCACCCTGCTCAACAGCAAATTCAAAGGGCTGGTCAGCGCCCTGCGCGGCGATTAACAGGAGCCTAAGCCATGTCACTTACCAGTGTTTTTAACATCGCCGGAATGGGTATGAGCGCTCAGAGCACTCGCCTGAACACCATTTCTAGCAACATCGCCAACGCTGAGACCGTCTCATCGAGTATTGATCAGACTTACCGCGCACGGCATCCGGTGTTCGCCACCGTGTACCAGTCGGCGCAGGAAGGTGATCGCGGCTCGCTGTTCGCTGATCAGGACAATGCCGGTGTGGGCGTGCAGGTGCTAGGCGTGGTTGAAGATCAGAGCAGCCTGATGCCGCGCTATGAGCCGAACCATCCCGCGGCCGATGCCGGTGGCTACGTGTATTACCCCAATGTGAACGTGGTTGAGGAAATGGCCGACATGATTTCTGCCAGTCGGGCTTTCCAGACCAACACCGAAATGATGAACACCGCCAAGCAGATGATGCAGCGCGTATTGACCCTGGGTCAGTAAGCCACCGGATAAGGAGCGCATACCTATGAGTACTGTTGGCGATGTCAGCGGCACGACCCTGGACCAGTACCAGATTAAAAATGAGCGCAGTACCAATAAAGACCTTGGTAAGAACGAGTTCTTGAACCTGTTGGTGGCGCAGCTGAATAACCAGAACCCGCTTGAGCCTCAGAGTAACGGCGAGTTTATCGCTCAGCTGGCGCAGTTCAGCCAAGTTGAGGGGATCGAGAAGTTGAATACCAGCATGGGCTCTCTGCTGACGGGTTATCAGTCATCTCAAGCGCTGCAGGCGTCCTCGTTAGTCGGACGCAAGGTGATCATTCCGAGTGAGAAAGCGGTGGTCGATACCAGCGAGAGCTTCAAGGCCAGCCTGGTGTTGCCGGCCAGTAGCAGCAACGTCTACGTGAATATCTATGACAAGGCCGGTTCTGCAGTGAGCCGGGTCAACCTGGGTGAGCAGGCGGCCGGTAATGTCAGCTTTATCTGGAATGGTAAGGACTCCAGCGGCAATTTGTTGCCACCCGGCACTTACAAGTTTGAGGCGCAGGCCTCTTATGCCGAAGGCACCAAAGGGCTCTACACCATGTTGCCGGCCAACGTCGACAGCGTGACCTTGGGTGGCAGCGAGTTGATGTTGAATCTGGCGGGGCTCGGCAGTGTGCCGATGTCGCAAGTACAGGTTATCGGTCAGTAACTAACAGGTTTTAGTCGCCGGCTCTCCGGCAAAGGAGTCTTCCATGGGTTTCAATATCGGTCTCAGTGGCCTGCGCGCCGCGACCAGCGACCTCAACGTGACGGGTAACAACATTGCCAACGCGGGTACTGCCGGTTTCAAGCAGTCACGTGCGGAGTTTGCCGATGTGTATGCGGCGTCTGTGCTGGGCTCCGGCTCGAACCCGCAAGGTAGCGGTGTGCTGCTGGGCGATGTGTCGCAGTTGTTTAACCAGGGCAATATTAACTACACGCAGAACGCACTGGATCTGGCGATCAACGGCAATGGCTTCTTTCAGACCAGTAACAATGGTGAAGTGAGCTACACCCGGGCCGGCTACTTCGGTACTGACCGCGACGGTTTTCTGGTTAACAATTTCGGTTACAAGCTGCAGGGCTATGCAGTGGATGCCAATAACAATCTGCAAAATGGTGTGGTCAGCAATCTGCAAATCCAAACCGCCAGTCAGGCGCCGTTGCCGACCAGCAATCTGGATCAAACCTTTAATCTAAATTCGACCAATCTGGTGCCGACTACGGTGCCATTCAACCCGGCTGACCCCACGTCCTATAACTCCTCGACCTCGACCAACATCTATGACAGTCAGGGTAACTCGCATGTGTTTACCCAGTACTTCCTCAAAACTGGGCCAAACAATTGGCAGATGAATGTGTTGATCGATGGGCGCAACCCGGATGATCCGACGCTGACCACGCCATCATCGGTTCCTCTACAGTTCACCACGGCGGGTCAATTGGACGTGCCTGCGCTGATCGCATCAGCGCCCACCGGTTTTACTGTGGGTGCTGATGGCACGATTGACCTGACGACTTGGGTGCCAGCCGCGCCGGATACCTCGATTCCTCCGGTGTGGTCCGGCAATGGTGCGAATGCCAGTGCGACGGGGGTGAATATCGACCTGCGTCAGTCGACTCAGTTTGCCAGCACGTTTGCGGTCAACAGGGTGAGTCAGGATGGCTACACCACGGGGCAGTTGTCGGGTCTGGAAATTGATGACACCGGGGTGATCTTTGCCCGTTACACCAATGGCCAGTCGAATATTCAAGGGCAGGTGGTGTTGGCCAGCTTCGCTAACGTGCAGGGGCTGACCCCGGTAGGTAAGACCGCCTGGGTGCAGTCGTTCCAGTCCGGCGAGCCTGTGGTCGGTACGCCACGCAGCGGCACCCTGGGAGCTTTGCAGTCCGGCGCACTGGAAGACTCCAACGTTGAGCTTTCAGATCAGTTGGTTAACCTGATCGTTGCCCAGCGTAACTACCAGGCCAACGCCAAAACCATCGAGACTGAAAGTGCGGTGACCCAGACCATTATCAACCTGCGTTGATAAGCCAGGCCGTGATAGGCAAGTACCTGTCGTAGGCGGCAAAAGTACGCCACTTCAGTATTTTAAAGGCTCCTTCTGGAGCCTTTTTTATTATTTAAAATTCATATGTATCAATTGCTTGTGAGTGTTTTCCGAATGTTGGCGCAGACCTTGCTTTATAGCCTGTATAGAGCAGCGGGCGGCAAGCCCAACTCGGAGAATGACCATGGACAAGATGCTGTACGTTTCCATGACTGGTGCCCACAACAACACCCTGGCCCAGCGTGCCCACGCCAACAACCTGGCGAATATTTCCACTAACGGCTTTCGCCGGGATTTCGAACAAGCGCGGTCCATGCCGATTTTCGGTGACGGTTTACCGTCGCGGGTCTATGCCATGAGCGAGCGTCCCGGCACTGACTTCACGCCAGGCTCGATGCAAGAAACCGGTCGCGATCTGGATGTGGCTGTTGGTGGCAAAGGCTGGCTGGCTGTGCAGGCCCCCGATGGCAGCGAAGCCTATGTGCGTACCGCCAGTTTGAACGTCGATGCACTGGGCGTTTTGCGGACCGGCAATGGCTTGCCGGTGATGGGCAACGCCGGGCCGATTGCAGTGCCGCCCGAGCAGAAAATCGAAATCGGCAAGGATGGCACCATCAGCATCCGCGCCCTGGGCGAGGCCCCCAACGTGCTGGCCGAGGTTGACCGCCTGAAACTGGTCAACCCGGACTTAAAGCAGATGGAGAAGGGCACCGACGGGATGATTCGCTTCAAGGGCCAAGGGCCTGTGCAGGCGGACGCCAACATGGAAGTCACCTCCGGTTTTCTCGAGTCGAGCAACGTCAACGCCGTGGAAGAGATGACAGCGATTCTCTCCCTGTCCCGCCAATTCGAATTGCAAGTGAAGATGATGCGCACCGCTGAAGACAATTCAGCGGCCATGGCGCGCGTCTTGCAAATGACCTAATTATCAGCACGCGGCGTCGTTAAACCGACGCCCGAGGAGAATCGATATGCTTCCGGCACTGTGGGTCAGCAAGACGGGTCTGTCCGCTCAGGACATGAACCTGACCACTATTTCCAACAACCTGGCCAACGTCTCGACTACTGGCTTCAAGCGTGATCGCGCCGAGTTCGAGGATCTGCTGTACCAGATCCGTCGTCAGCCTGGCGGCCAGTCCAGCCAGGACAGCCAGCTGCCAACGGGTTTGCAGCTGGGTACCGGTGTGCGAGTGGTGGGTACGCAAAAGATTTTCACCGCTGGCAGCCTGCAAACCACCGAGCAGCCGTTGGATATGGCGATCAACGGCCGGGGCTTCTTTCAGGTGTTGCTGCCTGATGGCACCGTGTCTTATAGCCGTGACGGTAGCTTCCACCTCAATTCCGATGGCCAGGTGGTGACCTCTAGCGGTTATGCCCTGGAGCCGGCCATTGTGCTGCCTAACGAAGTGCGCACCTTTACCGTGGGCGAGGACGGTACCGTGTCGGTCACGACCTCCGGCAACCCGCAGCCACAAATCGTCGGCAATCTGCAGACCGCCGATTTCATCAACCCTGCGGGGTTGGAAGCGATCGGCAACAACCTGTTTCTGGAAACGGCCTCCAGCGGCGCGCCGCAGGTCGGCACCCCGGGTTTGAATGGCTTGGGTCCCACGCTGCAAAACACCTTGGAAAACTCCAACGTCAGTGTGGTTGAAGAGTTGGTCAACATGATCACTACCCAGCGCGCTTATGAAATGAACTCAAAGGTCATTTCCACCGCTGACCAAATGCTCGGCTTTATTTCACAGAATCTTTGATAGGTAAGGCTGGCTAGTCGCGTTGCGGCTGGTGCGGTCAGGGTTACAGCAAGGAATCGCTTGAACGGGTACTGGTGGATACGGATGACTCGGTCCACCCCAGGCAACACATGAGGTAGTAAATATGAACCGTCTGATCATCATAAGTGCACTGCTTGGCCCGCTGGCTTTGAGCGGCTGCATGGCGCCCACGGCTAAGCCGGACGATCCTTATTTCGCCCCTGTAATGCCGCGTACTCCGCTGCCCGCCGCGCAAAACAATGGTTCGATCTACCAAGCCGGCTTCGATAACGGTTTATTTGGTGACCGTAAGGCTCATCGGGTAGGTGACATCATTACCATTACCCTGAATGAGCGGACCCAGGCCAGCAAGAACAGCAACAGCAAGATCAGCAAAGACAGTTCTGCCAATCTCGGCGTGCCTAACCTGTTTGGCATGACAGTGGCGCCGAATAACCCGCTGGCCTCGCTCGGCGCGCTGGGTATGACCAATGACACCCTTGGCCTGGATGCCAGCTTCGATGCCGCGCGCTCGGCTGATGGTTCTGGCGCTGCCGGGCAGAGCAACAGCCTGACCGGTTCGATCACTGTGTCGGTCGCCGAAGTGATGCCCAATGGCATTCTGCTGGTGCGCGGCGAGAAGTGGATGACCCTCAATACCGGCGATGAACTGGTGCGTATTGCCGGCTTGGTACGTTCTGATGACGTTGCCACCGACAACACCGTCTCTTCGACCCGCATCGCCGATGCACGCATCACCTACTCGGGGACCGGCGCCTTTGCTGATGCCTCCCAGCCGGGCTGGATGAGCCGTTTCTTTATTAGCCCTATGTGGCCGTTTTGAGGATGGCCACCATGACGTTTAGCAAATACCTGATCGCCACAGCTGTGATGTTGTTGGCTTCACTGGCCCAGGCCGAGCGGCTTAAGGACCTGGCCAGCATCCAGGGTGTGCGCAGCAACCAATTGATCGGCTATGGCTTGGTCGTGGGCCTCAATGGCAGTGGTGACCAGACCACCCAAACGCCTTTCACCGTGCAGACGTTCAACAACATGATGGCGCAGTTCGGCATTAAGGTGCCGGCTGGTGGCAACGTGCAGCTGAAGAACGTCGCGGCGGTGTCCATTCATGCCGATCTGCCGGCGTTCGCTAAGCCGGGGCAGACCATCGACATCACGGTGTCCTCCATCGGTAACGCTAAGAGCCTGCGTGGCGGCAGTTTGCTGATGACGCCACTCAAAGGTATCGACGGTAACGTTTATGCCATTGCCCAAGGCAACTTGGTGGTGGGCGGATTTGACGCCGAAGGCGGCGATGGCTCGCGGATTACTGTCAACGTGCCATCGGCGGGTCGTATCCCTGGCGGCGCGACAGTTGAGCGGCCGGTGCCCAGTGGTTTCGATCAGGGTAACAGCCTGACCCTGAACCTTAATCGGCCGGATTTCACCACCGCCAAGAACATCGTTGATCACATCAACGAGCTGCTCGGTCCAGGCGTGGCCCAGGCCGTGGATGGTGGTTCGATTCGTGTCAGTGCGCCGCTCGATCCGGGTCAGCGGGTGGACTACTTATCGATTCTGGAAAACCTCGAAGTCGAAATCGGTCAAGCCGTGGCCAAGGTCATCATCAATTCGCGCACCGGCACCATCGTGATTGGCCAGAACGTGCGCGTGCAGCCTGCCGCTGTGACCCACGGCAGCTTGACGGTGACCATTACCGAAGATCCGATTGTCAGCCAGCCCGAAGCGCTGTCCGGTGGTCAGACGGCAGTGGTACCGCGCTCGCGGGTCAATGCCGATGAAGAAGCCAAACCGATGTTTAAGTTCGGTCCTGGTACCACGCTGGATGAAATCGTCCGCGCGGTGAATCAAGTGGGCGCTTCGCCTTCCGACCTTATGGCCATCCTGGAGGCGCTGAAACAAGCCGGCGCTCTGCAGGCTGATCTGATCGTCATTTAAAGGGAGCGCACGCTATGGACTCTCGTCTTTCAGCCGGTTTGCTCGGCAGCAGTGGTACCACCACACTGGACAGCGGCGCTTTCAACGACCTCAACCGCTTGCAGCAATTCAAGGTTGGCGGTGACAGCGAAAAGAACATCAAGAAAGTGGCTCAGGAATTTGAGTCACTGTTCCTTAATGAAATGCTCAAGGCCATGCGCTCTGCTAACGAAGTGTTCGCTGAAGGCAACTTCATGAACAGCAACGAGAGCAAAACCTACCAAGACATGCACGACCAACAATTGTCGGTGACCATGTCCAACCACCAGAACGGTATCGGTCTGGCCGACGTGCTGGTGCGACAGATGTCGAAGATCAAGGATGCCAGCAGTCGTCCCAACCCCTTTGCCCAGGTTGATGAGCCAGTGCCGAGTGCCCCGACTAAGCCAATGGCTCAGGTTGAGAGCAACCGTGATGACAGTTCGCTGCTCAACCAGCGGCGCCTGTCTCTGCCAGGTAAGCTGACTGACCGCTTACTGGCCGGCATCGTGCCGCCAGCAACGGCTACCGATGGCCAACCGTTGGCGAAAAACGACTGGATTCCTGCCAAGTCTTTTGCCGCACCCGCTGATACCGCGCTGGGTTTGAATGGTATGGACGCCATTACCGGTCGACGGATTGCGCAGCCGCCTCTGGCACCGGGTAAAGCCGCGTTTGGTTCGAAGGATGAGTTTATTGCCGCCATGTTGCCGATGGCCGAGAAGGCCGCTGACAAGATTGGCGTCGATCCGCGCTACCTGGTGGCTCAGGCCGCACTGGAAACCGGCTGGGGCAAGTCCATCATCCGTCAACAGGATGGCAGCAGCAGCCACAACCTGTTCGGCATCAAAACCCATAACACCTGGGAAGGCGACTCGGCGCGTGTACTGACCACCGAGTTCAAGGGCGGTAAGGCCGTTAAAGAGGCCGCCTCCTTTCGCGCCTATGAGTCTTACGCCCACAGTTTTGAGGATTATGTGAGTTTCCTGCAGGGCAATGGTCGTTACGAAAAAGCCCTGGCTACCACGGACAAACCTGAGCAGTTCGCCCGCGAATTGCAGAAGGCCGGCTATGCCACGGACCCGCAATACGCCCGCAAAATTGCTCAGATAGCGCGGCAGATGCAGACCTATCAAACAGTCGCGGCCGTCAGTACGCCGTCCACCAACGGATGATGAACCATGGCTGACTTACTCAATATTGGCCTGTCCGGGCTGTCGGCGAATAAAACCTCGCTGGCAGTCACCGGCCATAACATCACCAACGTCAACACGCCGGGTTTCTCGCGCCAGGAGACAATCCAGGCCACGCGCATTCCTCAGTTCAGCGGCGCTGGCTACATCGGCTCGGGCACCACGCTGGTTGATGTGCGGCGCATCTACAACGAGTTTCTCAATACTCAGGTGCGTAGCAGCACGGCGCTTAACAGCGACACGCAGAGCTACTTGGGCCAGATTAATCAGCTCGATTCTCTGCTTGCGGGTAGCACTACTGGGGTAAACCCCGGGTTGCAGAAAGTATTCGCTGCGCTGCAGACCGCTGCCGAAGATCCAGCCAATATTCCCGCGCGGCAGCTGGCGTTATCCGAAGCCGAAGGCTTGGCCAAGCGCTTCAACACCGTGTACGACCGCTTGTACGAGCAGAACTCGTTTATCAATAAGCAGTTGTCTGCGGTGACCGATCAGGTCAACCAATTAGCGGGCTCGATTGCCGGGTATAACGAAGCCATCGCCATCGCTGCATCTAACGGTCAACAACCTAACGACCTGCTTGATGCTCGCGAAGAAGCGGTGCGTAAGCTGTCGACCTTTATTGGGGTGACGGTCGTTACCCAGGATGACAGCAGTTACAACCTGTTTGTCGGCTCTGGTCAGCCTCTTGTGGTGGGGCGCCAAGCCTCTCGCCTAGAGGTGGTACCAGGGTTGTCCGATCCGCTGCGCAGTGAAGTGCAGTTCGTCAGTGGTAACGCGCGCCAGGGGATTACCTCACTGATTTCCGGCGGTGAGATGGGCGGGCTGATTCGCTACCGCGAAGACGTGCTGGATACCACGCTAAATTCGGTAGGGCGCCTGGCGCTGTCGGTCACCGATCAGGTCAATCGCCAGTTGGGTCAAGGCTTGGACCTCAATGGCCAGTTCGGTAATGGCTTGTTCCGCGATCTCAATGATCCGCTACTGATTGGCCAGCGCAGCTTGGCGCGTGTGGGTAACAGCGATACCACCGCCAACCTCAATGTGTTGATCGAAGACACCACCCAGCTGACCACCAGCGATTATGAGGTGGAGTTCACTAATGCCACGGATTACACCGTGCGACGTGTCAGTGACGGCACCAGCTTTGGTCCATTCGACATTACCGTGGTCCCTGCGGCGGAATTTGACGGCGTCTCATTGAACGTCGCCAGTGGCACCTTTGCTGCTGGCGACCGCTTCCGGGTCATGCCGACGCGTAATGCCGGCGAGTCTATCCGTGCCGACATGAAACGGCCGGAAGAGTTGGCCTTTGCTGCGCCGCTTAAATCGCAGACCAGCCCGGCGAATATTGGCACCGGGGTGATTAGCCAGCCAACCCTGCTGACTGAAATTGATATCTATGACCCGGTTGCCCAGGCCGATCTAGAAACCAGTCTGCGCAATGCGCCGCCGCTGCGTATCGTCATGGGCGCAGGCGGTGGGGCCACTCAGGGCTATGACGTCGTCGATATCAACGGCAACGTCATTGATACCGGAGTGATTGTGCCTGGGCAGAACAACAAACTGACCATCACCGTGCCGGCGACGGCTGGGCCGCCTGCCGTGCCGGTCCCCTTCGACTATGAAGTAACCATCAGCGGCCGGCCGCAGGGTGGCGACAATTTTTCGGTTTCCTTCAACACCAATGGGGTGTCTGATAACCGCAACGCCTTGAAGCTGATTGATCTGCAGAACCGTACGACTATTGGTATCAACCCCCTGGCTCCGGCGACAACGGGTTCAAGCTTTACCGATGCCTATGGCGACTTGGTAGAGCGGGTCGGTACCCTGACCAGCCAGGCGCGGGTCGATGGTGAGGCCACTGGGTCGATTCTCAAGCAGGCCACTGATAACCGCGATTCGGTATCGGCGGTCAACCTCGATGAAGAAGCGGCCAAGCTGATTCAGTTCGAGCAGTACTACCAGGCGTCGGCGCAGATCATTCAAGTTGCCCGCAACCTGTTCGATACACTGATTAACTCGTTCTGATTAAGCGCGCCTTACGCGCTGTCTAGAACATCGAGGTTCGTTTTATGGTCATGCGTATATCTTCGATCCAGGCGTTCAATAACGGTGTCAGTGGTCTGGGGCGCAATTATTCCAACCTGATCCGCACCCAGGAGCAGATCAGCAGCGGTAACCGTATCCTGACCCCGGCCGATGATCCGGTGGCCTCGGTGCGCCTGCTGCAACTCGAACAGCAGCAGGCGATATTAGGTCAGTACAAGGAAAACCTAACGGCGGCGAAGAACAGCCTGACTCAGGAAGAAACCACGGTGACTTCGGTGGTCAACGTGTTGCAGCGCATCCGCGAACTGGCAGTGCAGGCAGGTGGTGGTGCGCTGTCAGGTGAGGACCGCAAATCGATCGCCAAGGAACTGAGTGAGCGTGAAGGCGAGTTGCTCAACCTGATGAACAGCCGCAACGCCCGTGGCGAGTATTTGTTCAGTGGCTTTCTTGGCAAGACTGAGCCGTTTACGCGCAACCCGGATGGCACCTATTCCTACAAGGGGGATGAGGGCCAGCGTAGTCTGCAGGTCGCAGGCTCAAGCAACGTGGCGATCAACGACAACGGCAAGCGCCTATTTGAAGACGTCAGCAATGCTGACCGGATTGTGAATGCGTTAGGCGTCAATAACCCAGCCTTACCGACACCGCCTTTGCCCGCGACAACTATCGCTGCATTACCCGCGGCTGATCAGCGCGTTTTTATGTCGCCTGGTTTGGTGCAGGACAATCAGACGTTCAACAGCAATTTCCGCACAGGAGAGCCTTACTCGCTGGCGTTTGTCAGTGGTAAGGAGTTTCGTATCTATGACAGCAGCGGGGCCGATGTGACCTCGGAAATACCGGGCGGCGGTGCGATAGACCCGCTGGCCAGTGGTGGCAACACCATCAACTTCCGCGGCATGCGCTTTCAGTTGGATGTGGTGTTGCAGCCTGGGGATAATGAGCTGGACTTGGATAACCTGCTGGCTAATACAGCCACTCCAGGGGCTCCTGGGCTCAATACCCATAGCTTCACGCTGCAATCATCACCTACCGAGTTTGCGGTTAATCGCTCCTCGACCAACAACTCGACTGCAGTGGTTGCTCCGGCGGGTATCAGTAACCAGGCTGCTTTCGATAGCCAGTTTCCGACCTCTGGCATTGTGTTGCGCTTCACTGATGCCACCAATTACCAGGTGTTCTCACAACCAGTGGGACCCGGTAGCCCAGCGATTGCTAGTGGTACGGCGGCAGGCCCTTATCCTTCGACTTTCAGTGTGTTCGGTGCCGACTTCACCCTGTCGGCACCCGCGGCTGCGGCCGGCGGCGACGAGTTCGGCGTGCAGCCGCAGTTTCAGGAGCAGCGCAGCATCCTCAACACCATCAGCCGCCTGCGTCAGGCGTTGGAGTCATCGCCGACTTCACCTGCGGGCAACTTGGGTGTACGCGATGAAGTAGCGATTGCCCTGACCAACCTGGATAACGGGCTGGGCAAAGTACTGGAGGTTCAAACCGAAATCGGTGCACGGCTGAACCTGATTGAGACCACTGAGATTGATAACGAGGATGTCACGCTGGTTAACAAAGCCGTGCAGGCTGATCTGCGTGAGCTGGATTACGCTGAAGCACTCTCGCGGCTCTCGTTCCAGACCATCATTCTCGAGGCTGCGCAGCAGAGCTATGTGAAGATTGCTGGGCTGAATTTGTTTAACCAGTTGCGTTAATAGGTGGTTTTATTGCTCTCGCAGTGGGGCAGTGCGGCATGTTCAATTTTGAAGGAATCGACGAAAACATGACCGATCAGGCACTGGCTTTTTCCACCAAGGCGGGAACGCTCGCACTGCTGGCTGGCCGTTTGCAAGGCGCTGTTGTCTTGCCCCAAGTACTGTTTACCGTGGCGGATTGGCGATTGAATGCCGGAGCTTGTCTGGCGCGTTTGCATGAGGCGGGTTGGCCCCACATGGCTGTGCGCAGTAGCAGCGCTCGTGAGGACGGTGAGCAGGCCTCGGCCGCGGGTGAGTACGAGTCCTGTCTGAATGTCACTCACGATGAGGTCGAGGCCGCCGTCGAACGCGTGCTTGACTCCATGGGCGGTCAGGCCGCATGGCCGGATGATCAGTTTTTCGTGCAGCCGATGGTCACGGATGTGAGCCTTGCGGGCGTTGGCTTTGGGCTTGACCCAGCCACCCTGGCCCCCTATTTCGTGATTAATTACGATGAAAGTAGCGGCCTAACAGACAGCGTAACGTCGGGACGCTCCAACGAGCTCAAAACCTTTTACGCCCACCACTCTGCGACACAGGTTCCGTTGGACCTGGCCCCGGTGGTGGACGTGTTGCGAGAGTTGCAGAGCCTGTTTGGTCGGCAGGCCATCGACATCGAATTTGCCATGGATAAGCAGGGGCGGTTGTTCCTGCTCCAGGTTCGCCCCTTGGTGCTGACAGGCGAGCCGACAGATGCGCAAAGCCATGCCAAGCTGGTTCGTTTGATTCATGAGCGCATCGCCCAGGGGATTCGGCCACAACCTTTTTTGCATGGAGAGCGAACGGTGTTCGGCGTGATGCCGGATTGGAACCCGGCAGAGATTATTGGTGTGCGCCCTCGGCCATTGGCCTTGTCGCTGTATCGCGAGCTGGTCACCGATATGATTTGGGCCTACCAGCGCAATAATTACGGTTATCGCAACCTTCGCAGTTTCCCGTTAATGCTGCACTTCCATGGCTTGCCGTATATCGATGTGCGCGTCAGCTTCAACTCGTTTATCCCCCGCGATATTGAAGGGGCGCTAGCTGACAAGCTGGTCAATTATTACATTGAGCGCTTGCTGGCTGCGCCGAACCTGCATGACAAGATCGAGTTTGAAATCGTTTTCTCCTGCTACACATTGGACTTGCCACAACGTTTGCAAGCCTTGCAGAACGAAGGGTTTACTGAGGCAGAATGCGATCGGTTGGCAGACAGTCTGCGCAATCTGACCAATCGTATCGTGCACAATGAAACGGGGTTGTGGCGTACGGATCGGCAAAAGCTCGATGTTCTATTGGCGCGTCGTGATGAAATACTGGGTGCGGACACCGACCCGGTCACCCGCATCTATTGGTTGCTGGAAGATTGTCGCCGCTACGGCACTCTGCCGTTTGCAGGCTTGGCGCGCGCCGGATTCATTGCGGTGCAATTGCTGCGTTCGCTGGTCACTGTCGGTGTGCTCAATCAAGTCGAGTACGATGCTTTTCTCAGTGGTTTGTCCACTGTCAGCGGGCAGATGACACAGGATTTTGAGCAGCTCAATCGCACGACCTTTCTCGCTCGTTACGGGCATTTGCGTCCCGGAACCTACGACATCCTATCGCCGCGCTATGACGAAGCCCCTGACTTGTATTTCGACTGGCAGCGCATGGCTGTTGAACCTCGCCCCGATGAGGCGCGTTTTGCCCTGTCATTGGCGCAAATGCGTGAGATCAGCCGGCTGCTAAGCGAGCATGGGCTGTCTCACGATGTGGTGGGTTTGTTCGATTTTCTTCAAGCAGGCATCGAGTTGCGTGAGTACGCCAAGTTCGTCTTCACCCGCAACCTGTCGGATGCGCTGACGCTATTTCGTGAATTGGGCCAAGACCTGGGCTTTAGTGCTGATGACATGTCTTACGCCAATATCCAGGTTATCAAAGAGCTGCATGCCGCCAGCGCCGACCCTAAAGAGTTAATTGCGGCCAGTATCGAGGAAGGGCGCCGGCGCTATGCCGAGACCTGTCAGATTGTTCTACCGCCGCTGATTACTCGGGCAGAGGATGCACTCTGTTTCCACATGCCCCAGACCGAGCCAAATTTTATTACTCAGCGTCAGGTTACGGCTGCCGTAGTGGACTACCTGCAGCGTGATCGGTTGCAAGGGGCCATTGTGGTTATTCCCAGTGCCGACCCCGGTTTCGATTGGATTTTTTCTCACCGTATAGCGGGCTTTATCACGGCGTACGGTGGGGCCAATTCACATATGGCGATTCGCGCCAACGAACTGGGTTTGCCGGCGGTGATCGGCGCCGGTGAGGTGCTCTATCGGAAGTGGGCGGCAGCGCAGATGCTCAGCATCGATTGTGCGAATCGTCGAGTTGAGGTGCTGCGGTGAAGACGGTGCTGGTCAGTCAGCGGGTCGACGTTTTGCCTGATCGAGGCGAGCGCCGCGATGCGCTCGATCAGCGCCTGTTGGATTGGCTGGCTGCGAGTGACCTGCTGCCTGTGCCTGTACCTAATAACCTCGAGAGATTAGCGGCGCTATGGGCGCATCTGCGTCCCTGTGCTGTGATTCTTTCTGGCGGGAATGATTTGGCTAACTACGGCGGAGATGCTCCCGAGCGTGATGCCGTGGAGCGTGCTTTATTGGCCCGTGCGCTGGCTGAGCAGATTCCGCTTTTCGCGCTATGCCGTGGCGCGCAACTGGTGCTGGATGCGTTCGGCATTCCCCTAGAGCGCGTGACAGGACATGTAGGTAACCGTCATCAGGTGTCGATTAATGGCCGTACTTTTTCGGTCAATAGCTATCACCAGTGGGGGTGCCGAGAGCTCCGCGCACCCCTGCAGGTGCTGGCGCGGAGTGATGACGGTGTGGTCGAGGCTTTCACCCACGAACATCTGCCAATCATGGGAATAATGTGGCACCCGGAACGAGAGATGCCTTTTGCCGAACTGGACAAAACACTTCTTGCGCAATGTCTGAATAAGGAATGAGTTGTTAATGACACGTGCCATCATTCTCGCGGCAGGCCGCGGCAGCCGTATGGGCGAATTGACTACCCTCGAACCCAAGTGCTTTGCTCGTCTGCATGGTCGACGCTTGCTGGATTGGCAGCTAACGGCATTGCACGGTGCAG
>Ga0209504_1000782_pt1 | contig 26153 bp, 24 predicted proteins | sample COGITO_mtgs_1005_FD_184791 | JGI IMG/M metagenome (GOLD analysis project Ga0209504, IMG submission 184791) | Pelagic marine microbial communities from North Sea - COGITO_mtgs_100511 (SPAdes) (version 2) | ecosystem: Environmental > Aquatic > Marine > Epipelagic ...
TTATTGCTTGATGACGAAGGTTATTTATGGGTAGGCACCGGCAGCGCGCCCCTGCGTAACCGGGGCCAGAATAAAGGCGGCGCTTTGCGCTGGCATCCACAGCGGCTGGATAAACAGCTTTTTAGTGTCGACAATTCCGCATTAAGGGTGGCCGCAGTCACCACCATCAAAATGGACGCCACCGGCCAGGTCTGGCTAACCAGCTATGGCGGTGGTTTATTGCGTTACCTGCAAAGCAGCCAGAAACTGCAGCAGGTTGCACAACAACCGGAACTTTTGCAAAACGGTTTACTGACTGATTTATGGTTTGGTAAAGACGGCGGTTTGTGGGTCAGCAGTTATGACCACGGCTTATGGCATTTGCCAGCCGCGACGCAACAATGGCAGCAGTTTCGTGCCAACCCGATCGTTGGTCATCAGATCCAGAGTAACAACCTGACGGGGTTGTGGCTCGACAATCAGCAAACGCTCTGGATAAAAAGCCCGGCCGGTATTTACGCCTTGTCAGCTATCGCCCAGAAAGTGCGGAATTTGCCGGTTGATCCGAATAACCCGGCACTGTTGGCGCACAACGATGTGTTTGGCATGTCGCTTAAATCTGCGCAAACCTATTGGTTGGCTAACCGCGATGCCGGCGTCGCTGAAGCTGATTTAAGCACAGCTACTGTCAAACGCTGGCCGATCCGGCTGGCGCAGCCACAAGAAAAAATGCCAACGCTGGTGCGACAGGTATTGCAAGATCACCTTGGCGTGGTGTGGATTGGTACTGATTCCGGCTTATTCCAACTCGACCAGAGCAGCGGCCTGTGGCAGCTATATTCGCTGACAGATGCCGAAGTGCAGCCGCATATTGGGGTGCTGTATCAGGATCCGCTGAACCGGTTATGGATTGGCTCCCGGGGTGAAGGGTTGTTTCTGCTGGATGGCAGCACCAAAAAACAATTTCGTCACGATCTTGCCTCTGATGTTGGGCTGGCCAGCGATACCATCAGCACCATGCGGGTCGACGAGCAAAACGATTTATGGATTGGGTATGCCGATCAAGGCCTTTCCAGGCTGGAATTGCCAAGCGGGAAAGTGCAAAGCTGGCGTGAAGGTACCCAAAGCGCGGCGGGCCTGCGTTTTAACGGCATTCAACTGATTTATCCCGAAGGCGGTGAATTGTGGGTCAGGGCTGGTAACGTCAACCACCGGGTGCTGCGTAGCAAAGACGATCCAAAGAAAATAGAAGGTTTTAAAGCCTATGTTGGCGGCGAAGATGCGGATATTTATCTGCGCAAAGCGCCGAATTTTTTATGGTTGTATCGCAGCCAGCTGCAGAATCAGGATTTGGTGCAGTTTAATGAAGCGGATGGTTTTCAGGTGACGACCTGGATTGGTTCGTGGCTGGTCACTCCGGATGGTCAGCACCTGCGAGGGGGAAATCAAGGGCTGGATTATTATGATCCGGCTAAATTTCAACAACAACCGGAACCGTTAGTGGTGCGGCTGACTGGTTTTAATCTGTTTAACAAAAGAGTCCGGCCAAGTCAGGATCAAAAAAGCGTATTGCAGCGGGCGATTGGCTACGCCAGTGACGTGCGGCTGAATTACGAACAGGACATGTTTACCCTGCAGTTTTCGGCACTGGATTTTGTGCAACCAGGGCAAACCCGCTATCGCTACCGGCTATCGGGTTTTGACCGTGACTGGATTGAAACCGATGCCAGCAGTCGCCAGGCCACTTATACCCGCTTAGCCCCCGGCGATTATCAGTTTGAAGTGATGGCGCGTCGGCCAGGTCAGAGTTGGCCTGCCGACGGAGCGACCAAAGTGCTGATCAAAATTCTGCCGCCCTGGTGGTTAACCTGGTGGGCGAAGCTGGCCGCTGTCCTGCTGACTTTTGGCGCGATCTGGGCGTTCCTGCATTTTCGTTTGCGCAACGAACGGCAAACCCGGAACTGGCTGGAGCAAGTGGTCAGCCGCCGCACTGCCGAATTACAGACCCAAAATCAGGCGTTGGCTGAATCTTACCGCGATATGACCTTGCTGCAGATGTTGGCCAAACAAATTACCGCATCGCTGGATCTGCAGGAAATTTTGTTTTTGTGTCACAAAAGTCTAAATGAAATCATGGATGTACACGTGCTGGCGATTGGCATCTTCCGGCCGGAAAGCCAAAGCCTGGAATTCAGCAACTGGCTGGAAAATGGCCGGTTGATGGAGCCGTTTGAGCTGAAACTGCAGCCCGAGGTGAATCTGGCGTCGGTCAGTTTTAACCAACAGCGTGAAATTAATATTCAGCAGCGCGAACAGTTTTTACAGTACCTGCCCGAAATTCCACCGCCGATTAACGGCGCGCCGATGCAATCGGTGTTGTATTTCCCGCTGGTGGTGAATGGCGAACACATCGGTTGTTTAAGTCTGCAAAGCCCAAGCGTCGAAGCTTTTGCGCCGCAGCAGACCAATCTGGTACGGACTCTGGCCAGCAATATCGCCATTGCGGTGGCGAACGCTCAAATCGTCGCGCGGCTGCAACAAACGCAGCAACAACTGGTGATGCAGGAAAAAATGGCTTCGTTGGGCGGTTTAGTGGCGGGTGTGGCGCATGAAGTCAATACGCCGCTCGGTATTTGTGTCACGGCTGCCAGTCATTTACAGCTTGAGCTGGCGGCAATCACGCTGGCGCATCAGAAACGTAAGTTATTGGTGCCTGAGTTTGATCGTTTTCTGGAAACCGCCAATACCGCAGCCTTGATGTTGACACAAAATACTGAACGGGCGGCGGCGCTGATTAATAGCTTTAAGCTGGTGGCGGTCGATAAATCGGCAATTAGTCTGCGGGAATTTGACGTTGCTGATTACTTAAAAGAAGTGGTGCGCTCGTTGCAGCCTGAACTAAACCGGCGGCAATGTCAGTTGCAGTTGTTGTCCGATCCCGGCATTACTTTATATGCCGATGCTGGCTCGCTGGCGCAATTATTGACCCATTTGGTAATGAATTCGCTGCAGCATGGTTTTACCGCGGAGATGCGTGTGCCACCGCTGATTGAGATCAAAGTACAAAAAACGCCGGCGCATATTCAGCTGGAATATCGTGACAATGGTTGTGGCATGAGCGCCGATACGTTAAAACGTTTGTTCGACCCGTTTTTTACCACCAAACGCAGTGAAGGGAATAGCGGGTTAGGCGCGCATATTGTCTACAATCTGGTGACGGCACAGCTGAACGGCAGCATCTACGCCAGCAGCGAACCAGGCCAAGGATTGTACTACCGGATTTTATTGCCACAGCTGCGGCGGCCAGATTAGCGGTACTTTTAGCACTGGCGATTTTTTATTCCAAAACGGCAGCCAGAAAGCACATATTTTGATTGCAATTATCTTTCGAGTGTCTAAAATGCCTTTCGAATTGATTGAATATCTTTCGAAACGAAACTTTCAGTTTAAAGCGTTAGCTTCGAAACGTTAGCTTTAAAACAACAAGCGGATAGCATGAACAAACGGAACACCCAACAACGTCGTCGCGCTATTGTCGAATTACTGACCCAACAAGGGGAAGTGAGTGTCGACGAGCTTGCTATGCAGTTTGCTACCTCTGAAGTGACCATTCGCAAAGATTTAACCGCGCTGGAGCACACCGGTTTGTTGCTGCGCAAGTACGGCGGCGCGGTGTCATTGCCACAAGAGCTGATGACCGAAGCGGTGGTCGATAGAATTTCTGCGCGAAAACAGGCACTTGCCAAAGCGGCAGCCAGTTTAATCCGCGATCATTACCGGATTATTATTGATAGCGGCAGTACCACAGCAGCGTTGTTGCCAGAGCTCTCGAACAAACAAGGTTTGGTGGTGATGACCAATTCGCTGTTTATCGCCAACAGCCTGCGTGAACTCGAACACGAACCCAAATTATTAATGACCGGCGGTAGCTGGGACGCGCAGTCGGAGTCCTTTCAGGGCCAGCTGGCGGAACAGGTGCTACGCGCCTATGATTTTGACCAACTGTTTATCGGCGCCGATGGCATCGATTTACAACGCGGCACCACCACTTTTAACGAACTGACCAGCTTAAGCCGGGTGATGGCGGAAGTGGCGCGCGAAGTGGTGGTGATGGTTGAATCCGATAAAATCGGCCGCAAAATCCATAATTTAGAACTGCCGTGGACGTCGATTAAAATCCTGGTAACAGACGATAAGTTACCCGACACGGCAAAAAGGCAAATAGAACAGCAGGGGGTCAAAGTGATTTGTGCCCCTGTCCAACCCAATACGGATAAACCGGAGTAAATATGTGTGGAATAGTCGGCGCGGTCGCGCAACGTGATGTGGTAGAAATCCTGGTCGAAGGTTTACGTCGCCTGGAATACCGTGGTTATGATTCGGCCGGTGTGGCGGTGATCAGCAACAGCGGCGAATTACAACGTCTGCGCCGTTTAGGCAAAGTGAAAGAACTGTCTGATGCGGTGAAATTAACGCCAACCCCAGGCGGCACCGGCATTGCGCACACCCGCTGGGCTACCCATGGCGAGCCATCTGAGCGTAACGCCCACCCGCACGTTTCTGAAAAAATCTCTGTAGTGCACAACGGCATCATCGAAAACCACGGCCCGCTGCGCGAGATGCTGAAAGCCAAAGGTTATGTGTTTAATTCCGATACCGACACCGAAGTCATCGCGCATTTAGTCGAAGAAGAATTAAAAACGTCTGAGTCATTATTAGCTGCAGTACAAAAAGCGGTGAAACAATTTAACGGTGCTTATGGCACTGTGCTGATGGACCAAACTGACCCAAGCCGGTTAGTGGTCGCGCGTTCAGGCAGCCCGCTGGTGATTGGTTTAGGCATTGGCGAAAACTTTATTGCTTCGGATCAGTTGGCATTATTGCCGGTGACCCGTCGTTTTATGTTTTTAGAAGAAGGCGACGTGGCGGAAATTACCCGCACCACCGTGCGCATTTTTGATAAAAACGGTGCGCCAGTGGAGCGCGTGACGCATGAGTCGAACGTCAGTTATGACGCCGGTGACAAAGGTCAATACCGCCACTTTATGCTCAAAGAAATCTACGAACAGCCATTTGCCATCAACAACACGCTGGAAGGCCGCTTAAATGCTGAATCCGTGCTGGACGAAACCTTCGGTAACGGCGCAGCTGAGCTGTTCAAAAAAGTAAAACACGTACAGATCGTCGCTTGTGGTACTTCTTACCACTCAGGCATGGTCGCGCGTTACTGGTTAGAATCGTTAGGCGGCATTTCCTGTAACGTCGAAATCGCTTCTGAATTCCGTTACCGCAAATCTTTTGTCCAGCCAAACAGCCTGTTAGTCAGTATTTCGCAGTCTGGTGAAACTGCAGATACATTGGCTGCGCTGCGTCTGGCGAAAGAAGCCGGTTATGTTGGTAGCTTAACTATTTGTAACGTCGCTGGCTCTTCCTTGGTGCGTGAATCTGATTTAGCCTTTATGACCCGCGCTGGCGCCGAAATCGGCGTGGCGTCGACCAAAGCTTTCACCACACAGTTAGTTGGCCTGGCGATGTTGACGCTGGCGATTGGTAAATACAACGGTTTAACCGCTGCCCAGCAAAAAGACATGGTTGAAGCGCTGCGTTCATTACCAGCCAAGTTAGAGCAAACGCTGGAACTGGCCGGTAGCATTGAAAAGCTGGCGGAAGAATTTGCCGACAAGCACAACTCACTGTTCTTAGGCCGTGGTGATCAATACCCGATCGCAATGGAAGGCGCGCTGAAGCTGAAAGAAATTTCCTACATTCACGCTGAAGCCTACGCCGCCGGCGAGCTGAAACACGGCCCACTGGCACTGATTGACGCACAAATGCCAATCATCGTGGTCGCACCAAATAACGAACTGTTAGAGAAGCTGCAGTCCAACGTCGAAGAAGTCCGCGCCCGCGGCGGCATCCTGTACGTCTTCGCCGACGCCGATGCCCACTTCAAATCCGACGCCACCCAGCGCGTGGTCAACGTACCACACGTGCACCCGCTGATCGCACCGATTATCTATACCATTCCGCTGCAGTTATTAAGCTACTACGTGGCGATTATTAAGGGCACGGATGTGGATCAGCCGCGGAATCTGGCGAAGTCTGTTACTGTTGAATAAACTTTAAGTTATTGATATTCAAATAAAAAGCTGGCTTCGCCAGCTTTTTTATTGCTTGTAAATTGGCTGCCTTTTGTTCATTATAGGGAAATTGGCTCATTTGGCTGAGCTGCTGCCCAGCGTTACTTCTCATTCATTGTCATCAAAATGGAGTTTGCACATGGCTAAAAACAAACAAGAGCAGTTCCCGAAACCATTAGAGTGAAAGTCACAGCCGTAGCTTGTTTATGATCAGATGCTGCCTTTTATTGGCGACCAGAATGCAAGTATATTCTCTGTTGGCCGACTAAAACTGCACGTTAAAATTGTCAGGGTAAGGTTCACACTCATAGGTAACACATTAGTTCAAAGACATAGGTAACACTTCTCTGGATGAAATTCTACTCATCTGGAGTCAGCTATGTCTTGGAAAGAGGTGAAACCGATGGACGAAAAAGTGAAATTTATCGCCGATTTCTTGCGTGGGGGGATGCCATTCAAGACTCTTTGTGGTTTATATGAAATAAGTCGAAAAACTGGATATAAGTGGGTCGAACGCTACCAAAAAGCGGGCATCGACGGTTTAACCGAGCAAAGTCGTCGGCCGCATTTCAGCTGTGTTACCCCCTATGTCGTAAGTCAGGCTATTCTAGAATTACGTCTATACAAAGGCGATGTGCTTGGAGCAAAGAAAATCCAGGCATTGTTAGCTAGTCGCTTTGAACAGGCATTAATCCCTTCTCAAACCACAATTTATAACATTCTGAAAAATGCGGGTTGTATTACACCTCGCCGGAAAGTTCGCAAAACTCCCCGAGGTATAAAACCATTAAGCACTGCTTTGCAAGCAAACCAACTATGGACGGTGGATTACAAGGGACAGTTCAGGATGAAAAATGGTCACTGGTGCTATCCCCTGACGGTGATGGATCATGCCAGCCGATACTTACTGGCTTGTACAGGGTTTAGCTCTACTAGAACCGAAGATGCTATAGAAGTCTTTGAGAACTTGTTTCGTCAATATGGCTTACCCAGCCGGATCCGTAGCGATAATGGGGTACCATTTGCAAGCACAGGCGTAGGCGGGTTATCTAAACTGTCGATCTGGTGGATTAAGTTGGGGATTATTCCAGAGCGTATTGATCCTGGAAAACCTCAACAAAATGGCCGCCATGAACGGATGCATCGGACTTTAAAGAGACGAATTGGCCAGCCTGGCGCATCGGATTTAGAAGCACAGCAAGTACAATTAGACGAGTTCCGGTGGCATTACAATCACGAACGGCCTCACGAAAGCCTGGAGCAAAAATTACCCTGCGATTTTTACACGCATTCCATCCGACAGTATCCGGACAAGCTGCTGGAGATTGAGTATCCAAAACATTTTATGCGTGCAAAAGTATGTCAAAGTGGTTTGATCTACTGGCGAGCCTTGCGGGTGTACATAGGCTATTTACTGCACCGGGAATGGGTGGGACTAGAACTTGTAGGCGACGGTATCTGGGACGTTTATTTCGGACCAATAAGGCTGGGCACACTGGATGAAAGACAAGCAACCGGCCCTTTGAAGGACTATTTAACCTTAAAAGTGTCACCTATGTCTGTGAAGTAAAGTGTTACCTATGTCCTTGACTTCTTCAACCTGATCGCTCGAAAGCCCGAAAGTTTGGCTCGATTTTGAGGCAACTGCGCAAACTCGCGATTTGCTAACGTCAAATCGCTCAAACAGTGCGTGTTCGGTCACCGCGTGATTAAAACCTCAAAACCGGCCAAACCCCCGGCTCACTTTACGGGGAGGAAAAGCGACTGGAAAGTAACTTTGTATCAAATACGGCAATTTAAACTTTAGAAATGCGTTAAATCCAACAACGAGTTAAATTTCCCAGTCTCGCTGGCACAAGGCCTTCGTTCACGTTCCCTGAATCACAACTATTGTCTATATCTTGTTGAGTTTAATGCAGAAAGCGGATAGTTTAATTTGTCGAATATTTTGAAAGGCGGCAGCAACTTGCGGTTTTTTTGCCGTAAAAAAACTGTTTAGTGTATTGGTTGGAGTCAAAAGTGAAGAATATACTATCTGAAGCGATTGAATTTTCAGCTGAAAATGCTTCGGACTTTAAATTCAATTATAAGAATGAGCGTCAAGTTTATTCGGTTGGAACGTATTGCTCAATAATTGAACTTGCTCAAACATTTTTCACGCTTATCGACACTAAAAGTTTTTCTGGCTCTTTATCCGTTTATCGGACATTTTTAGAAAACTATGTAGACTTAAAAAATTTAAAGATGCACTCGTTTTACGAGAATGAGCTGGCTTTTCAGAATTTAGAATCAATGAAAAACTCTTTGAAAGAGGCTAGAAAAGGTAATGCTTACCTAGCGAGTTTGGTCAATCATGCAGATGAAAAGATTCCATCTCTACATGCTGAAATCAAACAGCTGAAAACCTTAGGTAAAGTACCACTAAGCATCTCAAAAAAATTTCAGCTTGCTGATATGAAAAACGAATACCTTGGTTTTTATCCTACATTGTGTGCAGAAGCTCATTCTAGTGTTTCTGCCATTTTGGAACGGCATATCGAAGTCAATAAACAAGATGATTCTTTGGAAATAAGTTTGTTCAAAGAAAGGTCTGAACGAGACTACGATTTTTACCTATGTAATATGGCTCAACAATTACTGGATGCTGGTGCGCTTTTGTGTGACATTTTAGGTGATGTTCGTGTTTCAAAATATCTTGTCGAGCGAGAGTCTATCAAGGTAAAAGTGGAAAAGTACACTTAACAAACAAATATTATCGCCAGCAAAAAACGCTGGCTGCGACGTCAACCCGCTGCGCGGCTTTTCGCGCTAAATTTGGGCGTTAGGCAGTATAAATAGGGAATTCTGATGATTGAATGGTCGCTACAAATAGATCCGATAGCGTTGTGGGGCGCTGTACTATCAACGGTTTTAGCCGTGCGGGAATATTTAAAGTCACGTATTAAAATTGAAGTGAGCTATAATTTTGCATCGTTACCTGAAATCGGTAATCGTGTGATATTGCGTAACATTTCCACTCGACCAATTACTGTCAAATATTGGAAATTGGTAAAGCAAAAAAATAAATCGTCGAAACCACTAACGCCATCTATATCCGAACCGGACGAGTTCTTCAGGGACTTGGTTATGCCGGAACATAGCAGCACAACTTTATCATTTAAGAATCAAGACTATTTTAATTACGGCGAAAAAGCTTTGGCTGGAAACTGCATTTATATCCATCTTTACATCGTAGGGGAAAAGCGTCCAATTATTAGCAAGGTTTATGGTTGAACTCGCATGCCTAACAAAGTGGTCAAACATCATTCCGCTTCGCTCCACTGGACAGAAGTTAAGTCTCGGCTATGTGGTTTTGCTGTACAAAAAGTATTCCACAAAACCGCAACTTAATTTATGCCGTTTACAACGGCGTTAAAACTCGCATCTAGCCCCTAAAAGTCCCACAAAGCATCAAATCAACCGCCATGCCCCGCAAAACGAACCGGTTAGTTTGGCCGGTTTTGCGGTTTTAAATATCCTATTTCAGATAAAGCTATTTTATCCATTCACTAAGCGTTTTTTTATAGGTTTGTCCGATTGGAATGGTCTTTTTCTCCAGCTGTAGCTGCGCTGACTCAATGGCCTGAACCTTCGCCTTGGCGACGATAAAAGATTTGTGGGTGCGGATGAATTGCGCGCTGGGAAGCTGTTTTTCAAAGCCTGAGATGGTTTGTTGGGTGATAATTTTGTCACTTTCACAGTGCAAAATGCAGTAGTTACCAAGGGCTTCGATATAAACAATATCCCGCAGAAAGACCTGATGCTGTTTTTTGTCACCTTTGACAAAAATGGCTTGGGCCTCAGCATTTGCTGATTGTACGGCAGGAACTGACTGGTTGGCTGCGGCAGTGCAGGGCGTAGTGACTTTATTCACTGCCATGATAAATCGCGCCAGACTAAAGGGTTTGAGCAAGTAGTCGCATACATTCAATTCATAGCCGGTGATTGCGTACTCTTGGTGGGCGGAGGTGACAATGACCGGTGGCGGCTGCTTTAAAGTGCGCAAAAACTCAAAACCTTTTAGTTTCGGCATGTTGATGTCGAGAAAAATAAGATCGACCGGATTGCTGTGCAGATATTCCAATGCTGCCAAGGCGTTGTAGCTGCTGTTCACCAATTCTAAATTGGAAATTTCGGCGCAATAATCCTCAATGATCCGATGTGCGATGGGCTCGTCGTCGACGATCATATAGCGAATTGGCATAGGCTTTAGTGCTCCTGTGCTTGTTGATCTGTCAGCGTCATTGTCAGTGTAAGAGTTGCGCTGTAACAGTGCGCTGATTGGGTGATCTGTAGCAGATGCCGATTTGGGTAGTGCAGCGCCAGGCGTTTACGCAGGTTCGCTAAACCAATGCCGGGGTCGTTGGTTGCCTCTTCGGGGTCAAAATTATTCACGACGCTAAACATCAATTGCTGGTGGTCAGCATAAAGGTCAATGTTCACATAGGCATTATCGACTAACTTTTCCACGCCGTGTTTATAGGCATTTTCCAGCAAGTTGATAAACAACAATGGAGGCAGCTGGATTTCCTGTTGGATCCCTTGTTGCACATCCTGCTGCAAGTCGACATTAAATATCACCTGCACTTGTTTGTTAAAACGCACCTGTTGTAACTCAATAAAATTCTTTAGATACGCCACTTCCTGCTGCACGCTGACGCTATCCCGCTGCCCCTGGTAAATGGTGTAGCGCATCAGATCGGCTAAACGTAAGATCAAGTCGGGCGTTTGGTCGGATTTCTCCCGCGCCAGGCCATAAAGGTTATTCAGCGTATTAAAGAAAAAATGCGGGTTGATTTGGCTCTTCAGTAACATTAATTCGGTATTGGTACGCTCAGTGCGTAGCTGCTGATTTAACTTCCACAACTGGCTGATCCAACTGAGCAGCAGATGGCTCAATAACAGCCAAAAGACCAGTCGCAACTGAAATTGCGGGCCGTAGGGGTCGTGCTGATCCATCGTCAGACTGAATAGAAATAACGACAACAAAAAGATCGCATACAACAGGTAAAATCGACGCTGCTGCTGATCAATCAGCTCCGCGGCAACCGGCATTTTCAGCGCGACGTAACTGACCACATAAAACAGCAGCACGGCGTAGCCGAGTGTCGCCGCACTGTTATACAGCAGCCGATGCTGCGGCATATTTTCCAATACCATCAACAAACAGCTTGCCAGCACCAGCGTCAGCGCGGTGTTTATGAACGGTATGCTGCTATTTGTCCGGTTCTGCTCTGCTGAGGCGTGAGGCCGGAGGATTTTGACCGCAATCAGCACCGCAAACAGGCCATAAGCGAAGGCGATATATACGCTGGAAACCAGGTAAATATCCATACTGGTACTGTTGTAAAAGCTAATCAGCAGGCTACAAATGAGCAGGGCGGTCAGCAGCACGATAAACGCGATTTGTGGGTGACGCCCGAGAGGACGTCCGATAAGACGCTTGGTAAAAAAGGTAAGCAACTCTGAAACTCCAGCCCGCTGCAATACCCGTCATCTTTGAAGATGTGGGGTTGTTGGCCGCCTTCTCTCACCCCAGTCACATAGAACAGCTATGTTCCTGGGGCTTCGTTCAGTTGCCGCCTACCCGCATCTTCAATGATTTTGGGTATATTTCGCTAAAAGTGCGAGACTACGCGTTTTAGCGCTGGTTTTCCATGATGTCGTTTAGATCCATGCGCAACAGCGTTATTTCGAGGACAAACCCCACCAAACAGCGGATCAACCTGAACACAGTGGATTTTTGCTGGTTGAGCATCGACCTAAGGCGGTTGGTCATAATCACTGGCTGAGCTCTGGCTATCGCCGGTGCATCGGTGATAAATACCGTGCTCCCAAGTTGATCACCATGGAATGAACATGTCGCACCCTCAGCATCTGCTTATTCAACAAGTCTGCAAGTCGTATTCGGGCAATCAAAAAGCGCTGGACAATATCAGCCTCGAGCTCAACAACGGTATGTTTGGTTTGCTCGGTCCCAACGGCGCGGGTAAGTCGTCGCTGATGCGCAGTATTGCCACCTTGCAGTCCATTGATAGCGGTAGCATTTTATTTAATGGCAAAGATGTTAGCCAAGAGCCGGATAGCATCAGGCGTGTATTGGGCTATTTGCCGCAGGAGTTTGGCGTTTATCCCAAGGTGTCGGCGGAAAAGTTGTTGCACTATTTGGCGGTTCTCAAAGGCGTCTGCGACCATCGACAGCGTAAACGGCAGATTGACGACCTGCTGGCGCGCACCAATCTGAGCCAATATCGCCATCAGGCCGTCGCCGAATATTCCGGTGGCATGCGCCAGCGCTTTGGTATTGCGCAGGCTTTGTTAGGCGATCCTAAGATGTTAATCGTGGATGAGCCAACGGCGGGTCTTGATCCTCAGGAATGCCACAGCCTGCATCATTTGTTATGTGATATTGCCCAGTCGATGATTATCATTTTCTCGACCCATATTGTGAAAGACATTCAGGATCTGTGCAGCAATATGGCGGTGCTGGAACGTGGCAAAGTACGCTTTGCCGGCGCACCGCAGACACTGCTTGAACCTCTGGCTAATCAGCTGTGGCAAGCCGACATTTCACCGCAGCAGATCCCGACGTTCCAGCAACAATTCCCGCTATTGTCCAGCCGCTTCATTGGCGGCCGTTGTCAGGTGCGTGTTGTGGCACCGCAGGCGCCAGCCCCCGGTTTTACTCAGGCCGCAGCTGATTTGCAAGATGGTTATTTCTACCTGTTGCAACAGCAGCAGCAGCCAGGCTTGGATCTTCAGCAATCGCAACTGGCTTAAGGAAGCGACAACATGCTATCACTCCTTGGATTTGAACTCTATTTTGCGCTGAAGCAGCGGGTGCTTGTGGTGTTATCGCTGCTGGCACTTGGTTACGGTTATCTCATCAATAGCCAGCCGATCGGCGAAGGGATGTCGCTACTAGCACTCAATTCGCCTTATCGCATCAGTTATTTTTTAATTCTGGTGTCGATCTTACTGGCGTTTGTGGTGGCATTGTTAGCCATCAGCGTGTTGCTGAAGGATCAGGATCACCAATTTGACAATATCATTGGGCCTTTGACCAAGCGCCCGCTGTTGCTGAGCCGTTGGCTGACGATTGTGCTGTCGTCAGCGCTGATATCTCTTTGTCTGATCCTGGGGATGCTGTCGGCTCTGCTGCTGGCGGATGCTAATCCTTCCAAGGTGCAGCCGTTAAACATCAGCGATTTTGCCTGGCCCTGGCTGATGGTGGTGTTGCCAAACACTTTGCTGCTAAGCGCTGTGCTGATTGCAGTGACCACGCGCTGGCGCAACGCCAAAATCAGTTATTGCTGTAGTCTACTGCTGGTTGCTCTGGCCGGGACTGCACTCATCGTGATCAAAGCGCCGATCAGCGGCGAATCATTATTGTCGACATCCGGCTGGACACGATTTTTTGCCATTGTGGATCCATTTGCAGCTAGCGCTTTTTTTGAGCAAACCCAGTTTTGGCTGCCACAGCAGAAAAATCAGCAGTGGTTTCAACTCAGTGGTTCGATGCTGCTCAACAGGCTGTGGGTCGGTGCACTCACCCTGCTGTTATTTGGTTATTTATGGCGCAATGCAACAGCATCAGCACGAACAGAATCGCGGTGCCAGGTTGCAGATAACCACGCAGTCAATCCCGCAATCGTGCAACAAGTTGTACCCACTGCCAAACCAGCAACGGCGCCACAACAACTATCTGCCAAGCAATACTGGCTGAGTGCACTGATCCGGCAAGTCGCTTTTGATAGCGGGCAACTGTTGGCGAATTGGCCGAACCGAATTTTACTGCTGCTGTGGTGGGGCATGGTGCTGATTGGCATCCTGATGGCGGCTGGCGTCTTTAGTAGTGATGAGTTTTCAGGTAAATACATCAGTAGCGCGAGTCTCATTCGCCAGGCTGGTGAGGCATTTCAGCTATTTGCCCAAGCGCTGTTAGTGCTGGTTATTGCCCAAAGCATCTGGCAGGAGCGTGAACTAAAGGTCGCGGGAATGATGCTGGCGACGCCTGTGCCTTCCAGCACCAGCTACCTCGCCAAATTGATCAGCAGCTTAACCATGCCGATTGTCATGCTGGTGTTGATGCTGGGCTCTTGCCTGCTGTATCAGCTTGCTCTTACTGGCGCCACTGACTCCAGCGACTCAGGCATAACCTGGTATTTATATGCCGTCAGTAGTTATTACTTTCTGCTGCCGACGCTTTACCAAGCCGTGCTGATATTTTTTATCCTGACGCTGCTCGCGCAAAAAACCGCCGCCAACCAGTATCTGGCGATCGCGGTTTGTGCTGGTGTGCTGATGAGCCTGGATCAGTTGCTGGATACCTTGGGAATGGCTTCTCCGCTATGGCAACTGAATCAGTTTCCTGATTTAAGCCGTGACTACTCGGCGTTTGCCGGTTTTGCAGGTCATCTTCAGCAATTTAATCTGCTGGCGCTGTACTGGGGATGCCTGGCTCTGGCCATCGCGGTATTTACCCTGAGATGGTGGTTACGTCAGGAACGGCTGGTTCATACCACTGCGCTGACAACCAAGGCTGGTCTCAGTATTTGCAGCGCATTTGTGGTATTTGCAGCCTGGTTACAGTGGACGTTACCGGCACAGTTAAACTCAGCCGATAATCAACTGGCCGCCAGGGCCGACTACGAAAAAAGCTATCGCGCTTTGGCGATCTTGCCACATCCTGAATTCAACCGTACTTCGATTACGTTGGATATATACCCGGAGCAGCGGCTGGTGCATATTCAATCGCATAACCAGATCACCAATCATTCTAATCAGTCGATCCCCAGTATTTTAGTCACCACCAAACGGCCGCTGCAAAAAATCAGCGTTGAAACTGGCCGTATTAAAGAACAACGTTCTGCAGGACTCTGGCACACCTATCACTTCGAACTTGCTCAGCCAATGCAGCCAGGTGCAAGTTTAAGCTTTGATTACAGCTTGCACATGCGTTCAGAGACTTTTGCCGTCGACCGCGGCCTCGTGGAAAACGGTATCTACTTTCATCAAGGTGAGTTTGAGCCATTGCTGGGTTATGCGGCGATGCTGGAGATTGACGATCCTTTTAGCCGTAAGGTGTATGGCTTGGCGGAAAAACCTTCGGCTCTTTCGGGTCTAATTACCCAAAAACGAACGTTTTCCGCGACCATATCGACCACTCAATCGCAAACCGCGCTGACATCGGGTGAGATAGTGCAGCAATGGCAACAGGGCGGACGGTCTTACTATCAATATGTGATGCCACAGACTATTTACCCTATGGTCGGTTATTTCAGTGCGGAATTTCAAACCCATCATTTTAGTGCTGACGGCATTCCAGTCACTATCTACTACCATCCTCAGCATCAACGCAATGTTGCTGAAATAGCCAAAGCCGCCGCAGTCACTTTGAAATATATGCAAAAAAACTTTGGCGACTATGCCTACCCAGCGCTCAAATTAATCGAAGTGCCGCCATATCATCCTTTTGGTGGCCGCGCTTCTGCCGGTATTGTCGCGCTGAATGAAAGCCTGTTTTTACAGGATTATCAGGATGGTGCCGCGATCAATAACGTCGCGCGTAATACCATCCATGAAGTTGCGCACCAATGGTTTGGTGAAAAACTAACGCCAAAAATCGCCCGTGGGGAAAAAGTGCTCACCGAGTCGATGGCCAAAGCGATTGAGGCGACAGTGTTGGGTCAGATGTATGGCGAAGCAATGCAGGAGAGCCTGATGGCATACAACTTACGTCGTTATCAAAGTGGGCGTGCCTTTGCCCATCAAGCCGAACCTTCGCTGCTGAATCTTGAGCAGCAAGAGTACATCGCTTACGGCAAAGGGCCGATCGTGTTGCAAGCGCTGCAACAACAGCTTGGCGATGACAATTACTATGCCGTGTTAAGAAATTTTATCGAACAGCATCAACACGATATCCAAGCCACCTTACCCGAGCTGGTAAAGCGGTTCGCCGAGAAAAGCCCAACACCCGATGCGGTGTATCGGTTATTTAACGAAGCGGGTCTTGCAGATCAAGCATTAACCATCAGGAGTGCTGACGAGTAAAGTTGTTACCAATGTTTAATCTACGCTGGCAAAAGTTTTGAAAGTAATTCCGCCAGCGGCGACATCATTGTTTCGCTTTATCAGCGGTGGCAGTCAAGCTAGTTGTCGCCTGAGTGTGTTTTATTAAGCCACTTTTAGCAGCTTTTCTTTTTTCAGTTCTACATGACCTATTTCTTCGTTTTTTTCCGGATTCAGATGGACAATAGCCACCGGCTCCCAGTTTCGTGTTGCACCGCTCCAACGCTGCGGATTTGCAGCTTTGGCACGTGCATAAACCTCTTCTCGTTGCTTGAGAATGGCACGGTCCTGACCGGCATGGCGCTGTGACGGAGTGACAAACCCGATTGCACTGTGTTGATGCTCAGCGTTATACCACTGTGTAAATCGTTGTACCCATAGACGTGCTTCGGTCAGGTTCCCAAATGGTTTCTTCGGATAGTCAGGTCGGTATTTTAAAGTTTTGAATACAGATTCTGAGAACGGATTATCGTTGCTGACTGCAGGCCTGCTCAATGACGCTGTGACCCCCAGTGAATTCAGCATGGCCAGCATGCTGGCTCCTTTCATTGGGCTGCCATTGTCCGAATGTAGAACCAGTTGCTGTGAAGCAATCTGTTCGCGCTGACAGATGTCATATAATACGTCGCTTGCAAGCTCACTACTCTCCCGCTCATACACCTGCCAGCCGACCAGTTTCCGGCTAAAAATATCAATAAAAGCATAGAGATAAAAATACACCCCACGCACCGTGCTGGGTAAGTATGTTATATCCCAGGAATACAATTGATTAGGGGCAGTTGCACTGAATCCTTTAGGTTTGGCGTGTGGTTGTGCTGGCCGCTCACTACGCCTGTGCCCTAAGAGTTCGGCAGCTCGCAATGCCCGGTACATCGTTGATTCCGATGCTAGATAAATGCCCTGATCCGCCAGTTTTGGCACCACTTGACCAGGTGGTAAGTGACCGAATTCAGCACCATTAAGCACACTAAGTACCTGCGCACGCTCATCTTTGCTCAGTGCATTCACCGGTATTTGCAAGCGTAGCGGCCTTAAATCACCTTTGGTTTTATCACTTTGCCAACGCTGCAATGTTCGAACTTCAAGCTCTATGGCCTCACAAGCTTTCACCTGACGGGCTCCGGATAGCATGGCCTGCTTAATCAGCTCAATCAGGGTTAACCGCATCGGCAGCGGCGTCATTTCTCCTCGTCCTCCCACAAAGCCCGGAACTTTTTTTGCAGCACCAGTAGTGCAGCAGCCTCCGCTAATGCTTTGTCTTTACGCAGGATTTCTTTCTTAAGGCTGACATTTTCATCTTTTAGAGTTCGCATTTGTGCTGCTGGAACCGGAGATTGCGGTGCACAAAAATCTGCTTTCCAACTGGTCAAATGGTGTGCAAACAAACCTTTTTCGCGACACCAAGCATTCAGCGCTTCTCCTGATAAAGCATGTGTCTCATGTAGAGCTGTTAATTTCTCGGCGGCAGTCCAATCTTCGGGGCGTTTATCAGTGGTTGGTCTTGCTTTGTTTTTAGGCACTGAGGTTCTTTTCATCCAGTTCTTTAAGGTATGCAAATTAATATGAAGATCTGCAGCCACCTCATCGATTGTGCGCTGACCACGGGAAAAAACTTTAACTAAGGCTTGCTCTATAAACGCATCAGAATACGTTGTTTTCATTGTGACCTCTAAGGATTAATTGAGGCGACAACTAGTCTGACAGCTGGGGATAACGGCTATACATATCAACCGTTTTCGGACTTTTTCCTTGCAAGGTTAACGCATTAAGATATTCTTGATACAAATTGTTAAAGCGGGTTTGGTCGTTGATGTTCATGACAATACTCCTCAGATCACCTTCACCATTGAAGGGCATAAGAAGTACAGTTGATGATTCATTCTGCCGCAGAGCGGCTTCGTCCAACAAGCCGCGTCATTTGCAGCCTTCGGCTGCTGCGACGCTCACAAGTTCGCGCGCATGCGCGGGTCGTTAAGTTTCATAAGTAGGAAAATTGTGGAAGACGAAAAAAATTGGAAGCTAAAACTGAGGTATGGGCAAAAAACCACTCAATACATACATTTCACCGTTTTAGCTGATGGAATTGTCGGCGATCTAGTCGATGGTTATGAGTGCAGAAAAGGTCTGGCAATAATGGCAATTAAAACTTGGGCAAATGATGCGGAGCAATCTGCTGATATGTTGAGAGTTATCGGTCGTCAAATCGGCTTTGAAGCTACAGGTGAAATCCAAATATACGAAACGGAGCCTGAGCAACCGCCTAAAGATAACCCATTTGGTTATGATATTAATTTCACGCCCTACGATGTATAACCAAAAACTTAACAAGGCCAAGCACAATAGACCAATGCAAAAAACGCATTGGGCAGGACCTCGCTATCGCTCGGCCTGTGTTGGCAGTGTTATATGTAAAGCCACTGAGTGATGGTGCAGATGAAGAAAGCTTTAATTCGACAATTTCTGGTATCTGAAGGACTGGCATGCTTTGCGATAGCTTGTCTCATGTGGATAAACTGGAATCGCACTGGCGGCTTTGTCGCAGTGACTTTTTTAAAAATTCTCTTGGTCATACAAATTGCAGTCGCACTCGGCATGTTGTTAAGTTGGTTTAACCTTAGAGCACGAATCAATGAGCGGTAAATTTGCATATAACAAGTTGCTTAATTTCGTTCCGGCCACAAAAAGCGTGGCCTCCACTGGACTGCCTACGCTGCGCTGCGGCAGCCAATTAGCAAAGCGTTATATGCCTTTGTCACATGTGTCACATTTCAAATGTCATATGTTTAACGTATACGGAGATATATTTTTTTGAGATTGTTATCAAAACTAATTCAAGGAGATAATTATGGATATGAACGTAGACATAAATTTAATAAAATCAGAAAGGAATAAAAGAGGCTGGACTCAAAGTCAACTGGCTGATATTTGTAGTCTTAGTTTGCGAACAATTCAACGAATTGAAAAGTCAGGTTTAGCTTCACATGAATCGGTTCAGTCCTTAGCTGCTGCATATGAAATTACTGTAGAAAAGTTGGCTATTAGTGAAATTAAAGATTTAAGTACCGCCGTTAACAATTTGGATAAAAGCACTTGGAGTAATAAGCCTTTTTATTTGTTGGGTACAGTTGGTTTTATTGTAACGGCATTAGTGCATATGCTTTTGGCTATTTTACTGTCCTCTCGAACAGGTGATTTCAATCATTCTATTTGGTTTTCTTTGTATGTAGTATGGGGTAGTTTTTTATTCATTGGTATCCCAAAGAAACAGGATGCATTAGGCATATAACAAGCAATTAAACAGGACTAAAAACAGTGGGCTATCAGGGCAAGATCACGAATGTTTTTTAGCCACTTTTGTTAAAAGTTGCAGCGTTTGACACTTTATGATCAGATACTGCCTTTTACTGCAAAGGCTGCTGATATGCAAACCGACTCTTTTACTCTGCACTTTTCCGCCCTCAAAGATCAACGCCAATCTGCGAAAGTCCATTACCCATTGTTTGATATACTTTTTTTGACGTTGTGTGCAGTCATGACGGGAGCTGAAGGTTGGGAAGATATTGAAGATTTTGGCGTTCATCGACTTGATTGGTTGCAAAAACGCGGTTTCTTTAAGCACGGTATTCCTGTCCACGATACCATTGCCCGGGTGATTTCACAGCTTGAGCCGGCGCTTTTGCAGCAGTGTTTTATCGATTGGATGTGCGATGTCAGTTCCCGCACTGAAGGTGAATTGGTTGCGATCGATGGCAAAACACTGCGCGGTAGTTGGCAGCCAGGCAACCGGAGTTCTGCTATTCACATGGTCAGCGCATTCGCATGCTCCAGCAGTTTGGTGCTTGGTCAAGTGAAGACCGAAGAAAAGTCGAATGAAATCAAAGCAATCCCAGAGCTTTTACGCCTGTTAGAAATTAAAGGCTGCTTGATAAGCATTGATGCTATGGGTTGCCAGAAGCAGATAGCACAACAAATCATTGAACAAAAAGGTGACTATTTGCTGGCCGTCAAAGGGAACCAAGGTCGCCTCCACAGCGCGTTGGACAAATCCTTTCAAGCCTACGAAAGCATCGAGCGACAAGATACCGAGCAGCAAAAGTCGCGGCTGGAAGGCCGTAGTTACCAGGTGTTAAGTGCTATTGTCTTGCCTGAGGATATTCGCGAGCAATGGCCAATGCTAAAAACTATTGCTGTGGCAAGCAGTTACAGAATGACAAAGGACCAAAATCCTAGTTATGAACGGCGATACTTTATCAGTTCGGCCGAACTTGATGTCGACCAATTTGCCAATGCCTGCCGTAGCCATTGGTTAATAGAAAACCAGCTACATTGGGTGTTAGATGTCAGCATGAGTGAGGATAACTGTCAGATTTATCGAGCAAATGCGCCAGCGAATCTTGCGAGTATCCGTCATATTGGGCTAAACATGTTGCGACAGGATAAAAGCCGAAAACTCAGCGTACCAAGAAAGAAACGAGCGTTAATGATGGATCCCGGTTATTTAGATGCTGTTTTAGAGGCTGGAATTGGGGTGTTCAAAAAGTGAACACTCATGCTCTCACCCTGAGTGGGCTATCGCTTCGCTCAGTTTAGCCCACAGTTTTTAGCCCGTTAATTGTGCGTTATGCATTAAAAATTATGAATCGAATATATTGTCTAGTACTAGTATCAATCTTGCTTTCAGGGTGTCCTGCCACTTTCAATGGCCTTCTCAAAAACGAGTCTGGCCATAAAATTGTCGTAGTCCCACCATTTAAAACGGAGTTCAGCTGGGTCATTAAGTCAGGTGCCGAAGAAAAGATAAGATGGTATCAAGAGTGCATTACCATAAAAGGCCCTAGTGGCATCCAATATTTTTCAGGTTGGCCGATCCCTGATAACGTGATTAGGCGCGGCATCTTTAGCTCCAGTTTTGAAGTCGTTTATAAAAATAGCGAGCTATTCTTCAAAAGTAAGGAAGGGCAGCTCAATAAAATTACTGAGGTCAATGCATGCAATGCATAACAAAGCAAGGCAAAATCGCCCGTCGGGCTGGACGCGCTAACGCGCGCCTTTGCTTGCGGCGTTAGCTTGCAAAAGCAAAGTCGGTGTAATTGTGCTTTTGCGGTACGTTCGGTGGGTTTTCTGATCGTAGCTGTAGCGCCGGTTTTCATCGAGCAACTGGCCAGGAAGGGCAGTTAAAAGTAATTCAAACCGTTGGCGTCTTGCGCCAACGACCCGGGCGGTAGCATTGTGTTTTGTCATGCAGCCGCAAGTTTTTAAATTGCACGACTGGCGCTGTTTGTTGCACGTGTTGCTAACAAGGCGCAGCAGTAGCGGCCTGCGGCCGCGGGACGCTCACAAGTTCGCGCCCCTGTGCTTGGTGTTAGCGTGTAAAAACGATATCGGAGCAATTGTGCTTTTGCGGTACGTTCGGTGGGTTTTCCTGATCGTTGCAGCAATGCCGGTTTTCATCGCACAACTGGCCTGGAAGGGCAGTAAAAAGTAATTCAAACCGTTGGCGTCTTGCGCCAACGACCCGGGCGGTAGCATTGTGTTTTGTCATGCAGCCGCAAGTTTTTAAATTGTACGGCTGGTGTTAATTGTTGCACGGGTTGCTAACAAGGCGCAGCAGTAGCGGCCTGCGGCCGCGGGACGCTCACAAGTTCGCGCCCCTGTGCTTATAGTTAGGTTTTCAGGGAAATATGAAACATTCAATTTTTATTCTATTACTGCTAATCGCGGGATGTACATCAAACTCAAATCAGGAGTTTCCAGATGATTGGGCAAAGATACCTGAAGTAAAGGGTAATGAATGCCCTGATATATCAGGGAAGTATGAAAATATCGCTACAAACACCAAAGGGGAAAGTGGTTTAAATTTGGCATGGCTAATTCTACCTAAGTCTAAAGAACAACAAGATATTAGCTCTATCGAATTTGTTTTCGATCCTTCGCATAAGAACCTTCGAGTTGCCGCAATCTCTGATGACGGTGTATTAATCGAGTCTACATTGTCAAAACAAAGTAACGACTTCTATTGTAAGCAAGGCTCATTGGTTTTTGAAAACAATGAATTTGTTAACGAAGGTGGAGTAATAGCCCAAAATTGGAGATCTTATGCAGTTAGTAAAACTGTTGACGGGCTAGTGATGCGTTACGTCGATAGTGCTACGGGGTTAGCTTTTTTAGTCCCAATAACAGGCAGTCATAAATACTGGTATCTCTATAAGAAGAAAACATAACAAACAAATTTTATCGCCAGCAAAATGCGCTGGCTGCGACGTCAACCCGCTGCGCGGTTTTCCGCGCTAAATTTGGTCGTTAGCCACTCAAGGAAGAACTATGGCAACCATGAAGATCCTTGCCGATTACTGTCAGTTCTATTTCATGGACCTAGAGCTTTGTCCGCAAATCCCTGATGAAATCACAGATGAAGACATGGAGAATCGTTATCGGGCCGCTGACGGTATTGTCGTAATTCACACTCAAGAGCCTCAAGAAGTCAGCGTCACAGTAAAAGCAACTGAATCAGTTCCAATACCAAGCGAATCAACTAAACACCTAATTCAAGTCCCGCTTAGGCTACCTTCTGGAAAGCTTGCAATCCTTGGCTGCACAGAACCTCTAGAAGGATGCAATGTTGTTCTTCTGCCGGCAGGCAATTACTCAGCACATATACAATATGAGCAAACCAATACAGGCCAGGAGGAATTTACTATTTCACTGCAACCAATAAATATGGCGAGCTAAAAAATGTCCGAGTCATCGCGGCTAACAAGGCGCTCAAATCGCTCACTTCGTTCGCTGGGACGGGCTAAAGCCCGCCCCTTAGCTTAATCGTTAGCTTGTAAAAGTAAAGTCGGTGCAATTGCACTTTTGCGGTACGTTCGGTGGGTTTGCCCGTTCGTTATTTCAACGCCGGTTGTCATCGCACAACTGTAAGCGTAACAACAACCACACCTATCAGCATGATTGGTAAGCGTAACAACAACCACACCTATCAGCATGATTGTTGTTCCGATCAGTACGGCAGCAGTTTAGCTAATGCTTCCGGAGTGTTGGCGAACGGCAGTTTTTCAAACAACTCAGTGAGATAGTTGTAAGGCTCGAGGCCATTGATTTTGGCGGTTTCGACCATGCTGTACAGCACCGCGCTGCCAGCTGCACCGGTTCTGGTGTTCGCAAACAACCAGGCTTTGCGGCCGATGACGAAGGGTTTTACTGCGCGCTCGGCTCGGTTGTTGTCGATGTTGAGTCGGCCATCTTCGAGATACCTGATGAGCTTCGGCCACTGGTTTTGGGTGTAGCTGATGGCTTTGCCGACCAGACTTTCTTTGGGAATGGTGTCTTTGGATTTTTCCAGCCAGTCCCACAGTTGCTGAAGTAGCGGTGCGGCAACTGTCTGACGTTGCTGCTGTTTTACCTCGAACGATTGGGTTTTCAGTTTGCTTTCCAGTGCGTATAACTTTTGGATTTGATTAATCGCCCAATCCGCTTTACCGGTTTTGCCTTTCCCTTGAGCCTGCTGCGCTTCGATAAACTTGCGACGCGCATGCGCCCAGCAACCGGCTAAGGTGGCTGATGTTTGCTCATAACCAGCGTAGCCATCGACTTGCAGATAGCCATTGTAACCTTCGAGGAACTGCACGGCATGCTTGCCGCTGCGGCCATCCTGATAGTCAAACAGCACCAGTTTTGGACCCACTGAACTTTCCAGCCCACAGCCGTAAACCCACATATAGCAGGTACTTTTATCCACTTGCAGTACATCTAACGTGGTCTCGTCGGCCCAGAGCACGGGTTGTTTTAATAGCTCAGCTTTCATCAGCAGCATCAGTGATTGCAGCTTATCGGCGCAGGTAATCAGCCAGCGGCTCATGGTCTGGCGACTGAGTTCAATACCGGCTTCGGCAAACATTTTTTCCTGGCGGTAAAGCGGCAAACCATAGTGCATTTTGTTGCTGACGATTTGTGCCAATAAGCTTGGGGTTGCCATGCTTTTTGGAATGATGCTGTCAGGAACATCGGCAATCTGTATTGCAACGCTGATGCCTTCACGCTCACAAGAGCGGCAGCTGTATTTTGGGCGAACATGTTTAATCACGCGGATTTCGGCGGGGATAAACTCGATTTGCTCGCTGACTTCTTCGCCCATCCGGTGCAGTTCATAGCCGCAACAGGTACAGGTTTTATTGTCGATATCATGCAGGATTTCAATGCGCGGCAACTCTGGTGCAATGCGCGGTCGACGCGGTTTCGCCGGGGCTTTTGCTGGTTTTTCAACGGTCGTCTCAAGCGCAGGAGTATCATCATCTGACGCTTGTTCAGGTTCCGTTTCAACCACCTGTTCGGCTTCGTTAAAGACCTGGCCATCGCCTTCGTAGGTCTCGCTGCTGGGGCTAAAACGCTTGTGCTGCGCCAGATTCAACACTTCTTCAAAGCGCTGCACCCGCTCAGTCAGTTTTTGATTGAGCGTCTCTAATTTGGCGATGCGCTTGTCTTTTTGCGCGAGTTGACGCCCTAATTTGGCCTGCTGCTCAAGCAGCATTTTCTTGAGCAGTTCAACATCGTCCGGTAGTGGTGTGGATTTCTTTTTCATGGCCGTTATTGTAACGGCCTGTATGGCTAAGTGCTTGTGTTGGTTTAGATTGTTTCAGCTGCGATCAAAAGGATTAATAACGGATCCGCATATCAGCCAGCACTTTGGTAACTCAGCGGCTGATGAGGCGTTAGTTTTTGGATATCAATACCTTGTAACAGCCAATGCCACTGCTGTTCGCTGATGGACAGCACCTTACCCGGCATCAGTCGTGGCCAGCGGAATTTGTCTTTTTCCAGCCGTTTGTACCATAGGCAAAAGCCGGTCTGGTCCCAATACAGTACTTTTAAGCGGGTGCGCTGCTGATTACAAAACACAAAGAGCGCACCGCTAAAGGGCGACTGCTGCATCTCATTCTCAACCAACAGCGACAAGCCATTGATAGACTTACGAAAGTCGACCGGTTGTTTGTGCAGATAGATTTTGGGCGCATCGATAAACATCTTCATAGCGACATCGCCTTGAGAAGAGTTGCAACCCAGACCGCATCGGTTCCCGCGGGCAGATGCAATTCAACATCGCGTTTTTTCAGCACCATCGGTTGGCAAAAAAGCACGCCTTGCGGTGTTAGTTCAACAAAGCCGTCGTTGTCATCCTGTTGCCAGGCGAGTAATTGTCGCTTGCGCAGGCTGAAGTAACTCGGATCAATGCCAAGTTGTTTTGCAAATGCGGTCTGCGTTAAACCACTGGTTTTGTGCTGGTCAATCAGCGCCAGCCATTGTTCGGAGGTTCTGCGGATCATAGGAAACCCTGTTTGGTGAACGATGCAAACAGGGTATGGAGATTCAGCTAAAGCTGGAATGTGTGGTTTGAGTTACGCTTACTTCGGACGTGGCCAAATTCCCAAAAGGAAGTCTTTTCTATTTCTGTACACTCTTCAAAAGTAGCTGGTCTGAATGGATCTAACGGATCTATATCCTGATAGATAAACAGCCCTCCGGATATAATATCTTGCTTAAATGTGGTTGGCTTTACTGCATTTTCAGCAAACACTGGTACATTACCAATCTTTTCGCAATTTTCGTTTTTGAATGCCGACTTGTAAACAATGAGTTTAAAAGCTGCAGGTATATTTACAAACTCTTTTGCATCCAATGACGATTTAGAATAAACAGAAAAGAAAATAGTCAGCGTCGGCTCTACATACTGCATGTAACCATGTAAATTATCTGCAATTTTTAATTTGAAAATATCACCTTTCTTTAATCGTAATACTTTTCGTTTTTCCATCATGAGCAGGGCAAGATCACGAATGTTTTTTAGCCACTTTTGTTAAAAGTTGCAGCGTTTGACACTTTATGATCAGATACTGCCTTTTACTGCAAAGGCTGCTGATATGCAAACCG
>Ga0209504_1000789_pt1 | contig 26039 bp, 17 predicted proteins | sample COGITO_mtgs_1005_FD_184791 | JGI IMG/M metagenome (GOLD analysis project Ga0209504, IMG submission 184791) | Pelagic marine microbial communities from North Sea - COGITO_mtgs_100511 (SPAdes) (version 2) | ecosystem: Environmental > Aquatic > Marine > Epipelagic ...
TGGCTGTGGGAGTCGGGCAGGCTGGCGCAGCATTATGAGCTGCATGGTTTGCGCTTTGAGGACGCACAGGGGCGCCAATTGGGCGTGGATGGCTCGTTGAGTCTGTTCGCTTGGCCGCAGTCGTTGAGTCTGACCGCCGACCTCGCGCCGAGCCTGATTTACACTGAGGGTTGGCACCAAGGGGTCATTAAGAATGGCCTCTGTGTGATCGAAAAACCGTGGCAGGTGCCGCATGACGCGCGCCTCGAGTCTCCGGAGATGACGGTCGAGTGTTGGGTCAAAATCCCGGAAAGCATGAAGTCGGCTGCGACTGGCTATCTGTTGGCTAAGAACGGACATGAGGGCAGTCACGGCCACTATAGTTTTAAGATCCGGCACGGCAAGGTGTTGGCGAATATGAATATCGCGCCGGGAGAGGAAGGGCGACGCACGATCGAGCAGCGCGGTGGCAGTTTTAAAGAGAATGCCTGGAATCATCTGGCGATGACCTATGATGGCAAAGCAATGCATTTCTACGTCAATGGAAAGCTGCAAGGTACGGAGGTAGTCAATCTGGAGCGGCGTCCCGGCCAGGGGCAGTTGGTGCTGGGGCAACGCGCGGATGGTAAGGGTGCCATCACCAAAGCGGTGTATGATCAAGTGCGCGTGTGGAATCGCTCGCTGTCGCAGCAGGAATTGCAGGCACATGCGAAGGCGCCTGAAAGCCTGCCGAATACGAGCGGTTTAAATTATAATGAAACCTTTGACGGTTATGGCGCTGACGAAGTGATGGTTCCCGAGTGGAGCGATGTTACAGTGCGGCTGCGTCTGGGTGAGGCTGTGGCGGAACAACAGGTCGCCGGAGTGTGGGCGATCGGCAAAAAAAAGCAGTTTAATTTAATCTGTCCGTTCGGGCAGGATGCCGCCGTTCCGCGGCAGGCGGTGTCGATCAAAGTCAGTGCGCCGCGGGATGCGCCTTATCCGGTTAAGTTTGATCCGGCGTATAATTGCTACGTTGCCGAGGTATATCGTAAGAACCGGGGATGGGGTAGCGGTTACACTGATATCCGCGACTACGACGAATTCGATTTAGTGGTGGAAAACACTGGTGAGACTGCGGTGAAAGTACCGTTGATGTTCTACCTGCGCAATCCGGCCAATATCACTGGGATGGTGCCGATATTGTGTGATGCCGACGGCGTGCCGACTGGCATCCCAGTGCAGGTGAGCAAAAATTGGCATTACGGTAAATTAGGGGCGTATTTACGCAGCACCATGCAACTACCCGCCCAGCCGGGGAGCACGACCTATAAGCTGCGTATCGCATACGGATTTTACGGCACGCTGCCATCTGCCAGTCATGCGCAACTCTCATTGGTCGGCTACGGTGGTCTGGGCCGCTGGGATCAGCTCGCGATCGGTTGCTGGGGTGAGACGATTTGCTTCGATATGGATATGAGTCTGGTGGATGTGGCGATTACCGATGTGCGGATGTTGATGGCGCGCAATGGCAAGAACGGCGGCAAATGGAATTGGACCGACGCTGGCTGGGGCGGGGACTGGTTGTACGTGAAAGACGCCAAAAAGCAGAAACTGTATTTTAGTGAGATAAAAACCGCGTATCTAGCTCATGGGCCTTGCCTGACCGAGGCGCGCTACGATGGCAACTATGGCAGCCAGCGCGAAGTCAAGCTGCAGGCAAAGGTGCAGACCTTGCGCACCGATGATTTTGCCCGCACCTTTCAGACCTTCAACTATAGCTTTGATCAAACGGTCTCCGTGGAGCAGGGCTGGCTGTATAAAATGGGGCGCACCGGCGGCTATGTGACGCCAAAGATCGCCTACGGCAATCGGGAGGGCCTTCTGCAAAAACACGACGTGCCGAACGGACTGAAGAATGGATCACAGTTCCTCGGCAAAACCACTTTGACCGGAGACGGTCCGTGGTGGGTGGCGTTTCCGGGGGCCTATCATAATAATGATCGCGATTGGGGTACGGGTTCCCGAGCATTGGTGATTCGGTCCTACAAAGCGGTGATCGCTGGCAAAGAATATAGTAATCCGACGGTTTCCTTTCCTGCCTACCATCCCTCCGGAGGTAGATTATCGAATCTCGATTGCCTACTAACAGCACCGGAAGGCGTGACCGCCTTTAACGCTGGGGACAGTTTGGAGTTTGAGGTGGAATGGATTACCTTGCCCCGCATTGCAGATGATTATTACGGTCCGAATGAAATCTTCAGGCAGCATATGGCTGAAAATCCCTCTTCTTGGAAGACCACCTACCGCGAAGCCATTGGCAACGACTTGCAGGTCGTCGTCAACGGCGGCACGCTGCTGCACAATTATCCGATCATCATTCAGGCCGAGCAAGGCGAGGTGAGGGTGGCAATCGAGGGCGGCGTTGGCACTGTGCCGATTCGCTTCGAGGGCCTGAAATCAGCCACTGATTATACCCTGTATCAACTCGTCAATGGTCAGCTGGTCGCACTCGATCAAGCCGTGCATGGTAACGATTTTTGGCAGACCGATTACGACGCGAAATCGAACAGCTTCAAAATGACCTTCAATCTGCCACTCGATCAGGGCGGCCCGAGTGAGTGGTTGTTGCGGATGGATCAGTGATTACCCACTGCGACTCACTGAAATTATCAAGTCGTCCGTTCAGGCTCCCTGGTTTCAGTCGAGGGATGGCTTGGTTAGTCCGCTGTGAAGATGCCGAGTCGATGGGCACGGTCGACGGCGGCGGCGGCATTGGGGACTTTGAGTTTTTCGTAGATGTGTTGCACGTGGTAGGCCACGGTGGTGATGCTAATCTTTAGGTGGCTAGCAATCTCTTTTTTCGCCATGCCTTGCCCGATCAGTTCGAGGACTTCTAGCTCGCGCTCCGACAGTGCTTTATCGGGCTGGGTGAGTTTTGGTTTGCCGCGCAGTGAGTTGATGATGAAGCGTGCGACTTCTGGATCGAGCGTCGCGCCGCCTTCCATCACGGTTTGAATGCCTTCGGTGATCTCCTTGAACGTGGCAGATTTCAGTAGGTAGCCTGCCGCGCCCTCTGTGATGGCTCGTGTGACATCGGCGGCGTTATCGGATTGTGTGAGGATGATCACTTCGGAATCGGGAGCATACTGTTTAATCCAAGGCAGTGCTTCGAGCCCCGACATACCAGGCAGGTTCAGATCGAGCAAAATTACATCCAGTTGGTTTTCGGGCGCCGCATTCTGAATGCTTCGCAAGGCGATTTCGGCTGTACCAAATTGGCTGGTCAGCTCCATGTTTTCGTTCTGTTCCAGGGCGATGGCGATCGTCTGCCGATAGCCGATGTGGTCTTCCACCAGCATGATGCGAATTGTTTTTTTGTTCATTACAGGATTCTGAATTTACGGGGTTTCACTGTTAGGCTGATGCGGGTGCCGCCTTCGGTCGGGTGCTCTGCGACTACTCGGCTCCTGAGTAGCCGCGCGCGGCGTCTGATCGAAGCGGGCACTTGGTCTTGGCTGGAATCGATGCCGTGGCCATTATCAGTGACCGTCAGGCAGATGTTTTTTTTGGTGGCGACTAAGAGAATGGAGACCTTCGTTGCACCTGAATGGCGCAGGATGTTGACCAGACACTCCTTGAAGAATAGGAAAATATCGATGCGTGTGCGGGGTCGTAGTGAGTGCAGTAGATCCTCGCCTGAGAATGCGATTTTGTAGTCCAGATCCGTGAGTAGTCGCCTAGACGAACGTTGCATCTCGTCGACCAGGTCCTCGCAGATACCTTTGGCTTCGAGCATGTTGGTGCAGTAGCGCGCGGCGGTGCCGCTGCGATCGGTGAAGATCCGGATGCGGTCGAGCAGCTTGCTTAGTTTGTCGGGCGAATGGATCAGCTCTTTGGACAGATCGCTGAGCAGGCCGATGGTGTGCAGGTTCGCGCCGAGCTCGTCGTGTAAGTCGGCGGCAAAGCGTTCTTTAATGCGGACGGCGTGACGCATGTGGCGCATGCGTCCGATTAGAATGATGAAGCCGATGCCGACCACCAGTAGGGCAGTTAGCCAGATGAATCCCTGCAGCAGGATTTTTTGGCGGGCATAGCGGCGATTGAGTTCGGCGGCAACCAGCGGGCGTTCGTTCTCTAAATCATGGCGGCGTGCCAGTTCTTCTACCCATTGTCGCACGGGCAGGATTTGGCCATAGAGGTTATTGCCATCCGTCAACGCGGCGAGAGATCGCCCCGGGTCGTCGAGCATGTGATCAGTCGCTGGTTTGTGCAGTGCCACATTTTGCCCGTCAGAAAAAAGCTCAATTTCAGCGAACCCCATTTGAGCCTGATATTTGCTTTTTTCATCGAAAATGTAGGGTTCCAGCGACGTGAGGCGCACAAAGCGGCACCGAGTCTCTGGTAACCGCTGTGTGAGAATGGGGCCCACATCGTAAATAGATTCTCTGCGATATTCGGTGAGCGGGACTGCATCGGAGAAGTCGGCCTTCTGGGCTCCCTCGACCAGTAGTCGGACGGGCTGGCCGTATCCCGCCGGCGTGGCTTGAGGAATGGTGTCGTTGAAATCGATGGCATGCAGCTGAATTCGGTTTAAAGCATGCACCCGTTCGAGGTCGATGCTGATGGAAGGCTGCGCATCGCTACTTGCCATTCCGAGAAAGGCAATCGTGCCCTCTCCGCGGCCAGCGTCCATCATATACGGCATAAAGCCGTCCACTAGAAATGCTTTTTTGCGGGCACCGCTTTCCGAATAGACCATTGATGAAATCGTCACCGGTTGATGCAGCGCCACGTTTTCCGGGCCGTTGAAAATCATGATTTCAGACAGCTCTAGATTATATATCCCGTCGAACTGACGTGGCGATAATATCGAGGCCTCGACTCGCACCCAAGAGGCGGTGGTTGCAGCCTGGATGAGTAAAGGGGCGATACGCGGCAGGATATGTGAATCCTCGTTGAATGAGGCGATCACGCTCCCTTCTGGGTCGTGTGCCGTGCCAGCGATAATACGGAACTGCAAGGGGAAGCCATCGGCTTTGAAACCCGATTTTGTGTCGCGCCAGATGGTAGGTACCAGCACGATTTGATCGATCGGGGTGTCCGCTTCCAGCTGTATCTGCACCCACTCCGTGTGCTCAGGTTCTAAATGGGCAGCGGAACGATAGCCAATCGAGCCGACTCCGCTGCGCAGACTGTAGTGTGCTAACTGATTGAGTTCGGCATCAATATCCGCCGCACGTTGTTCCAGTTGCGAGAGGGAGGCATCGTGCGGCTCTGGGGCGGGGGAGCTAGGGGCGAGCCCGTAAGCCAACCCCGGAAAGCAGCTCGCCAGCAGGAGCAGTCGGAGTAAAGGTGCTACGCTTGTTTTTTTAAGCTTCATGCGTGCTGGATCAGAAATTTGAAATTAGGGTAGGGATACTTGGTTCGGTCGCTGCACTGAAGCAAGCAACTGTCATTGCGATTTGAACAGGATAGCGTAGTAGACTAATTTCGACCACCCTATAAACTGAGGGTAGTCAGGCAAACCCGGGGATGTATACTATGTGCATGTTTGGTACGTCGTGTGCCTTAATTTGGCGTCAGTTGCTTTAGCGCTACCAGTAAATTTATAAACAATATGAAAAATATCGTATGTTCAATCAGTGCGGCCATCGCCGTGGGACTTTTTGCTGCACCTGTGTGTGCGGTTGAGAGTCTGCAGCCAAACATCGTGCACATCCTCGTCGATGACCTCGGCTGGCAGGATCTGGCTTGTTATTATGAGGCGATTCATGACGACCCGTCGTTGCATGAAACACCGAACATCGACCGTGTCGCCAGCAAGGGGATTCGGTTTATGCAGGCCTATTCGCCATCGCCGACTTGTTCGCCGTCGCGGGCCGCCTATCTTTCCGGCCAGTTCGGCGTGAAAAACGGGGTCTACCATGTCAAGGGCAGTCGCGTGCCGCGGGCGTGGGGAAAGCGCTCCGAATTAAACCCTCATTATTCGGCACGACTCGATCCGTCGAAGGTCATCATTCCACAGGAATTGAAGAAGGCCGGTTATACCACCGCCCATGTCGGCAAGTGGCATGTCTGCGGCGAGAATATGGTGCCGACCCCACTGCAGCTCGGCTTTGATTTCTCCTATGGCAGGAATCATGTCTACAACGATACGGAGATCGTCGATCCCAAGGATACGAAGATCAACAACAAGGAGGGCATTTTTGCGCAGCCGAAGAACAACCGATTGACGGATTTCGACAATCCGCTGTTCCTGCCGTTGCTCGAAGATGAGCGTCCCTACGATAGCCTGACCGATATTTCCGTTCGCTGGCTAAACAAGGTGGGGCGCAAGGATCAGCCATTCTTCCTGAATTTCTGCCCGAAGCTGGTGCACGGCCCGATCATGACGCGCGACCGTAAGCGTCTGGCTCATTATTGCAAAAAGCTCGGCATCGATTTCCCGAAGGATCCTGGTGCGATCTGCGATCCCGATGCGCCCGGTCATAATAATCCGTATTATGCCAGCATGGTGGATTCGGTCGACTGGATGGTCGCTCAGGTGGTCAACACACTCGAGTCGCTCGATGATCCGCGCAACCCCGGTCATAAGTTGATCGATAACACGTATTTGATTATCAGTTCCGACAACGGTGGCGCGCAGCGCTTGGCGACTTGGAGGGGCTTGGACGGAAAGAAAAAATATGAAAAAGTGACCGACAATGCTCCGCTGCGTGAAGGGAAAACTTACATGTATGAAGGCGGCGTTAAGATTCCGTTTATTGTGATGGGGCCTAGAATTAAGCCCGGCTCGGTGAATGAAACGACGCCGATCTCCTTATTAGATCTGTTCCCGACCTTTATGGCAATGGGCGGCATGCAGCCCGATGTATCCTTGGATCTGGACGGGTGTAACATCCTGCCCTTGATCAAAGGCGAAGGTTCGGCGGCGCAGTTTGCCGATGGCTCTGCCAGAGATACCCTGTTCTTCCATCATCCTGCGGATAACAAATCGTATTCTGTCATCCAGCGAAAGGGCTGGAAGTTGATGAAAAACACTGGGCCACTTCTGACGGAAGCGCCGGAACTTCAGTTGTTCAAACTCTACAACGAAGACGGTTCTCAAAACGACATCAGCGAGACGAGCAACCTAGTGGACCAATACCCCGAGATGACTCAGCAGTTGCTGGGTGATCTGACGAATTGGATGCAGACAAACGATGCGCGCGTGCCGCATTTGAATCCCGACGCAGAGGCCGACCTTCCAGGCAAGAGCGATGTGCCCGTCATGACTGGATTGGGCAGCGAGGAGAGCCGGATTTGGGCGACCTTCGAAACGCAAGCGAATGTCGCAGTGGAGACAGCCTATATGATGTATAGCCTGAATGGCGGCACCGAGCTCAAGTATCGTGCGCCGCGCTTGGAGGAGTGGATTTACGCACCGGTCAAATTGACAGACGGGCGCGTCGAAGCGGTGGCACCTCCGGGCATGACGCACGCGGTGTTCTGCCTCATTGATGCCAATAACTTCCTCGTTTATTCGGAACCCGTTCCACCCGTTGGAAAGGTCCGTATTGATGCTGCGGTGTCGCTCGAACTTGAGGATGGCTACGCATATAGTCCCGGCCTGTTTTCAATGATCAAGGTCGGGCATGAAGCACGCGGTAAATTAATGAAGCAGGGCATCAATGTCGACGCGCTGACCCAAGCGCTCAAAGCCGCACGGGCGACCTGTAAACTGCCCGTCGAGGAAAAGACGTATGCCCTCGCAATCCGCAATTTGCGCCACGCGATCCGCGCCTTTGACGGCCAAGTGCCCGAAGCTTCGCTGGCAGATCTGAACAGTATTAATTTAGGTAAGTGGTAAGTTGGTAGTGTATTTTGGAGGGCAACGCTCCGTCGTTGCCGACGCATATTGGAGGGTAATGCTCCGTCATTACCGCAGAACCAATGGCAACGTTGTACCAACACCGACGCGGCAATGACGGAGCATTGCCCTCCAGCAAAAAAAAAACTACAGCCACCCTATAAACTGAGGGTAGTCAGCAACCCCGATGGAGGCTATTATCGTTCCATCTTTGCTGCCCTGACCGTGCTTCGCCTTTCAGCCGCTTTCGGAGAGCACGTATCAATTTAAAATACTATGAAGACCATCGTCTATTCAATCAGTACGGCCATCGCCGTGGGGCTTTTTGCTGCACCTTTGTGTGCGGTCGACGCGCCGAAACCAAACATCGTGCACATCATGGTCGATGATCTCGGCTGGCAGGACATTGCCAGTCACAAAATCGACGGTAATCCTGTGTATGAAACGCCGCATCTCGACCGTTTGACACGGGAAGGGCGTCGATTCACGCAGGCTTATTCACCCTCCGCAAGTTGCGCTCCTTCACGTGTGGCATTTTTGCGCGGCCAGAATCCTGCCAATACTGGGGTGTATCATGTATCCGGCGGGCAGATTCCTCGCCCATGGACCGACGGCAGTAATCGTATTTGTCCTTACTACGTATACGGCTTGCCAGTAGAAGAACCGATGATTCCGGAATCCTTGAAAAAAGCAGGCTATATTAGTGGTCATGTAGGGAAATGGCACGCTGGTGGAAAATCGGCGGGTTATCCGTTCCCCCTAGACCAGGGGTTTGATTTTGGATTCTCCGAGCGCAATGGAAATCAAAAATATTACAACGATCCCGAGCTTTGGAATCCTAGCCAGGACAAGAAAGACACCTTCTTTGGAAACTGGGCGTCCATTAAGCCTGATCGTCTATCCAACTTTGCGACCTCAGCTTCGGATGATCCCTATCAACTGGATGAAGACGGTCGTCCTTTCGACAAGCCACTTGATTTGGCTTTGGGTTTTATGCGTAAGAATAAGGGCGAACCTTTCTTCCTCAATTTCTGCCCTTATCTGGTGCATGGGCCGATCGGTACCCGCGATAGAAAACGCTTCGAACATTACTTGCAGAAAATGGGCTATGATTTCCCGACTGATCCTGGCTCGTTAGATAAAGGTAAATCGGGGCACACTAATCCGTATTACGCTACCATGGTAGACACTTTGGATTGGATGGTGGGTGAGGTGATGGAATATTTGGAAACCACGGACGATCCACGTAACCCGGGGCATAAGTTGATTGATAACACCTACCTGATTGTAGATTCTGATAACGGAGGCGTGATTCCTTATACTGATAACGCTCCGCTTAAGGGCGGAAAACAACAGACCTACGAAGGCGGTATACGCATACCCTTTCTGGTTAAAGGGCCGGGTGTTGAGTCGGGAAGTATTTGTGAAACGCCGATTAATCTCATCGACCTTTATCCGACTTTTATGGAAATGGCGGGCTTGCCCGCAGATCCTAGTCTGGAACTAGATGGTTATAATATTCTGCCTCTGATTCAGGGTACGTCCGATAAAGTTGTAAAGGCCGATGGCTCTATTCGCGAATCGCTTTACTGGTTCTTCCCTTGGGATGCCCATATGTCTTCGTCCTTGCGTAAAAGCCAATGGAAGTTGGTTAAAAACTACGGCGGGTGGATGGGCAGTAATGCCGATGCGAAAGTGCAGCTCTTTCGTTTGTATAATGATGACGGTTCGGCCAATGATTTGGGAGAGGCACAAGATGTAGCGGATCAATACCCCGAACTGGCCCGGTCCCTGTTAGCCGAATTGGATCTAGAAATTGAGAAAACAGGGGCTCCAGAGCCTCGGCGCAATTCTAATGCAAAAAGCGTGACGCCAGAAGAATTGGCTGCGTTGCCTGCGGTGTTGGAATTGGGTTCAGAGAGGGATCGCGTATGGGTAACACTAGAATCGGGTGCTGAAAAATCAACCATCCGTGAAGCACAACTTTTATACACCATGAACCCTAAGCCCTTTGACTCAACACGTGGTCATCGTGAGGAGTGGCATACTGCGCCAGCAAAAATAACTCAGGGTAAGGTGGAGGCCTTGATGCCTCCGGGTGCAACGCATGCCGCGTTTGCGATGGTCGATGCCAATGGATTTTTAATTAATTCCGAGCCTATGCCTGCGGTAAAAGACGTGGGCCATGAAATCCGCAACTCCAATATACTGGAAAACGGATTTGCCTACAAGCCAGGTCTATTCGCACTGATCGAGTTGGGGCAGAAAGCTCAACTATCCGCTGAAGCGATGGGCCAGGATGTAACGGCGTTGAAGAAGGCCCTCAATGCTGCCAAGCCTGTGTATAAAAGGACTACAGCATCGGATGAGGCGTATTGTGATGCGATCCGTAACTTACGGGCTTCCATTCGTAACCTGAAAGGTACTTCCGAGTCCGCCCATCCCGCGATCAATCGCTTCCCGACTGATCTGCGGTTTTAAGTCTAGTCGATATCGGAGACTTTCAGTTTTGGGCCAAGCGTGATCGGGTCTTCTAGCTAGGGCCATTTCGTCTGCTCGGCTATGAATGGTGTGTGATCTAACTAAAGAGTTATGTTGAAAATAAGAAAAATTGGTGTGGGAGCGCTAGCTTCATTGATGTTGGTTCAGAGTGGCGTTGCTGAAAGCCAGGCGGCATTACCAACTCCGCCGGAGGTTTGGCAAAACTACGATCCAGATGCAGGCAATTTTAAGGAAGAGATTATTAAGGAGCAGACGAAGGGGGGCATTTATTATAAGGAGTCCTATATCTCTGCGTATGTGAATGGGATAGAGATCCGGGTGTTTTGTAAGTATGCCGTGAAGGCTGGAGCGAAGCAGGCCCCGGGACTGATGAATGTCCACGGCTGGATGGGCGGACCAGCTATCGATCAGGGATATGTCAATGACGGCTGGGCGGTCATGGCACACGATTATTCGGGTTTAACCAAACGGGAACATCATACCAAATACCCGAAAACAATGGGGCACGGACACATGGACGCTCGTGAAAAGGAGTTTAAACTCATCTATGACAGCATGCCCGACGGTAGTCAGATGATCGATCCCAAAGCCACCTCACACTACCTGTGGAATGCCATTCAGCGCAGGGCGCTCAGTTATCTTCTCGCCCAGAAAGAGGTCGATCCCGACCGCATTGGCGCCAAGGGCTATTCCTATGGCGGGACCATTATGTGGAATATGGGAATGGACCCTCGGGTCAAAGCCGTTGTCGCTTACTTCGGGATTGGCTGGATTAATTATTACCGGGATCGCTCGGTCTGGAAACATAACCTTCCGTATAAAGATGTACCCAAGTCGCCGGGGCAAGCGCTCTTCCTCTCCGCCGTCGCTCCTCAGGCACACGCACCTTATATTACCGCAGCCAGCCTCTGGCTGAGCGGATCCAACGACCATCACGGCGGACATGAACGTGGGTGCGATACTTTCAAAAAATTCAAAGCCGAGGTGCCGTGGGATTTTGCTATTCAGGCGCGCGGCCATCACAATACCGAAAAGCTGGGGGACGACTGCAAGCTCTGGCTCGAGAAGCACGTGCTCGAAAAAGATCACTTCTGGCCAGCGCGCTCTGATTCGAAGATCACGCTCGACGCTGACGGCGTGCCAGAACTGCACCTGACTCCTGCTAGTCCTGAGCGTATCAAAAATCTGCAGGTGTATATGTGCCTTAAGACAGCCAATAACATAGCCCGGGTCTGGTCGGATGTGACGTCTGTCCGCAAAGGCAATGTTTGGATCGCCAAATTGCCGGTATTTGACATCGATGACTATCTCTTCTCCTATGCTAATATCCGATACGAAAACGACAGTGTCGTTTCAACCGACTTTGAAGCGGTACTTCCGTCATCCCTCGGTAAGGCGGTAGCCACCGGCAAGAAGTCCGACATCATCTCGGAAGGAACGGGGCAATGGCATGATGTGGGGCCGGCCGAGGGGGTGGGGGGCATCAAAGGCTTCCGTCCTATCAATAATCGTTTTGGAACGTATAGCAGGCAGTTCGCCGACCCACGATGGCAGGCGCCAAAGGCTTCGAATTTGAAGTTTAAATTTTACTGTACTCAGCCACAACGGCTGCAGTTTGTTGCCAATGAACATTGGCTTGCCGAGATCGAGATGACAGCGTCCGACGACTGGCAGACGATGACTATACAGGCCAAGCAAATGAAGCATACATCGAACCAACAACCTTTCCATGACTGGTCGCGGGCTACGATTATCTCAATCAAGTCAGTGAAAGGGGCCGATATCACCAAGGTGGTCTTTGCCGATTTTAAATGGACCGCTGCCAAGGATGCGAAATCAAGTAAATTCAAACCAGACAGCGAAGGGAAACTCTACCTGACAAAAGAGATGGCGACAAAAACCAAAACGTTTTGGCGGGTGATGGATGATCAGTCGATCGAAGGCAAAAAGAAAATCAGTGTGGGCGGGAACATCTTCGATCGAGGTCTCGGAGTGCACTCTGAGTCAAATATCGTCTTCCCGCTGGACGGAAAGTTTAAAACATTCCACGTCGTTCCAGGACCGGACGATGCCCACAAGGGTCTGCTGGAAATGAAGATTTTGGTGGACGGCAAAGCGGTGTACGCCAGCGGTAAGGTTCGCAGTATTGGATTTGAGGCGCAACCTGTGATTATTCCTGTGCAAGGCGCCAAGGAACTGACCTTGATCGTGACCAACGGTGGCGACGACCTTGGCGGCGATCATGCCAGCTGGGCCGATGCGTATTTGACGGCTGGAGAGTAGGGAGAATCAAGAACTAGGAAACGAATATAATTACAAGAAAATGATTAATAATGGTTCTCTTTTATGTCATGGTTATCGTCGATGAGATTCATTCGATTGCAACGCCTACGACCATCTAAACTAGGTTAGCTGCGGATTCTTGAACTAGCCTGGTGAACTGACCGGGGATGACTCACTCACTCGGAGGGTCTAGCTTAATACCAATTCGGTAAGGTAAGATAATGCGTATTATATGGAATTAAACTAGATCTGTGGAGGGAAACGCTCCGTCGTTTCCACCTGAATCTAAGCGAATGCTGAATGAGGAAGGGCGTTTGTCCCAAACGCTGCAAAGTTCTGTGGGCACGAAAAAGGCCGCCACCTTGCGGTTGCAGCCTTCCCCTATATAACCCTAAAAAGTGTCTAGCGTTGGCGACGACGTAGCATCATAGCTGCCAGTGCGAAGCAACCACCGATGAGTGCGAAAGCGGAGGGCTCGGGGACGACGGAGACATCGAAGGTCAGGGTCATGGTGTCGTCAAGGTCACCCCAAGTGATCAGCAGGTTTTGCAGAGTGACTGCTTCATCAATATTGATGTAGTCGAAACTTGCGGTCTGAAAAGCCGCATCAGTCATAGTGCCACCACTGCTGAAATCCATCAAGATGATACTTTGGCCTCCCAACTCGTAGACAAAATTAGTGAAATCGACAATGTAGGTGGCATTGGTGATGCTGGGTGTCAGGCCGTTTGGCTGATTGCCAAGGAGAAGAGCACCAGGCGTCAAGGTGGTGAAATCGCTCGTGCCGAGCACATAGGTGAAGGAGTTGAGACCCTTCTGTTCCCAGTTGGCCATGTTGGCCTGCGCTCCGTCTTCAAAGACGATGCTCGCATCATCGAGATCCCAGAAGTTACCGGTCAGGCTGGAGGTGGCGTCGACGTTGATGGTGGCGTTGTTCAGACGGATCGCACCCAGGCCAGTATTGTCGAGCGTGGAACCTACCAGATTGATGGTGCTATTAGCGCTCAGAGCACTTCCGTGTGCAACAGTGTCACCATTGTTGATGAGCAGGGTATCATTGGCGATCGGAGCCTTGCCGTCTGGTGTGTCCCAGTTAGCGGCTGTATTCAGCAAGCCATCACCACCACTACCCGTCCAGGTCACGGTCTCGTTGATGCTGAGCTTCACGGCCTCTGTGGCATCGTCATAATACAGGCGGGCGGCATTGCTGCTGGTATTGTCAATGCTGAGAGTATACTGACCTCCGTCGGTGAAGGTGGCATTCGTCAGGCCAGTGACATCGCCACCAAAGTCTACAAGCGTTACATCTTGGGTGGCGCCGCCGTAGCTCGCCAAGTCGGCTGTGTAGGTTGTCGAGATGGCACCGCTTGACTTCAAGGTGCCGGGTGTAAGTGCTGTGAAGCCGGAGCTGCTTAACTCAAAGTCAAAGACGTTGGTTCCCTTATGCTCCCAGTTGGTGGCGGTGAATTGGGCACCGTCTTGAAAGTTCAGGGTGGCGTTGTTAAGATCCTTAAAACCACCTGAGATAATGCCAGTAGAACCCACATTGAAGGTAGATCCGTTGAATCGTAGTAACCCCCCGCTCAATTCGCCATCCAGGTTGAGCGTCGCGTTTGCGAGGGAATTAGTACTTACATCGTAGGTCACGTTGTTGCCACTGCCGATGGTGATGATGCCAGTGTTGTCCGGTGCGGTGTTTGTATCCCAGTTAGTGATAGTGCTCCAGTTGCCCGTTGTCGCGCCGTCCCAGACAAAATCGGTCGCATGCGCGACAGGCAGGCTGCAAAGGGCGAGGGCGAGGGCGAGGGCGAGGGCAATGACGGGGTAGCTGTGTGGTTGTTTTAGCTTCATTGGATTGATATTAATTTTTGAAACGGAAGTGATTCTAGTAACCGTTATTGGCTAGCAGGGGCGCTGCAGTGAGAGTTTGAATAAGTATATAGTCTGCTACTTTGACTACCCTCTAAATAGAGGGTAGTGGGCAGTGAGTAGAACCAGTGGTAACGCCCCGTGTTTCAGGAGAATGGGAGATGTGAACTCTGCCTTATCATCCACCAGAATCTTCATCTCAACGATCCCGCCTCAGGGTCTCCGGAGTGAGCTCCGGCACGGGATCGTCGGCATAGCAAAGGACAATGACAGAGCTGCGCTCCTCGGTAGAACCTGTGCGGTTCAACTCCTGCTGCACGGACATTAAAAAAGCCGACCCGCTTCGCGGATCGACTTTTTAGAATGGGTGCAGGGACAGGATTTGAACCTGTGACCTTCAGGTTATGAGCCTGACGAGCTACCGGGCTGCTCCACCCTGCAATAAATTGTATTGAAACGTTTTGAAGCAGAAAAACGCTTTCTCTTCGTGCGGCTAGCCGTTTGAAGAAGTTGCGGACTAAACGCGCATGCGTGCTCGGTGTAAAGGGCTATTTTTATAAAAATGATCTTTTATCCTAGGGTGAAATCGGCGACCAGAAATCGAATCGGTGCCTTTCGAGTACGAGGTTTGGTCGGTCGAAACCGCGCTTTTATAAGATTCATGTTTTTTACGCTTTTCCTTCGGCGCTGGATCAGCGACAAAGTAGCTATGCCTTGGTATATTTACCACGCCTTGAAGCAGCTATTCCCTTCGGGGCGCTTCTTTTCCTTTTTCTCACTGATGTCGATCGTGGGGGTCATGCTTGGAGTCTGCGTACTGGTGATCGTGCAGAGTGTGATGAATGGCTTTGGCGAGGGCATACGCTCGCGTCTAGTGGAGACCCAAGGGGACATTCGCATTCGCTCGGATGAGGTCGTCTACGACTGGGAGGAGCAGGCCGAATTGCTGCTGAGCGAAGATTATGTGATTGGGGTCGCTCCGTTTGCCGAAGGTGTGGTGATGCTGCAGCATGGTAACCGTCCACAATTCCCGATGATTCGTGGCATTGACCCAATCGCGGAGCAGGGGGTGATTCCGCTGCAAAAGTTTCTGACGTTCGGTAATCTTGATGAGTTTGATGATGATGGGGTGTTTCTTGGCGAGGGATTGGCGCGCACATTGAAGGCGGGGCCGGGCTCGGTGGTTGAGGTGTTTACGCCGTTGATGTTGGAACGCTTGAAGCAGGACGAGGTATTATTACCCAGGGAGTTTACCGTGATCGGCTTGTTTCGCACGGGTTCGCCACAGGTGGATGGGAATACGATGATTTCGACGCTGCGAGTGATGCAGGAGTTGTATGGCCTCGAAGATGGCGTACACGGCTTAGTGCTGAAGTTGCGCCCGGGGGCAAAGGCGGACCAGTTTGCCAATGATCTGGAAGGGCGGGTGCTGCGGCCTGGGTTGCGAGCCATTAGCTGGATCGATTCGAATCGAGAGTTCTTATTTGTGATCGAGCAAGAGAAGCGGGTGATCTCGTTTATCATCATCTTCATTATTTTGGTGGCGTCGTTCTCAATTGCGATTGCGTTGATGATGGCAGTGCTGCGCAAAACACGCGAAATCGGCCTGTTAGTCGCCATGGGCGGACGTCCGCATCAGGTGGCGTACAGTTTTTGTTTTCAGGGCTTTGTGATTGGCACGCTTGGCACTGCTGTGGGCATCGCTTTGGCGATCCTCTGCCTACATTACCGTAGCCCGATACTTGCGGCTTACGCGTGGCTGACGAATTCGCAGGTCAACTTTCTCGGGCAGTATGATGTGTATGAGATCCCGGTACATTATTTGATGTCTGACTTTGTGGTCGTGACATGCTTTGCGGTTGTTATCTCGACGTTGGCCGGCTTGTTGCCTGCGTTGCGAGCCGCTCGATTGAAACCTGCTGATGCCCTGCGAAGTGAATAATTCCGACGATATAATTTTAGAGGCAAAGCAGTTGGGGAAGTCTTTCCCTAGCCCGGACGGTGCCATCTCGGTGTTGGATGGTGTCAATTTTAAGCTGCGACGCGGTGAGAGTGTGAGTATACGCGGCGAATCGGGCAGTGGTAAGTCGACTTTGTTGAATGTACTCTCAGGCTTGGAGACCACTGACGTCGGCGAGTTGTTGTGGAATGGGCAGCAAGTGTCGGGACGTTCGTTGTCGTGGTTAGCGGCACGCCGCAGCAATTACATCGGCTTTGTGTTTCAATCGTATTACTTGGCACCAGAGCTAAATGCGTTGGAGAATGTATTACTGGGCGCACGGATCGCAGGGCGTATTAATAGCACTGTGATTGATCGTGCCGAGGCGTTGTTGAAACGTGTCGGAATGGAGCATCGCTTGCGGCATGGCTCGACTAAACTTTCGGGAGGAGAGCGTCAGCGAGTCGCCGTGGCGCGTGCGTTAATCAATGATCCACCACTGGTGCTGGCCGATGAACCAACGGGCAATCTCGATGAGGCGACGGGTGTGGCGGTCATGGATCTGCTGCTCGAAATCGCTGGTGAAGAAGCGAAGAGTTTGGTGTTGGTCACGCACAATCCCGAATTTGCCAAACGCACGCAGCATCAGCTGACCTTGCATCTTGGTCAATTCAGTTAATTTCAGTCAGTCACGACAAGTATGGAGCATCGCAAATTACGGATTGGATTTATTGGCGCGGGGGCGAACACGCGGCAGACGCACATCCCCGGATTCCATAAACTAGAGAATGTAGAACTCTCGGTGGTGGCGAATCGTAGCCGAGCGTCGGCTGAGAAGGTCGCGAAGGCAGACGGGATCCAGCGTGCCGTGGATACATGGCAGGAGGTGGTGGCGGATCCGTCGTTGGATGCAATTTGTATTGGCACTTGGCCGAATATGCATGCGCAGTTGACGATTGCAGCATTGGAGAGTGGCAAGCATGTGCTGTGTGAAGCGCGCATGGCTGGCAACCTAGAGGAGGCGCGGCGTATGTATGCGGCCGCTCAAGCTCAACCAGACTTGGTGGCGCAGATTGTGCCAGCGCCTTTTTCGTTGGATTTCGATGCGACAATCCGTGCAATGATTGTTGCGGGTAAACTGGGTGACTTGCTGGAAGTTCGGGTGGTGCACACTGGCGGGCAAGCAGCTTCGCCCGATGCGCCAATGACGTGGCGGCAGGAGCGCCGCTTGAGCGGTAACAATGTGCTGACGATGGGGATTATGCACGAGACGGTGCAGCGTTGGGTCGAGGATCAGCCAGAGTGGTTGCTTGCGGATGGTGCCGTGTTTCAGGCAACTCGCTCGTATCCAGATGTGGCCGATGCAGTCAAGGTTGAGGTCCCAGATAGCTTAAGTATTTTGGGTCGCTTTGCGCAAAGCGGTGCACGTTTGGTGTATCATTTTAGTGGGGTCGAGTCGGGCAAGCCACGGATGGAGTTTCGATTGAATGGTTCGAAGGGAGCATTGCGATTTGATGCGTTTCAAAAACAGCTGCTCTTTAGTGAAGCAGGATCATCGCAGGAAACAAAGATCACTATTTCCCGTGGGCAAAGTCGCGGTTGGCAGGTCGAAGCGGACTTCGTTAAATCGATTCGCGAACACACTCCAGTCGAACTGACCACATTTGAGCAAGGCGTGCGCTATATGACATTTACCGAAATGGTGGCGCAGTCGTTAGCGAGTGAATCTGCCCGTGTGTTATGGCAGTCAGTTTAGGCGAACTGTTCGAATCTTTGGAAATAGCTGGTTTTTCTGGTAAGCTAATGGCATAGCAATGGCTTCGCTTTTCTGATCGCATTGATAGACATTCTTAACATGGTTGAACGCAAAATCCTAAGCACCTTCGAAAAGGCCTTAGCCCTTAATCTTGATCCGAGCAAATACGGTGTATTTGCCGAGATCGGAGCTGGGCAAGAAACTGCCAATTGGTTCTTCCGTGTCTCTGCGAGTGCGGGCACAGTGGCGAAGACAATTTCTGCATACGATATGAAGATGAGTGATGCCTTGTATGGCAAGGCCTCGCGCTACGTGTCGCAGTCGCGTCTGCATGCCATGCTGGAATATGAGTATGGACTATTGGAGGAACGGTTAGGGCCGTCGCGTGGAGATGAAACGACTTTTTTCTCGTTTTGTAATACCGTCCGCGCTCGAGGCTATAAAGATACAGCCGAGTGCCATGGTTGGTTGGGTGTGCGATTGCAACTGAAGCCGAATACACCGCCTTGCGAAATCGTGCTGCATTTACGCCTACTGGATGAGACGAGTCAGGATCAAATGGATGCGCTTGGTAAAGTCGGCGTGAATTTGATCCACGCGGCGTTTTATTATCGGGAAAGTTTACAGAGCTTCGTCGAATCATTGGCAGACGGCCTGGTCGCTGGGCGAGTGGAAGTGGATATGCTGCGTTTTAGCGGAGAAGGATTTCGCTACGTGGATAATCGTCTCTGTGCGCTGCAGTTGGTGCAAAGTGGTCTGACGGATGCTGCGATGTTTAACAAAGACGGCGAAGTGGTGCAGGCTGCAGATGCACTTTATAAACGGCCGATCTTGCTGCTACGCGGTAGCTTTAAGCCAGTGTTGAAGTTGCACTTGGATATGATTCGTCAATCGCGGGCGGTGTTCTCAAATGTGATGACCGATGAACAGCAACAGCGTGCGATTGAAGTCTGTGAGATCAGTATGAATAATTTATTGCGCGATGGTTCGGTGGATCACGGTGATTTCCTTGATCGCGCGGATGCGCTGCAGGCTTTGGGTAAGACAGTGCTGATTTCCCGCAGTGCAGAGTTTCACCGTATTGCGACTTATCTAAGCCGCTATACCGCAGAGCCGATTGCGATCATTTTGAGCATCGGGTTGCTGAATGAGTTATTTAAAGCTAAGTGGTCGGAAAACCTCGCAGGTGGTATTTTGGAGTCCTTCGGCCGTTTGTTTAAAAACCGTGTGCAACTTTTTGTGTATCCTTGGCACAATACCAAGAGTCTGGAGCTGGTAACGGTGGATAATTTCAAGGCACCCGAGAATTGGCAGTTTTTCTATCAGCACTTATTGCAAAATGGTCGAATCCGTTCAATTGGAGTGGGAGATCCAGCATTGTTGGCGATGACGAGCCGCAAGGCAATGAAGCTGATCGAGGCTGGCGGCACGGACTGGCAGCAATGGGTGCCAGAAGAGGCGCATCAATTGGTGCGGCGTATGCAGGCGGGTAGTTGATTCGATGCGGCGCATTGGTGGCTCAGATTTTGAGTTGCAGATCTGCGCACAGTTTCTAAGGTTCGAGCTCAATACCCTTTCTGTATGATGCGATTGCCTCTATTTCCTTTCAGATGCGTGTCCGCAATCGGACTGTCCGCGCTGTCCTCACTGCCGCTGTCGGCTTCGTTGAATCTGGATTTTAATTTTGATGGTACCGTGAGTGGAGACGCTCAGGCTGCGGCGCTTCGCGCTGCGGGCACATGGGAGAGTGTGTTGGCCGATGATGTGACGGTGACGGTCGATTTCGGCTTTGCGAGCTTGGGTGCGTCGACGCTGGGCAGCACCTCCTCAGTTAGTTTACAGGGTGGCTTCGATTTGATTCGTAACCAGATGGTTGCTGATAATGCTGTTGAGAGTGCGCCCAATGCTATTTTGAATAGTTTGCCCACTGCTGCGACGGCGTCCTTCACTTTTCTCGATAATTATGGTGCCAATGCGATCACCTACGGATTGTCCGGTAATCTCACGGCAACCAAGGCAAACTTCAAGGCATTGGGATTTTCCGGCCTAGATACTAATTTTGGCGCCTCGGACGGAACATTCTCTTTTAGTGATAGTTTCAACTTTGATTTCGATAACCGTGACGGCGTGAGCGCCGGGAGTTATGATTTCGAAAGCGTTGTGCTGCATGAGATCGGCCATGTGCTGGGCTTTATGAGTGTAGTGGATGAAATCGATTATCGACTTGCACAAGGAGAGACGACTATTGATGGAATTGCTCCGACGATACTCGACCTGTTTCGTTTTGATAGCGATAATTTGCCGACCGATGATGCCGAGTTTGCCGCGTTTGGCCGTGATTTGAGCACCGAGGATAGCGCGTCGCTCAGTGATGCGAGTATCGCCTACACGATGGAGACGGGGAATGCTACGGGGAGCGGGCAACAGGCTTCGCATTTTAAGGATAACGCAGAGATTGGCACGATGGACCCGACGTTGAGCCCTGGAGAGCTCGCTGTTTTGAGCGCGGCAGATTTATTAGCACTCGACTTGATTGGCTGGGATGTGAACCCAGGAGCGTTTTTAGCAATACCGGAGCCTGCGGCGACTGCACTGTTGACTGCGAGTCTGGCTTTGCTGTGTGTCATGCGTCGTCGATCACACATGCTTGTACGCTAAGCTAAGGTCTATTCGATGTTGTCACGAAAGTGCAAGTAGCTAAGCGCGGCGGTGCCGATTTCTAGGGCCGCGATGCCAATCATCATGAGTATATCGCTTGTAGTGTTATTTTAAGCTAAAAATGGACGAAGTGGATGCGCTAAAACCCCCTAAACTGTTTCAGCGCATCCCTTCGGCCGTACCATACGAAATACCCATAAATCGGTATGATTTATATAGAAGTATACTGTCATTGATGCAGCGCGATTTATAAAAATAGTCCTTTGGCACTTAATAATACCTATGGGTATTATATGGCCGTATTGTTGAGAATTACGGTTGCAGGCTTGAAGTCTCACGGTCAATCGGCACAAAGCAAGTATGGCCATCATCTGGAGTCAAACAATCGAAGCAAATCACTATGAAGTCCGTTCAGCAGGGGCGACGCTGCGTCTCTATCGCAATGGCGTGAACCACTCGCAGTGGAATCCGAACCGGCCATTGTCTGGCTGCATTTGGGATTTGATTGCGCTGCCGGCGCTGTATCGGCCGAAAGGAAGTATTCAGAGTGTGTTGATGCTTGGGTTTGGTGCGGGCACGGTGGCACGTAAACTACGTGAACTGGTGAAGCCTGAGCAGATTGTCGGCATCGATTTGGATCCGATCCACCTGAGTATCGCAGATGGTTTTTTTGAATGTGCCGAAGGTTGCGAACTGGTTGCTGCGGATGCCGTCGAGTGGGTGCAAGAAGAGTCTGCCGAACCGGATCGAGTGCTGTTTGATATGATTGTTGACGATCTGTATGGGGAGGAAGAGGCGATTGCGGTGCGCTGTGCACCGCTGGATTTGGAGTGGTGCCAGGACTTGGCGAAGTTGGTCAAGCCCGGTGGCATGCTGGTCTTTAATATGATCGAACCGCGAAAGGTGGCGCATTTACCGCCGATGACAGACGCGACACTGCGCGCGCAATTTCCATACGCGAAAGTTTTCCGGATGGCAGGCTACGAGAATCGCATCGTGGCGTTTAGTGGCAGTGCCTTGGCGGGCAGTGTTTTTAAGAGTCAGCTGCGCGACATCTTGCGCAGTTATCCGCGTTGTCGAGGTGTCGAACAGCGCTACATTGTATCGAGTCCGAAACGCTGAGCCCGGCTCGTATCCCTAGCGTGCTGAGTTGCTTGCGGTTGGGCACCGACGCGCCGATCTATGCGTAGTCAGGAGTAAGCACAGCGCTGAGGAGATCAGGTTTAGTCGGTGTGAGACTCGGTGGCAGAGCCGCGCAAGCCTTAGTCCCGCTGCTGCCGTCCTGAGTCAAACTAACCGCATTGTGGTTAACAGGTGCCTCAATAGTAGGGGTAGCCCAGGCCTTGGGGGTCATACACTGGGGCGGCGATATCGTAGTGCTCTTGCAGGAATGTAACGAGATCTGTCATTTGCTGCACAGTCATTAGCTGAGAGTAGTTTGGCATGAGCGAGTCGCCATTTGTATCCATATAGCGCTGAGCGTTTTTTAAGATGGCTGCATTCGGGTGAATGATCGCGGTGACTAATTGTCCATACGTTTTTACTTTTGGTAGTTTGCCACCGAGTTTGACGATCAACTCGGACTGAATTTCGTCACTGCCGGTAAATGAGACACCATCTACTTTATGGCAATTAACGCAACCTAGGGCGACAAAGGTTGTTTGACCCGTCATCGCATCGCCTGGGGGCAAGATGAAGCCAGTGGGTGAGTCTTCTTTTGGAGCGCATGATACAATCAGTAGGCCACTGAGTAGGGCAATTCCACTGATGAGTGCTGTTGTCAGTTTGTGTGTAATATATGGATGATTCATTTTAATTTCTCCTTATTTTTTATTGTATGCTGACCGATCGAAAAAGCAACTTAAGTGGCACGCTTATAAGATTAGTGATTAGAGTTTCAATAAAAGTGAGCTGAAAAACAGGATTGATTGGTTTTCGATTGACCCTAAATGGTAATTTGGCAAATACATGGCGCATGGAAATTGAAACACCAGTCGACGTAAATGCCATCCCTGCGGATGCTCAAATAACAGCAAGCGGCCTCGCTTCGAAAGTGCTCCAAGCGGGCACTGGTTCTGAGTCACCTGCGGCTGCCGATACCGTGACGGTGCATTATAGTGGTTGGACCACTGATGGGCAGCTGTTTGATAGTTCGGTGCAACGTGGCCAATCTAGTAGTTTTCCACTCAATCGCGTGATCAAGGGTTGGACCGAAGGGCTGCAACTCATGGTCACAGGTGAGCAGCGCCGTTTCTGGATCCCTGCTGAGCTCGCTTATGGTGAGGATGCGGGAGGTGGCCGCCCGAGCGGACTGTTGGTATTTGATGTGGAGCTGCTTGAAATTCAAGCAGCGCCAGAGGCACCGAAGACGCCAGAAGATGTCGCAGCTATCCCTGATAGCGCTGAAGTGCGTGACAGCGGATTAGCTTCACGTGTATTGACTGCTGGCACTGGCAGCGAGCATCCGACCAAGGAGAGTATGGTAACTGTGCACTACAGTGGTTGGACACTCGATGGTCAGCTGTTTGATAGCTCGGTGCAACGTGGCGAGCCGACTAGCTTCGGCCTGTTTCAAGTCATTGCAGGTTGGACTGAGGGGGTGCAACTAATGGTCGCAGGTGAAAAGCGTCGTTTCTGGATCCCTGGCAAGCTCGCTTATGGTGACAGTCCACAAGGTGGAGCGCCCGGCGGTATGCTGGTCTTCGATGTCGAGTTAATCAAAATCGGTAGTTAGACGATTCGAAGTCGTGTGATTGATTCAAGCAGCCTCCCTCAGTGGAGGCTGTTTTGCTATTAGAGAAGAAGAACGCTTGAGTTTGGTGGTCGGATCTTGAAACTACACGATATGCTTAAATCACGCCTCTCAATTCTATTATGTACTGTGTCGATTCTGTTGCTTGCTGCGTGCAGCACCACTGAGACCGCCGCACCCGAAGCCCTTAAGTCTAGTGCGGAAGTGGTTCCCGCCACCGCAGCGAAGGTCGCGATTCCCGCGGCAACGGTCGTAGCTCCTGTCGTGGTCGCGGCAACACCGGCAAAAGTCGAAGCAGCGGTAGAGGTCGAAGCAGCAAAGGTCGAAGCTCCTACGGCGCCGGCGAAAGTCGTTGTACCTGACGTTGTTGCCGAGCCGGAGCCTGCTCGTGTTAGAGACATTGATATCGTGCTGCACACCTCTAAGGGCGATATCGAGGTAACATTGCTGGCAACTAAGACGCCTGTGACAGTGGCAAACTTTCTCAATCTGACGAAGCGTGGTTACTACGACGGCCTGACCTTTCACCGTGTAATTGCTAACTTCATGATTCAGGGTGGCGATCCGACAGGCACCGGTCGCGGTGGGCCAGGCTATCAATTTGAGGATGAGATTCATCCAGCGCTGCGGCATACGCGGGCAGGTTTGTTGTCGATGGCTAATGCGGGGCGCGGTACCAACGGCAGTCAATTCTTTGTTACGCATAATGCCACGCCGTGGCTCGACGGAAAGCATACTATCTTTGGTAAGGTTACCAAGGGGCAGTCAGTCGTCGATTCGATTCAACAAGGTGCGACGATAATTAGCATCGATGTGTTGGGCTCTACAGACGCACTCTTTCGCGACCAACAGCAGCGAATAGCTCAGTGGAATACAGCGTTAAATACGCAGGGACTGTAGTGTAATTGCGTGATTCAAGGATAATGTGTATCAGCCATCCGATGCCATTTACAGCAGTCGATTGAGCTTGGCTGCTGCTGTCGGAGCGCAGTGCTTCACTTGAATCGACGCGATGGTGTCGGTGCACAGAAATTGGGCTCAGGTCTAAGTTGCCTCGACGCAAGCTAGTCGGCCACACGCCTTTGATCAGTAAAAGTCGCGTTTTCGCATTAACTATTAAAGCCATGCGCAATACGACTCAGGAGTGGCACCTGTGTCTGGATTGCCGCGATATCAGTGGATCGGTGATACCTTTCCTGCGAAGTGTCAGTGAATCATGAAAAAAGCCACCCTACGACTGGGTGGCTTTAAACTATTTGGCAGGCTCAGAGGAATTTTGAACCCGGACTGAAAGAACCAGAAACTTTAGTCCTACTCAGATTGCATGAGCCTAGTAAGCAAAAGAAAGAGCGCAGCAATTAAGCTGCGCTCTGGGCATAAAACGCTTTAAAAAAAGCAATTACATCGTTGCCGGAGCTTAGGATGCTTCGCGAGCCTTGATTTGCTTGCTGAGCTTCTTGTAAAAGCTTGAACCATGGATTTCGCGCATCATCTTACGGCGATGCTCGACTGCTAATTTGAAGGATTTCTTTTCGCCATACTTTTTGATCGAGAAAGAAGTGCATTTTTGCATTCCAGGCTCTGGGCGCCAGCTTACTGAGTAGCATTCATGCTTCGTGCCGTTGGGGCCAATCTTAGTAGTACGGGAAACTCCGAGCTCTCCAGTGGTATTGCGCGAATCAGATACAACAATCCGACGTTGGCGTGGCTTTTTAGGAATAGCTTCAAGTTCCTCATTGAGCTCGTCGCGATATATTTTCGCTAGTTTCTGAGCCTTGCCCTTGCCGCCAGATTTGCGGTCGCTGAAAAGCTTTGAGTATGTTTTGCCATTGCGATAGCCGCGAACGAACCATCCGTGAGTTGAGCCAGAGTCGATGCGACTAATGCCTTTATTTGCTTTTGAGCGAGCCATGATATTTAGTGGGTTAGTGTATATTTAAAGCTATTGTAATTATAACGTATTAATAAATAGTGAATGATCAAGTTAGAGCACAAGAAAAAACGCTGTTAATCAAATATCATTATTAGAAAATACGATCATAAGCGTAATTCTTATGCAAGTCAAAGTAGCTTGTATTGTATGTTTTTTGTCTAGTTTGTTTCGGTCCTGTAAATGTGCAAGCGTTTAATTATTAGGCAATTACACCAATTGATGTAATTGTTATGTAAGTCACTGCAGTTGGTTCTAGCGCTAGAGCATATTAATTCTCTAATTTGCTTCAACAGCAACGACCGCGCGATGCTGTAACGTCAGTAGGTCGGCAGTGGATGTAAATTTGGACTGTAAATTTGATTCGTGTTTGGATGGTATAAAATTTGCCTAAAGCACAGATATGCTTAGCTTGGAACGGATGAATCAAGCTGTTGACATTAAAATTTGTGGCATGACGCGTGAGGAAGACGTGGAACTGGCGTTGTCGTTGGGGGCAAATTTCCTCGGTTTCATCGTGTATCCGCAATCGCCTAGGGG
>Ga0209504_1000793_pt1 | contig 25975 bp, 26 predicted proteins | sample COGITO_mtgs_1005_FD_184791 | JGI IMG/M metagenome (GOLD analysis project Ga0209504, IMG submission 184791) | Pelagic marine microbial communities from North Sea - COGITO_mtgs_100511 (SPAdes) (version 2) | ecosystem: Environmental > Aquatic > Marine > Epipelagic ...
AGAATAAACATCACAAAGAAAACTTGTGTGAGCGATGTATTGAACTTGGTAGGTATTGTAAATGATTAAGATTTAAATTAAACTATCACATTTTTTTCCCCTTTTTTCTTTTTAGTTTTCTTCTTTTTCTTTATTTTCTTTTTATTAGTTTTCTTCTTCTTCTTTTTTCTACTACTACCTCTTGGCAAGATAACATTTTTTATTGATCGATGTACATCTCCTGAGACCCGTGAGGTCCTTATTAATGGAGGTGTTGACTTCAATTGTGTAACCTTAGTATTTCGTATTTGTGGAACGAATTCTGGTTCAGGTTCGGGTTCTAAAGCAGGTGCTGGGTCAGGTATATCAAAAATTTTTTTTTTATCGGTATCCTCACTACACTCGATTTTATATCCTTGTTCTATTTTGAGTATAATTAATGGTATACTTGCACCAGGCGCAACCCATACCCTAGGTTTCCACCCTGAAATAGTATGTGGATGTTTATATATTGCTCTAATTACATGGTTTGGATTAGTAGGGATTCGGTCTCTACCTTCAACTTTATAAATTGGGGATGCTAAACCGTCTCTACCACCCTGGTCTACCCACTGTACTAAACCACCATATCTTCCATCTATAGAATATTTTAACATATCTTTTAATGTTCCCATGGGATCATTGTGATCAGAAGCATCTGATTCCTCAAAAACAACCCATCCAGTCGTAAATGGAGGAACATCTGTATTTTCATCATTTAGTGGTTCATAACGAGATATTTCACTTAAACGGGTTATAATTTGTTCTTGTGATTTCCCACGATTGCCTCTAGTTCTTTTTTTCATTATAATATATAATATATAATATATTAAAATTATATTAAAATAAATATAAAATATAGTGGAAGAATATTAAATTTTTATATAATATTTAACAATTATATAATATATTATAATAATGATAGAGTATTTAATAGGTGGTTCATCTACTGCATTAATAATAATTATAATATATGCTATACATAAATCAAAAGATGATAATAAAATTATTAAAATTCAACAACATGTTAAAAGAAGAAGAAGAGATGAGCATGTAAATATACCAGATCCTGAACTAACAAATTTAAAACTATAATAAACTATGAATATACTTTCTCTGTTGAATGTAAACAGCTATTAAGAATGATACTATTCCCATAGAGATATGAATATAATGCGGAGGACAGGTAGTCATACCGAAGATTGATGCTAATGCACAATGTTTACCATGTCCTGCTAATCCCCAAAATATGGCGTTAATAACAAAAAATGTAGTGATAAGATTTTGTAACATTTATATACTATAATATATTTTATTATTTTTGTATTTAAGGTATATACTTTTTACATATATGTCCTCCTGTAGCACCGTCATTATTAGGAGATAAATGATATGTGCAGAAATGTTTACCACAAAATTGACATTTTACACGTCTACTATAACAATTACTTCTATTTACTTTAATTATACCAAGAAAACTATCTAAAGGAGTTTCAAGTATCTGACATGGACCACAGAACATAGGCGGTGTAGGTGTTTGAACCAATTGAGAAGGTGGTGAAGAAACAACGCCTGGAGATGATACTGGAACAGATGCAGGGACAGGTGTATGTACTTCTGGAGATGGTCCTTCTTCATCATCAGATTCATCAGTATGAGTAGTCATTCTTCTACTACACCCACACTCAAAGTTTCTTGAACTCCAAACACCAAGAAATCCAAGAAAAGCTGTGCAAATTGTACCAACACCACCTATAAGTGCGATTACAATTTCCTTATCAATATTATTTAAATAATTAATATTTGTAATATCAGGTTCTGTATAATTCATTTATATATATAAATATATTTTATTTATATATTATAAATGGAATATGCACTCAGAAAATATTCACAGATTGCTATAATATTATCAGATGTGTTAGACTATGATACTGTGAAACATTTAATAAAAATGTTAAAAAAAGATGAAATAGAAGATTCTAGAAGATATAATATAGAGAGATTTAACTGTAGAAATTTTTTATATTCTCAATATTCGTTTTTATTCTCTCTACGTGGATATCAGGATCTAAAAAAAATAAGGAAAAATAGAAAACTCGTATATGACAACGTTTCTTTGGATTTATTGATTAATACTCTGACAAATGAGGAGATGTTAAGAATATATAATTATATGCTTGAACATCCAAATATAACGGAAGAACAGAATATAACAATTAATAAGATGAAATCATATAGAATAAATACAAATAAATTGTAAAAAAAATATTATTTATTAATACAATACAACAACAACTATTATGATCTAAAATTCAGTTACAACATTTTTGAGAAACTCTTCTCTAGTGTGTGATTTTCTGTCTTCGCCTTTAATAAGTCCTACCATTACATATCCAGCATATAGATCGTATACTGGATTATAGGTTTCGTATAGTTTTTCAGCATGTTGCTTAAAATATTCAAATGATGGTTTAAGCACATCAGGGATGGTAGTCATATCGAAATCTGATACAAATACTTTAGATCCATTTTCTTTGAAGATTGATTCTTCGACGCCACCTCGTTCAGCAATGATTTCAAGGATGTAGTTAATCATGGTAAGATGTTGAATCGAACCTTCTTTGTCTTTCAGGGTGATATCATTCTTTTCGAGATCATCAAAATATTTAACTGCTGCCTGATGCGCGTAGCTACCAATCTGCTGTGCGAAATGATCTTCTGGGAATGGTTTGATATCAAGTGCTTTCGCCATATTCATTACAGATGTGTAGTTAGCGCCACGACCTGAATTAGGATTGACAAGACCTTCAGCAAACTTGCTTGCTCCATGATCCGGTGACATTCGAGCGAAGGCAAGTAGAAATGCTGTAAACACTGTAGACTCAAGAAATGGTCCGTCAAACTTCGCAACTAGTTCAGGATTAAAACGCATTGTCGCCATATGCTGACTGGAGATGTCAACCAATCGTCCTTGTGAATGAAACCGATCAAGAATATCTTCGGCGCCTACACGATTAAATGAAGGGCGTTGTCCTTCGGGGGTGTCGTAATCACCAGCAAAGACATACTTTTCATGGACTGTCAAATTAGTTCCATCATATCCGTTCATCGGAGAAATATGAAGAACATATCGAGTATCTACTTTGATCTTTTGGAATTCGTTAATAGTGTGATAGCGGATACCCTTAAGGATGTTGGACGATTGGATCTTAAGGTATCCTTCATCATTACTGTGATCAAACTTTTTGAGAAGATGTGCTTCGTATTTCTTCCATTGTTCTTGGGCTTCCTGTGGAGAGACACCATCAGAACCCATGAAGACGATATCTAGCATAGAAGGACCCATCTTATCCTCAATAGCGTGAGTGCAATACAGATATGTGAGAAGAAGTTCGTCATCGATGTCTTTGACACCAACATCGGTGAACACAACAATATTGGTATTAATGCTCATGCCAGGTGTGATGTGATTGACAACAGCCATTTGTGTAGAGAGATTAGTTTTGCGAGATTAGTCTTGCGAGATTAGTTTTGCGAGATTAGTTTTCGGTATGTGATTCAGAATAGTGTTCTTATTTGAATCAACTTTGGATGTTTAATATTGTCAAACCTTTATCTCAAATTTATTTGATATTCTACAAGAACATATTGGATTCTTTTTCAGAACTCATTGTGATAAGTTCCTCAAACATTTTAATATTATCAATTAATTTTTCAGGTTCATAAATGAATCTAATAAAAAATTTTTGAAGCATAGAAGTAGTATATTTTTTATTTTTAATCTGTTTATACAAATCGTTTGTCACAGATATATCAGTGTCAGGGAAAAACAATTTAAAAATCTCACTATATTGAAATTTTGAACAATAAGTAAAATTAATAATGTTATCTATTCGCATAGGGCGGATAAGTGCTTTGTCTAAACGTTCAATATGATTAGTAGTAATAATAGTGATAAGATCACCTTTTGAATAAACACCATCAAGGAAATTAAGAATACAAGAAAACGAAACTCTGTTTTCTTCTTTCTTAACACGATCGGTCCACAATGAATCAACATCTTCTAAACAGAAAATAGATCCTTCAGGGATTTTATTAGTTGCACATATAAAAGAGTGATCAGATAATTTCACAGAATTAAAATCGATAGTACTAATATCTTTATTAAGATGTGATGCGATAGAATACATTAATGAACTCTTACCAGTTCCTGGTAATCCTGAAAAAATGAGATTCATTTTATGATTGATACCAAGATCACCTAATCTTTGTTTAAGATCTTTATTATTAAAATTATCCATACATTTCTGAACTTCATCTTTTGTTTCTTTATCTAAAATAACAGTGTCAAGTTTTCTTTTTTTAATTTTTTTAATATCTTCCCAATATCCGTCATTATAAGAGTAAAGAAAAATTGTGTCCGTCTTATTCTTTAATTTTTTATTATCCTTATATGCTTCTTTAACATCAAGGACTAATTCTTTCATAAATTTAATTTTATCTTCGTCGGATACATCAGATAATATTTCCATTAAAATTTCTTCATAATACCCCGATTCTGCGCGAGAATTTATAAAAACTGGATCTCCAGACCTAATCCTAATTATTTTAATTTCTTTATCTTTATGATTAAAAGTAAATTCTTTATCAAATCCAATAAAGTCCACTAAATCATTATCATCTTCATCATGATATACACATTCACCAATAAAAAAATGGTGAGTATTATTATTTGAACATCTATTATTCGCATACCATAATAAAGACTTAAACGCTCTTAGATCGTGTGTAGATATAGTAAACTTCATATTAATATTATTATAATTAAACTTTTAAATATGAATCAAATGAATTAGTTCTAAACAAAGTGCCTTCTTTACTTTTCTGTTTAAAGTTAAGCGTGTTTGTATTCTGAAGTTGTCGAACTGTACCATTATAAACTGCCTTTAATTTGGTATATTTTACCCTCATCATACTAAGTCTCGTAGTTTCAACCTTAAGAATTCTGTCCATATATCCAACACCTTCTTCATATCCTGTAGCGAATCCATCACCATATCCATTGTGATATGTTTCCATACATTCCATATCGAGTTTATGTGATGATACAACACCTGTAACCATTACTGAACGACACAATGGACAGTTATTATTAAGTTTAGATAGTGTGTTATTGAAACATGATAAACATAATGTATGACCACAGTCAGTGCTGACATATCCTTCATCAATTTTATCCATACAGATAGGACACTCCCCGATAGATTCTCTTTTTTTAGTATAAAGTTCTTTACCAACTCTAACACCATCGTAAAATGCTTTTCTTTTCATATCCAGGTTCATAAAATACTGTTCTGAACCTTCAAAATGATAAGGGTTTCCTGGGAGATATTCCATTGTTATAATAATTATTTTATATTTTTGAATCAAATTTAATTTGCTCCATTAGGTTTATATTATTATTATATTAAAATAATATTTAAATAGTATGCCTACAGAAATATTATCTGGATTATGGTTTGGATCTATAGATGATCTTAAACATCCTACATTTTTTGAAGATATGAATATAAATATTATAGTTAATCTCACTGATTGTGATTTCAGAGTTCAAAAGAAGAATGTATCATATATAAATCTACCATTATCATCACATAATATTTATTCATTAGAAAATATGATATTTAAATTAGCAGATAATATTCATAATAATCTAAAAGATGGATTAAATAATATTTTTATATATTGTCATAATGGATTAACATATTCACCATTAATGATAGGAGTATATATGATTAAATATGGGTCTGTTACAAAGTATGATGTTCCAGTAATTTTAAAATCTAAAAATAATGATATATTAATATCAATAGATGATTATCCAAATTTATTGTGTTAAATTATGATAAAAAATAAATATATAATAATAATATATGCCAGCAGCTACATTACAATTAGTTTCATATGGTGCTCAAGATATGTATTTAACGGGTAATCCACAAATAACATATTTTAAAGTAGTTTACAGAAGACACACTAATTTCTCAATGGAAGATATAGTAATTGATACCATGACAAAAAAAATATTTGGGGAAGCTCATACAATTTTACTACCAAAAATAGGAGATTTATTTCATAAATTAATTTTAATGTATAAAGGAAATAAAGTATTTCAAGGTAAATTTTTAGCAAATCCTACAACAGCATTAATAGATCGTGTTACGATGATGGTAGATGGTCATGAAATTGACTCTCTACATGGTCATTATATAGAAACATGGTATGAACTAACAAAACCGAATCACAATGGAACTTGTTCTAATTTAACTTATATAAATGATCATTCATTAACACACTTATCTAATTCTATGGATTTGGCACTGTGTCATTATGATAGACATTCGATCGGTAATACTATTGGCGCGGGCGCCGGTACATCAGTAGTATTCTTAAATGATAAAGATCATTCTCATACATATTATAATACTAGATTAAATAAATTAACAAACATTATGGGATTGGGATTATCTTATCCTCCTACACAATTTCAAAAAATGTCAAAATGTGGTGGTGTATTTTGTTCTCCTACATTTTTACAAGAAAATCAAGGTTCAGTTTCTGATAAATCAGGTTCACTCACAGATTATGCAATTACTGATTTATCATATATTGGTAGCGAAATCAGTGATACTGCTACTGAATATGGGGTTAAAGGGATGATTTCGGCGAGTGATACTAGGAATACAGATAACGGTGTTATTGAAAGTATCGTACCCCGTGGGAATATAGATAAATCTATAGATATGGGAAGCATTTTAGGGAATTGTTCTCTAGATATTCCATTTTATTTCTCTAAAGATCCAGGATTATCTATACCTATAATAGCATTACAAAGTTCTAATATACAATTTACAATACATTTAACACCTGAAAAAAACTATTTTAATACGGATAGTACTTTTCTGGATATAGATCCTTATTCATACAACGGAACATCATCCAATGTAAATAATTGCTTTAATGCTCACACAGGTTTAAAGCCTATAGCCAATGGTGATACTCTTAATTTTGATATTGATATTGTGGGATTATTTATATATTTAGATACGGATGAAAAAAGACGATTTGCTCAAGTATCACATGAATATCTGATAGAACAAGTTCAGCATTTAACAAATAGAGGAAGTGGTAGTGAACTGACAAGAATAAATATATCATCGTTTACACATCCTGTAAAAGAAATAATATGGGTCGGAACGCCGTTTAGTTCAGCAAAAAAAAGTGGTAGTTTAACAGGTCCAGGTGACACCAATGCCGCCTCTTTAAATAATGGTCAAATGTCTCATAATTCGGGAGTAAGATTTTGTAAAGGAAAAGATAATAATATAGTTGGTGGTACAATAAATAATAAGTTTTCAGTACAATTTGGTAATGCCAGTGATTCTGGTGTCACAGCAGAAAGATCAGATGACAAAGGTAATGCCAGTTTAACCACTGACGGTATATTTAAAGTAGGATTATTGGGACCATCTACCCCAACTTGTTTAGAAGAATGTGATTGGAGTATTGAATTTAATACACAAACCAGAATAGGTCCGCATCCATTACAGTATTTTACACGAACACAAGTTGAGCGTCATCATACAGGTTACGGATCAGTATCATGTCCTGACTCAATTGCTGTATATTCATTTGCTTTAAAACCTGAACAACACCAACCCTCCGGAACTTGTAATTTTTCTATGATTGATAGTGCACATTTAACACGTGATACTAATAGTACATCTGATAATTCACAACATATCAATGTATATGCCATTAATTATAATATACTTAGATTTATGGGTGGTATGTGTTCTTTAGCGTATAATTTATAAGTATTTTTTTTATACTTATTGTATATGAGTAGCAGTTATAGATATAATATTAATAATAATATAAATAAAATTGATTTACATTTAATAGGTAATCCTGAAATAACAAATTTTAAATCTGTATATAGAAGACATGTCGATTTTGAAAAAGTAATCCATGTGGGTGATATAAATACGCAATGTGATATATTATGTGATTTTTTATTAAATGTATCTGTATTATTTGAATATAGTATAACTGAATCTGCATCTGCATCTAATGTTCCAACAAAATTAATAGAGAATATTTATTATACTATAGGTAATGATACTAAAATAATTGAACACTTAACAGGTGAATATATTGAATATTATAATCAATTGAGATTACCTTTAACACTAAAATCTGAATACAAAGATGGTGGTGATGTTGTAATAGGTAATAATTTTAATATAATGTCACATACTGGTGGTGTTTTTAAAAGAGAAGTTACTACTGCTGGAAATTTCAATTCTATTTTACCGATACCATTTTCATTTACAATTAACCCAGGTAATGCTTTTCCTTTATTTTTACTTAAAGTAGATGAACGTCCTAAATTTAATTTCACCCAAAATCTCGTACCTAATACTACCATATCGAGTAAAAAATTAATGTATGAAGGGATAAACATAATAGAATTATCAGAAAAACAACGTTTTTATAATAGTAAATCAGAATATATATATACAAGAGTATATAAATATAATGTCCCAGATAATACAAATGAAACAATTGAAATTGAAAGTTCATATGGTATAATAAAATCATTTATATGGAATACAAGTGATAATCATAATTATAATATAAAAATAAATGACATGGCATTGTTCAATACATTTGAGGGATTAGAAGCAAAATATTTTACAAGATACTTTCCAATGAGAGCAGGATTACTTGGAACTGGGAGAAATTTGGATTCATCTGGTAGCTATATTATAGCAACTGATACTATTCATTATTATACATTTGGATTAAAAGATAATATAGATGGTGAATACACACCAAATGGAACTGTAGACTCAAATAAAAATAGCATAAAAATTATATCTAAATATTTTACAGACACAACTGGTTCTAAAAGTATATATATTGTTACAAATAATATAATAACTTTTGAAAAAAATAAAAAACCTGTCTTTACATTTGTTCAACAAAATACTTTTCCATCGTAAATATTTAAATTAATATAATGATTTCCATTATCACGATTAAAATATAATAATATAATATATATATATTAAATATATGGATATAAATAATTATTTAACGGGTAATCCTCAAATTACTTTTTTTAAATCAGTATATAGAAGACATACACCATTTTTAAAATTTACAGATGAAATAAATATAGGTGAACAGGTATTAAATAAAAATAATCCTATAAGTAAAATTACTCATAAATTAATGAATGGTAAATTCGATTTAATATCTGATATTTTTTTGAAACATAAATTAAAATTAAATAATACTGATACAATTTATGCCAACATAGGTAATAATTTAATAGATAATATAACATTGAAAGTAGGATCAACTGATTTATATCATACAACGGGTTTTATAATGGAAATGATTAGTGAATTAGAGAATCCATTTATTCCAAGTATGTACAAAAATCATATATGTCCTCCATATTTGACAGGAAAAAATGGATCTTTAACAGTTAATACAGGTAATAATTATAATATTTCTTGTTTTGCAGGTGGTGTAAGTGGATCAACCACTACTACTTATACACATACAGAAACATTTTTTACTCGTCCTAATTTTGATTTTTGTAAATCATATGATAAAAGTTTTCCATTATGTGCTTTAATTCATTCAGATGTAAATTTCCTTGTTGAATATAATCCATCGAATGTGTCAGGTTCTTTTGCTAATGCTTCATTATCTAGAGCAATCGTTATTGAAGGTATTTCATTAGGTAATGAAGAAAAAAGAAGAGTAATAAGTAATACAACTGAATATATGTATTTTGATATAAAACCTCAAACCAATAATACTTTCAAAGTACTTACACCAATTAGAACAATATATATAGTAAATAAACCATTTTCAGGTGATCCTTCCACATCTAATAGTTCAGCATCGTTATCAAAGTCTACACCAACACTTATGAATAAATCCGATTTTAATAATTTCAGTCTTAAATCAGATGTATTTATTTATAAAACAACTAATGCAAATAATAATATAGATATATTAACAAAATATAATGTACATAAATATTATGGAGATAATTCGTTTGGAGGACGAGAATTAATTGACTTAAGTGAAACTATTACTAGTGATACAGGATTTCTTGGTTCAATCGCAATTATATCAGCTGGTTTAGAAAATAGTGATCATCCTAATGGACACTTTTCAGCTGGAAGCACAGTTACAATAACAGTCGGGGGTTTAGTTAAACAAATATATACAGAAAATATTAATTTTTATAGTATTATTTCAGGTCATTTAGGAAAATTATATGAATAATTTATCTTAATCTGAAATAATCTTGTAATATATTTAAAACTTTACCTTTCTGGCCTGAATTTATATCTTCCATATTACGAATTTCTTTAGCAATATTACTATAAGTCATATTACCACAATATGGAGAAAGTTTATTAGTATCTGTATCAGTTATATTCGGTATTGACGTAGTAGATGTGTTACATTCTTTTGGTACATGGTTACTTATATGATTAAATTTCTTTAATATATTTTTATAATTTTGAATTGTTTCTGTTACGTTTTCACCAACATTTTTATTTGTAATTCTTTTCATATCTTTTATATATTGTTTATAATCTTCTAAAGTTTGATTACGGTATAAATTACATTTATCATGATCTTTTATCATAGAAGCACTAACATCTAGATCATAATATTTCATATAATTTATTAAATTTTTGGTATTAATATCATTTAATACGTCATATTTATCACCAAAATTACCCATATTTTTATAAATGCGTCCAAATTCACCATCTTCATCATCAAATACATATTCTGGATCCATATTGTCAAATGTTTCTTTATTATATTGTAATGGATATGATAAAAATAATTCGTCATAAATATTTCTTGGTAATATTTTATATATTGTTTTATATATTTTCTTCTCTGTTCGAATATTAAATGTTCCTAATATAAATATAATTAATCCTATAATTATTAATATTATTTTGATATTTAACATATATAATAATATATATTTATTTTACTTATTATATCCAATATAAATAAATATTGTTCCAATTAATAATATTAATAATTTATAGTTCATTTATATTATAATATAAAATTAATCTCCTTCATTTAATTGTAGAGCATCTAAATTATCTTCATCTTCTTCACCCTCAGCAGCAAAATCATTTTGATCATAATATCCATCATCATCGGCACCAGGATCTATATTTTCTAATTCATGATCTTGTAATATATTATCACTAATTGTTTCTTCTGAATTAACTGTTTCTTCAAATATATTTTTCTTTTGTTCTTCTCTTTCTTCCATTATTTGTTGATCTCTTTCACCACCAACTTTTCTCTCCAGATTTATTTTTTCAGATTCTTTATACATTATACCACTTCTTATACTTTGATTTGCTACATGTAATCTTCTTTGTTCATCAGTCATATGATCTAATCTATCTAAATTAGTTTGTTTCTCACGAGCATTATGTTCATCTAATTTATTTTTATATGTATCTTTATCTATATATATCCAATTTGTATCATATAATTTATCATGTATATTTATTAAAATATCTAATAAAAATCTTGATAATACAATAATACATTTTTCTATAGTAATATCTATATTCTCAATTGAATCACATTTTTTATTCATTATAGTATATTCATTTGTAGTATCATCTAATAATAAATTAATATATTCTGATATTTTATTTATATTAAACAAGAATATAAATATATTAAATATTTTCTGATTATATGATGGTAATTCATTATTAATTTTTAATTTATATATATCTTTTCTATATTTATTAATATAATTATATAATTCAGTAAAAAATATATCATAATGAGGTTTTCTATATTCATTAAATCCAGCATATTTATTTCCTGATTCAAAATCTTTATCTTTATTTCTTAAAAATATTTCATTATGAAGTAAAAATGTATTTTTATTTAAGTAGTCTGATATATATCCTATTTTAGAATCACTCATTTTCCATTCTTTTTTTTTGATCATAGGATTAAAATCACCGTTTGATGTGTTTTTTAAGAAACTTAAATAATAATATATACTATTAATCGTTCTATCAGACATATTTTTATCATCTAATTTTTGTATTATTTTATTTATAAAATATGATATATTTGTATCAGGTATAAAACCTAGTGATCTTTCTAATTCAGTTTGTTCTTTCTTATTTAATTTAAATCTCATATTCTCTATTTGATTAGGATTAAATTGTGAATATAATTCATTTTGTATTAATTTATTATATAATTCATCTATATTTTTTATATATAATTTATTATTTATTATTATCTTATTAATCAATAAATCATATTGACCTGATAATTCTATTTTATCAATTAATTCATTATTATCTTTTTTATACATTATTAATTTAAAATAATCTTTCATATTTTCTATCAGATCATAAATTTCATCTGTTTCATCACAATAATTATCAAAAAAATCCGATATTCTTGATTCTATTAATATATTTTTATTAATATTATTTAATATAAATTCATTTGAATAATATTCTGTATATGGGATAAAACTATGTAATAATTTTAATTGGTTCTTATTAATGAGATAATTAAGTATTATATGAAAATATTCAGCAGTATTAGGTATTTCTTTATTACATTCCGATATATTACTAATTAAATCTTCATTATAATCTAATAATAAGAAATTTATAATATTTGTATTAATTATTTCGCCATCTATTTCTTTAATCATATTTGGTATAAGGTTATCACTTTTGTCTAAACAGTAATATTTATACATTTTTTTTAAAATTGATGAATCATTTTCTAATAAATCATCATAATTATGAGTAATATAAACATTAGGTGGTGTATATGAATAATGTCTGTTAACATTCGAATTTAATAAGAAATATTCATGATTATTTAAATTTATATATTGATATTTACGAATATTATCACTATCTTTTTTAATATCTAATCCTATTATATCATTCAAAAATACATTTCTAATAGAATTTGATGATTTTATATTAAAATTTATTGATGAATATTCACCACGTTCGTGATTATAATTACATTTACTTAAAATTGTTATAAGTTCTTTTTTATGACTTGGTGTAAATGTATTGACAAATTGTTTAGTTAACAAATTTAATATAGGAAATGAATCAGCTTTACCATATCCTTTTAATGCATATGTGTATAATCTTTTAAATGAAGGATTATTCATAAGTTCAGATAATTTAATATCTAATTCTTGATATTTGGGTTCATCATTATTGATAGGTTTTAATAATGATATATTTTGTATAGAATTATTATTAACAAAATATTGTTTATATAATTCATTATTTGATTGTACATATTCATTAATGTGTTTAATTAATCTATTATCAGGTAATGGTTTGTAAGTAGTCCAATAATCACGGATATAATTTTTATTAATACCTGATTCAAATATAAAATATTTTTCTAATCGTGAATGTAATATATATTGAGGATTCATCCAATAACGAATAACATTTATAAAATGATCTTTAAATGATATTTTCATAGTTTTAAGTGTATCAAATTCATTAAATAATTCATTAACATTATTAAATATCTTCTCTTTGGGATATTTTTTAACTAATGATTTAAGTTTTGCTTCTATATATGTAATTACTTTCATATTTAAACATGATTCTTTATCAGTGATAAATAAATTATTCCATGAACTATCTGAATTTATTATATTTATTCTGTTATTAAAATTTATATTATATGAATTATTTGATATTTGTATATGAATAAATATTAAAAATATTGCTGATAATATATTATTTATATTATGTAAAAATTCTTTGAATGAAGCAATAACAGGTTTTGATTTGTTATTTTTTAAAATTGGATGTGTTTTAATTATATCACTATTATATCTTTGATCATATAAATTTTTATGATCTAATAAATTATATATATTAATTATTTTAATCATATCATCATTTTGAAGAACAATATTGAATTTTTCTGATATATATTTAATAATATCATATGATTCTTTAATTTCTTTTTTATCAAAATTTAATGATTCTTCTATATCTTCTGCTTTCTCTTTTGATGATGATGGTTTTCCATCACTGAACCCTTCGAATGTAGAGAAATCATCATAAGATATAAATCTATTACACTTTTTACAATAAACATTTCCATCTTTAGACACTTCACCATAAATACTTTTCATAGTATCATATGAATCTTTATCACCTTTTATTAGATATAAATAATGTTTACATATCAATTTTTCTGAATCAGATGTTTTATCATAATAAAATGACTTATCTTCTGATCCCTTATTTGCTTCACGACCATATATAGATATAAATTTACTTAATAAAGAATATCTATATATTAAATCAGTTTGAGAAAATATTAATTCTTGACATAATTTTATTTTTTCTTTAACATCTAAATTTTTTGTGATCTTTTTTAAAGGTTTAATCGGTTTTATATATTTTTTCAAACTTTTATTATAATTTTCTTTATATTCATTTACAGTATTATTTATATATCTATTTAATTGTAATTTTTTATCATAATTTATATCATTTAGTGACATATCTAATAAATTTAATACTTTTTCAGCATCATTATAATTATGAAATAAATTTACTAAATATATATCTGCATCATTATTTATAGGATAATTTAATGAATCAAATATATCTGAATTAGATGGTAAATTATTTAATATTGCTTTAAATTTATCAATAGTTAATTGTTTATCACATCTGAATAAATATTTATTAAATGATTGTTCATATTCACTACGAACAGTATCATCTGTAATATCAATTGAATTTATATATGAACTTTTCAAGATATTTCTTATATCTTTTTCTTTAGATAATTTAATTATATCATTAAGATTATATAATGAATTATTTAAATCTACATTTTTTATATCATTAATTTTGTTTAATGGGACAAATAAAAATCCTATTACATTTATATTTCTTTCTTCAACTATCGGATTAGTTTCATAATTATGAATAATATTAAGATTATTTCTAATATTTAAAAAATCTAATGAATATTTATTTGATAAACTATTACAAGGATTAATATCATTAAAACAATCACGAATTACTAATCCAGAATAATTTATATTTACACCAAATTTATGTGTATCATTTTTATATGATTCAAAATCATCACTAAATAAATTATTCATATAATTAATATATCCTTTTGAGGAAAAATCATCAGTTTCATTTAAGATATTATATTTACGAACAAATTCTTCCTCAAATGAGGTGACAATAATATCTTCAGTAGAAGATAATGTATCATCAAATATCATTTTTTTCATACCTACAATCGGTAAAATAAATGATGGAATATTTAATTGATTTGTGTTTATAAATTCTTTAACAAAATTAAGATTATCTTGATCATCTATATCTGTTCTATGTTTAACTTTATTAATTAAATAAATAAGTGCTTCAGATGTTTCTGTAATATTATGAATTAAATTTTCATTATCATAAATATCATATATTCCGATCAGATTAGAAATGAAATCTTCTTTTATTTCGGTATCAGTATATACTCTTTCTTTTTTAGATTTTACTTGTTCTTCTAATTCAATTTTATCTTCTTTAAAAACGTCTTCTTCGTCTAATATATCTAAATCTACTTCTTGAATTTTAACAATATCTATGATAGTATAATCTTTATGCAATAATTGTATATATCCTTCAGAATAATAAATATTACGTTCATCATTGAGCATTATATATGTGTCAGTAATATCAGTAATAACACCGAGATAATCTTCATATTTATTTTTGTCAAAAAATACCACTAATAATAAATCATCTGTATTAAAATCAGTAGTAAATTCTAATAATTTATCTTTTTCTTCTTGGATCATTTCATTACCACGATCTTCTAAATCTTCATGTAAATCATAATCTTGTTCTTCATCATCTATTACAGGAATACCATCTTCATTAAATTCATCTTCAAATCTAGGCGAATCAGGTGAATATTGTTCTACCGAGGTTTCATTGACATATTCCACTGCTTTTTTATATTTTTCTTCGATATCATCTGATGGATTACCATCATCCAATTCTAATGGATTATCTTGTTCTTCTTCTTCTTCTTCTTTTTGTTCAGATTCTATTTGTTCAGCTTCAGATTGTTCAGGATCTATTTGTTCCTCCATTAATTTTTCAATATCATCAGGGTTATCACTCATTATATTAATATAGATTATATTTTAATTACTTAAAATTAAAACAAGTATTATACTAAAGTGTCATAATGGATATCCAAAACTTTATAAATCAAAATGAAGAATATCTTGTTCAATTAAAAAATTTAAATCTCCAATATCGTAAATATAATGTTCTTGGTTTAACATTAGTTAAATATAAACACGATACAGAAATCAATGATTTTACTAAATTATTTAAATCCGTAATTATTGATCAAAAAACAAATAAAATTGTATCCATTGCACCCATGAAATCAGTAAAAAGTGATCATAATATTTTAATGAATGACAATACTGAAATCAGTCGAATTTATGATGGTACTATGATTAATGTGTTTTATCATAATGATGAATGGGTTTTATCTACTCGTTCTTTTATAGGTGCTAATAATTATTGGAATAAGAATTCTAAAAAATCTTTTAAAGATATGTTTAATGAATGTTTTAACCAATATGATGAATTAGATACTGAACATTCATATTCATTTGTTCTCCAACACAAAGATAATAGTAATATTGTTCCCATTAAAAATAATAGAGTCATTCTTATAGAAGAATATTCATATGATAATGGATATCCTGAAAAAGTAGATACAACAAGATATTCACGAACATATCAAATCAGTAACGTTTATAAAAATTATCATGAATTAACTACTAACATTTCTGAAAATGATATTCAAAAATATGATAAAGGATTTAATGTTTTTAAAGATGGTTGTAGACACGTTTTTATCACAGATGATTATAAATATATTTTTGATCTCAAACCGAATCAAAATAATAAAATGTTTATATTTTTAACACTTTACAAACAAAGAAAATTAAATGAATATCTTACAGTATATACTGATGATAGAAATTTATTCGATATTTACAGAAATAAATATGAAATCATGAGAAGTGAATTATATTCAAATTATTGTAAACATTTTATAGAAAAATCAGTAGAGAAAAACGATGTCCCGTATCAACTGAAACCTATTATTTATGAATTACATGATATTTACAAATCAACAGGACAAAAAATTAATTATAAATTGATTAATGATTATTTACAAAATATGAATGTTAAAAGACTTACATTTATTTTAAATTATTATTAAAAAAAATCTAATATATATTATAAAATGGTGAAAAGTAGAAAAACTATTAGAAAAAAAGTCAGACATCGTGGTGGTAATTTTGGTCCTTTTCAGACGCGTCAGTACGCAGAACAAATTTATGGTAGATCACACGCCAGCAAAATGAATTTTCCTAGAATGAAAAGGTTAGTTAATTATTTATCTGATTGGGATGAGACAAAACGATATTTAGGAATTGGACAGGGGTCTAGAGCAATGTATAGACAACCTGAAAACGATGCTGAACAACAACTCGAAGATTTTGATAATGGTGTTGGTTATGGACATGGGACATCTCCATATAAAGGTAAAAAAGGTAAAAAAAAGAAAACTAAGAAGAAACATAAACATAAGAAATCTAAAGATGGGAAATCTAAATCCCGTTAGATTTATTTATAATTTCTCCAAATATACCTATTAATTCATCACATGCTTGTGATAATTCTTGAACTAAAGCACTTGTTCGTGTTTTTTCATCAACATCTACACCTCCCAAAATATGTTTAGGATTAAACGACATTGTAAATAAATATTTATCTTCTAGAGGATGTGTTCTTTTATAACCAATAACATTTAATGGTGATGTTTCATTAATCATATGATTAGATATGTGTGTTTGAATAATAGAACCAAGAGTATCATCGAATCCGTGCCAAATATGATTAATTTTAATTACAGCAGGCATTTCAACAATCATATTAACAATACTTTTCTTTTCATCATCATTATAATATTTAAATTTTATAATTTTTTTCTCTTCATCATCTAAAATGTGTTGTAATTCATCTTTAAACACTTCTAATGATTTTATGATTATTTCATTAGCCTTAATAAATAAATCTTTAGCACTTAAGAAATGTTGCGATTCAATTTCAAAATTATACCAATATGGTTCACCATTATTATCGCGATGAAAATATCGTTGACCTTCTTTTAAGAATAAATCTTTTCTAAATTTTTCATGTTCATCTTCAGGTAATTCTTCTCTACTGAGTTTTTCTTCGATAATTTTCTTACACATTTCTTCATCTATTTTATATGAATAAGTAGAACAAGAAACAGCTTGCCAACGAGCATCTTCTTTAGCGATAGATACAGAAGGTGATCCATATAATACTAATTCCTGAACATTTTTATCTGAATTAGTGGATTTTAATTCATGAAGGAGACAATAATATTTATCTTTATATGGTCTAAATATCTCGGATTTAATCTTATCAGATACTTTTTTGTCCATATCATAATTAGATTTATCTATCTTAGTTATCATACCATTTTGATAATCAGGTGATTCTGCTACAGTCTTTTTAATTTCATAAATATCAAAATCTTCAGCAGTTATTAAAGTAATTGGTTTGGAATTATCATGTTTAACATTCAATACAAATAAATATTTATTAGGATTATTTTCAATTAATTTAGGATCAATATAAAGAGGTATCATACCAATACGGTCAAGAATAAATTCATTATGTAAAGATGTTTCATTTTTTTCAATCACAATATCAGATTTACCATATTCAGTACGAAATGCATATGTTTCAATTGATGATAATAAAGTTCTTCTAATGGCATTAACAATAGTTCTATTTAAACCATATTCATCATTACCATTTATTTCGAATGTTAAGTTTTTTTTATCTGATTTTTCGTTGATGTTGATATCACAGGTAAATTTAGACATTATATATATAATATTTATTATTTTTAAATAATCAAATTTATTATGTTTATTATGTTTATTATGAATATTTTTAATATATGATAAAAATAATATGGATTTATATGTAAGCAAACAATGTCAGCATTGTACACAATTATTAACATTATTAAGAGATAATCCACAATTACAATCATATTTTATAGTAAAACCTATTGAAACAAATTCATATCCTAAAGATCTAAAAGTTGTTCCAACATTAATTAAAGACGGACAATTATATACTGGAACACAACTAAATGAAATAGTTAATGATGTTAATAGATTTGATATGGAGAAAAATGGACAAAAACAACAACAACAACAACAACAACAACAACAACAACAACCCAAACAAATACCTGATGAAAGAGATATACAATTGCAACAATACGCTAATAAACCCAAACAACCTCAACAACAATCACAACAACAAAAATCAGATGAAGATATAATGGGTATGTGTGGTTCAGAAGGATGTTTATATGAAAGTATAGATGATAGTAATAATAATTCCTTAAATGGTGATTATTGTTTTTTAGATGATGGATATAGTGAAAAAAAACCAACGGGATCTAATAATTCAGGAACAGGTGAAAAATCAGGTAGATTTAATAATAGTGCTTATGAAGCTATGATGAAAAGTAGAGGAATGTAAATGCGTAAAATATTATTTAAATATATATATCATATATATAAAATATGGATATTAATGATCAAATGTTATCTAAATTTAAATGTTTTTTAAACGATATTTGTAAAGTATTTCCCGAACATTCAGATTCTATTCAACAAAATTACAATGTTATATTAGAATTAGATTCATTAGTTATTGATGAAAATGAAATTATATCTGAATTTTTGGAAAATATATCAAATATTAGTGATAATATTATAAATAAAGATAATGAAATATTTACAGATGATTTATTCTTAATAAAAGATATATCCATGAAAACATTATGGTCATCTGATATAAGTAAAAAAACTAAAGACAGTATATGGGGATATTTAAATGTTTTTAGTTTGATAAATCTTAATATAACATCGGGAAAAATGATGGAGAATACACAGAATAAATTAGAATCCGGTGAGAAGATAACTAAAAAAGAATTAAAAGTAATGAAAGATTTAAAAAAATTAAATGAAAATATTAATGCGAAAAATTCAGATAATGCTTCATTATCGGATGATACATTTGATTCATTAGAAAATACGTCATTGGGTAATTTAGCTAAAGAAATTACTAAAGATTTAAATATAGATGATACAAATGCTCAAGATATGTTAAATCCCAATAATATGATGAATATATTTCAAACAATAAATTCTACATTACAACAAAAAGTAGATAATAATGAATTAGATATGAATTCATTATTTAGTGAAGCATCTGGGTTTATGAATAATTCAGGATTAATGAATAATATGATGGGTATGATGGGTGCTGGAACTGGTTCTGATGGTGGAGGTGAAGGTATGCCTGATATTGGTAATATGATGAATATGATGTCACAAATGATGCAACAACCTCCCCCACAACAAGCCAATCAAAGACAACCATCTCAACAATCTCAAAATATTAATCCTACACAACAAAGATTAAGAAAAAAACTTGAAGAAAGACAAAATAATAATTAAATTTATCAAGAATTAATATTTTTTTATAGATATATATATATGGAACGATTTTGGTTAAATCAGTTTAATAGTTTATTTAATAGAAATAATCTATTAAATATAATACCTTACAGTCATTTTGATTTAAATACCAAATTGAATGCGATATTTAGACTATCTATTTATTTTTCAATAATAATGTTTGTAATGAAGAAAGATTATAAATATCTAAGTATAATTGTTATAGTAGGTATATTAACAATAATAGTATACAGATTATCACCAAAAAATGTGGAAACAAATATGCAAGTAGAATCAACCAATAAAGACAGTAATTATAATGAAGAATCTGAAGGATGTAAAATGCCGACATTAAAGAATCCATTTATGAATGTAATGCCTGGAGATTATGGAGATATAGGTGTTCCAGGTGATTTAAGAAAAGCATGTAATTCATATGATAATCCTGTTATAAGGTCTATGGAGGATGAGTATTTTAATGTTGGTTTATATCGTGATCAAACTGATATATTTAATAAGAATAATTCTCAAAGAGAATTTTATACTATGCCAGTTAATTCTATAGTTAATGATACAGTAAAATTTGCTGAATGGTGTTATAAAACACCACCAACATGTCGTGAAGGAAATGGTATCCAATGTTACTCTGATTTACACAATCATTATTAAAAAAAAAATATATTACAATATATATAATAATGTCAGAAATAGGAATTCATGGATATGGTGCTTCAGTTAATGCTTTAAAATCAGATACTCGAATTGATGATTGTTTAAATCAAGATGTTAATAAATCAAAATTTCAATTATTTGGTCAAAATAATTTAATGTATGATAAAGGAACTACTTTAATTGATACTCAACAAAGATTAGGTCCTGGTAGATATGAATTAGATAATACTTATGGATGTAATTGTCTTTTACCTGAAGCTCGTGATCTTCAATTATCTCAACCAGCTATTAATTTTCAAGCTGGATATGGATCCATTGGTGAAAAAGGATGTATAGTTGATGAAAACTCTAAACTTCGTTATGGTCTTGCTACAAATAAAAATTATATTCATCAATTACCACTAAAACATAATGCAGGATTTTTTGGACGAGGAAAACATGATCCAGATGTTGAATCAGTTATTCAAGGTGGTAATTTAACTAGTTTTGGTGATAAAGCTTGTAATGTATTATCAGGTGTAACTATTCCTAATTTTTTCACACCTATGATACCTAGATTATCTAAAGAAGTTCAAAATCCTATTCATATCATTCCTGAAGACAATAGTAAAGGATGGGTTCGCGGTGGTATACCGTCAAGAGATGTATATAAATTAATGGATTACAGTCAACGTTGTGATAAATTTAATAAAAAGTAATTAACTAAAAATAATTTATTTTATATATATATATATATATGAATAATTTATATACTGATAATGAGTCATATCAATTAGAATCATTAAATAAAGAATCACTTGGACCTGGATTATATATGTTAGATGTATCAAAAAAATTAAATCAAGTAGTATATCCTTGGGCACCTACAGTCCGTTTACAAAAAATGGGAGCATCAATTAATCAAAATATGTCATTAGTTGATACTGAATCAGATTTATATAATATAGTTAGAGTCAATACTAAAGACCCTAATAAAAAATATATACCTGATGAAAATAAAAAAATAGATTATTTAGATCTTAAAGATGGTTTTTTTCAAGAAGAGAATACATTTTTAACTAATCCTCCATTTGAGTTAAAAGGATTAACTAAAAATAGATTTTATAATTTATTTCATGATCCACAGAAAACCGCAATTGCTCCTGAATATGTTGGTAGAATAGGTACAGATACTTATTCAACTATTTTAGATGATTATAAAGCATGTCCATTTAATAAATCTATGTATGATGGATTTTAAATGATATATTTTATCATATTTTTTATCATATTTTTTTTATCATATTTTATTATGTTATTTTATAGATAAATCTATAATTTAAATACAAATACAAATTTTTTTATATATATTATAATATATTATGGAAGCTGTGGTATTATTAGGTATATTGGGTGCTGGATATTTATTTAATAAACCTGAAATAGAAGATGATAGTAATGTCGATTTACCTGATGAAAAAGATGCTTATAAATCAGATTATTTTAAAAAAAGTGATAAAGAATATAGAGAAGAAGTTTTAAAAAATTATACTAAATCAAAAATTCCTGGTTCTAATATAATAAATTATCAAAATATAGATGAATATATTAATAAACCTTTAGATGATCCCAAAGAAGGTGATAATGCTTATGATTATGTCTACAGTAGTTCGAGTGGTGGTAAAATTTCTAAAGAGGATTTTTTAGTGAATGATCAAGGAATTAAAGTTGAACCATTTTTCAGTGGTTCAGGACCAAGAAATATTAATTTAAATGAAAGCAGACAACTTAATATTCATCAAGGAAGTGTTGAATTTAAAGAAAAAAAAACTGAGAAACCTAATTTCTTTCAACCAGTTAAACAAGATACAGTATTCGGTGCACAATTTAATGGAGACTTACTACAATCTAAATATGTTACAAGTAATATTAATAATAATGTCCGTCCATTTGAACAACAAATGATACAACCGATAGATAAAAGAAGTTCATATATAGGTGATGTTAATAGACAATATTATGAAAAAAGTAAAACAGAAAATATTAGACCTCTGAATAACCAAAAAGAATCATATGAAGGTCGTGTATTATCTGGATCTAAACATGATAAACGTGGTAAGATCGGACAGGTATTTGAACACACACCTATGACTGATTATAATAACTCTCCCGATAAATGGTTAACTACTAATGGAGCATATACTGCAGGCATGGAAAGACCTGAAGAAATAATCCCACCCACTAATCGTCAGTATTTTAATAAACAAGAATTTGGTCCTGCTACAGGTATTGATAATGAATCACAAATGAACAGACCCAAATTTGCTCAATCTAATAGACAAACTTTCTCAGCTGATACTGTAAGAAATGCTGGAACAGCAGTTGGACAAATGAATAATGAAGCTGTTATGGAATCCACTATTATATATCCTAATGAACGTGATGTTACAACACTCCGAACATATGATGGTAATCTTAAACCTGATTCTGAAAAATTAACATTAGGTGTTCAGGATAAGATTAAAAATACTATTAAACAAACTACTATTGATCCTGCTAATAATGGTTATTTGACTGGAACAGATTTACCTACTGAAAGATTATATGATAATGTAAAAAATACTAAGAAACAACATACTACATTTGATGAGAATTATGTAGGTATAGGTGGAACTAGTGTAGCACAACCGGTCAATGAAGATAATTATAAAAATGCTGAAATGAATGCAACTAAAGAGATTATTGCTCAAGGAAGATATCCTGTCCCTGAAGGTGATAAATATACTAATAGTGTTGAAACATATAATATTGAAATTAAGAAAAATGAACAAGATTATTTTAATCATAGACAAACTCATTATGATAAAATGAATCCTGAATATCTTACTAAAAGTACTTGTGAATTTACTCAATTTAAAAATAAACTTGATGATAAATCTATTGGATCACTTGATGGTGGACGTTTTGATCCCAGTTTATTGACACCTTTTAGAAATAATCCATACACTCAATCATTAGAGTCATTTGTATATTAATAAAATATTATATATTATATATGTCAACTAATACGATAGAAGGATACAGTAATGGAGATTTAGTTGAGGGATCAGGAATATTTGGTTTGCATTCGAACGATGCTAATGTATCTGATGGTAAAAAAATAGCGGGTGTTGAATCTACAGCTCTAGGTGGTTCTAAAAAACGTCCATCATCACCGCCTCCACCTCCACCACCACCACCACCGACAACTTCTCCCACATCTAGTGTAAATACTACTCAAAACGATAGTTATTCTTTAGAAGAATTAAAAAATTTAGAAAATTCAATATCCGGTAGTATGACAGAAAATATTGCTTCATTATTTACAATGCTTAATTATAATAATTTATTATACAATAAAGAAAGTCAAATACATGTTGAAAGTATAAAGAAATTAGGAAAAATAACAGATTTAGGTAAAACTGAAAATTCTCAATTATTAGACTTTGTAGAAAATGTTATTATAAATTTTACTACTTTAAGTCATGATAAATTAGAAGAATCTATTAGTCAATTACCAGACAAATATAAAAATGATAGAGATATTTTAACAGAATTATATTTATCATTAGCAATACTAAATCAAGAATTCTTCAATGAATCAAAAGGTCTTGAGGGATCAAATATACAAGATTTAACTATTATAATAGAAAGATTAAGCAAATATATACCTGATATATTAGTTAAAACTACTACTTTATCAACTGATCCTAGTTATGAAACGAAATATAAATTAATGAACCGCGTATTTAGAAAAATATTCAAAACAAATGAAACATATGTATCATTTGATATATTTTCAGGCTTAAGACCATTATTTGAATATCTTAAAACTTTTAGAACAATAGAAATGGTTGTAATCGTATTGGCGTTAGCATTTATTGTTTCTAAAATATTTGATATGTTTAGAGTTAAAGTAGAAGTATAAATCCTATTTTTTATCATAAACACAATCTATTTTTTTATCATAAACACAATCTATTTTTTATCATAAACACATCCTCTACTTTCATTATATTTTTTTACAGCATTTTCTTTATTATGATTTTTATCATTAATAATATTGTAATTAATATTCATATTATATTTATCAGAAATCATTATAATCCCATTTTTTATGTAGATTTTTTTTAGCATTATATAATATATGATTAAACAAACTTTATATATTATATTAATTATAGCATTATTCAATTTTCTCCTTATAAATATATTTAGATTACAAGATGAAATTTTAAATATTCGTAATAAGAAAAATGTATTAAAAGGATTATTAGATAATAAATATAAAGATTTAGACGATGATAGTAATGTATCAAAAGTAGAAGTTAAAGAAAAAATGAATGAAATTGCTGAATTAGTCCCAATTGATTTTAATAAAATTGTTGAATCTAAAGAAAAATTTATCCCTAAGGATAAACAAGTTTAACGTCTTTTTCTACGAGTTTTGACTCT
>Ga0209504_1000799_pt1 | contig 25852 bp, 15 predicted proteins | sample COGITO_mtgs_1005_FD_184791 | JGI IMG/M metagenome (GOLD analysis project Ga0209504, IMG submission 184791) | Pelagic marine microbial communities from North Sea - COGITO_mtgs_100511 (SPAdes) (version 2) | ecosystem: Environmental > Aquatic > Marine > Epipelagic ...
CAGCTTGGTCACCATCACCTTCAGCGAGGCGGTCGTCGCCTTTGATAACACCGATGTGACTGTCGAGAACGGCACCCTCAGCGCCTTGAGCAGCACCGATGGCGGCGTCACCTGGACCGGGACGTTCACCCCAAGCGTCAATGTTGAAGACACCAGCAACCTGATCACCGTCGCCGCGACTTACACCGACACCGCCGGCAACGCCGGCACCGGGGCCAGCAGCGCCAACTACCAGATCGACACCCAGGCGCCGACTGCCACCATCACCATGGCAGATAGCGCCCTCAGCATCGGCGAAACCAGTCTCGTCACCTTCACCTTCAGCGAAGCCGTTACTAATTTCGCTAATGCTGACGTGACCGTGCAGAACGGTACCCTGAGCACACTGAGCAGCAGCAATGGCGGTGTCACCTGGACGGGAACGTTTACCCCTTCTAACAACGTTACCGACACCACTAACCTGATCAGCCTGGCCAACACCTACAACGACCTGGCGGGTAACGTCGGCACTACGGCCACCAGCGCCAACTACCAGATCGACACCCAAGCACCGACTGCCACCATCACCATGGCCGATAACGCCCTCAGCATCGGTGAAACCAGTCTCGTCACCTTCACCTTCAGTGAAGCCGTTACTAACTTCGCTAATGCTGACGTGACCGTGCAGAACGGCACCCTGAGTACCCTGAGCAGCAGCAATGGCGGTGTCACCTGGACCGGTACCTTCACCCCGAGTGCCAACGTTACCGACACCACTAACCTGATCAGCCTGGCCAACACCTACAACGACCTGGCGGGTAACGCCGGCACCACGGCAACCAGCGCCAATTACCAGATCGATACCCAAGCACCGACTGTGGTAATCAGCACTAACGACAGCAACCTGTCCGTCGGGGATACCACAACACTGACCTTTACGTTCAGTGAGGCTGTCACTGGTTTTACTGCGGGAGATATCAATCCTTCGGGCGGCACTATTAGCAACCTGGTGCAATCGGTGGCTAATCCAGCAGTTTGGACAGCCTCATTTACCTCAACAGGCGGTGGGTCGCCTCGCGTTAGTCTGCCTGCTGGCAGCTATAACGACCTAGCAGGCAATGCCGGGAGTGCAGGCAGCCTGAACCTCAACAGCGACCCTATCGCCGTAAATGACAATTACTTGGTTTCTGGACTTGTAGGTCAGTACTTCGGTTACAACGAGACCACGAATGGTGCCAACCTGACCAACCTAAGCCAGGTTGAAACATTTATTAATGGACGTGCGCCCACCGCTACTTTTTCCGCTACCAGCCTTAACTATGGGCCCGTAAGCAATGACGGCTTAGGCAATGACACAAACCTGCAGTCCTTTCTGAAAGGCGATGCTGGCAGCCTGTCGAGTGACCCTGGCAATACGTCTGATGTCATTATCAAACTCAATGGCATCGTCAATTTGGCGGCTGGCACGTATCAGTTCCGTGTAACGGCAGATGACGGCTACAGCATCCGCGTTAATGGCCAGACAGTTGCCGAATACAACGGTAATCAGGCCGCCACCGCTCGTGAATCGTTGACATTCACCGTTCCGCAAGGCGGCACTCAGCAGATAGAGATCGTTTACTGGGATCAGGGCGGTGCGGCACAGTTGACTATCGAACTGCGGCCACAAGGCGGATCCTACAGCGTGCTCGGCGGTAGCTCGTTGCAACATGAAAACCCGGCCTTGGTGACCAACGAAGATCAGGCGCTGACCATCACTCCGTCCACATTGCTCGGCAACGACAGCGACCCAGATGGCAATGCCATCAACATTCTGAGCGTGCAAGGCGCAACTCAGGGTTCGGTCGCACTGGTTGGAGGTAATGTGGTGTTTACCCCGAACGCCAATTACAACGGCCCAGCCACCTTCACCTACACCGTAAGCGACGGCCTGGGCGGGCTTGCGACGGCCACGGCGACTATCGGCATCAAGGCCGTCAACGATGCGCCTGTGGCAGTTGCCGATAGTGCTACAACCAACGAAGACACGCCTGTAATTATCAATGTGCTGGCCAACGACACGGATGTTGACGGTGACCTCCTGACGGTAACCGGGGCCACGGCCAGCAATGGCAGCGTGGTAGTGAACGCCAACAACACCCTGAGCTTTACCCCGGCCAGCAACTTCAGTGGCACGGCATTGATTCAGTACAGCATTACTGATGGCAAGGGTGGTACCTCCAGCGCCCAGGTAAGCGTGACGGTCACACCGCAAGCCGATGCACCATTGCTCTCGCCGGTGTCCAATATTTTTGCCCTCAACCCAGGTGCCACAGTCATTTCGACGGGTAGCACCGACACGCCAATCAACACCGCCGCATTCAACGCCGGTGATGGTATTTCACAAGCCAATCTCGAGGCCGAACTGGGCCTGACTGCTGGTTTCCTCGACAATCGCTTTAATCCAAGCGGGCCGAATGTTAATCACAGCGGCAATGTTGATGTAGTCGACGGGAAAACTACTCAGTCGAACTACAGCATGGCAGGCGGCACCACCGTCAATTGGAACTATGCCTTCACCAATGGAGAGAATCTCTCGTCCGAAGTGCAGGCTGGTTACAACGACCTGGTGGTATTGATCGTAACGGGCCCTAACGGCACCCGTGAAACCTTCCTGGTGGACTCCTCAGAGTCGAAGTTTCCGAGCCTCACCAGTAACGGCACATTCAGTTATACCGCGACTCAGAGTGGCAACTACAGCTTCAGCTGGCTGGTACTCAATGGCCGCGACAGCCTCAAAGACTCATCACTGTCATTGTCCAGGGCTAACTTCAGCCAAAGCGGCAGCGCCATGCTGTATGGCGCTCCGATTGCGCTGCTACTCGCAGCACAGCTGGTCGACCAGGATGGTTCAGAGTCCCTGAACCTCGTGCTTTCAGGACTGCCCAACGGTGCCAGCCTGAGCGCTGGCACCAACAATGGCAACGGCAGCTGGACCCTGGCCGCCAGTGATCTAAGCAACCTGCACTTGTTGCCGCCTGCTGGCTACACCGGAACGCTCAACCTAACGCTGACCGGCACCGCGACAGAAACGGCTAATGGCAGCACGGCGAGCAGTGCGCAGTCATTTAGCGTGACTGTCGATGAGACCACCAACACTGTGACCACGGCGACTGCCGGTAACGACACGCTTACAGGCACATCAGGCAACGACCTAATCCGTGGTTACAACGGCGATGACACCCTTAACGGCGGCGCCGGTAACGACCTGATCTATGGTGGTGCAGGCAATGACACGCTAAACGGTGGAGCCGGTAACGATCACCTTTATGGCGGTATCGGTAACGACACGCTGAATGGCGACGCCGGTAACGATTACCTCAGCGGTGATGCCGGTAACGACATCCTCAATGGGGGCGAGGGCGATGACATCCTGCGCGGCGGCTTGGGCAACGACACCCTCACAGGCGGTGCGGGTAGAGACCTGCTGCTCTGGCAGCGTGGCGACCTGGGGAATGACGTGGTCAAAGATTTCAATATCAGCGGCACATCGCGAGACACCATCGACTTGCATGACCTGCTACAAGGCGAAAATGACGGCAATATTCTCAACTACCTGCGCGTAGACACCGCCACCTCCACTCTGCAAATCAGCACAACTGGGGTGCTCAATGCCACAGGCAGCAACGCCGACATGACCATCAAACTGGAAAACGGTGGTAACCCGGTCAATATCAACCCTGGCAATCTGAGCCAAGGTGATCTGGTCAACTCGCTGATCGCGGGTGCGGACCCCATGATCAAAGTCGACCACACCTGATCAACCCAACCCCGCTACCATAAGGTGGCGGAGTTGTATTATTCGGGGCAGCCAACAAGGCAAGGAGCGGTCGATGTTGTATGTAAAGCGGGATGCCTGGGGCAATTTGCAGCAGGTGGAAGCAGCGCCTTTCGAAGGTATGGACGGCGAACTACTGGCCGATAGCCAGGAAGCTCAAGCCTGGTATGCCAATCAGACAGTCGAAAGCAGTCTGTTGCAACTCAAGCAAAGCGACCTGGACATGATTCGGGTACTGGAAGACTTGATCACCGTACTGATCCGTAAAGGCGTAGTGCGCATTACCGATCTGCCGGAGGCGGCGCAGGGCAAGCTGGTAGGCCGCAGTAAGGCGCGGGATGCACTGGGTGGTTTGCACCGGTTGATCAATGACGATGAGTCAGAGCTTATCTAACGGCTTGCTGCCCAGCCGGCTGTGGAACCGCACGCACCCCATTGTCATGCATAAATGAAGGACTCTGGTCTCGACAGTCCGCTCACAACAATTACCATCCAAGCTCTATAACCATTGCTTAGGCGCAATTGCACATCACTCAGCGCCACGGCCCTGGCTCACCGAATAGGCGCCCTTGCACGCCGTTGATGCCCATAGCACGCAGCACTCGCCACTCCCCTTCGCTTTCCACTCGCTCGGCAATCAGCGGCAGATCGATGCTGTTGGCTGCACGTTGCATGGCCTCGATAAACAGACGTTTGTCATTCTCCTGATCGATGTCCACAGCACTTGCGAGGGTAGTTGGCCGCAAACAATAAAGGCTGCTTGCGATGGCGGTCGCATTACCCGCAGCAGGTAATGCGACCGCTAATCAAAGACAGGCTTGGCCGTTTAAAGCCTGGGTAAACCACGCAGATGGATAAAGCCGAACAGCAGCACTTGCACGCGGTGCCACCAAGGTTGCGGCAGATTGACCAGGCGGGTATTGAACAGCAGCAGCTCGCCAACATGGGCCAGCAACATGGCACCGGCAATCAGGTTGACTGTCAGGTACCAGCCCTCGCCCATGGGGTAAATCAGGTTGAGCAACGCGAGCAACCAGAACGTCGCCAGTGCGCCTCTGACAAACAGCAGAACAGACATGAATCACTCCGTGGTCAGGTGAATAACCGCAGGCCAGCAGGCCATGAATAACGCCCTGCTAGTCTGCCCTGAACCTGCTCGGCGCCTATCCGCACTTTGGTCGGGTCGAGCCGCTATCAACTCATTCAGCGCAGCGTCAGAGCAATCGGTGCTTCGCTGAAATCGAAGCAGCCGAGGAACGATTTGATCTCCAGCAAGCTACCATCGACCTTCACATCACCCAACAGCGCGCCCTTGAGTAAACCGTTCTCGCCGCTCATCACGGTGTCCAGGTACGTCTTGTCGAGGGTCAACTTGAGCGTCGTACCCGCGGGAATGCCCTGGTGCAATTGCACCACACCGCGGCGCACTTCTAACGCCCACTCCTCGCCAATATCCGGGAAGCTGAAGCCCAAGGTCAGTTCGACATCATTGGCCTTGTCCGGGTCGACCCGAGTAATCCAGTTTTGCAGGAAGACTCGCGCCGGAAAGGTTTTCAGCATGTCGGCCGAGAGAAATGCGCTGCGCATGCTCAGTGCCATCTGCTGCACCTCATCACCGTCCAGCTTGCCTTCCAGCTCCATAGCACTCATCAAGTACCAATTGCGCCAGTTGATGTTCATGCTCGCGTAACCGAGTTTTCGGAAGCTGCGGGCCTTGATATCGCGGGCCAGCGGGTCATCGTGATCAATACGAATGGCATAGCCTGACAATTCGGCGGCCCACTGATACTCACCCTTGAGGTACGCATCACCGGCAGCCAACAATACCTTCTCACGCCCGCCCATCAGGGCAACCAGACGCTGCGCCTTATCCTGCGGTGGCAGTGGGTCGAGATCGACCGGGTCACCTTGAAACCAGCCCAGGTAGCCGTTGTAGATCTGCCGCACGCTGTGTTTCACGGTGCCGTAATACTCACGCAAATAAGGTGTGTAACCCGCTAGATGTGGCGGAAGTTTGACCTTCTCGACCAGCTCATCCGGGGTCAGCCCCTTATTCATCCAGCGCACGGTTTGATCATGGATATAAGCAATGCCGTCGCGGGTCATACGCAGCACTTCCTCAACGTTTTGCTCGCCACTGACGGGACGCCCGTGCAACGGCACCATATGTTCGGCCCGGTAGGCGCGCAGTTTGTCCAGACTCTCGACCCACACCACCGGGTCGCGGAACTTGGTGCCGCGCAGCGTATGGATGTTCGGCAGGGTCGGCCCCTGCTCCACTTCGGCGCTAATCAGCACACGATTATCCGGTAGGTAAACGATGATCTCGTCCGGCGCTTCGCTGGGCACATGTAAGAACTGCAGGTCCAGGCCAGCGATGCGGGTGTCGAGCTTGTCTTTGAAGGTCAGAGTCGGCGCAATAAAGGTCGAAGCTTCGACCTTGGCCAGCGGGCCGATGCCGGCGTTCATCTGCTCGTGGTCGCTGTCCGGCAGGCCGGCACCGAAGCTGTAGCCGGAGCGCACCGAGAGTATTGGACCAACCAGCGCACCTTGGGCCACCACATTAGCCAACAAGGTTTCATGGGCAATGATCTGCACCTCGCCGCTGCGCACCTGCTCCTCCGTGACGAAGGCCTTCACGCCATTGATATGGTCCGGATGAAAGTGGGTGTAGACCACCGCCTTAACCGGTTTGTCGGTGATTTTGCGGAACTCAGCCATGATCTTGCGCGATTCGCTGACCGACTCGCCGGTATCGATGATGATCAGCCCTTCCGGCGCCTCAATCATCGCTACGTTACCCAGCTGCCAACCAACGGCGGAGTAGATGTTGTCGGCAATCTTGTAGACCTTTTGCGCAAAGTGCTTGGTGTGTTCGGCCAGTTCCGGGTTGATCGAGGCCGAGATCTGTTCATCCGGCAGGGCCGCGTGGCTCGCCAAGGGTAACGTCAGGCTCAACAGCACCGCAGCAATTCGAGTGAGTGGAAACATGTGAGAGGCTCATTGTGATTGGCAGTGCTGGCAGATTGGTCAATCAACGCCAATAATTCCAATGCATTCCAAACCAAACACTGATGCAGGGCACGCATGAACGATCTACGCCAACTTCGTCACTTCATCGCCCTTGCCGAGCACGGCCATTTCGCGCGTGCCGCCGAGGCCGTACACCTTAGTCAACCCGCACTGAGCCGCAGCATTCAAGCGTTGGAGGCCAGCCTCGACTGTAACCTGGTCGACCGGCACAGCCGTGGTATCAGCCTGACCACCCATGGCCAGCTGGTATTGGAGCATGCGCAACGCCTGCTGGCGGGTAGCCGCGCACTAAAGAACGCCGTCAGCCAGCTGGGCAATCTGCAAACCGGGGAACTGCGCCTGGGAGCCGGGCCCTACCCGGCCGCGCGCCTAGTGCCACGAGCCCTAGGACGTATGGCGCAGCGCTACCCAAGAGTGCGCATCAACCTGCAGATTGGCAATTGGCAGGAGCTGCGTAGCAACCTACTGGATGACGCCGTGGAACTGTTTGTCGCCGACAGCCGTGAGCTGCTCGCCGACCCTCTATTGTGCATCGAACCACTGCAACGCCACAGCGGCGTGCTGTTCTGCCGCCCCAACCATCCGCTACTGCAGCAACCGGTGCTGCGCATGCATGACCTGCTTGATTATCCCCTGGCCGGCACCCAGCTCCCGCAGACAGTGGAGCAGAACTTGCGCGCACTCAGTAACCGCGAGCAGCCACTGAGTATTCAATGCGACAACTTCATGGTGCTCAAAGCCCTGGTGGCCGATAGCGATGTGCTGAGCATGGCACCTTGGGATGTGGTGGCTGAGGATATCCACGCCGGCCGCCTAGCCCAATTGCCGCTGGAAGCAGGCGCGTTGACCGAGCAATCGGCCTACGCCCTAATCAGCCGCGCCGGGCATAGCCTGTCACCGGCGGCGCAGGTTATGCGGGAAGAGATACTGGCCGAAGATCAACTCTTCGGCCGTCAGCTAGAGGACGCGCCGGGTTCGTAGCGCACCTAGAGATGGCAGTCAGTTGCGCTGGCGCTCCCAACCTTTACGCTCATCGCGCCGGTCATCACCACGGCGCTCGCCACCCCGTTGTGCATCGTGACGCTGTGGGCGCTGCTGGTGATAGTTGTTGCGGGAGTGGTCGCGATCATGACGGCCATCCCAACCAGCGTATGGTTGCGCCACGCGGTAATCATGGCGCTTGTGGTATTGATTCGACTGGTAATGGCGCGGTTGCGGAGCCGGGACGTAATAGCGCGGTGGGTGACGGTGCTCATCGTAGCGGCGCCCGTCATGGTGGTAAGCCTTGTAGCGCGGCTGCGGCACCACGTACACCGGGTAGCGTTGCACCTGGTAATAAGTATTCGAATGGCCACGATCATAACCACGGTGGCCATAACCACTGCCGCCGCCATAGACCGCACAACCGCTTAAAGACAAAACCAACAACGCCAGCAGCATGGATTTGTATGACATAGCGGCCTCCTCGACCGCAGGTGCGGCAGCGACCGTTGTCGCTGCCAGGGATTACTCCCAGTACATAGACAACGGCTGCGTCGACTGTACCGATCACAAATCGGTCATATTTCATGACAAATCATTTCACAGCTGACGCTGCCGCACTGCGCAACACTGGCACCGCCTGACCGCTGCCATAAGCCGTTTTAGCAGCGACCCTTCTTGGCCTGGCCGGGGGGGCAATGAGGTGGGCCGCCACCATCGTGGCCATCGCCGCCATTGCCGATATCGACGCCGATGCCCGGCAACCGCAAGCTGCAGGCTGGCAGCGAAATCAATAGGAAACCTGCCATCAACAAACCGATTAACGCTTTCATCGTAAAACCCACCTTCATATTGTCGCCACGACGGACATGCTTGCTCGCCGATATTGCTGCTCCGGCCACTCACACATCGAAGGTGAATCGCCCGAAACATCAATATGAGCGTCATCGTTGGTTCCACCTAGTAGATTCGCTGAAGTGGCAAACCGGACGTTATGGCACGGTCTTCGCTTATGCGTTGCCGACGAATGGAATGCGTGTCGCTGCTCGGCTTACTAGCGGTTTGCAGCGTGAAAATTTGCAATGGCTGGCTAGGGTTCCGGTTCGCGACTAGTAGATCGCGAACGACTGGTCCGAGAGCTGGCGACCTCACGCAGCAATGCGGAACAGGGGTTACACGGCGGGATAAAAGCCCGGGAGAACGATGCAGCGCGGCTGCACGCCTTCCTGTGCCTTTTCCTGACCCCGAGGTTTTATATGCATCTTCCTGCTGTGCTCATTCGCCGTATCTGTATCGGCCTGTTCGCCCTGATACTGGCTGCCCCCGCTAGCGCTAGCGCCGAGCCGAAAACCTTCAAGTTGTGCTGGTCGATCTTCGCCGGCTGGATGCCCTGGGGCTATGCCGCCGATGAAGGCATCGTGAAGAAGTGGGCTGACAAATACGGCATTCGCGTCGAAGTCAGCGAGGTACCGGATTACGTCGGCTCCATCGAGCGCTACAGCGCCGGTGAGTTCGATGCCTGCTCAATGACCAATATGGATGCGCTGACAATCCCGGCCGCTGCTGGCGTAGATTCCACCGCACTGATCATCGGCGACTTCTCCAACGGCGCCGATGCCATCCTGCTGCGCGGCACAGGCCTGACCTTGAAGGACCTCAAGGGCAAAACCGTGCTACTGGTAGAGAACTCGGTGTCGCACTATCTACTCAGCCGCGCCCTGGAATGGGCCCTACTCAAGCCTGAGGATGTGACCATCCAGCACGTTTCCGATACGCAAATCGCCGAGGCCTTCCTCGCCGGCCAGGGCGATGCGGTAATCACCTGGAACCCGATCCTGGCCAAGATCAAACAGCAGGCCCAGGTCAGCCAGGTGTTCAGTTCCAACCTGATTCCCGGCGAGATCGTCGACCTCACCGTGGTCAACAGCAAGGTTCTGGCCGCCCACCCGGAGCTGGGCAAGGCGCTGACCGGCGCCTGGTTCGAAACCCAGCGGCTGATGGGCATGCCCACCGATGCTGGGCGTGCGGCACGGGCCAAGATGGCCAGCGCGGCCGGTACCACACCGGAAGATTTCAGCCAGCAACTCGACACCCTGCGCTCGTTCTACTCGCCGCGTTATGCCCTGGCCTTTGCCCGTGCCAACAAGATGCCCGAGCTGATGCAGCGAGTCGCCCAGTTCGCTGACCAACAGAAGCTACTCGGCAACGATGGCAGAGGCCTGGAGAAACTCGGCATCTCTTTCAGTGGTGAACGCAGCCTGGGCAATGCCGATAACATTCTGCTGCGCTTCGACGGCAGCTACATGCAAATGGCGGCGGAAAAACAACTCTGATTCAACGCCCTGTGATGCAGCACGCCGCCCAAACTACGCACCGCAAGGGCGCACAACTCAAAGCTAGCCCGAGGTGGGCTCAACGCAGCTACTGTGAGGCACTGAGGCTTATCAACGGCGCCTCAGTGCTTGTTAAGGACAATATCGTCCACGTAGGGGCTTTGCAGATCCCGTTCTGGAATTTCCCAGACGATCAGTCGAGGTGGCGTCTGTTTGAAAGCGCTACTTTTAAAGTAGGCCTTGGCGGCACCCGAGAACTCGCCGCCATCCAGGGCAAAGTTGCCCACGCGAGCATTTAAGGCACGCTCAAGAAAGGCAATGAAATTCGAGTTACGCGAGAACGATGTACCGATCACCGCAATATTGGGCAGCTCACTGTCGCCAAACAGATCATCCTCGCTCAGTAACGCATCACCGGTTTCATCCACAACTTCCTGGAATTGCGTGACGCTAACGGTCTCGGGTTGCGGTTGCAAAGCCAGCGGCAGCCAGTCCAGCCCCGCCAACCGCACCAGGTCACCGGGACGCCGCGCCGGCTCGCCGAGCGTTGCACTAAACTGCGTGGCCGGCACCGCCTCAATACCCAGCGTGGCAACACGCGCAGCAATAGCCTGGGCCGCAATGTCGGCGCCCTTCTCGCTCCAGTGTGTGTCCGTACGCAGAAACGCTGCATCGCCCAATGGCTGCAGCTGTGGCGCCAAATCCAGGCTTGCCACACCGGCGGCTTGTACCACCGTCAACCATTGCTGAGCACGCTCATCCAGGCGTGACGAACGGGCTATCCCACAACGCTGATCGGCCACGATGCGGCTCTTGTCCGGCACCACCGCCACTAACAACTCGATGCCCTGGGCAGCCAATTGCTGACGCAGCTCAATGACTTTCTGCGCCTTCGCCGCCGAGTTCGCATCGGCCTGCGGATGAATTTTCAGTTCATCAGCGATAAACAACCATCCGTTACAGCCCGGACGCACGCGGCTGCCGGTGTCGCCAATCAGCAGCCAGCTGGCCGCCCGCTCTATGTCAGCGGCCCGTTCGGCAATGGACACATTGGCCAGTTCTTTGGCAATGCGATGGGTTACCGCGCCCTCAGAAATCTGCTCCCACGTGGGTGTTTGCGTGGGCTTCAACGCCACTTTGTCACTCACGAACATGGCCCACAGCACAGACGCCAAACCTGCGACCAAGAACACCAGCATGACCACGCCGGCTAACGGGCTTAGCTTAGCGGTCAGGCCTTCGGCAGATGAGTGTTGGATGTCAGTCATGGCATCAGGCCTTAAAACTGGAAGTACAGAAAGGGCACCGTTTCACGGCTGGCGATCAAGGCGAACGACAACAAGAAGCCCAGCACCGGCCATGACGCCCCCAACAGACAAAACAGTGCATTCTGGCCAAACCGCGCCTCGCAGCGCTGCTGATAGATCGGTGCGATCACGCAGAACACACCCAAGGCAGCGGCTATCGCGTGGGTCGGGCGCACGGTCGCCGCCAAGGCATCACCCAAGGCAAAGGCATGCAAACCGAACTGGCCGGCGTACATGTTCAATGCGCTGGCAAAGTCCGGTGCACGGAACAAGGTCCAGGCCAATGCAACAAAGAGAAGGGTCACAACGTGGGACATCACCCGGGGTATGCCAAATCGGCCGACGCCGGTCCAGAGCCGCGCCACACACAAGGCCACGCCGTGGGCCGCGCCCCAGAGCAGGAAGTTCCAGCTGTCACCACCGTGCCACAGGCCGGCAATGGCCATGGTCAGGAACAGGTTGCGGTAGATCATCCACTGGCTGCCACGGTTGCCGCCAAAGGGAATGTACAGGTAGTCACGTATCCAACTGGACAACGACAAGTGCCAGCGCCGCCAGAAATCTTGAATGCTGCGCGCCAGGTACGGCCGGTTGAAGTTTTCCGGGAAATGGAACCCCAACATCAGACCAATACCAATGGCCATGGCGCTGTAGCCGGCGAAGTCGAAGAACAGCTGCAGCGAATACGCCAGACAACCAATCCAGGCATCGACAAAGCTCGGCTCTGGCAGCGCAAAGGCCACATCGACCAAGGGCGACAGGCTGTCGGCCACCAGCACCTTCATGCTCATACCGATCATGAAACGCCGCGCACCCATACTGAAGTTACGCCAGCTCAGGCCTCGATTGGACAGCTCCTCACTGACCCAGCTGTAACGAATGATCGGCCCGGCGATGGACTGACCAAACATCAGCAGATAGGTGGCGTAGTCGATAAAGCTGCGCTCGACCTTGACGGTGCGCCGATGCACATCGACCAAGTAGGAAATGGCCTGCAAGACGATAAACGACAGCCCCGCCGGCAGTGCCACACGCTGCCACTCCAGCGGCATTGCCCCCTGAGACATCAACACCTCATTGAGGGTCGCAGCGAGTATGTTGGCGTACTTGTACCAGCACAGAACCAGGACGTTGAGCACAATCATGCCGGCCAACCAACGCACACGGCTCTTCGAGCCAAGTGGGGCACGGTCGATCAGCAGGCCACCCACCCAGGTAATCACCGTCAGCACGGTATGCAGCAGCATGAACATCGGGCTGAGCCAGCCGAAGAACACCCAACTGCCGACCAGCAATACGCCGTTGCGCCACTGTGGGCGCGCCAGCACATAAATCAACAGAACCAGAGGCAGAAAGAGCGTCAGGAACTCGAGCGAGGTGAAGACCATGTTCTATACGTCAGTTCGCCAGGTTATCGAGGGCCTGGAACAGGCGTGGGCCTTGTGCCGACGGTACTAGAAACAGGGTATAGCGCTGCCCTGCCGCCAGATCGCCCAGGGCCAGAGGCTCACCGACAGCCGCGCCGGCGCAGCGCAACTGCACGCTCAGGTTAAGCGGGTTGATCGAGCGACGCTCTAAGCTGCCGGTGGCGACTGCCTTGAAGATATCCACACTACGGCCAGCCACTTGCAGGCCGGCATCCACGCATTGCGCATCCAGGCTGTAGAACGCCAGCGAGGCTTTCAAGGCATTGAAGTCATCGGGCTGCTCACGCACGGTCAGTACCTGTAATGGCTGATCAGCCTGGGCAATCGCCACCACACTGGCAAACTCGCCCGGCGCCACGCTCACATCCAGCGCATGTTGTTGCTCGCCCAAGCTCAGTGAGCCCTGTACTGATTTATCCGCGGGCACGGTGAGAAAGTCGGAGACGCGCTGCTCGCCTTCCAGGCGCAAGCTGGCCCCCGAACCGGCAGCCGTCAGCTGCAAAGGGCTTTCGCTGGCATTGACGAAACGCAGGAATGCAGAGTCTTCACTGGGGCCCGTTGGGTACAAAGGAATATCGGCCGCCTGGGCAACGGCCAGGCCAGTCAGGCTCAACAGGCCGGTCAGTGCATGCACAGCTGCTTTCATTATTTGCCACCCTTGAGCTTGTCCGCCGGCAGCTTGCTCATGGCCTCAGCAATCGCACCACCCCACGCCTTGTAACCGGCAACGGTGAAATGCTGACCATCGGTGGTCACCCACTGGCCAGGCTTGGACAGGCTCAGCGAGTCGATATAGCTGCAAGGCGCCACGTTGGCGGCGAGGAACTTGGACATCAGCTGGGTGCGCGCATCGTTCTTCTTGTACATGCCGCCTTCCTTACCCCAGGCCGGGCCAACCCAGACGCACTTGGTGCCCGTGGCGCTGATCGCCTTGGTCAGGTTGGTCACACTCTGCCAGGCCCAGGCCTTGGGGAATGCGGGCTTGTCATAGGACGCCATGGTGTCGCCGATGACCAACACCACCACATCCGGTTTGTTCTTCGCGATCAAATCCTTGATCGGCGTGGTGGTCGCTTCACGCCCCTTGATCAGCAGTTTGCCTGTGCCCTTGAGCTCAGCGCCGCAATCGACCTTCTTGGTGATCAGCCAATCGCCCGCACTGGCACCACAGGCACCGATAGAGTGGACGATGGCACCTTTCTGAGTCAGGGCCGCGTTCAACGGCTCAGTCAGGTGGTTCTGCAAGCTCATGTGGCTTTCGCCCAGAACAAGAAGGGTCAAACCAGCGAGGGCGGAAGACGGCATGGGTACTACTCCTGACTAAATTATTTCGAATAGGGGGAACGATAAGGGCTGACGGGAAGCGCAAGCGGCTGGGTCGTACCTTTGAACATGTAACGCATGTAGAGGCCGCTATTCCATTGGCGATAATCCTGGGCGTTGTCCAGCCCCAGATGACCACCGATGAAGAAGTTCGATGCCACTTCAAACTCACCCGCGCCATATAGGCTGTAGGCAAAACCGAGGTCACTGCTGCCTTCGTAAACAGCATCGCCGGCATCAGCCTGGAGTGCCGCATCGCCTGGAAAATAGTCCGCGTCGGCCTGGTCAATGTATTGCACCCCCACCGAGCCCTTGATCTGGTAGGTGAACTTGTCAAACCGTTGAGCCCAGGTTATCGGTGCACCCAAAGCAAGGAAGGTTTTCGGGCTGAAGTAGCCGCCATGGCCATAGGTGTAGTAACCCAAGTTCTCTTGAAAACTCATGGCGGTCATGCTGACGCCGGTCGTCAGCAGGTTGTTTTCGTTATTGAGTAAGTACCAATACGCGCCGCCACCCAGCTCACCGCTGTTATTGGACTCGACATGGTTCCCCTCCAAGTGGCTCAACGCGCCGTAGGCATAGGCACCCACCTTGCGGTTATCAAAGCTCAACTCGGCCCGCCCACTATTGGCGGTGACCCCACCCCATTTCTGCCCGGTGCGATCATCTTCAGCGCCCGCGAAGGACAGCAGGCTATCGGTCACCGGACGCCGTGACAGGCTCGCGCCCCAACGTAAATTTTCCGTTGAGGAGAATCCACGGTCCAGACTCACACCGCCGACCACAGTGCTGTAAAGAAAGCCCTGCGGTGTCGTGCCGATGTCAGCCTTGAAGCCCTCGGCAGGATTTTCGAACGCCAGCGCCAGACCAACGCCTGCAGCTGTCTGTGAGCCGGGATCATCCCCATCTGCAGCAACTCCACCACCAAAACGTTTAGCCGAATCTTCTGAGGCACTGCCTGCATCGAGATACACGGGCGTCACTCTTAGTGCTAGGCGGTTATCCCCGATAGGAATATTCACCTCAGACGGCGCTTCAAAAGCTTTCAACTTACCCAAACCGGACTCACTGTCATTACCGCGTAAGCCCAACCCATGAGCGACGAAGCCACTGCGCTGTTGCAACACATCATCGAGTGCGCGCTCTGCTGGGCTCATCCCCGCACGGGGGTCAACGCTGGCCTGCTCTACGGCAAATGGATTAGCGTCTTGACTGGCTGGCGCCACCGCCACGCCATAGCCTGCCACCGGATCAGGACGCGTATTGAGCAACGGATCGGCCGTCGCATAAGTCGGCGCCGCCAGCAGCGGATCAACGGCCACCGCAGCAGACGCAGGCGCAAACGGCGACGGGCTGGACAACCCAGCTTGGCCAGACGGCAAACTCTGAACCGCGGGCGGAATTGCCGTAGCCAGTTGGCTAGATTGACTCTTTGTGGACTTAGCAAAGGGGTTATTGGACTGCTCAGGGGTCGGCGTAGAGGCAACAAAGGCAGCCGTTTCCTGACGTTTTTCCTGCGCTACAACCTTTTTCAACAGCTCGGCAGCTTTACCCGTACGACCCTGGAAGCGATAGATGCGTGCCGCTGTGGTGAGTACATCCGGGTCAGCGGGCGCCAGCACCAGGGCACGCTCCAAAGCATCCTCTGCATAATCACGCTCATGTACCTGAGCGGCCATGTCGGCTGCGCCAATCCACAACTGAGCATTTTCTGGCTCGCGCTTGACCAGTGGCTTATACAACTCCAAGGCTTTGCCGGGCTCGCCACTGGCTGCATACATGCGCGCCAATGCCGATACGGCCAGGCTGCTTTGTGGTCGCTCAGCCAAGGCCGGTGCCAGCGTATCGTAAGCCGTGACTAAATCACCGCGCTCACGCAACTGCTCAGCCTGACGAACGCGGTAAAGAAACAAGACATCGTCGTATTGCTTGCGCTGCTCAACATCAAGCAGCTGACCTTGCATGTTGCGCAAAATCGAACTGGCTTCCACATCCTGATCAGCTTGTAACAACACACCGGCATAACGCAGCGTCAGGCCAGGGTCTTGGCGTGGGCTGCGAGCCAGTAGGTCACGCATTATGCTGATCGCGCGCTGAGGATCACCGGCCTCGGCATAGGCCGAAGCGATACTCTCCTGGCGTCCCGGCTGCCCTTCGGCCAGCGGCTCAATACGATTGAGGAAGACACGCGCCTCTTGACGCCGACCGCTGGCCGAAAGCGCCTGGATTTGCTGCATTTGCAGGTTGAAATCGACGTCACGCACCAAGCGGTTGATATCCGCATTGCGGGCGCTGCGCGGAATCAGCGCGAGCGAAGCCTGCGCTTTGGGCAAATCGTCTAACTGAACTGAGAGTAAGGCGCTGGTGTAGAGCGCATCTGGGTTATTCGGTTGTGACACCAGCAGGCCATCAACCAGGCTACGCGCCTCATTGACCGCGCCCATGGAGACATACACCCGCGCCAAGGCAAATCGTGCCCAGGCGTCATTCGGATCACTGCGCAGGGCATCTTCCAAGGCCGCACGCATGCCCTCACGATCGCCCCGCTGTTCGGCCAGCTTGGCACGCTGCATGGCTTGCTCGGCGCGGATACGCCCCAACCCTTCAATTTTCCCCTGCTCGTTCTTGGGCAGGCTCTCAATCAAACGCAGGGCCTCATCGTTCTTACCCGTTTGACCGAGTACGGCAATCAGCCCACGCCGGGCTTGCTGGTTATCGGGAAACTGTTTCAACAAGCGCTTATAACCCGCCTCTGCGGGCGCATATTGACCTTCGCTGGCCTGCAAGTCGGCCAGGGCAAGCTGCCCCTCGAGATCTTTAGGCTTCAACCGAATCGCTTGGTCCAGCTGACTGCGCGCCTGCTTAGCATCGCCCTTGGCACGGTTATCGGCCGCTCGCTTTAACAGTGACCAATAACGCACATCATTGAGCGCGCCTTGCCAAGACTTACCGCCCTTCTGCCGAGTGGCACGGGTGAGCAGCACCTCGGCGTCGTCCAACTTGTTCTGTTGTTGGCGCAAAACACCCAAACCGCCCAATGCATCAGCGTCGTTGGGGTGGTTTTTTAAACGGGCAGTAAACTCACGCTCGGCAGTGGCCTGGTCACCCGCTTCCAGCGCTTTCAAGCCGCGGGCCAGGCCAGGGTCCTGCTGCCACGCAACGGCAGCAGCCGCTTCAGGCTTGGCCCGTCCTTTAGCCAGTAAATCACGGATTTCCGTGTCGTCTGGGTGGCGTTTGATAAAGGTCTCGAACAGCGGGGCTTGGGCCTTGTTCGGCGCGCCCATCCAGGTCAGGGCCAGGCGCCAGGTTTCATCGGCATCACCGCCGATGTCTTCACGTTTAGCCAATTCGGCCAACGCGCGAATACCTTCGGCGCGCGTATCACTGCGCCGCGCCAAGTGTTTGGCAAAAAACAGGGCGACATAGGCATCATCTGGACGCTCACGCATAAGCCGCTCAAAACCGCTGCGCGCCTCACTCCAGTGGCCCTCGGTAAACGCCAGATTGTTATAAAACTCGCGCCCTATCAGCCCTTGCGCAGGTTTACCGGCCAATGCCTGACGATAGACGGCAACGGCCTTCTCGCGCTCACCGTTATCCACCAGCAACCGCGCCTGCTCTAACAATTGCGCGTTAGCAGGAGCGACGAGCCGAATATCCTGCTCCAGTTGCAACGCCTGTCGCGGCAACGGCTCAAGGGCCTGCAAGCGCTTCAAGTATTCTTGGGCACGGGGCAGCTGTGCACCCTCTACGGCGATAATCCCCAAGCCATACAGGGCATCCGGCTGGCTGGCATCCAGCAGCAGCACTTTCTCCCATGATTCGGCGGCGCGCTTGGGCTTGTCCTCGGCCTGCCAGAAGAAACCCTGCTCAATCAACAGCGTCTCTGCATCGCTGGCTTTAGCCAGACAAATGCCCGGAATAACGGCGGCCCATAGACCTAAGGTCAGTGCTGTGTGGCGGAACATGCAGACTCCCAAAACAGTTTCACCCGACCGTCCACCTCGAATAGGTAGCGTTTTTCCGCCCAACCGAGACCGAAGAGGCTAAGCATATAGTCGTAATAAATCGGCGGCAGGCTCTGCGTTTGAACGCCCTTGAGCGCCAACTCGAGTCCGCCGACTGCGCGTTTGTGTTGTAGCTCAGCCAGCCAGGGCTGGCTGCGCGCTTGAAAGTAAGGAATCAACGCTGCCGAGAAGCCGAAAGGGCCATGCCCTTCAGTCGTGCCTTGGGCAACTTGCACCTTCTCAGGGGGTACACCGGTAGAAGCCGTGGCACTGGCCATACCTCCAAGGCTATCGAGAATGGGCTGAGCCAGCGGGTCTGCGCTGGCCGTGATCCCAGCCCAAAGGTAGACACGAATAGCGTCGTAACTGCCAATGTCGCCCTTGAACGGATCGCTAACGAACAGCCCGTTACTGGCCGAAACACCACGATAACCGACCCAGTCGGCAGCAAACCCGCGAGGCCCCGCATGCGCGATCAACTGCGCCGTGCTCTCGGCAATCGCTTGCCACGGTCCTTGCGGCTCGAACTGCGCCAAACGACGCAGCAGCGGAATGGGCATATAGCTGGGGTTCAAGCGCCAGAGATGATCAGGATGCACAAACCCGACCGTCCCGGGCAACAACACAGCACCCAAGCCTGGCAACTCAGCCACTTCATGTTGCTTGATTTGAGCCAAGAGGTGCCGCGCATCAGTCTCGTACTCAGGCTTTTGCCACAGCCTTGCGGCCTCAAGCAGGGCATAGGCGAACCACAGGTCAGCATCTGATGCCGAGTTGGCATCCTGCACCTGCCAATTGCCATCTTTGCCCTGCCCCCACAGCCAGGCTGGCAGGATATTCTGCAGATCGTTGCCCGCAAGGTTTTCGCGGCTCCAACTCCAGATTTTGTCAAAACGCGCCTGATCGTTGGCAACCAACGCGAAGAACAGGGCATAGGATTGACCTTCAGAGGTGCTGTGGTTCTTCTCCATACTGGATTCCAGAACACGGCCATCCGCTTGCACCCAACGCTCGGCAAAACGCTGCCAGTGCGGCCACTCGACCTGACACGCCGCATGACTCACGCCACTGGCAAATAAGGTCAGCAGAGCAATGGCAGACGCGCTCAGGTATCGGGGCATGCGCCAGTTCAATCGTTCAACCTCGCACGGGCGCGAGCCCGCAGCATGAAGTAGAACAGCACACTGGTCAGAGCGACCGCCAGGAGCGTGAACAGCAGCATCCAGGCGAGGTTATGCGCCAGCAGCCATTGCAGGTAACGGAAAAAACCCAGCTCACCTACGTAGTATTGCTGCTCAGCCACCAAATTATTGATCCGCCCACCATTAACCACTGCCAGGCTGCCCTGAAGCGAGTCCTCGTAATCCTCCCCCCCTCGAAGCGCCGTGCTGACATCGATCAACTTCTCAGGGCTGGCAGCGGCAATCACAACCACGCTGCGCTCACTGCTCAATGGCGACTCAAACCCCGCCACGTAAGCACCCGCACCGCCCGTCCCGACAGCCAGACTGCTGCGCGCCTGGCGCAAATTGGCACGGGTATCTGAGCCGGTCCAGTAGCGTACACGGTGCACTAAATCAGACAGTTCGAAGGTCGCTTCACCGTTCAGGCTCGCCGGCAGCAGATCAGCCCAACGTTGCAGCAGCGGCTGGTTGCCGGCGGCGGCCAAGATCAGCAAGTCCCTGTCTTTCAGTTGTGTATCGTCATCGCCTTGGGTAACGGTCACCGCCGTCGCCGGCAAACCGGTGGAGTCGCCGAAGCGGCCAAGCACATCCAAATAGAAAGAAAACTCCTCAGCCCCCGCACCTGCCGGCATCACAATTGCCGTTTCAGCCAGGTCTGCCATGCGCGTAAAGGGGAAACCACTGCTCTGGAACACCCCGAGGTTAGGCATGGCAATGAAGTGCTCATAGCCACTTAAATCCAAGGTGGAATCTGGCTCGATGGTGCCGCGCATGTTGTCGATGATGATGTCGCGGCATTCACCCTGCTTGATGTAGTCATACATAAAGCGCAGCTGTAGAGCAGACTGCAATGGCAAGCTGTTCAGCGGCAGCAGCAACTCCGCCTCGCGCAGCAAGCTGTCATCCTGCTGCAGCTTGGCCATCAGTGACTCATCATCCTTCAGGCTTTCCTGGGACGGCAGAGGCAGGGATTTGATGAACTTACCGCCGACACTGATAAGCAGTGACGAGTTAGTCGAGACCGGCTGTGGGGTGTAGCGGTATTTAAGGTGCAACGGCACACCTTTTTCGCGCCAGTTGAATAGATCCGGAGGCAGGCGCATCGGCAGGTTGATGGTGCCCGGGTTATAACCCGACACGTTCAGCCGCTTGGCTTCAATAAGCTCACCCAGCTGCACTGGACGGTCGCTCGGCAACCAGTTCGGCGCGTCATAAGGTTTGCGGCTTTGCAGGCTATCTATCCGATCGATGCGCGCCGCCGCCCCTGACAGGACATGACTGCCGCTCACCAGTGCAAGTGCCGCTTGCTTGAGTTGCTCGCCATCACGCCCGGCAATCACCAGCAACTTGCCATAAGGGTCGTTAGGGTTAGCAACCAGCGTCAGGCTGGGGCGAGCGCCTTCTATGCCCTCGACTCCTGCAACCGTTGCGGCCCCCACCATGAGAACAATGGCATTACCCTTCTCTGGCAATTGGCCAAGAGACACAGGGAAATGTGCGCCACGGTAGCTGGCCATCGCACCAAACCAGGATGAAACGGCGCCAGCGGCCTCCAAAGCCAGATTGTCCGGTGTGCTGGCAAACACGAAAGGCAGCTCCAGCGCCCGCGAATCTCGCCCATCAAAAAAGGGCAGTGGCAGTCTGCTCAGGTCGTCCGGCAGCACGATCGGCGTGGTCTCCAACTCCAACGTACTGGTGTTGCTGACCTTGGCCCACAGGCTGGAGTGCTGGGGGTCTTCACACATCATGGTGTAATGACCAATAAGCTGCAGGGTCAGGCGGTTAAACTCGGTGACCAAATGCGGCGGAATATCGATTACCTGTTGCTGCAGCGAGCCTGCTGTTTCTGCCGGTACAGGTAAGCTAGCCGCCACCTGATCGTTAACCATGACGTTGATCTGCGACAGATCGCTGAGCAGCGACGGCGAGTAGCTGTATTCCAGATTAACCCGCGCCTTGGTCACAACCTGGTCGGCACGCACGTCGAAGCTGACGCTGTCGCTCCCCTCAATGCCACGCAAGTGCATGGTGTAATTGGCACCTAGCTGCTTGAGCGTGGCGCTGTAGGTGGGCACAAACTCGGCTATAGCGTCCTCGAGTACTGACGCGTCCTCTTCGGCTACGTCGGCAGGCTCCTCAGCCCAAGCCGATGACATCAGCAACGGGATTGACAGCGCGAGCCAGAGAAATTGCATTCCATTACGCTTCTGACTCATGAGTTCCTCGGAGTAGTGCGGGAGAAAAAGGATAGGGAAAAGCGCCGACGCGAAAGCTCATTGAACGTGGCCCGGGAAAGCAAACGCATACCACGCCAGCCAATACCGGTGACCTCCGCCAGCGCGCCAAGTGGCGTATCAACAACGCCCTTGCCCCAGTTGGCGGCCCAAATATCGGCTCGGGAAAAGGTCATGCGCGTCAGGTCGCTCTGTTGCTGCAAACTGAGGTCAAGGTAGGTCAGCCCTAACGTCTGACCACGACTGAACACCACACTGGCTGGGAGGACAACTTCCTCACCTTCGCGGAACAATGAAACCAGAACCTGCTCACCCTGCGCGACCTCTACGCCCTCGGGAAGGTTGATCCCTACACCACTTTGGGAGAAGTCGTTGGTCTGGCACACGATGGTCTTACCATTGGCCAGGCTAAGCATGCTGGCCAACTTGGCATATACCCGCGGCTCGACACGAATCTGTCGTACCTCACTGGCTACTGCAACAGATGCAGAACTGATGATGATGTTGTAAACCGTCCAAACCAAATTGATCAGGATGGTCGCAACACTCGCATCTGGATCAAAGCCCAGCTTGAACACACCGAACAGCATGCCGATCACGTTCAGAATCAATACAACGATATACGGGCGGGCCATCTTCCAATCGAAGTAGCTTTTGTCGGTTATCCCGCCCTTGGCCGTTACGTTGAACTTACCCAGCTTGGGGTTGACCATGGCCAGCAATACCGGACGCATGATGTACCAGGCCAGCACGGACTCGTAGACCTCATTCCAGAATGAATGACGGAAGCGACCTTGGATCGTCGAGTTGGTCACGCTGGCGATCAACATATGTGGCAGGGCATAAGCGATGATCAGCAAGGCAGGCGCTTGGAATATCTGCGCCTCAAATACTAAAAACGCCAAAGGCGCAGTGAGAAACACCAGGCGCGGTAAACCATAGAAGAAGTGCAGCATCGCATTCAGGTAGCACAGTCGCTGACCCAGTTTGAGCCCTTTGCCGAGCAGCGGATTGTCCGTTCTAAATATCTGCGCCATGCCCCTGGCCCAGCGAATACGTTGGCCAATATGGCCAGACAGGCTCTCTGTTGCCAAGCCTGCGGCCTGGGGAATCGCCAGGTATGCGGTGTTGTATCCCAGACGGTTGAGTTTCAGTGCGGTATGGGCGTCTTCAGTCACTGTTTCCACAGCAATGCCACCCACTTCTTGCAAGGGTCCGCGCTTGATAACAGCGCAGGAACCGCAGAAGAACGTCGCGTTCCACAGGTCGTTGCCGTCCTGAATCAGGCCATAGAACAACTCACCTTCGTTGGGCACCGTACCAAAGGTGTCGAGGTTTTTTTCGAACGGGTCAGGCGAGAAAAAGAAGTGCGGCGTCTGCAGCATCACCAACTTCGGGTCTTTGAGGAACCAGCCCATGCAGACCTGCAAGAACGAGCGCGTGGGCACGTGGTCAGCGTCAAAGATGGCAATGAATTCGCCAGAGGTCTGAGTCAGCGCGAAGTTGAGATTGCCGGCTTTCGCATGGTTGTTGTCTGGCCGAACGATATAACCAATGCCGACCGACTCGCAGAACAGACGAAACTCATCACGTCGCCCATCATCAAGAACGTAAACATTAAGTTTATCCCTCGGCCAATCAATCGCCTGAGCGGCGAAGGCGGTCAACTTGATGATATCCAGCGGCTCGTTGTATGTCGGGATATACACATCCACGCTGGGCCACAAACCGCTATCACGAGGCAAAGGATGGGGCTTGCGCTGCAACGGCCAGGCTGTCTGCACATAGCCCAGCAGTAGCACCAACAAGGCATACAGCTCAGCCAGGACCAGGCCATAACCAAACAGCATGTCCAGGGGGTTCTCGAAGCCCAGCGAAGACGTAAGCCGCCAGTACATGTAACGCAAAGAGGCAATGACCGAGAGCATGATCATGGCCAGAACCGCTAAGCGGTTAGCCCGTCGGCGCAACACCAATGCGGCACCCAGGCACACCGCACAGAACAGCATCTGCTGCTGCAAACCCAGGGGCGCCGCAATCACAACACCTAACAAACAAAAAGCCAGGAGCATCAAGAATGCCTGGCACTTACTATTTGTAAGGAATTTACTTATTCCAGAAGACGGCGCAAGAGCACCGTCTTCATTGGAGGCTGGCGTCATGCAGGCTGCTCGATTCGTGTATCAGCGGCCAATCGACCCAACAAGGTTTTGGCGCAGTTCATTACATCAAAACAACCGCGCCCATTGGGGCTGTACTCCATGACATTGCGGTTGTACGCCAGCGCTTCAGAAATCGACTGATCACGGTGCACCACCCCGATAACCTGTTTACCTAATTGAGCCAACATGATCTGGGTAATGTCTTTACTCAACTGCAGTGAGCTGTCGAACTGATTAATCAGGTAAGCAGGGCCTATAAAGTCATGACGCTTAGCGGCATAGGTTTTGATTAAACCTTCAATCAGCGGCAGCGCTGTATAGGAAGCCGCATCGGACAAGCTGACCACCAACGCGATATTGGCCACGGCCAAGGCCTGCTGCAAATACAACGAGGGGCCTGGCGGCGTGTCGATCACGACAATGGCTCCCTCCACCAGCTGCAAGTCACTCAACTTATGCGCCAACCATTGCGGATCATTGGCCAGTTGCAACTCGAATGCACGCCGCTGATCTTCGTCCACACCCCCGTGAGGCAGCACCAACACCCCAGTACTGCTTGAGATGCCGATTGCCTTCCAGTCTTGATCTGGATGAGCAATACCCTCACTTACAGCGTCACACTCCTGCCCAGCAGCCACCTCAAAATGGTGGTGCAGGGCATTTTGTGGATCAAGATCAACGGCCAGTACAGGGCGCCCTTCATTATGCAGAGCAGCCGCCAGGTTGGCAGCCATGGTGCTTTTGCCAACACCACCTTTAGCCGAAACCACCGCGATGATTTTAATCTGAGACAGCTGCGGTCGAGCTCTCATCTGTAACGGCGCGACCACGTCATCGACAGCAGCATTGTTACGCCCCTCCTCGGCCAGTTTCGCGAGAAGGCTTTGCAAGCTTTCACCCGAACGAGCAGTTGGCAGTGCCGCTTTGACAGGCTCTACCGTGACTGCAACAGGCGGCTCAGACGCTGCGATAACAGGCGCAGCAACTGCTTCAGCCAGCGGTACGGAGCCATGCGATGAAAACAGTTCAGGCGCTTTTTCCTCAGCAATCGCACGCGAGGAGTTTTCCGCCCGGGCAATACTTGGCCAGCGCTCAAGAGACGCATGCTGGGTATCTGCCTTGCTAATTTCTTGGTATTGGTCCGGCCGGCCACCGAACTGCTTAAACAAACTAGAAATATCGCTCGATAAACTCATACTTATGCACTGTCTTTAAGGGTAAGGGCAGCAATTCCATACAGAGAACAACTCTCTGGCGTCAAAAAACAAACGCTCCTTATAGTACTTTGCAATTACGTCAATTCTACAGCGTACTAAGGAGATGATGTCAAGATGCCACTTAATGGCCTGACATCTATTCCATGATTTCCCCAACGCCGCTGCGAGCCGAATGCATCATTCAGACCAGCCCTGCGGGAGCAAACGTACGAAAAACCCCGCAACGCTCAACCCTAAGCACAGCGACCAACGGTGACGAGAAACACGATTGATGGCTCAGCTGTTTGCTCGGCATGATTTGCTTAATGACATATAAGCCGTTGAGCAACCCACTCGTTAACCCAAGCTGAAAATGCCAGCGCGCTTCCTCAAGCCCACATTCAACCGACCTTAGGTTGAGCACTTACTCATTGAGCGCCGCACGCAAGCGCAAGCGTGCCCCGCAATACAGCATGCACGCACAACAATGCACCGCCAAGGCGCACAACTCTGACCTGATTGCTGCAAACCCCTTGCGCTAGAGGGCTCCTACGAAATGGCACGATGTTCGCAATACCTACCCTGTGCAGGAATAACCCGCTAGGGCGGGATCGCGGCACCACAATTTGCAATAGCTGACTAGGGTTCCGATCTGCTGATCAACAGATGACTGGTCCGAGAGTTGGCGACCTCCTTCGAGGTTACACGGCGGGATAAAAGCCCGGGAGAACGCGCCCCACTCGTGGGGAAACCGCCGCGCACTCCTGCCCGCCCATTTCGAACTGGAGGTTCCACCATGCGTAAGACCCGTCTGTGTTCAGTGCTCGCCGCCGGCCTTGCCGCCGCTATCAGCCTTAATAGCCACGCCG